>Ga0209258_101088_pt1 | contig 11620 bp, 11 predicted proteins | sample Araplaol_mTSA_r2_FD_184281 | JGI IMG/M metagenome (GOLD analysis project Ga0209258, IMG submission 184281) | Arabidopsis root microbial communities from North Carolina, USA - plate scrape CL_Col_mTSA_r2 (SPAdes) (version 2) | ecosystem: Host-associated > Plants > Roots > Endosphere | place: USA...
ACGAACCAGGTGGTCGACTTGAACAGGTTGCCCATCAGGCTGCCGACCGTGGCGCTCGAGCCCACGGACACCAGCGAGCCGTGGTCGCGGTAACGGTACGGCGGACGGCGGCCCAGGTCGGTGCCGACCGGCTGCTGCAGCAGGTCGCACAGGTAGTCGGCCTGCTGGTGCGCGGACTGCGCCCGCGGCGGCACCGTCTTGCCGTCGGGCTGCGGGCAGGACGCGCAATCGCCGAACGCGAACACGCCCGTCACGCCCTCTACCCGCAGTTGCCCGTCGACCTTGACCTGGCCATTCTTGGTCACCGGCAGTCCCACCTGCGCGAGCAGCGGCGGCGCCTTGATGCCCGCGGCCCAGACGCACAGGTCGGCCGGGTAGACATGCCCCTCGGCGTCGCGCACCTGGCTGGCCCCGACCTCGACGACACGGCACGACGGCGTGACCTCGACGTGGCGCTGCCTGAGCAGCTGCGTCGCCGCGATGGACACTTTCTCGTCCAGCGGCGCCAGCAGCCGCGGCGCGCCCTCGAGGATGCGCAGGCGCACGTCGCGGCCCGCGTCGATGTGGCGCAGGCCGTACTGCGCGTGCAGCGACGTCGCCTCGCGCAGTTCCGCGGCCAGCTCCACCCCGGTGGCGCCTCCGCCGATGATGACGATGTCCAGCGCGGCCGACGGGTCGTGCGCCTTGCGCACGTCCACCAGGGACAGCAGCTGCAGCATGCGCAGCCGGAAGCGCTCGGCGTCGTGCGGGCCGTCCAGCGAGAACGCGTGCTCGGCGACGCCCGGCACGCCGAAGTCGTTGGAGACGCTGCCAATGGCCAGCACCAGCGACTCGTAGCCGATGCGGCGCCGCGGCAGCACCTCCTGCGTGCCGTCGATCACCGCGCCCACCGCCAGCTCGCGCGCGGCCGTGTCCAGGCCCGTCATCGGCCCGTAATGGAACGAGAATCCGTTGTCGTGCGCCAGCATCTGGTACGACAGGCCTTCCTGGTGGATGTCCAGCGTGCCCGCGGCCACTTCGTGCAGCGAGGGCTTCCAGATGTGGAACAGGTTGGCATCGACCAGCGCGACGCGCTCGGGACCCCATTTGCGTCCCAGCTTGCAAGCCAGTTCGAGCCCGCCGGCGCCACCGCCGACGACGAGTACCTTGAAGGGTTGGTCAGTCATTCGAATGCTTTGTTGTGTGCAGCGAGGTGTTTACCATCGGATGCCGGCCAGGAATGGGCAAGCCCCTCGGTTCGGGCTCGGGTGCGTCAATTGCGCGACACCGTGCCGACGGCGGCAATGCGGTCGCCGGCGCAGGCGATGCAGGGCGGCGTGCGGTCGCCGGCAGCATGCCCCATCGACTCCGGCCGGCATGGCGGCGCTGAGGGATTTGCTGAAATTCGCACCGCTGGCGGTCGTTGCCGCCGGCCGCCGGCAGCGTTTTCCTCCGGCCCGCCCGTGCGAGGTGAGCCGTCGCTTCACGCCTCGTCGACGATGGAATACAGGCGGCGCAGTTCCTCCCGCGCGGCCGCGACGCATTCGAGGCAGCCGGCGAAATCCCCGGTGCCGTTGACGATGTCGACGCCCCAGTTGGCGCCGTTGCCGTCGCGGCGATGCCAGTACACGCTGCCGAAGTAGACGTCGGCGCAGGCGGCGCAAGGCAGGGCGATGGCGCTGACCATGCGTCGGATGTAGTCGCGCGTCATCACCAGGCGGCCGGTGGCGTCGCGCTCGGCGTCGGCGTGCACCGCGACGTCGGCGGCCGCTTCGAACGTGGTCTTGAACGAGAGCATGGAGGGCGCGTCGAGCTCGGTGGCGAGCAGGTCGGCGGCCTCGGGCGTGCGCGCGTGCCAGCGCCAGCGACCGTCGGGCTGGCGCACGAATTCGATCGACTCGTCCGTGATGATCTCGCTGCGATCCACGTGGGTCTCCGCTGGCAGGTTTCCGACGCGATCGTAGGCGCTTTTGGCTCGGCGGTGGCGCCCGAATTCGGGGGATGCCGCCATGCACATCCTGTCACGCCACGGCCGGGCTCACGGTTTGCCGAAGAGTGGCGATCCCCCAGGAGGTGAGCCATGATTTCCACCGTCGCGAGTCCCGACAAGCTGCCGCCCTCGCATCCCGCGCCGTTCGACAAGGGCTGGGTCCCGCAGGGCTACATCGGCCCCGTGGCACTGCCCGGCACCGGACGCATGGTGTTCTGGACGGGCCGCATCGCCATCGGCCTGCGCTACGCGCCGCCGGAGCGCGTGCAGCACTGAGCGCAGGGATTGCGCGCGGCGTCGCGCGCTGCGCCGGCTGCGTCCGTCCCTTCACGTGGCGGACGGCTGGCGGCCGCCTGCTCCTGGCCCAATAGAAAATGCCCCGCGGCGCGGGGCATTTCAGGGGTGGGGCCGCGGCGGCGGCATGGGGTAGCCGCCGCGAGCCGCAGGGCGCTTACTGCTTGACGATGATGTCGTTGCGCACGCCCTGGACGCCATTGGTCTGGCGCGCCAGGCGCTCGGCCATCATGCGTTCCTCGTTCGACTTGGCGAAGCCCGACAGCTGCACCACGCCCTTCATCGTGTCGACCTTGATGGCCATGGCGCTGACGGTCGGATCCTCGGCGAACTTGGCCTTGACCTTGGTGGTCACGGCGGAGTCGTCGACGTAGGCGCCCACGGTTTCCTGGTGGCGTTCGACCGCGCAGCCGGTGGCCGTGACGAGGGCGGTGGCCGCGAGCATGGCGGCGATCGTGAGGCGAGTGAACATGGTCGTGCTCCTTCTAGATCGTTGTGGAAAGACAGTAGCTCCACGGTAGGGCGAACGGCGTGCCCACGCGGGTGGGCAGCGGCCCATCGGCGTGTCGGAGGACGCCGACACGCGGCTGCCCACGGCCACTGCGCGCTGCGGGCGAAGCGAGGCCTAACCGACGTTCGCGGGCGGCTTCGGAAAGGCGCCCGGCCCCAGCAGCGAGGCCACGTCCATCGTCGAATCGACGGCATCCTGCGCGTGATCGGGCAGCGGCAGCCGCGCCTGGATCGTGGTGCCCTGGCCGGGCTTGGACTTGATCTTCAGCTGCCCGCGTGCCGACTGCACGCGAAAGCGCATGCCCGCCAGGCCGTGCGCCGCGGTGCGCGCGGCGTTCGGGTCGAAGCCGACGCCATCGTCGCGCACCGCGATGACGGCCCAGCCGCCGTGGGCCGCCACGCCCACGTGCACCGTGGACGCGTTCGCATACTTGGCCACGTTGGTCAGCGCCTCCTGCACCAGCCGGTAGGTGGTCAGCTTGCCGGCGTCGTCCAGCGGCAGCTCCTCGATGTCGGTGCGCACGTCGAGTTCGCTGCGTTCGGCGAACTCCGTGCACAGGATCTCGAGGGCCGCCTTCAGGCCGAGGTTGCTGAGCGACGACGGCCGCAGGTCCTCGATGATTCGGCGCTTGAGCGCGATGCCCTCGTCCAGCGTCTTGACCAGGTGCATCATGCGTTCGAGCACCTCCGGCGGCGCGGCCGACAGCCGGCTGCGCATGCGCGCGACGTCGAGCTTGGCGGCGGTCAGCAGGCCGCCGAGTTCGTCGTGCAGCTCGCGCGCGAGGCGGCTGCGCTCGTCCTCGCGCGCCGTCTGCAGGTGGGTGGCGATCTGCGTGATCTCGCGCGTGCGGCGCTCCACCTCCACCTCCAGCCGGTCGCGCTCGAAGCGCAGCTGCGCGGCGCGTTCCAGGCGCTCGTCGTCGAAGCGGCGCGCCTGGCGCGCATACAGCAGCAGCGCGGCCAGGCTCAGGACGACCAGCGCGGCGATGCCGATCCGGCTGAACATCAGCGTCTCGGTCAGCAGCTCGCGCGACTCGTCGATGCGTGCCGTCTCCACGCGCGCCATGTTGCGCGCCTGGCCCTCGATCGCGAGCATGGTCTCGCGGCCGATGTCGGTCAGCACCACCTCGCGCCAGCCTTCGCCGGCCTTGCTCTCGAACATCTGGATCGTGGTGTCGAGCTCGGACATGCGCTGGCGCGTCAGCTCGTCGAGCTTGCGGACATCGGCCGTGCGATCGGGCCAGCGCGAGTAGATGCGCGCCAGGTGCGTGAGCTGCGCCTGCACCTGCGCCGCTGCGTGGGTGTAGGGCTCCTTGTATTCGGGCCGCCCGGTGAGCAGGTAGCCGCGCTGGCCGGATTCGGCGGCGATCACCTCCCGCAGCAGCAGGCTGACCTCGACGCGTGCGTCCAGCAGCGCCTCGCGGCTTTCGATCACGGTCAGGGCGCGCCGGTGCCCGACCTCGTTGGTCAGCAGCACGGCCAGGCCCAGCAGGAGCGCCACGGGGGCCGCGAAGCGACTGCGCCGCGCGGTTTCCAGCGTCCTCAGTAATGACATCTCGGGTTCCCCGCTACACTTGAATGATCCGGTACGCCGCTTGCCCTCAACGCGACCGCGGGACCCTCGAAGCGAACCGGTCGATCAGATCGGCAAGGCGCCGACCCGATATCCAGTTCATCGATTCCGCGGGAGACTACATGATTCGCGTTGTGATCGTCGACGATCATGCGATCGTTCGCTCCGGCCTCCGGCAATTCCTGTCCGACCACGTCGACCTGCGGGTCACGGGCGAGGCCGCCGACGGCCGCGAGGCGCTGGAGCTCGTCCGCGGCGGCGACCTCGACGTGCTGCTGATGGATCTGTCGATGCCCGACCAGAGCGGCGTCGACGCGCTCGCGGCCATCAAGGCGCGGCGCCCCGACCTTCCCGTGCTCATCCTCAGCGGCTTCCCCGAGACGCACTATGCCACGACGCTGCTGCGCCAGGGCGCGAGTGGCTACCTCAACAAGGGCTGCGATCCCGACGAGATCGTCAAGGCCATCCGCACGGTGGCCATGGGACGGCGCTACATCACCGCCCAGGTCGCCGAGATGCTGGCCGACGGGGCCGCCGGCGCGGGCGACCGCCCGCCCCACGAGCAGCTGTCCGAGCGCGAGCTGCAGGTGTTCCTGCGGTTGGCCAAGGGCGAGACGGTGGGCCAGATCGCCGACGGCATGTTCCTCAGTGTCAAGACGGTCAGCACGTACCGGGCGCGCACGCTGGAGAAGCTGCAGCTCGAGACCAACAGCGACCTCACCTACTACGCGCTGAAGAACGGCCTCATCCAGTGAGATGACGGCCCCCGGCCGCCGGGTACGGCGTCCACCCCCCGAGGGGGGCGCGGCCTTGCTCCGGAGCGGCCGAGCGCGGCGGCCGCGCGCTTGCGCCCGGCATTCGCCGAGGGGCGACGTGCCCGGCCGCCGGGTACGGGGTGTCCCCCCGAGCGGGGCGCGGCCTTGCTCCGGAGCGGCCGAGCGCGGCGGCCGCGCGCTTGCGCCCGGCATTCGCCGAGGTGTGGCATGGGGCGCCCAACGAGCGCTCAGGCGACGCCGGCCGCGCGTGCGACGCAGTGATCGACCAGCGCGTCGATCTCGCCCGACTTGTCGAACACCGCGCTCGCGCCGAGCGCCAGGCACTGGCGCCGGATGTCGGCGGTGGCGTAGTTGGTGAGGACGACGCGCTCGAATGGCGCGCCCGCGGCGTGCAGCGCGCGCAGCACGCCCATGCCCGAGCCCTGGCGCAGGAAGATGTCGATGATGGCGATGTCGCAGCGGTTCGCGTCGTCGCCGAGCCAGTGGAGGGCGCCTGCCTGGTCCACGGCGGTGCCAACCACCTTCACCGGGGCCATTTCCTCCAGCGCAGCGATCAGGTTCTCCTGGATCACCGGACTGTCCTCGACGACGAAAGCCAACAGGTTCGACATGCCACAAGCGGGTCCGTCGACATCGCCGGCGCGACCCTCTGCTCCACATTCTGCAACGACCGGCAATGTTTTCCGATCAAGCGGGACGTCAGCCCGCAAGGCCCGACGTTGCGACGCCGAGGCGCCGCCCGATTTGTCCGCTCGAGTCAGTCGCGCGGAGCGTCCAGCGCGTCCAGTTGCTGCCAGGTGGACGGGAAGGGCGCCTCGTCGCCAAGGTTGTCGTCGGCGTGCTGCATCTCCAACGGGTCGCCGATACCCGGCAACGCGGGATCGAATCGCGCGTCGCGCCCTTGCCCTGCAGGAAAGTTGTCCATGTCCGCCTCCGACCAGCCTGTGTCCGTTGTGGCGACTGCGCTGGCGGGCGCTCGTCTACCTTGCAGCCAGTTTGCTCAGGCGTGGCGCGACTGAACATAGGCTGACAGCCAGATGCCCTGTCGGAACCGTCCTACACGAGTTGATCGGGGGAGCGCGAATTCCGGGGGGGCGGCTGCCCATCAATCTGTAACAGAGGGTGCCGGACGTGTCGGTCTCGACCTACTCGCGGCCGGATCAGGCCTACCGCCGATCGGCTCGTTTGCCGATTCTGGATGGTCGACGCGGCGCCTACCGTGTCGCCATGACTACCTACGACACTCCCCACTTCGCGACCGGCCACTCCGACCTGCGTTCGGAGCCGCCCCGCACCCGTCCCGCTTCGGCGGCCCCCTACCGTAGCGCCCGTGCGACCACCGAGGCCGCCGCCATGCGCGACGGGCCCACGCCCGACTGGCAGCCCGGAGCGTCCAAGGGCGTGCCCAAGGCGGCCATCGGGGCCGTGGGCGCGGCGCTGGTCGGCGGCGTCGCGCTGGCCATCGTGCTGATGGCGCCCTCCAACAAGGTGACCAAGGCGGCCCAGCCGGGCCCGGTGGCGCAGGCCAAGGCCGAGAACGACGCCGCGCAGAAGTCGGTGGCGGCGACCGACGCGGCGGTCAGCGAACTCGACAGGAATCCCCCGGCCGCAGGCAACGCCGCGTCGCAGGCCGCGCAGGAGGCCTCCGCTGTCGCGACGCAGGCCGCGGTGCAGGACGCGCCGCCGGTGGCCGATGCGCCGGTCGCCCGGGCGCCGAAGCACGCGGCCACGCCGCGCGTCGCGCCGCAGCGCACCGCGCCGGCCGCCGCGAAGACGGACGCGTCGGCCGATACCCCGGCCGCGACACCGCCAGCGGACGTTCAGGCGCCAGCAATGCACCAGACACCTGACACGCCGACAGTGACTCCATCGGTGCCGGCGACAGCGCCGACGACGACGCCGGATACTCCGGCTCAAGACCCGGCGCAATAAGGCCGGCAACGCGACGCCCGCATCGGCTCCCCCGCCGATGCGCCTTCGAAGGAGAGCCCGATGACGCTGCACTTCGACTGGTTCCACGCCCCCCGCTGGCTCGCGCACGCGCATGTCAGCCGGGCGGTCACGCTCGTGCTGGGCGTGATCGGCGTCTCGCTGCTCTTCAGTGCGCTGCGCGTGGTCGACGCCGCCATCTCGGGCACGTTGATCGATCGCCGCGCCGCGGTGTCCGCGCCCGCCGACGCCGCGCTGCTCGCCGGCCCGGAGCGATTGCTGCGCGCCGCCCCGCCGTCCTCCGGCCCCCAGGCGGTGGAAACGCCGACGTCGGTGGAGGTGCCCGAGGCGACGGCGGAGGCCGTCAGTCTCTGAACCGGGCGCCGGGTGGGCGCCGACTTCGCCCAGAAACCGCGCTACGGCGCGGTTTCTTTCGTTTACCGGCCTGGGGCGTGTGTCGATTGAACCTTCACCCGGATTGAAGTAGCCTGCCAGCCTTTCGCGACGAGCGTTTCCGCGAGCGTGGGCAGCAGGTGGCGCAGCTTGGACGCCACGGCCGAATTGGCGGCCAGGATGGTCCAGCCGTCGTCGTCCAGCGGCCCGGCCCGCAGGTGCTGGCGCAGCAGGCCGGGAAGCACATCAGCCAGCGCGTCCAGGCGCGCCTGCGACGCGCGCACGCGGGCGAGCAGGCCGGCCAGCGTGTCGTCCTTGGCCAGGCTGTCCCCGAGCGCCCGCGCGAGCGGGGCGACGGACGTCTGGCGCGGGGCGGGCGCGTAGAACGCCTGCCGCGGCACGGCGCGGTCGTTGGGTTTGGGAGGTCCGGGCGGGGCCATTTGTTGGAGAGTGTAGCGATGCAAATAATGATCACCCACGGCGGCATGGCCCGCACGCGGGTCATGAACGTCAGTCCGACGGCCCTGCTGCTGTCGCTGCTGATGATCGTGATTGCCACGCTGGCGCTGTCCGGCGCCATCTACCACTACTTCTTCCTGAAGGCCGCGCGCGAGGGCTGGCCCGTCGTCAGCCAGCTCGTCAAGCTGGTGGTGCACGACGAGAGCGCCGCGCGCGACAAGGTCATGCGCGAGAACCTGGACGCGATGGCGCAGAAGGTGGGCGACATGCAGGCCCGCATGATCCGGATCGAGGCGATGGGCGACCGCGTCTCGGGCATGGCCGGCTTGAAGCCCGAGGACCTGTCGGGACTGACCTCGCGGCCGAAGGGCGGCGGCTCGGGCGGCCCCTACGTCCCGATGAACCATCCCGGCCTGGCCGAGCTCAACGGCGCGCTGGACGCGCTGTCGCAGGCCGCCGGCGAGCAGAACGACGTGCTGACGCTGACCGAGTCGCGCCTGCTGGAGTCGCGGCTGAAGACGCTGATGATCCCCAGCAGCCGCCCGATCGACGTGGCGGTGGGCTCGGGCTTCGGCTTCCGCTCCGACCCGTTCACCGGCCGCGGCGCGCTGCACACCGGCCTGGACTTCCCGTCGCCCATCGGCACCGAGATCCACGCCGCCGCCGGCGGGGTGGTGCGCACCGCCGAGATGCACCCCGAATACGGCCTGATGCTGGAGATCGACCACGGCAACGGCCTCATGACACGCTACGGGCACACGTCGAAGATCCTGGTCAAGCCGGGCGACCTGGTCAAGCGCGGCCAGGTGGTGGCGGACGTCGGCACCACCGGGCGTTCCACCGGTCCCCACCTGCATTTCGAGGTGCTGGTGGACGGCGTGCCGCAGGATCCGCAGCGCTTCCTCGCCGGGGCCAACGCCAGGCCGGCGCTGCAGACCGCCGCCGGCCAGGCCGTGCCGCTCGGCGCCGAGCACCGATAGCGCGCGAGAACGGGTCCGAAGGGGCCCGGATGCTACACTTTCCTGTTTTTCCGCCCCGTTTCCTCGGGGGAAACGCGGATCGCAGTCGGGCAGGCCCTTGCCGTCGCGTGATGCGTCCCCAGATGCGGCGCGATGAAGGGCGCCCCGGCGGCCTTCGGACACGATTTCGCTTGCCACCCCCCGGCAGGCCCGCGGCTGACAGCCGGCTCGCCAAAACCGGCCGCCGTGCAACGTCCGTGGCCCTGCCTCCCGGCCCAGAACCCACGCATGTTGCCCAAGCTTCTTACCCAGATTTTCGGTAGCCGAAACGATCGCCTGCTCAAGCAATACCGGCGCGTCGTCGAGAAGATCGCCTCGCTCGAAGCGTCCACCGCGGCGCTGAGCGACGAGGCGCTGAAGGGCAAGACGGCCGAATTCCGCGCCCGCCTGGAGCAGGGCCACACGCTCGACGACCTGCTGCCCGAGGCCTTCGCCGTCGTGCGCGAGGCCGGCAAGCGCGTGCTGAGGATGCGCCACTTCGACGTGCAGCTGATCGGCGGCATGACGCTGCACAACGGCAAGATCGCCGAGATGCGCACCGGCGAAGGCAAGACGCTGATGGCCACGCTGCCGGTCTACCTGAACGCGCTGGCCGGCAAGGGCGTCCACCTGATCACGGTCAACGACTACCTCGCGCGCCGCGACGCCGAGTGGATGGGCCGCCTGTACAACTACCTGGGCATGAGCGTGGGCGTCAACGTGCCCGGCCTGACGCGCGAGGAGAAGCAGGCCGCCTACAACGCCGACATCACCTACGGCACGAACAACGAGTTCGGCTTCGACTACCTGCGCGACAACATGGTCTACGAGACCGGCGATCGCGTGCAGCGCGGCCTGAACTTCGCGATCGTCGACGAAGTCGACTCGATCCTGATCGACGAGGCCCGCACGCCGCTGATCATCTCCGGCCAGGCCGAGGATCACACCGAGCTGTACGTGCGCATCAACGCCGTCGTGCCGGCCCTCAAGCGCCAGATCGGCGAAGAGGATCCGCGCACCGGCGAGGGCGTCATCGAGCCGGGCGACTTCACGGTCGACGAGAAGGGCCACCAGGTCACGCTGACCGAGTCGGGCCACGAGCGCGCCGAGGAACTGCTGTCGCAGGCGGGCCTGCTGGTCGCGGGCGCGAGCCTGTACGACCCGGCCAACATCACGCTGATGCACCACGTGTACGCGGCGCTGCGCGCGAACCACCTGTACCACCGCGACCAGCACTACGTCGTGCAGAACGGCGAGGTGGTGATCGTCGACGAGTTCACCGGCCGCCTGATGACGGGCCGCCGCTGGTCGGACGGCCTGCACCAGGCCGTCGAGGCCAAGGAAGGCGTGGAGATCCAGAGCGAGAACCAGACGCTCGCCTCGATCACGTTCCAGAACTACTTCCGCATGTACACCAAGCTCGGTGGCATGACCGGCACGGCCGATACCGAGGCCTACGAGTTCCAGGAGATCTACGGCCTGGAGACCGTGGTGATCCCGCCGAACCGCCCGACGCAGCGCAAAGACGAGCTCGATCTCGTCTACAAGACCGAGCGCGAGAAGTACAACGCGGTCGTCGAGGACATCCGCGACTGCGTCAACCGCGGCCAGCCGGCGCTGGTGGGCACGACATCCATCGAGAACTCCGAGAAGCTGTCGGCGCTGCTGACCAAGGCCGGGATCCCGCACCAGGTGCTCAATGCCAAGCAGCACGAGCGCGAGGCGCTGATCGTGGCGCAGGCCGGCCGGCCGGGCACCATCACCATCGCCACCAACATGGCCGGCCGCGGCACCGACATCGTGCTGGGCGGCAACGTGGAAAAGCAGGTCGAGCACATCGAGGCCGACGAGACCATCGCCCCTGAAGAGAAGGCGCGCCAGATCAAGCAGTTGCAGGACGAGTGGCAGGCGCTCAACGAGCAGGTCAAGGCCGCCGGCGGCCTGCGCATCATCGCCACCGAGCGCCACGAGTCGCGCCGCATCGACAACCAGCTGCGTGGCCGCTCCGGCCGCCAGGGCGACCCGGGCGCCTCGCGCTTCTACCTGTCGCTGGAAGATCCGCTGATGCGCATCTTCGCGGGCGACCGCGTCAAGGCGATCATGGAGCGCCTGAAGATGCCCGAGGGCGAGGCCATCGAGGCCGGCATCGTCAGCCGCAGCCTGGAAGGCGCCCAGCGCAAGGTCGAGGCGCGCAACTTCGACATGCGCAAGCAGCTGCTCGAATACGACGACGTCGCCAACGACCAGCGCAAGGTGATCTACCAGCAGCGCAACGAGATCCTGGAGGCGAAGTCGCTGGTCAACCAGATCGCCAACCTGCGAGAAGGCACCATGGAGGACCTCGTGCGGGCCTTCGTGCCGGCCGAGAGCGTCGAGGAACAGTGGGACCTGCCGAGCCTGCAGAAGGCGCTGCGCGACGAGTACCTGCTCGACGTGCCCATCGCCGAGCAGGTCGAGAAGTCCGAATCGGTCAACGACGAGGACGTCGTCCAGATGGTCGTCACGGCCGCCAGGGCCGCGTTCCAGGGCAAGCTCGACCTCGTCGGCGAGGAGCAGTTCACGCCGTTCATGCGCATGGTGCTGCTGCAGCACCTGGACACCAACTGGCGCGAGCACCTGGCCGCGCTGGACTACCTGCGCCAGGGCATCCACCTGCGCGGCTATGCGCAGAAGAATCCGAAGCAGGAGTACAAGCGCGAGGCCTTCGAGCTGTTCTCGC
>Ga0209258_101089_pt1 | contig 11614 bp, 10 predicted proteins | sample Araplaol_mTSA_r2_FD_184281 | JGI IMG/M metagenome (GOLD analysis project Ga0209258, IMG submission 184281) | Arabidopsis root microbial communities from North Carolina, USA - plate scrape CL_Col_mTSA_r2 (SPAdes) (version 2) | ecosystem: Host-associated > Plants > Roots > Endosphere | place: USA...
AGCATGCTCGACGCACACGCGAATGACTTCGCCATGCTCCTCGACGCTGACCGTGGCCGACTCGCCGGTGGTGCCGACGGCGACGATGCAGTCGGTGCCCTCGGCGACATGCCAGTCGACCAACGCACGCAGCGTGTCGTAGTCGACGCTGCCGTCCTCGTGCATCGGGGTGACGAGCGCCACGATGCTGCCGACAATTCTTTCCATTCGCATTCCTCGCCAGGGTTCGGGGGCCGACGCGCCTGACGCCGGCAATCCGACGATTTTAGCCCGGCGAGGCCAGAAGGTCGGTGCCCGGCGCTGCCGCGCCGCCGCGGCGCGCGACGATGCGTTGGACCTCGCGTTCGGGGCTCTCGCCGCGCGCCGGCAGCCGACCCTGCTCGAACGCGATCACGTGCCAGTCTTCAGAGGGAGAAGCTGCTTGCCCGACGGCCGTCTCGGGCGCGCGCAGGACGTCGATCAGCTCCCCCGGGGCCAGCAGGAATTCGGGCCGTCGCGGCCGTCCGAGCGCGGCGTGCGCTCGTGCAAAGGTTTCGTAAATCAGCAGCCCGCCCGGCGCCACGGCGTCCTTGAGCGTCGGCATGAGCGGGCGCCACAGGTAGTTGGTGACGACGACCCCGTCGAACCGGCGTCCGGGCGCCAGTGGCCACGCCGCGGCCTCGAGGTCGGCCTGCAAGGTCTCGGCAACGCCTGCCAGTGGCGCGAGCAGGGCGGCGTCGCGGTCGATGGCGGTGACGCGATGCCCGGCGGCGGCCAGCCAGCGCACGTGCCGGCCGTGGCCGCAGGCGACGTCGAGCACGCGGGCGGCGGGCGGCAGCAGGGGCGTCCAGCGCACGACCCAATCCGAGGGCGGGGCCGGGGGGTGGGCGGCGGAAGGGGCGGTGTCCATGCCGCCACTCTACGGCGGGCGGGCGCAAGCGCCTGGCGCGAAACCCTGGGTTTACATACATATTTTCCACGCGGGCCCGTCACGCTTCGCTCCTAGAATCACGTCATGGCCACCAAAACGGGCGCTACGGGCGCCAACAAAACCAAGCAAGCCGGCGAGTACGGCGAAGCCTCCATCCGCGTCCTGAAGGGACTCGAGCCCGTCAAGCAGCGGCCGGGCATGTACACCCGCACCGACAACCCGCTGCACATCGTCCAGGAAGTCATCGACAACGCCGCCGACGAAGCCCTGGCGGGGTTCGGGCAGCGCATCGCCGTCACGCTGCACGCCGACGGCTCGGTCACCATCGACGACGACGGCCGTGGCATCCCGTTCGGCCTGCATCCCGAGGAGCAGGTGCCGGTCATCGAGATCGTCTACACCCGCCTGCACGCCGGCGGCAAGTTCGACAAGGGCAGCGGCGGGGCGTACAGCTTCTCCGGCGGCCTGCACGGGGTAGGCGTCAGCGTCACCAACGCGCTGGCCAAGAAGCTGGTGGTCTCCGTCTTCCGCGACGGTCAGTTCGCGTCGCTCACGTTCTCCGGCGGCGACGTCGTCGTGCCGCTGGAGGTGCGCAAGCTCGCGTCCGGCGAGCGCAGGCACGGCACGCGCGTCACCGTGTGGCCCGATCCGAAGTATTTCGAGAGCGCCGAGCTGCCGCGGGGCGAACTGGTGCACCTGCTGCGCAGCAAGGCGGTACTGATGCCGGGCGTCACGGTCACGCTCACGATCGAGAAGACGGGCAAGGAGCCCGAGGTGCTCACCTGGTCGTACCAGGGCGGCCTGCGCGACTACCTGCAGCAGACGCTGATGGGCGAGCCCATCGTGCCGCTGTTCGAGGGCGAGCGCTTCGCGGGTTCTAACGAATCGGAGAACTTCGCGGAAGGCGAGGGCGCGAGCTGGTGCGTCGCCTTCACCGACGACGGTGCCGCCGTGCGCGAGAGCTACGTCAACCTCATCCCGACGGTGGCCGGCGGCACGCACGAGTCCGGGCTGAAGGACGGCTTGTTCACGGCGGTCAAGAGCTTCATCGAGATGCACAGCCTGATGCCCAAGGGCGTCAAGTTGATGCCCGAGGACGTGTTCTCGCGCGCCAGCTTCGTGCTGTCGGCCAAGGTGCTCGACCCGCAGTTCCAGGGTCAGACCAAGGAGCGCCTCAACAGCCGCGACGCGCTGCGCCTGGTGTCCGCGTTCATCAGGCCAGCGCTGGACCTGTGGCTCAACCAGCACGTCGAATACGGCCGCAAGCTGGCCGAGCTCGTCATCCGCCAGGCGCAGGCGCGCCAGAAGGCCAGCCAGAAGGTGGAAAAGCGCAAGGGGTCCGGCGTGGCCGTGCTGCCCGGCAAGCTCACCGATTGCGAGAGCCGCGACCTCACGCTCAACGAAGTCTTCCTGGTCGAGGGCGATTCGGCCGGCGGTTCGGCCAAGATGGGCCGCGACAAGGAAACGCAGGCCATCCTGCCGCTGCGGGGCAAGGTGCTCAACACGTGGGAAGTGGAGCGCGATCGCCTGTTCGCCAACAACGAGATCCACGACATCGCGGTGGCCATCGGGATCGATCCGCACGGCCCCAACGACATGCCGGACTTCTCCGGCCTGCGCTACGGCAAGGTCTGCATCCTGTCGGACGCCGACGTCGACGGCTCGCATATCCAGGTGCTGCTGCTGACGCTGTTCTTCCGCCACTTCCCGCAACTGGTGGCGCGCGGCCACGTCTTCGTCGCCAAGCCGCCGCTGTACCGCATCGATGCGCCGGCGCGCGGCCGCAAGCCCGCCGCCAAGATCTACGCGCTGGATGAAGGCGAGCTGGAGGCCACGCTCGACAAGCTGCGCAAGGAAGGCGCGCGCGAGGATTCATGGAAGATCGGCCGCTTCAAGGGCCTGGGCGAGATGAACGCCGACCAGCTGTGGGAGACCACGCTCAACCCCGAGACGCGCCGACTGCTGCGCGTCGAACTGGGCCAGCTGGATCTCGTCCAGACCGAAGGCTCCTTCACGCGCCTGATGGGCAAGGGCGAAGCCCATGCACGGCGCGAGTTGATGGAACTGCGCGGGGATGCGGTCGAGATCGACATCTGAAGGTTGGCGCGGGCGCGGGCACGGGCACGGGCACCAGTCCGCGCCGCGCATGCGCAGGTCCGCACGCGCATGGCACTGGCGCGCCGGCTCGGAGTCGAATGGCGGGCGAGTTGCGGAGGTGTCTGGTGCTGGATGTCGCCCTCTGATCCGGCGGTCGACCGTCAAGCCGTCGAACGTGCGACATGCGAGACCTGACACCGATCGCGGGACACCGATCGCCGCAAGAGCCCTCGATGGGTGATCGGTGTCGGGTGTCGACGACGCACATGCGGCGAAAAGACGCTGACCGCGGCCTGGCATGCAGCGTTCAAGACCCGGGCGCCTCGCGAGCTCGCCGCCTGCTCCCCGACCCGCACCGCATCCATCGGTGGTCCGTCTCCTCGACGAAGTGCGTGGCGCTGCCGGCCTTCGTGACGTGGATCGTCGACGACCGCGACCGCGCTTCGATTGCGTAGCCGCCTACGCAACGGCGTGAGTGCCGGCGACCCGGGGCTGCCGCTGCTTCGACCCACAGTCGTGCCGTGCGACGCCAATGCTGCCTCGCTCGACGGCATATCCGTCGAGCGGCATCGCACCGCCCCATGCGGTCTGGACGGCGCTGATTCATCCGCTTACATAACTACCTTCTCGGTCGCGGGAACCCGCGGCGCGGAAGCGCTACTTATCCTGTCAGGGTGGCAAAACGTGCAGAAATCCCGCGTTCATCGGGGATTGCCCGGCACGCGTTTCGGCGATCCTTCCCATAATCCACGCTCCGTTGCCCGGTCGGCGTTCGAGCACGCCTCGGCTGTCGCGCTGTCCCGCCGCCGAAGTCCTCCGTTCCCGATCCTTCCCTATTCCGATGCCGACCAGCGAGATTGCCGAGAGCGCCCATCTTCGGATCCGTCCGACGATGCTGTCCGACCTCGACTTCGTCGTGTCCGTCGAACAGGACGCGCGCAACCTCGTGTTCATCACGCCGTGGGAGCGAACGCAGCACGAGGGGGCGATCCGCTTTCCCGATTCGCGCCACTTCATCGTCGAGGCGGGCGACGATTGGGAGCCGATCGGCTTCGTGATCCTGCAGGGCTGCCGCAACCCGAACCGGTCGGTCGAGCTCAAGCGCATCGTGCTGCAGACCCAGGGCCGCGGCCTCGGGCGCGCCTGCGTGCGCATGCTCAAGCGACTGGCATTCCGCGACCTGGCCGCCCATCGCTTCTGGCTGGACGTGAAGTCGCTCAATGCGCGCGCCCTTCGCCTGTACGCCAGCGAGGGATTCGTCGAGGAAGGCCGGCTGCGCGAGAGCGTTCGCGTGGGCACCGGCGAGACGGCGGGCTGGGAGAGCCTGGTCGTGATGTCGCTGCTCGATCGCGAGTACCAGGCGCGCGTCGATGCCGGGCTCGAGACGGCCTTCTCGGGGCACGGCGGATGAGGCGCTCGCTTATCAACACGGCCACCGCGATCCTGCTGCTGACGGGGTCGATGGCGGGCTGCGACTCGGTGCCCGAGGCGCATGGCGCGCGCGGCCTCGACGCGGCGCCCGGCGCGGTCTCCGCCGCGCGGGCTGTGCCCAGCAGCCCGGTCGTCCCCCAGGCGGGCAGGCCGGTGCTGTGGGGCTATGTCGACGGCGCCGGGGTGGCGCACTTTGCCAGCAGCCGCATCGACGGACGCTACGAGCAGGTGCTGCGCGAGACCGACGGCCGCCGTGTGCCGGGCAAGACGCAGGGCACCGACGGGCTGCTGACCTGGCTCGAGATCTCGCCCGACGTGAAGGCGCTGCAGCCCGTGCTGGACGAGGCTGCACGGGCCACGGGCGTCGACGAGGAACTGCTCAAGGCGGTCATCACCGTCGAATCGAACTACAACCCGCGCGCGGTCTCGCCGCGCGGTGCGGTGGGCCTGATGCAGCTGACGCCCGTGACGGCCGACCGCTACGGCACCCGCGAGGAGCGCCAGACGCCCGCGTCGCGGCGGCTGCTGGATGCGCGCACCAACATCTTCACCGGGGCGCGCATGCTGGCCGATCTCACGCGCCGCTACGGCGGCATCGACATCGCGCTGGCCGCCTGGAACGCGGGCGAGGGCACCGTGCGCAAGGCCGGCGGCCAGATGCCCGACATCGCCGAGACCGAGGCCCACGTCCACATGGTGCTCGAGCTCTACTGGGCCCTGCTGCAACGCAAGCTGCCGCGCCACGCCCACGGCGTCGACGTGGTGTCCTGCGCGCCGCAGACCTGCGGGCAGTGAGCGCGGGCTCACGCGAGGTGCCCTGAAGCGTCGGCCGGGCCGCTCCTGGCCCGACAAATCCCCAGGAAATTTGCGCCGGGGCGCCGGCAGTGGGGCTGCGAGCGCCGACAATGGCGTCCCGCGGGCCGCTGCACGCGCCGTCGTCGGCGTCCGCGAGCGAACAAAGGAACTCCGGCTTGACCATGGAACAGACTCCCCTCGCGTTCGGCGGCGGCGAGAGCGGCGGCGGTGAATCGCTGACCCTCGCCCACTACGCCGAGCGCGCCTATCTCGAATACGCGCTGAGCGTCGTCAAGGGCCGCGCGCTGCCCGACGTGTCGGACGGCTGCAAGCCCGTGCAGCGCCGCATCCTCTACACCATGCACCGCATGGGCCTGTCGTTCACCAACGCCAGCGCCGCGGGCCCCGCTCCGCGCAAGAGCGCGAAGGTGGTGGGCGACGTGCTGGGCAATTTCCACCCGCACGGCGACACCGCCGCCTACGACGCCCTCGTGCGCATGGCGCAGGACTTCAGCCTGCGCTACCCGCTGATCGACGGGCAGGGCAACTTCGGCAGCCGCGACGGCGACGGCGCCGCCGCCATGCGCTACACCGAGGCGCGCCTGAACCCGATCGCGCGCCTGCTGCTCGACGAGATCGACGAGGGCACCGTCGCCTTCATGCCCAACTACGACGGCACGACGACCGAGCCCAAGCTGCTGCCGGCGCGCCTGCCGTTCGTACTGCTCAATGGCGCCAGCGGCATCGCGGTCGGCCTGGCCACCGAGGTGCCCAGCCACAACCTGCGCGAGGTGGCGGACGCCGTCATCGCGATGATCAGGAACGACAAGCTCAGCGACGACGAGCTGTTCGGCCTGCTGCCCGGCCCCGACTTCCCCGGCGGCGGCCAGATCATCTCCCCCGCGGCCGACATCCGTGACGCCTACCTCGCGGGCCGCGGCAGCCTGAAGGTGCGCGCGCGCTGGAAGATCGAGGACCTGGCGCGCGGCCAGTGGCAACTCGTGGTCACCGAGCTGCCGCCGGGGGCCAGCACCCAGCGCGTGCTCGAGGAGATCGAGGAACTCACGAACCCGAAGATCAAGGCCGGCAAGAAGGCGCTGACCGCCGAGCAGCTGCAGCTCAAGACGACGATCCTCGCCGTGCTCGACGGCGCGCGCGACGAATCGGATCGCGAGGCGTCCGTGCGCCTCGTCTTCGAACCCAAGAGCCGCGCGATCGAGCAGCAGGATCTCATCAACGCGCTGCTGGCCCACACCAGCCTCGAAAGCTCGGCGCCGATCAACCTCACGATGATCGGCGGCGACGGCCGTCCCACGCTCAAGGGCCTGCGCCAGATCCTGACCGAGTGGATCGCGTTCCGCCAGCACACCGTCAAGCTGCGCACCGAGCACCGGCTGCGCAACGTGCTCGAACGCATCCACATCCTCGAGGGCCGGCAGCTGGTGCTGCTCAACATCGACCGCGTCATCGAGATCATCCGCCACAGCGACGAGCCCAAGCCCGCGCTGATCGCGGAGTTCGGGCTCAGCGATCGCCAGGCCGACGACATCCTCGACATCCGGCTGCGCCAGCTGGCGCGCCTGGAGGCGATCAAGATCGAGCAGGAGCTGGCCGACAAGCGCGACCAACAGAAGAAGCTGGAGGACATCCTCGCCAGTCCCGCGGCGCTCAAGCGCACCGTCGTCAAGGAGATCGAGGCCGACGCCAAGGCACACGGCGACGAGCGCCGCACGCTGATCCAGGCCGACAAGCGCGCGGTCGCCGAGGTCAAGATCATCGACGAGCCGGTGACGGTGGTGGTGAGCCTCAAGGGCTGGGTGCGCGCGCAGAAGGGCCATGGCCACGACGCCGCGGGCTTCGCCTTCAAGTCGGGCGACGGACTGTACGGCACCTTCGAATGCCGCACGGTCGACACGCTGCTCGTGTTCGGCAGCAACCAGGGCGGCACGGGCCGCGTCTACACGGTGGCGGTCAGCGCGCTGCCTGGCGCGCGCGGCGACGGCGCGCCCATCACCACGCTGATCGACCTCGAGGCCGGCACCCAGCCGCTGCACTATTTCGCGGCCACGGCCGACGTCACGCTGCTGCTGGCCAACACGGGCGGCTTCGGGCTGCTGGCCAAGGTCGGCGACATGACCAGCCGGCAGAGGGGCGGCAAGAGCTTCCTCAGCATCGACGACAAGGATCGCCTGCTGCCGCCGGTGCCCGTGCTTGCCAGCCATACCCAGGTCGCCTGCCTGAGCATGAGCAGCCGCCTGCTGGTGTTCCCGCTCGACGAGCTCAAGCTGCAGTCCAACGGCGGCAAGGGCCTGACGCTGATGGACGTCGACGCGAAGGATCCGCTCGTCTCGGTGGCCACCTGCGCCAGCGCCGTCAAGGTGCTGGGCCTGGGCCGTGGCCAGAAGCCCAAGGAGGAAGACCTCAAGGGCGCCGCGCTCGCGTCGCACGCGGGCAAGCGCGCGCGCAAGGGCAAGACGATCGACGCGGCGATCAAGGGGCAGCGGCTGATCGCGATCTGACGTCGGCGCGGCGCCCCGCGGACGCCCGGCCCCGGCCGGGCGTCTTCATTTCCGCGCCGTCGTTCAAGCCCGTCAAACCGCCACTCGCGCCGCGCCGGCTTGCGGGCCGTGCTGGCGGTCGTAGCATCGCGTCACCGTGGCCTGGCCGGGCCGCCGCACCGGAGATTTCCCGTGAAGACTCGACTGCTCGCCGCCGCCCTGTCCGCCGTCGCGCTGGCCCCGCCCGCCGCCTTCGCCGGCGCGCGCCAGGAAGCCCAGGTGCTCATGGCGACCGATCCTGGCGAGCGCAAGTTCCAGCAGGAGTGGGGCTACGCCGACGCGGTGGTCAGCGGCGATCTGGTCACGCTGTCCGGCGTGGTCGCCGGCGTGCGGCCCGGCGAGACCGACCTGCGCGCCGCCTACGCGCGCGCCTTCGAGCGCCTGGGCGGCGTGCTGCAGCGCGCCGGCGTCTCCTGGGACGACGTTGTCGACATCACCAGCTTCCACACCGAGCTCACGACGCAGATGCCGGCGATCGTCGCGGTGAAGAACCAGTTCGTCAAGCCGCCGTTCCCGACGTGGACGGCGATCCAGGTCGCGCGGCTGATCCCCGACAACGGCATCACCGAGATCAAGATCGTGGCGCGCAAGGCGCGGAGCGACCGATGACGCGCCTGCTGTTCTTCATCGTCCTGACCGTCGCGCCGCTGCTCGTCGGCTTCGCCGCCGGTGCGGCCACGGCCGTCATCCGCGGATGGGGCGACCGGGACGTCCGCGTCGACGTCGTGAACGAGTCCGGCCAGCGCGTCAAATCGCTCGTGCTGGACGTCGACACCTGCGGCGCCAGGAGCGTGCTCGGCCGCGCGGCGCTGGAACCGGGTGATCGCGCAACGGTGCGCTTCGCGGTGTGCGGCGAGGGCGGCTACGAAGTGCGGGCACAACTGGAGAACGGCGTCGAACTGCGCGGGCGAGGCGATTACGTCGAGAGCGGCTACCGCGCGACGCAACGCGTGCGGCGCTCGGACATCGTGTCCACTGTCTCCGCGGTGTCGCACTGACCGTCTGCCGGAGCCCGAAATCGCGGGACGGTTCCGCGCGATACCATGCGGCGTATGTGGGCCGCGCGGGCAACCGGCCCTTTCGAGAACCCGTGCGCCCTGGCGCCAAAGGAAGAACTTGACGATGCTGCGAGCGATCATCCTGGCCTCCCTCCTGGGCGCGACGGGCACGGCGTGCCTGGCCGCCGACGTCGCGGTCGTCCACGCCAAGGTCTACGCGGCGCCCGGCGCGAAGCCGCTCGCCGATGCCACGGTGCTGGTGCACGACGGCCGCATCGCCGCCGTGGCGCGGCACGTCGCGCTGCCCAAGGGCACGACCGTGCTGCCTTGCGACGGCTGCGTCGTCGTGGCCGGTTTCTGGAACGCGCACGTGCACTTCATCGAGCCCGAATGGACGGCCGTGGCGACGCTGGATCCGCCCACGCTCGAGCGCCAGTTGCGGGACATGCTGACGCATTCCGGCTTCACGTCGGTGGTCGACACCGGCTCGGACCCGCGCGTCACCGGCGAACTGCGGCGCCGCATCGAGCATGGCGACGTCGCGGGTCCGCACATCCGCTCGGCCTTCCTGCCGCTGTATCCCGAGCATGCGTTGCCCTACTACCTGGACGACCTGCCACCGGCGCTGCGCGACAGCATGCCGCAGCCCGCGTCGCCCGACGAGGCGCGCGCGGCCGTGGCCAAGAACCTGGACGCCGGCGCGGACATCACCAAGCTGTTCACCGGCTCCATCGTCAAGCCCAACCAGATCCAGCCGATGCGCGTCGACATCGCCACCGCCGCCGTCGAGGCGTCGCATCGCCGCGGCGCGCTCGTGTACTCGCACGCGACGAACCTGGCGGGCTTGCGCGTGGCGCTGGACAGCGGCGTCGACGTGCTGGCGCACGCGCCTGAGGTGGTGGACGGCATCGACGCCACGCTCCTGCAGGAGATGGTGCGCAAGCACGTCGTCATCGTCCCGACGCTGAAGCTGTTCTCGCGCGACGAGGACATCGCCGGCATCCGCAAGCTCGTGCTCGACGCCCACCGTGCCGGCATCCGCCTCGTCTTCGGCACGGACACCGGCTTCCTGACCGACCACGACGTCTCCGAGGAATTCCGCCAGCTCTCGCTCGCCGGCCTCGGCGCCGACGACATCCTGGCCATGCTCACCACGACACCCGCGGCCTTGTTCAAGGTCGACGGCCACGCCGGACGCGTGGCGCGCGGCATGGACGGCGACCTCACCATCCTCGGAAGCGATCCGAAGACCGCGGGCGTGGGCGCGTTCTCCGACGTCCGCTACGCGATCCGCGCCGGCAGGGTGCTGTTCGACGCTGCCAGGGACGGCAAGGTCGCGAAGGCGGAGTGATCCGGCGCGCAGGCGCGCACCGGACAGGTCTTGCGGGACGGATCGGAACCGCCATTGGCGCGCCCGCGCAACCCCACGTTCGCGGCGCGCCTGACGAGTGCCGGGCGCACGCCGCTTTGGCATAGTCCCGTTGAACGGATACGACCGGGGGCATGCCATGGACAAGGTGTTGATGTGGAACGAGGGCGCGCGTTTCATGCGCGGCAGCCAGTGGGACCAGGGGACGGTCACGACCCACCGGGGCATGCAGGCCGCGCAAGAGGCGGGCTGGCGCCACAGCGTCCTCGATGTCGGCAAGGGCCCCACGCGCCGAGGCTCGGAGCTGCTGGAGTACATGCAGGCCAACTGCTGAGCCTGGCCGGCGCGGCATGGCGTGGCGCGCCGTGCGGCCGGAAACCCCCGAATTCGCGCGCGGCGCCGGCAAGGGCCGCCATTACACTCGTCCTCAGGCCGGGCAGCACGTCCAAGGCGCCATCCAGCGCCGCGGCGAGTCCGGCGAGCCTGCTCACCGCACCATCATCTTCATGGCCCACGCCCGCGTGCCCGGTGTCATCGACACCACCACCCAGCAACACGACGTCCACGACGGCACGATGATGCGCGTGCAGTCACCGCTGCCCGGCACCATCGGCCAGGGCGCGTCCCATGGGCCCGAGGAGCTGCTGATCAGCCCGGCGTTCCAAAACACGGTGCAGGTCGCCGACAACCTGGCCGCGCCCATGACCTGGGACGCATTCTGGCGCCAGGCCTACGGCAGCGCCGACAAGGTGCTGCAGGCGCAGGCGAACGAGCTGCTCAGGCGCGGCAACATCACCCGCCTCGAGTACGACGCGCTGGTCAATGCGCGCAACGACCTGGTGGTCGAGTTCCGCAAGCCACTGTCGCCGTTCGGCCGGGCTTATTCGGAGATCCTCAAGCCGAGCACGAGGCTGCCGCAACCCGGCGAGCTGCTCACGAAGAAGGGCAGCATCGAAGCGGTGCTGGAGAGCGTCGGCAAGTCGCGCGCGTCGGTGAACCGGATCAGCATGGTCTTCCGCGTCGCGGGCCCGGCGCTGGTCGTGCTGGACATCACCGTCACGACCATGGTCGTGATGAAGGCGCCGCCCGAGCAGCGGGCGCGCACGGCGGCACGCGAATACACGGGCCTGGGCTTCGGCGTGGCGGGCGGCGCCGGCGGTGCGTGGGCCGGCTGCGCCACGCTCGCGGCGTTGGGCTCGCCGAGCCTCGTGGTGCCGATCGTCGGCGAGGTGACCGAGGGCGGCCTTTGTCTCGTCGGCGGCATCCTCGGCGGCGCGGGCGTCGGCTGGCTGAGCCGCGAGGCCGGCAAGAAGACGGGCGAGACGGTGTACGACTTCGTGACGACGGTCCGATGGGAGTGATCTCGCGCTACTTCACGCGCCTGGCCGCCCGCCTCCAGGGCCGGCACCCCGGGCCACCTGCGGTCATCGCCGACGCCGCCGGCCTGCACGTCGCT
>Ga0209258_101090_pt1 | contig 11605 bp, 7 predicted proteins | sample Araplaol_mTSA_r2_FD_184281 | JGI IMG/M metagenome (GOLD analysis project Ga0209258, IMG submission 184281) | Arabidopsis root microbial communities from North Carolina, USA - plate scrape CL_Col_mTSA_r2 (SPAdes) (version 2) | ecosystem: Host-associated > Plants > Roots > Endosphere | place: USA...
AGTCACCGTAGCGGCCGCCCTGCGCGAGCGCAGCCTGCAACGCGCGCCACCCCGGGAGATCGCCGCCAGCAAGGGACTTGTTCGCGGTCACCACGTGATAGCCGCGCGCCAGCCATTCGGAATGACGGGAAGCGAGCGTGCCGCAGGCGGTGGCATCGATGATGACCTTCGCCGAAGCGTCGTTCGCGTCCAGCGCAGACAGCAGCGCGGCGTCATCACGCACGTCGCCATGACTCTTCAGCTTCTCGCGCAATGCGCGATCGGCGAGCTGATCGGCCTGCGTCTGCTGGCGGCGCGAGTTGGCCGCGCCCACCAGGCGAATCGAAGATGCCGCCGGTGTATTGAGCAGCTTGAGGAAGGCGCCGCCAACCACGCCGGTGCCGAGCAGCACGGCGGCGATGGACGAAGACGCCTGCGGTTTCGATGCGGGTGCGGCCTCCGCCGCCAGCACCGCGCTCACGCGCTCACCCGGCGTTTGCCTTCACCCACGGCGAGCGCGCGCGACAGCGCGGCGTCGAGATCGCGCAGCAGATCGTCGCCGTCTTCGATGCCTATCGACAAGCGCAACAGGCTGTCGGCGATACCGGCGGCGCGGCGCGCCTCCGGCGCCATCGACGCATGCGTCATCGTGGCCGGATGCGCCACCAGGCTCTCCACCCCACCCAGCGATTCGGCCAGCGAGAAGTAGCGCAGGCCATCGACGAAGGCTTCGATGTGCGGCACGTCGCCTTCGATCTCGAAGCTGAGCATGGCACCGAAGCCCAGCTGCTGGCGCGCGGCCAGCGCGTGGCCGGCGTGGCTTTCCAGCCCTGGGTAGTAGATCTTGCGTACGGCCGCATGGCCGTCCAGACGCTCGGCGATGCGCACCGCGTTTTCCTGGTGCTGGCGCAGGCGCACGCTCAGCGTGCGCAGGCCACGCAGGGTGAGGAAGCTGTCGAACGGCGCACCGGTGAGGCCGTTGCAGTTGCCCCACCACTTCAGCTGATCGGCCACGGGCTGGTCGCGCGCCACCACGGCGCCGCCCACCACGTCGCTGTGGCCGTTGATGTACTTGGTGGTCGAATGCACCACCACATCGGCGCCCAGCGTGAGCGGCTGCTGCAACGCGGGCGAGAGGAAGGTGTTGTCCACCACCAGCAGCGCACCGGCGGCGTGTGCGGCCTGCGCCACGTGACGGATGTCGGTGATGCGCAGCAGCGGATTGGACGGCGTTTCCACCCACACCAACGAGGGCTTCAGCGCCAGGCCTTCAGCCAGCGCGTGGCTGTTGGTGAGATCGACGAAGCGCACCTGGAAGCGGCCCTTCTTCGCCCACGCATCGAGCAGGCGCCACGTGCCGCCGTAGCAATCATGCGCGGCCAGCACCAACGAACCGGCCGGCACCAGTTCCAGCGCCAGCGCCACCGCGGCCATGCCGCTGGCCGTCACCACCGCGCCCGCGCCCTGCTCCAGCTCGGCCAGCGCTTCGCCCAGCAGGTCGCGCGTGGGGTTGCCGCTGCGCGAGTAGTCGTAGGCGCGCTTGTTGCCGAAGCCGTCGAACGCATAGTTGGTGGACAGATGCAGCGGCGGCACCACGGCGCCGTGCTGGGTGTCCGATTCGATGCCGGCGCGCACGGCGCGGGTACAGGGGGCGGGGGTGTCGCTCATGGTGAATCTCCGTGCGTGATGCGTATGCGGTATGGGTTCAACAACCGGCCAGCGCTTCGCGCAGCAGCGGCGCGAGGCGGTCGGTTTCCTTGAGGAAGGCGTCGTGGCCGTAGGGCGACTCGACCACTTCGAGCGTGGCCGGGCCATGCAGGCGGCGCTGCAGCTCGCACAGGTCGGCCAGCGGCACCAGGCGATCGGACGGAAAGCCGATCAGCGTGGACGGCGCGGCGATCTGCTCGGGCTGCACGTCATGCAGGTCGATGGATTCGGACAGCGCGAGGAAGCGCTCCACGTCGAAGCGCTCGACGAAGCGGCGACCGGCGTGCTCCAGGTAATCCTCGACCGGGAAATGGAAGCGGCCTTCGCGGAATTCCGGCGCGGCGGCAAAGCGCTTGGCGAACTCCTCGCTGCCGCGATAGGTGGTCATGGCCAGCTGACGGGCCAGCGCCAGCGCCTGTTCGGGCTGGCCGCAATCCTGGCCCAGCCGCACGATGCCGCGCTGTACGGAACGCTGCGCCGTGGCCAGCGGATGCGGACGATGCGCGCCGGCGAGCAGCACCAGGCGACCCAGCGCGTACGGATGGCGCGCGGCGAACGCCAACGCGGCCATGGCGCCGTAGGAGGAACCGATGAAGGCATGCACGCGGCCGATGCCCAGCGCCTCGACCAGCGCGGCCAGCACGTCGGCCTGATCCTCGCTGGACACGGCCTGCACGCCGTCGAGGTCCGCCGGGGTGATCCAGTCGATCGACAGTACGCGATAGCGATCGAGATCCACCGGACGACCCGCGCCCACCTGTTCCTGCCACCAGCCAGCGGCACTCTCGCTGTCCAATGCGACCACGTCGCGGTTGGCCGAGATGCCGCCCTGCACGATCACCGTGGGCGCGTCGGGGGCGCCGCACCACAGGTAGCGCACGTCCACTTCGCGCGGCGCGCTGCCGTACTTGGGCGTGAGCGTGACGCGGCGGGTACTGCGCTGCGTGGTGAGGTCCGGCCGCATGGCGCCGGCGGCCGCGACAGAGGCGGACACAGCGGGCGGGACGGGTTGCGGCTGGCTGGACATCTCGATCTTCTCCGGTCGTGGCATCGACCTGCGGACCGGAGAGGAGAGCCGACGCACGGCCGGCGGATGCGCGGGCGGTGCGGTTCTGCCCTCATCTCGCGACTGGCGCCCGTAGCGCCGCCGCAGGAATTGGCACCGTTGCGGAAGGTTCCGCAGGTTGCCCCGGCTTCAAAGGGCCTGTCCCTCAGCCGGTCTCGATGAGTGATGGAGAATCTAACGGCAGCCGTTGCCGCTTGTCAATAGACGTCTAAACGTCTATGCATCTAGCCATCGACGTTTTCGTGATGGAAATCGTCGGTTTCGCGTGAAACCTTGTCGCGCCAAGGCCTTCGCGGCCCTGGCACGGCGTCTCATCATTGCTTCACGGCTTCGAAGCTCATGGTGCGATTGCGCAGCTTGTCATCGAACAGCACATGCATGGTCATGCCATCGGCGGACACGGTGGAGGTGAGCACGGCGATCACCTTGCCGTCGCGCTTGTCGGTCTCGACCATCGAGTTCCTGCCGGCCTTCTTTACCGTGACCGTGCTGATGCCAGGGTCACCCTTGTAGGGCGCCTCGGTGCCGTCCATCTTGGCCTGGTACGACTGCCCCGTCGGCGAACTCATGCTCATCATGCCGCCCTCTTCCTTGAAGGTGATCTGGGTGGCGTTGTCGGACATCTCGCCCATGGTCGCGGTGATCCACGAACCTGAAAGCGCATGCGATCCCGCGGGACCGGCGGCAACCTGCTTCAGCTCGGCACTGCCGGTCACTGGCGCACCGCTCGAGTTGCTGCTGTCGCTGAACTCGACACGCGCGCTCTTGCCATCGGGTGCCACCGTGGTGGTCGAGGTGGCCACCACCTTGCCGCCCTTCTTGTCGGTTTCCTTCACCGTGTGCGCATCCACGATCTGCACGGCCATCGCGTCGTAGTAGGGGTGGCCGGTCACCGGATGATCCTGCCCGTCGGCCTTGATGCTGATCGGCGGTACGCAGGTCGTGCAGTCGTACATGCCGTCCTTCAGCACGAGCACATCGGGCTTCTTTGGCATCTGCACCTTGCTCATGTCGACCTTCCAGGTGCCGTCGAACGGCCCCTCGGCCATCGCGCTAACCGGACACAGCAACAGCAGGCACAAGCCCGCAGACAGTGACTTGTTCATGAGGTGACTCCCGGAGTTGGATTGGCCGGGCAATGCCCCCGCCCCAGGCGCGACGTCACTGTCCTTCGGGCGCAACTTCCTGAACCCAGCGCCCCGAACCTACGCCGGGCCCCGGCACGCAGCCATTGGCCGTAAGTGTTACCGGCCGGTTTGCCGCGCCCGGCGCAGGCTGCAACACTGCGCGACTCGCTCAGCGGCCTTTTGAACCGATGTCCCTACTCGCCTCGCTCGTCGTCGCCCTCGTCGCCCTGCTCCATCTGTGGTTCCTGGTGCTGGAGATGTTCCTGTGGACCCGCCCATCGGGCCGGCGCGCCTTCGGCCTCAGCGAGGAATTCGCGCGGCAGTCGAAGGTGCTTGCGGCCAACCAGGGCCTGTACAACGGCTTCCTGGCCGCCGGCCTGCTGTGGAGCCTCTGGCTGGGCGCCAGCGGACGCCCGGTGACCCTGTTCTTCCTCGGCTGCATCCTGGTGGCCGGCGTGTTCGGCGGGCTCACGGCCACGCGGAAGGTGCTGTGGATCCAGGCGCTGCCGGCGCTGGTCGGCATCGTGCTGGTCCTGCTGGCCTGACCGCTCCATGTCTCCGGCGGACCCCGCAAGCATGAGCAACCCTCGTCAGGAAGCGGTCGGCGACCGCTTCGATCCCGCCCTGATGCAACACGCGCGCGAGCGCAGTTGGGCCGCGCTGCAGGGCATCCGCGCCCGCATGCGTCCGGGCATCAGCGAGGACGAGGCCAAAGCCATGGCGCTGGAGGTATTTCGCGAGCTGGGCATGGAGCGCCTGTGGCACCCGGTGATCATCCGCATCGGGCCGAACACCACCAAGACCTATCGCGAGCGCTCGGAACCTGGGGTACGGCTCGGCGAGAACGACCTCTACTTCATCGACCTCGGCCTGGTGTTCGCCGGCCACGAGGGTGACGTGGGCGACACCTTCGTGATCGGCCACGCCCCGCAACAGCAGGCCTGTGCGGAGGCGGCGCGCCAGCTCTTCCACCTGGTGGCCGATGCCTGGCGCACGCGCGGCCTCAGCGGGGAAGCGTTGTATGCCTTCGCCGAACAGCAGGCCGAGGCCATGGGCTGGCGGCTCAACCATGAGATCAAGGGGCATCGCGTCAGCGATTTCCCGCACGCCGTGCACAAGGCGGGCGACCTGGGCGAGCTCGGCGAACGGCCCTCCAGCGGGCTGTGGATCCTGGAGATCCAGATCGCCCATCCGACGGAGCCGTATGGGGCATTTTACGAAGACCTGCTAACGGCCTGAGCCCGCATCATTCTCTGTGGGAGCGCACCCTGTGCGCGACAGGCCTACGGAGCCCTGACGCGAGGCGTTTCCACATCGCGATGACCGTTCGACGGGTAACCCAGCCGCCGAGGTCGCGCACAGCGTGCACTCCCGCAGGGTGGGCCGGCACCCCTACCTCGCCCTTGGTAGAATGGCGGGTTCGCGAACCCAGAACCCGCCATGTCCACGCACCTGACCGAAACCCGCCGCCGCCGCACCTTCGCCATCGTCAGCCATCCTGACGCGGGCAAGACCACGCTGACCGAAAAGCTGCTGCTGTTCGGCGGTGCGATCCAGATGGCCGGCTCGGTGAAGGGCCGCAAGGCCGCCCGCCACGCCACTTCGGACTGGATGGCGCTGGAAAAGGAGCGCGGCATCTCGGTGACCTCCTCGGTGATGCAGTTCCCCTACGAGGGCCGCATCGTCAACCTGCTGGACACCCCGGGCCACGCCGACTTCTCCGAAGACACCTATCGTGTGCTCACCGCGGTGGACTCCGCGCTGATGGTGATCGACTGCGCGAAGGGCGTGGAAGAACGCACCATCAAGCTGATGGAGGTGTGCCGCCTGCGCGACACGCCGATCATGACCTTCATCAACAAGCTCGACCGCGAGGGCCGCTCGCCGATCGAACTGCTGGACGAAGTGGAGTCGGTGCTGGGCATCGCCTGCGCGCCGCTCACCTGGCCGATCGGCATGGGCAAGCGCCTCAAGGGCGTGTACCACCTGCTGCTCGACGAAGTGCACGTGTTCGAGCAGGGCAAGAACTTCACGCGCCAGGATTCGACCATCTTCAAGGGTCTCGACGCCCCGGGCCTGGCCGAGATGATCGGCGCCGAAGCGCTGGCTGAGCTCCGCGACGAACTCGAACTGGTGCAGGGCGCCTCGCATCCGTTCGATGTCGAGCAGTACCTGGCGGGCAAGCTCACGCCCGTATTCTTCGGCTCGGCCGTGAACAACTTCGGCGTGCAGCTGCTGCTGGATTTCTTCGTCGAGCACGCACCCTCGCCGCGTTCGCGCGCCACGCTCACGCGTGAAGTGAAGCCCGAAGAGGAAGCCCTCACCGGCTTCGTGTTCAAGATCCAGGCGAACATGGACCCGGCGCACCGCGACCGCATCGCCTTCATGCGCGTGTGCTCGGGCACCTACAGTGCCGGCATGAAGATGATGCAGACGCGCACCGGCAAGGACGTGCGCATCGCCAACGCGCTCACCTTCATGGCGAGCGACCGCGAGATCGTCGAGAACGCCTACCCCGGCGACGTGATTGGCCTGCACAACCACGGCACCATCGGCATCGGCGACACCTTCACCGAAGGCGAGATGGTGAGCTTCACCGGCATCCCGAACTTCGCGCCGGAGCTGTTCCGCCGCGCGCGCCTGCGCGATCCGCTGAAAATGAAAGCGCTGCAGAAAGGCCTGGCGCAGCTGTCCGAAGAAGGCGCCACGCAGTTCTTCCGTCCGCTGATGAGCAACGACCTGATCCTCGGCGCGGTGGGCATGCTGCAGTTCGACGTGGTGGCCTATCGCCTCAAGGACGAATACGGCGTGGACGCCACCTTCGAGCCCGTCACCGTCGCCACCGCGCGCTGGGTGCACTGCAGCGACGAGAAGAAGCTTGAGGAATTCCGCGAGAAGAACGCCAACAACCTCGCCATCGACGCAGCGGGCGAGCTGGTGTACCTCGCGCCCTCGCGCGTGAACCTGCAGCTCGCGCAGGAACGCTCGCCCGCCGTGCGCTTCACCGCCACGCGCGAGCACGCGACCTCGGTCGACCTGTAAGCCGACCCGGTACGTGGGCCGTCATCCTGGCTTGCACCGGGGTGACGATGGGCCGTTTCTTGTGGCACCCGCCCAGGATCCGGCGAGCTGAACTGGTAACCTCCCTCGTCACCTCAGGGAGTCATGCCGCATGCCAGCCAGCCAGGTCGCCTTCACCACGCCCGTTTCCGCTACGCCGTGGCAACGATGGGCGGTGTTCTCGCCCATCGCGCGCATCGTCTTCTTCATCGCGCTGTTCCTGATCCTGTTCAAGCTGAGCTCGGCCGCGGCAGCCGCATGGGGCTTTTTCGCGCCCGGCACGACGCGCCTCACGCATGCCTGGGGCAACCTGGCGGTACAACTGTTTTCCACCGGCGCCAGCTACGCGGTACTGGTGAAAGCGGTGGAGCGCCGTCCCATCCGTGAGCTCGCCCTGCGCGACCTGGCCACGCTTGGTCCGGCCGGCCTGTTGCTGGGTGCCGTGTTGTTCAGCGCCGTCGTGCTGGTGCTGTGGCTCGCGGGCAGCTACCACGTGACGGGCATGAACCCGGGTGTGGACTGGCTGCCGGCCGTGCTCACCGTGGGCCTCGCTGCCGGTATCGGCGAAGAGATCATCACGCGCGGCGTGCTGTTCCGCATCGTGGAGGAAGGCCTGGGCACCTGGTGGGCACTGGCCATTTCCGCGCTGTTCTTTGGTGCGGCGCACATCTTCAATCAAGGCGCCACGCTGTGGAGTTCGCTGGCCATCGCCATCGAAGCCGGCGTGCTGCTTGGCCTGCTCTATCACGTCACGCGTTCGCTGTGGCCGTGCATCGGCATGCACGCGGCATGGAACATCATGCAGGGCACGGTGTTCGGCATTCCGGTATCGGGCACCAACGCCCAGGGCTGGCTGAGCTCCAGCCGCAGCGGTCCCGACTGGCTGAGCGGCGGCGTGTTCGGCGCGGAAGCCTCGGTGGTGGCGCTGCTCGTCTGCTTGTGCTGCTCGGCGCTGCTGCTGATCATCGCGGTCCGCCGCGGCACCATCGTTGCGCCGGCCTGGCGCCGGCAAGGCCTCAAGGCGGCGTGAGCTCGGCTACCGCCTTCACAAAGCTGCGGATACCCTGAGAGCAACCGCCCCGGCCGGGCAGCACCGCCTGGCCACCCAAACCGTGAAGACGCATGGCCGCCCCGAAAAGTCGCTATTCCTGGCTGGTCCACCAGCCGATGCAGGTGAAGATCCTCATCGCGATCGGCACGCTGGTGTTGCTGTTCGTGCTCTGCGGCAGCGTCACTCTCATCTCGCTCGGCCGCCAGGACACCAGTGCACAGTGGACGAAGCACACGTACCAGGTGCGCGCGAAGATCGACGACGTCTTCGAACACCTCGAGACCGGCCAGGTCGCCGTGCGCGGATACCTGCTTGACCCACGACGTAACAACGAACTCAACGACTACCTGAAGGCGAACACCAATCTGGCCAAGGATCTGGCCGACCTGCGCAAGCTGACCGACGACAATCCGCTCCAGCAGACGCGTATCGACCAGATCGAGGCGATGGTGGGCCAATGGCAGAAGGAGGCGCAGCGCAACGGCATCGATGCCATGAAGGCGATCCACGCCGGCGATCCGGCCGAAGCCGCGACAGAGCGCGCGCACGTGCAGAGCTACTACCTCACCAACCGGACCGTCACCGTCACCGACATCCTCGGCGTCCTCGACACCATGGATGACCTGGAAGCCAGTTTGCTCGATCAGCGCGAGGCCGCGCAGCGACGCGACCTGATCGAGGCCCGTATCGCCATCTGGGTCACCTTGCTGCTGTCCATTCTATTGGGCGGTTCAGTGATCTACATGACGTTCCGCCTCATCACGCGGCCGATCCGCCGCATGACGGACCTCATGACGCGCCTGGCAGGCCACGACCACTCCGTGGAGATCCGGCAGCTGGACCGCCGCGACGAGATCGGCGAGATCGCTCGCGGCTTGCAGGTCTTCAAGCAGATGGCGATCGAGACCGCCGCACAGACCTGGGTGAAAACGCAGGTCTCGCAGATCGCCGGCGACCTGCAAAAAGCCGAGACCGAACCCGAGTTCGCCCAGCAGCTTACCGGCACACTGGGGCCCCTGCTCGAATGCGGCACCGGCGTGTTCTATCGCTTCGACGAGGAGGAGCAGCGGCTGCGCCTGCAAGGCAGTTACGGCTACCAGCAACGCCGCCACCTGACCACCGAATACGCCCTGGGCGAAGGGCTCGTCGGCCAATGCGCCGCTGACCAGCGGCCCATCACACTGCACAACGTGCCGGGCGATTACGTACACATCCATTCGGGCACCGGCGAAGCGCCGCCACGCTTCATCTCGCTGATGGCGCTGACGCTCCGCGGCAAGTTGCTTGGCGTGCTGGAGCTGGCGAGCTTCCATGAACTCACCGAGCCACAGCAACGCCTGCTCGACGAGTTGCTGCCCATCGCCGCGCTATCGCTGGAAAACCTGAGCCGCGCCGTGCGTACGCGAGATCTGCTTCAGCGCACTCGGGAACAGGCCGACGAACTGCACGCATCCAGGGAGGCCCTGCTCCGCCAGCAACATGAGCTGCAGTCCTCGAACGAGGAGCTCAGCGCCAAGACCCACGAGCTGCAGGAGCAGTCACAGCGCCTGCTCGCCTCCGAGGAGGAACTGCGCGTTCAGGCCGAAGAGCTGCAGGCATCCAACGAGGAACTTCGCCAGAAGACCGACACGCTCAACAACCAGAAGCAGGTACTCGAGGCGCTGCAGCGCGAGACGCAGGAGAAGGCCGAGGAACTGGCTCGCGCCAGCCAGTACAAGTCCGAGTTCCTCGCCAACATGTCGCACGAGCTGCGCACGCCGCTCAACAGCCTGCTGATCCTCTCGCGCAGCCTGGCCGACAACCGCGAAGGCAACCTCGACGGCGACCAGGTCGAGTCCGCACGCATCATCCACGACTCCGGCAGCAACCTGCTTCGGCTCATCAACGACATCCTCGATCTGTCCAAGGTGGAAGCCGGCAAGATGGAAGTCATGCTCGATGACTTCCCGCTGGCCGATCTGCAACGCGCCCTGCGTCGCACCTTCAACCATGTGGCGCAGGAAAAGCAGCTCGCCTTCAGCGTCGACATCGACCCTTCGCTGCCGTCGATCATCCGCACCGACGCGCCCAAGCTCGAACAGGTGGCGAACAACCTCATCGGCAACGCATTCAAATTCACCCACGAAGGCGCAGTGACCGTGCGAATCGCACGTCCAACCTCGGCGATGCCGTTGCCGGAGGCGCTGCTGGGCAGGGAATTGATCGCCATTGCGGTGAGCGATAGCGGCATCGGCATCCCGCCGGATAAGGTGCAGAAGATCTTCCACGCCTTCGAACAGGTCGATGCCAGCACCAGCCGGCAATACGGTGGCACGGGCCTGGGCCTGACCATCTCCAAGCGCATCGCCGAACTGCTCGGTGGCGACATCGTACTGGAGAGCAACATTGGCCACGGCAGCACCTTCACCATCCTGCTGCCGTTGCAGGGACCGTCGGCAAGCGATGTCGCTCCTGGCTCGACACCGGCCCCTGCGCCTGCCGTGCCGCGCCCGGCGATGACCGCGGCCCTGCTACCCGAATCCGTGGAAGACGATCGCGCCAGCATTGCCGAGGGTGACACCGTCATCCTCATCGTGGAAGACGATCCGGTCTTCGCGCGCATTCTCGCCGACATGGTGCGCCGCAAGGGTTATCGCGTACTCGTTGCGATGGACGGCGAGTCGGGCCTGCAGTTGGCGGCCCGGCATGTGCCCACCGGCATCCTTCTCGATGTGATGTTGCCTGGCATGGACGGCTGGACGGTGATCGAACGCCTGAAGGAAAACCCCGCGACGCGCCACGTGCCGGTGCATTTCATCTCGGCGGTCGACGAAGCCAGCCGCGGTCGCGACCTCGGCGCCGTGGGCTTCCTGACCAAGCCGGTGAGCCGCGAAGCCATCGGCAGCGCCTTCGAGCGCCTGCTGCATTTCGCCGAAGGCCACGCGCGGCATCTGCTGATCGTCGATGACGATGCCGATTCGCGTACCGCACTGCGCACGCTGCTGCGCCAGGACGACATCACCATTGATGAAGCGGGTAGCGCGGAGGATGCGCTCAAGCTGCTCAGCGCCACACCCTACGATTGCATCGTGCTGGATCTCGGCCTGCCCGGCATGTCGGGCATCGAGTTCCTCGAACACCTGTCGGCCAGTGGCCAGATTCCCCCGGTGGTGATCTATTCCGGACGCGAACTCAGTCGCGAGGAAAGCCTCAAGCTGCGCCAGTACACCGACAGCATCGTGATCAAGGGCGCGCGCTCACCGGAGCGGCTGCTTGACGAAGTGAGCCTGTTCCTGCACAGCATCAAGGGAAGCCAGCAACATCGCGCTACAACGGCGCAGACAACCTCCCAACCCATGCCGGATGCTGGCCAGCTGCGCGATCGCAAGGTGCTGCTGGTGGACGACGACATGCGCAACCTGTTCGCGCTCTCGAAGGTACTGCGCAGCTGGGGCATGCAGGTGACCATGGCGCAGGACGGACAGAAGGCCCTCAAGGCCCTCGCCGACCACAGCGATACCGAATTGGTGCTGATGGACGTGATGATGCCCGTGATGGACGGCTACGACACCATTCGCGAAATCCGCGCGCAGCCCAGGTTCACGCGCCTGCCGATCATCGCGCTGACCGCCAAGG
>Ga0209258_101091_pt1 | contig 11595 bp, 13 predicted proteins | sample Araplaol_mTSA_r2_FD_184281 | JGI IMG/M metagenome (GOLD analysis project Ga0209258, IMG submission 184281) | Arabidopsis root microbial communities from North Carolina, USA - plate scrape CL_Col_mTSA_r2 (SPAdes) (version 2) | ecosystem: Host-associated > Plants > Roots > Endosphere | place: USA...
TACGGCCCCGGGTCGGCTTTTCATCGGTCGTTGTGCATGTCCGCCGCGTGCGGAAAGCCTTGAGACCATGTCGCCCTCCCACCTGATCCATCGTGGATCAAGGTCGTTCGGTGGGCAGCGGCATCGCGGTTAACGCCACCTCATTACCCTCGCACGGCGCCTCTGGCGCCGTGCGTTCAGGGCGCCGTCCGCGGCCCCGCACTGGCAGGAGACGCGAACGTGGACGCCCAGCGACGCGAACTACGCCGGCAACTGGCCGAGCAACGCCGAGCGCTCACGCCGCCGCAACGCATCGCCGCCGCGCAGGGCCTGCGCCGCAGCCTGGAACAGTTGCCTGAATACCTCACCGATGCCCGCGTGGCGGGCTACTGGGCCTGCGACGGCGAGCTGCCGTTGAACCTGGTGATCCCGCCCTTGGCCACGCGGGGCCAGCAGTTCCTGCTGCCGGTGATCGGGCCGAACTTCCACCTGCGCTTCGCCCCGTGGCAGCCGGGCGAGGACGTTCAGCCCAATCGGCACGGCATTCCTGAACCGGTATCGCCCAGCGAGCTGCTGGAGCCGTTCCAGCTCGATCTGGTGCTGGTGCCGCTGCTGGCCTTCGACCGTCGCGGTAATCGCCTGGGCACGGGCGGCGGTTATTACGATCGCGCCTTCGCTTTCCTCAACGAACAGGTCCGCCCGACCGAGCCCTTGCTGGTCGGCATCGCCTACGGGTTCCAGGAACTGCCGGAGATCGCCGAAGAGCCCTGGGACGTGCCGTTGGATTTCATTGCCACCGATCGCGAACTGATCGACTGCCACGCCAACGGCGAGGATGGAGAAGCCCACGCATGAGCAAGCGCCCCGTTCATCACTGGCTGATGAAGTCCGAGCCGGATGCGTTTTCGATTGACGACCTCAAGCGCAAGGGCCAGGAAGCCTGGGACGGCGTACGCAATTACCAGGCGCGCAACTTCATGCGCGACGGCATGCGTGTCGGCGACAAGGTGTTCTTCTATCACTCCAACTGCGACGAGCCCGGCATCGTGGGCGTCGCGGAAGTCGCCACCGACGCCTACCCCGACCCTTCGCAGTTCGATCCCAAGAGCAAGTACTTCGATCCTTCCGCCTCGCGTGACAACCCGCGCTGGATGCTGGTGGAAGTGAAGTTCGTGAAGAAACTCAAGCGCACGATCACGCTGAAGGAACTCCAGGCCGATCCGGCATTGGTCGAGATGCCGCTGGTGCGCAAGGGCAACCGACTGTCGGTGATGCCGGTGGGCGCGCCCGAGTGGAAACACATCCTGGCGATGGAATAACGCCTTCTCCCCTTATCGGAACCGACGCATGAGCACCAACGAAAAACGCCAGGCCGGCGAAGCCGCCATCCGCTATGTGGAGGACGGCGCCATCGTCGGCGTCGGCACCGGTTCCACCGTCGCTTATTTCATCGATGCACTGGCGGACCTCAAGGACCGCATCCAGGGCGCGGTGTCCAGCTCGGAGCAATCCACCGCGCACCTCAAGCGCGTGGGCATTCCGGTGCTCGACCTCAACAGCACCGGTTCGCTTTCGCTGTATATCGATGGCGCCGACGAGTGCGACCCCCACAAGCGCCTGATCAAGGGCGGCGGCGCGGCGCTCACGCGCGAGAAGATCATCGCCGAGGCGAGCGACAAGTTCGTCTGCATCATCGATTCCAGCAAGCTGGTGAACGTGCTCGGCAAATTCCCGTTGCCGATCGAAGTGATCCCGATGGCGCGCAGCCTGGTCGGCCGCGAGATCGTCAAGCGCGGCGGCAATCCGGTGTGGCGCGACGGCGTGGTCACCGACAACGGCAACTGGGTCATCGACGTGCACGGCTGGCAGATCACCGACCCGGTGGGCCTTGAAAACGACCTCAACCAGATTCCCGGCGTCGTGACGGTGGGCCTGTTCGCGCGGCGGGCGGCCAATGTGGTGCTGGTGGGCGACAAGGTGCTCTGAGCGCCGGACCGCGAGTACGGCGCACGGCTACTGCACGTCGTTGCCGTACTCGATCGATTCGTAGCTCACGCCAAGGGTGATCCGCGGAGGCGCGTCGCCCTTGTGCAGCGCCTTCACGTGATCGATCAACGCCTTGTCGGACAGCGTCATGCGATCGAGCATGCGCAGGTGCTGCAGCCAGCTTTCGACGAGCAGCACTTCGCGCCAGACCTCTTCATTGCGCACATCACGGAACATTCCCCAGTAGCGCCCGCCATTGCGCAGGCGCAGACGTCGCAGCGCGTCGGCCATCGCCATGAAATCGGCGGCGCGCTCGGCGGGAATGATGTACTCGATGGACATCACCACATCGCCGCGCTCGTGGTCGAAGGTGAGCTGCGGTGGAGTGGTCCTGCCTCGCGTGACGAGTCGCAGGCCGCCGGTGTCGGGCTGCGGAAACTGCGAGTGGTAGAGCAGGAACGTCGAGATGACCATGACGATCGCCGCCGTGAGAATCGCGCCCGATACGCTCATGGTTTCGGCGAGATGCCCCCACAGGAACGAGCCGATCGCGAGGCCCGCATACAGCGCGGTCTGGTAGAGCGCCAGCGCACGGCCTTTCACCCAATCCGGCACCAGGATCTGCACATTGGCGTTGTACTCGGTGAGCGCCGCGATCCAGCACGCGCCTGCCACACAGAGCGCAGGCATCAACACAAGCAGGGATTGCGCATAGGCCAGCGGCACCAGCATGACGGCCAGTGTGCCGGCCGCCGCGCTGATCAACCGGCTGGTGCCCAGCCAGCGACGAAGCGCAGGCACCATCACGCTGCCGAGAATCGCGCCGACGCCCAGCATGCCGAGCATGTAGCCGTACAACGCGGCGCTACCATCGGGAAAGTCACGTGCCACCAGCGGCAGCAACGCCCAGATCACGCTGGCGGTAAAGCCGAACATGAAGGAGCGCAGCATGGCCAGTCGCGTCACCGTCGAATTCCAGGTGAAGCGCAACGCCGCCACCATGCCTTCGCGAATGCCTTCCGGCGGCAGCGTGCGCACCGGCGTTTCGCGGCGCCAGTACCAAAGCGCAGCAAGCAAGCCCACGTAGCTCAGCGTATTCACCAGGAACACCCAGCTCGGCGCGAGCACGCTGAGCATCAAGCCGCCCAGCGCGGGTCCGAGCGCTCGCGCGACGTTGTAGTTGACGCCATTGAGCAGCACGGCCGAACTCACCATCAGCCGCGGCACCTGCTCGCCCACGGCCGATTGCCACGCCGGCACGGTGATCGCGCTGCCCAGCGAAATCCACAGCACGGCGAGAATCAGCACCAACGGGTCGAGATAGCCGAGGAAGGCCAGCGCCGTGAGGAGGATGGCGCCGGCCATCTCCACCACCTGCCCCGCCAGCATGATGGTTCGCTTGTCGTAGTTGTCCGCGAGCACGCCGGTAGCGATCGACAACACCACCAGCGGGGCGGCTGACGCTACCTGCACCATGGCAACCATGATGGGTCCCGCATGCGCGGCCGTGATCACCCAGGCCACCGCCACCGACTGCGCCCAGGTGCCCAGATTGCCGAGCAGGTTCGCCGTCCATATACGCCGGAACGCCGTGACGCCGAGCGGCGCCAGGATGCCGGCTTCGCGCGGTGCGGGCTCCACGTGAGGCTGGGCGTCCACTTGCGGCGTGGTCGATTGCAGCATGCTGACGAGTGGCTGACCCGGGGTCGCCAAGGTTCCGCGCTCACTCGTCCTCGATGCGTGAACGCGTCGACTCCCGTTCCCGGCCCATCTTGTGACGCAGCGCACAGCGGTTTAGGCTCGCCGCGGGGAATCAGGAAACATGCATTGAATCGTAGGCCGCGCGCTCTGCTTGCCGTCGGCGTCGATCGATCGCACCTCGCCCCACGACATCGCGTCCGCCCGCACATGCACGGGCGGATTGATCAACCGCAATGAGGAAAGGGATATGTCCGACGGCGAGAAGGTTTGGGTGGCACAGAACGGCGAGCGCAGCGGGCCGTTTCCCGAGAGTGACGTCCGCCAGTGGCTGACGGAAGGCCGCTACGACGCGCAAACCCTGGCTTGGCGCAAGGGCATGGCGGAATGGGCGCCGTTGTTCTCGCTGTTTCCCGAACGCCCCGCCGCTGCGACGCCGCCACCGCCAAGGCCGGGCGCCGTTTTCGAAGCGGAAGACCGACCCGCGGCCACGCACATGCTGGATGAGCCCACGTCGGCCTACCGCGCTCCCGTGGAGGCGCCGGACGTGGACCTGCCACCAGCGCCATCCATGCACTGGGGCCTCGTGTTGCTGCTCGGCATCGTCACGTTGGGCATCTTCACCCTGGTGTGGCCTTTCATTCAGGCCAACTGGGTGCGCAAGATCGACAACGACAGCAAGGCGACGCTGTGGCTGGGCATCGGCGTGGGTTGCCTGGTGGTAGGCGAAGGGCTCTCGATCAGCAATCCGGGATCGGCCTTCGGCGCACTGCTCACCCTGGCTTATGTCGTACTGTTCATCACCGCCTATTTCGCCATGGCCGGCTCGATCCGCCGCGCGCTGGGCGCGTACGGCCTGCCGGTGGAAATCGGCGGCATCACGCTGTTCTTCTTCAACACGCTCTATCTGCAAGGCCAGCTTCGCTGGATCTCGCGCTGGCAGCAGACCGGCGCCAGCCAGCCCAAAGCGCCCAAGGGTGTGTTCTGGCTGCTGTGGGTGCCGGTGTTCCTATTGGCGATGCTCGCTGCCATCGCCATTCCTTCCTACCAGAACTACGTGCATCGCGCGCAGGCGATGCAGCAGCCAAGCGAATAAGCCAATGGTCGCCTACCGAAGAAGCCCGCCATCATGGCGGGCTTCTTCTTTATGCGCTCACGCCCGCAGACGCTCTTGCTGGACGTACGCGGCCCGACAGGCTTCTCACACGATGGATGGCTAACCGATTCGCGGCCATCGCCATGCCTGCCACGCGATGAGCAACGACAGTACAGCCTCGATCACACCGAGGAACTGATAGAACGCCCACGCACCCGGCATCGAGACCAGGATGATGATGGTGTAGGCCGCGCCCAGCACGATGTTGAACAACCGGCTCAACGCCACCGGTAGCGCCAGCGAAAGAAAGACCATCAGGCTGGGAAGCGCCATGAGTGTCGCTGTGCCCAACAGGACGCCCTGCGTGGTCGGGCCCAGCGGACCCATCTGCCCGTTCAACATGTCCCGCAGGTTGCCGGGCTGGTAGAGCCCGAAGTAATCGCCGTAGATGTAACAAAACATCAGGCTGGCCCATAGCGCCGACAGCTTCAGCCGAGTGGGCACCTTGATGTCTTCCAGCGGAGGCGACTTGACCATGATGATTCCCTGCGTAGGTCAGAGATGATGGGAGGACGGAAGTGGCAGCACATCCGTGCGGCGGATGCCCGCGGCCAGCAGCCATAGGCAGCTGCCGATCTCGCCGATCGCCGCGGGCAACGTCATGTAATTGGACATGGCCATGTCGCCATAACCAGGCAGGACGATGCTGCACAACACGTCGACGACGTAGCCGGCGCAGCCGATCATCAGGAAGACGCCCAGCACGCGAGGCAAGAGCCGGGAACGCATGATCAGGAAGCCGAAGGGGAACAGCCACAACCCCCAGAACAGGCTCGTGACGAGCAGCCCATGGCTGTATGCATCGAACGATGAGCGCGCCAACGCCAACAGCTGATCGGAAGCATGCGTCACGTCGCTGCGATCGAGCAGCGAGAGGAGATTCAGCCGCTCCACGGCACTCATCAATGCGGGCGGGATACTGGCCACGACCAGGATCACCATGATCGCGGCGACTACCTGATCGGCCGAGCGCAGCAGTCGATAGAGCGCGCAAACCAGCAGCAGAAACGCCACCTGCTCCACCAGGAAGCTCGCGACACCGTAGCGAAGCAGCGCTTCGAACGCGGCCATGCGCTGGAGCGTTGCCTGTGGATCGCCATGGACCATCACCTTGGACGGCACGTAGGCCAGGCTGAACAAGCCCGTGAGCACCACGATCAGATAGAGCAGCCCTGCCACACGGGCCAGCCGTGATTCCGCATTCATAGGACGCTTCCTTGTAGCCCTGTCTGCCAAAGGCCGGCCCGCGGAAACTCACCGCTGCCGGTATGGATGTGCAGCCTGCCGCAACACGTTAGACGTCCGGCAGCGGGGCAGCTTGTGCCATTAGGCATGGCGGGCATTGGTGGGGAGTGCGGACCGGGCCCGCCGCGCCTTGCGCGCAGGTCATGGCTCGGGCGGGGCATTGCTGCAGAGGTGATGCGCCGGGCGTGACAGGTCGCTGAGGTGCCAAGCGGCGGTTGAAATTCGACGTCTGCAAAAAGTCGGCGCGTGCAGGGCGAAGAAGAGTGCCTCATCGACGGGATGGGCGCATTGCGTCCGGCGGCGCCAGCGTTGCGCGCGGTCTGGACCTCGAGGCAAATCCGCACGAGGGTCGCCTCCCGGCCCAACCAAAATCAAGATGCGGGACGTACGGGCGGCCATATGTGTGCGGCATGCTTATACATCGCGCCAGGTGTTCGCCCTGCTCCCTCAACCCCGCACGCCGAGGGAGCAGCGCGATGCACTAGCGGCAAGTTCCAGCACCGAATTGTCGAACGGAGATCGCCTACGCCCACGCCTCAGCACAGGAACGCCAAGCCCGGTATGTAGGCAAGCTCATTTCCAGGAGCTTGATACGCGACACCTCGGTTGTTCGCCCCATCCATGGGCTGACCTCCGCGCTGCGCGAGGTCAGCGCTACCCACTCCCCAACAAGGCAATTTGTCGAACGAGGATCGCCTCCTGCCGTTCCCAAACAAAACCAGAAAGACCGCCATATAGGCGGTCTTATGCAGAAGAGCTCAGCAGTGTGATGCCCGGGTTTTTAGCCCCGTCCATGGGGCTCGCCCCTCCTCGCTACGCGCTCCGGGGCCAGCGCTGTGCGCTGTCCTGTCGTTCCGGACGAATTCTCAAACGTGCTTCCCATACCCCAGCCAGAAACAAAAGGCCCGCCATGAGGCGGGCCTTTTGTTTCTGGCTGGGAGACTAGGATTCGAACACAGAGCAACATCTACATGATTTATAAGAATTAAATAGAAATAGCAAAGCCAATACCCCGCAATTTACCCCAAAGCATCCATTTCTCATCTATCGCGTTGCCAGATGGCTCGAAAACATGGCTCGTTTATATTTTGTTCATTTTTCGAAACACGCCACGGCCACAACGCGGAATACGGGCTCTGCGACTTCCTCCGAATCGTTTACGAAACGACCGAGCTGCCCACCGAAGTTGGCCTATAGGCATAGACGCGAACAGCCCAAATTCAACGTAATTAATTCGCTCGTCGGTCAGGGGACTTTATTTAGGTTTATCAGTTATTTACACCGATTCTCTGATCGCCATAATGCGCCCTGCAAACCAACAGGAGACATTGCAATGAGCGACAACCGATTCAAACAGTACCTCAGGACCGACGACATGCTTGCGAGCCTTCGCATCTCACGAACAACTCTCCACAGGCTGGTAGCTCGAGGGACCATTCCTCGCCCCATCAAGCTTGGGAATACCTGCCTCTGGCCAGAGGAGGTTCTAGAGACGATCGGATAAATCGATTCCCCGCGTAGAACACCACCGGAGCCAGCAATCAAAGGAGCAAAGACGACACCAAATTTCAAGACAGATACATAGAAAGAGAGAAATCACTTCACACCGGGAGGACGCATCAGATGAACCGCCCAAACCAACATAGCCCTCTGCAACTGACGGTCCAAAGCCGGGCATCAGATTGGAGAGGCATTACCTAAAAGGAACACACACATGCAGAACACTTTTAAGATCTTTGAGAACCAACATCCAAATGTAGAAAAGTACAGCCAGTTGGTTGCACTCCATGGCCCCTACAGGTTCTTCACAACACTAACCTTCCAATACTTCCTGTCAGAGAAGGAAGCCATAGAGTCGGCGTCACAGGTGATCGTGGCACTTCGCAGAAAGCTTTTAGAAATGGACTGGCCAAGTGGGTTTGACCCCTCTGGTCCTTGCCCCAGCCCCGGCGGTATCGCGGTGCTGGAAAAGGCAAGTGCCCGCAAGAAGCTTAAAGGTACTTCCCATAGCATCAAGGACAGGGGTAACTGCCATTTTCACTTCTTGCTTCATGACCACCCCAAGCTTTCGTTAGATCCAGCCAGAGGCCTATGGGAACTTGGCAAGGCTTGGCGCGAGGCCGCGCGTGGGCTCAACTACAAGAGCAAGAAGAAGCTAGTCAGCGTTAACGGTACCGATGCACAGCTCGTCGTCACGACCGATGTGATCGGCTACGTCTTGAAGGAAGCAAAAGATTGGTCATGGAAAAACAAGCAGCGCCTTTTCTTTCTTGACCAAGAGGGACTAATACCCATTGACCTCTCGCAGATGAGACTCAATGCGCCATCATTTCGTACCCTGTAATTTTGAAATTCCCGGAATCCGGCAACCCTTCTGTACCAAGGATTTCCCGGGGGATCTTCGGAAATAATTATTACAGCCTTCGATAGGTGGGAACCTACTCCGCGTTCCTGTCCGGCCAGAAATTTCATTCTCCGCTAGCGCGCGGCGGGTAATGAAACTAGCTTCGAATCGAAGTCATCAACCGTTGGCGTTCTCTTGCGGATGAGCGATGGAAAGTTGTGACCAGCTCAGCAAGATCTTCATCAGCCGCATAGAAGTATGCAAGCGGCCTCTGCAGCACAACTGCTAGCTGGCCTAGCACCGCGATATTGGGTGCATGCTTGTTCTGTTCGTACTGATTGATTCTCGGCGATGCCACCGACGGATCGAGACCAGCACGAACTCCAAGCTCGCGCTGCGAAAGCCCAAGCTCCTCCCGAGCCTGCCGCAGCCTTTTCGCCACGAGGCCCACACTGCCAGTAGCGGCTATTCCACGGGAAGGCGACGCAGGCACTTTGCATGCTCATCAAAGAAATTGATGAACAGGTTCAAGGGTTACCGATTGACTGCATACTAAGTAATCCTTAGTCTTCGCTCGAATGGAAGGCTAAGATTTCCTTAGTTTTCTCAAGACCGAAACGGGGGGAAAGGCATGGCTGGTGCGACCGGTGCAGTGATCGTCTTTGACGATGGCAAAACGCTGAAGTGGAGAGACAAGTGCGAGAGCTGCGGAAATGTCAGCAGCGTCGTCCATTTGTCCGGTAGCCCCAGTCCGGGCACGCAAGTTCATTGCGGCATCTATCGCTGTGACCGTTGCAGCCACTCCTCACAAATCACGATCTACGGTTGAGCAGGGCTTCCTCTCGAGCTCCATTGACTCGACTGAGTAGGAGCGACCGCACTGCCACCACGTCTTATCAGCCAATCCAAGGAGTTTCACATGGCTCGCATGAAATCTGGACTCGCCTTACTCCCCTTCATCGCCCTACTCGCTGGAACGACAGGCTGCAGCCCTTCCGCGCAGGACGCGCAGGCAAGCGACCATACAGCCAGTTTGCAGAGTCCAACGCAAATCGCTGCTACGCCCAATACGGGTTACCCGGACTTCAAAGAGTTCGCGAAACGGTATAACGCGCTGGCGTCGGACAAGTTCAAGATCGTGCAGATCTCCGACAATGGACGGAGAGGGGAAGAGTTCAAGCAGATGGACCTTCAGGCTGCGCACCAATGGCTGGCCTACCAGCTGCGCAATGGAGAGGTGGCATTTCGTCCCGGTAGCTACGATACAAATCCAACCGCTGCGGAAGGCGTGCAGTTATGTTCGTGGATCGTCCGCTCGCTCAACCCGGCGATATCGGAATCAGATGCGGCTAGTTTTGTCACTGACGCATTCTCAAAACAGTACAACATGGTGCGTCGGTTCAATCTGGTGATCCGCCACAATTATGACAGGCAATCTGATTGCACGGTCGAAGGTAATGGCCTGTGAGGGGGCGGATCATGTGGCGAAAGACCCTCATCGTGTTACTAAACGTGCTTGTCGTTGGCTGCAGTGCATCGAACAGCGCCGATGCCTCACATGGCAGTGCAGACGAGATAGGCAGCGGCGGCTGGGCTACATCCGAAGCTGTCTTCGTGAAGCGGTGGAACAATCAAGTTAAAGGTGTCTACAAGCTCAGCGACTTTCGGGGTGACCGAAACAGTGCGAACGGAGCTAGGGCAACCTATTTGGCTGGCGAGGTTATTTCGTTCCGCGGCATGTACATGAACAACATCAGCGATCCTCATTGGTTCGGTGCCGCGTGTTCAGACACAGTCTCCGCAGCACTTGGCATTCCTGCCGACGATGCCGAAGCCCTTACAAGGCAGACATACGCCAATCTTGAAGCCTCAGGGATCGGGCACGGGGATCTCAAATACCACGGCTATACGATAAGCATGGACCAGCAGCGTTTCACCCAAACCCGTCTGAGTTCGTACTGCATCGTCGGACCTTCCGACGTTGTATCGAAAGGCGGGGAAACATCGAACTAGCACATGTGAAACGACGAAAAGTGTTTGGCAAAATTTCGTCTTCCTCAAATTCGCCAGTCCGTCAAATGCACGCTTCGGTGCGTTAGAGCGTCTCCGTTCAAAGGCCGGAACAAAGATTCGGACGCCTACGATGGATCGTAGCCCGCATCCTAGCTCACGCCTTTTACTGCGATACGCGCGTATGCCGGAAGCAAAAAAACTCTACCCGCCCGATACAACAATCCAAAGTCGCGACGCGATGGCATTGCGACTTTAGCTATCTACGCGAATCTGCCGGCAGCCGAGTTATGCCTAACTGTCGTTGAAGTGCCGTAGCAAAGCCAGTAGTCAACGATTGGGCGCCAACAGATCGAGCTGACTCGCCGGTTCTTGCGCAGGTTCTGACAGTCCCCGTATCCGACTGGATAGGCGGATTTTCTGCTCCGCCTTGTCCCGAGCGGCAGGCGACATGTACGCATCAATCAAGTCTTCAAGCTGCTCAGCCGTGGCCACATTCACGAACACCTTAGCCTTGTTGATCCAGACCACGGCTTTTTTCCGCCTGGCCAACAGTTCGATCACGTTGCTGAGCGTACCCGTACTTTTGGTATCCCAGATCATGAGGCCGATATCCGCTTGCTCGGCCATCTTCAGGTCTTTCGCTGTGAAGTACGCGCGCGACCCTTCGCTATGCGTCGTCTCGACTTGATGCGATGGCCAATGCCCCACGTTGTTTCTGGGCCGCTTTCCTACGAAGTAGACCGTGGCATTAATCGCCCCGTGCAACGACAAATAGGTCTGTATAGATGTATCTGCACCGTCGGCGTCGCCAACAAACACCTGGAAGTTTTGGCCCACGATGTTGTCGATCCGCTCCTTGACCTTTGCATCGAGATGCTTGATGGCGATAGAGCCGGCAATAAACACTTTTGTGGTCATAACTCTCTACTTCCAGGTCAGCGCAGCCACGTAGATGCCGCTCACCTTAGGATACGTTTTCAAGGCTTCACACGCCTTTTCCATCGAAGCGCCAGTGTCGAATAAGTCGTCAATAACGAGTGCGTTCCAGCGACCATCCTGACCGATTTGGTTCTCAATATGGAAGCCGTTGCCAATTGCCTCCAATTTTTCATCTTTGGTGTGAAGGTTCTTAAGCGAAATACCGCCTTGCTTCTTCAAGAGGATGCCATCGAAC
>Ga0209258_101092_pt1 | contig 11573 bp, 12 predicted proteins | sample Araplaol_mTSA_r2_FD_184281 | JGI IMG/M metagenome (GOLD analysis project Ga0209258, IMG submission 184281) | Arabidopsis root microbial communities from North Carolina, USA - plate scrape CL_Col_mTSA_r2 (SPAdes) (version 2) | ecosystem: Host-associated > Plants > Roots > Endosphere | place: USA...
ATCCCGCCGAGATGAATGCAGTGCAGCGCGCCGGGCCATCCGTGCGCGCGCCGCGTCGTCAGCGCGGCGGCGGCAGCCTGATCGACGCCGTGCCGGCCAGCAGATGATCATCGCGCAGGCGCTCGATCAGCTGCGTGGCGACGTCGTCGGCGACGCCGTCGCCCCACTGCCCGAACCCGAGCGTGGCCATGCGGATCTCCGCCGTCCAGACCGGTCTTTCGTACAAGCGGTCCTGGAGCGTCGCCCGCATCACCAGCGCCTGTCCGGTGCGGCTGTTCCAGGAGGCCGAGACCGGCTCCAGCGTCAGCACCTCCTCGCCCGTCGCCGGCGCGGCGCCGTCGCTCCACCAGCGCGCGTGCAGTCCGTTGAGGCTCAGGTCCGCCGGCAGGCGCTCCTGCAGGCTGGGGGCGAGCTTGTCGAGATTGCGCTGGCCCAGGCTGCCGGCGAGATTGGCCTTGGCAAAGCTGCCGGGCCTGGCCAGCACGATGACGTGGTCGACCGGCGCGTGCGGCCCGCCGACGACGCTGCTGCTGACACGCGTCGACACGCAGCCCGCGAGCGAACCGGCCAGGGCCGCGGCGAGCGCGATCGCGCCCGCGAATCGGGGCCTGGCCATGTCAACGCCCGGCCATCGGGCCACTGTGCACGAGGTGCGTGATCGACGTGTAGCGGCGTCCGAGCCCGGACGACATCGCCATGCTGCCCAGGCACTGCTCGGCCATGATGCCGTCGGCGCTGCCGCTGGCCGAGCTGCTGAGGTAGTAGTTCATGCCCGCGCCGCGCTCGATCTCGGCGAACACCGGCGCCACGTCCTTCGATTGGCCTCGGCAGGCGATCTCCATCATCGACGACAGCTCGTCGATCGTCGGCACGCGCCAGCCCGGCGCGTCCGATCGGGCGGCCTCGCTCAGCGCCTCGGCCGTCGCATGCCGCTTGACGCCGCGACACCAGCCGTTCGACTCGTCCCAGGCCTGGCCGAAATCGCAGCGCTGCCAGGTCAGGTCGGTCTTGCGGTCGTAGACCTGGTCGCCCGCGACCTCGAAGCGCTTGGCGAGCTGCTCGGCGTCGACCCCCGGTATCGGCGCCTGCTGGATGACGGTGCGCGTCGTGCCCGGCGCGCCGGCCGCGGGCAGCGGCATCGACCGTGGCCAGCCGCCCGGCGCGCTGGCCGACTGCGCGCCGGCCATCGAGGCGGCGCCGGCGGCAAGGAAGAGGACGATGAGCGTGGGGCGCAAACGCATGGGTCGGCGCCGCGAAGGCGGCGCGGGAGTCACGTGGAATGGCGATGCTAGCGGCGCGGCCCGCGCCTCGCGCGGAGGCGCGCGCCGCGCCCATGAAGCTTTTCACGCAGGCCCGCGCTGCGCGGCGCGGCGTGTCGCCGGCGCGACTCGACCTTGGACGAGATCGCCCTCCTCCACCGACAGGGCCGGAAACAGGCCGCGCGGAGCGCAAACGGGGCTATCCTGCCGGGCAACACCCCGGAGGTCCCATGCACATCCCGTCCCTGAAGGAAGTCGTCAGCGCCGAGGAGTGGCAGCTGCGCTGCGACCTGGCCGCCTGCTACCGCCTCGTCGCCGCGTACGGCTGGAGCGACCTCGTCTTCACCCACATCAGCGCCCGCGTGCCCGGGGGCGGCCACAGCTTCCTGATCAACCCGTACGGCCTGATGTTCGACGAGATCACGGCGTCGTCGCTGGTGCTGATCGACCAGGAAGGCAACAAGCTGCGCGAGTCGCCGTTCCCCGTCAACCGCGCCGGCTTCGTGATCCACAGCGCGATCCACGCCGCGCGCGAGGATGCCCAGTGCGTGCTGCACACCCACACGCGCGCAGGCGTGGCCGTGAGCGCGCAGGCGGGCGGCGTGCTGCCGATCTCGCAGCAGTCCACCTTCGTGCTGGCCTCTCTCGCGTACCACGACTACGAGGGCGTGGCGCTGCGCGACGACGAGAAGCCGCGCCTGCAGGCCGACCTCGGCACGGCCACCTACCTGATGCTGCGCAACCACGGCCTGCTGACGGTGGGCCGATCGATCCCCGAGGCCTTTCTAGCGATGTACATGTTCGAGAGCACCTGCAGCATCCAGCTTGCCGCGCAGGCCGGCGGCCCGCTGACGACGGTGCAGCCCGGCATCCTCGCCGGCGTCGCCGAGTCGATGCGCGTGCAGACCGGCAACCAGGGCGGCGCGTTCGTCTGGCCCGCGCTGCTGCGCAAGGTGGAGCGCATGGATCCGGGCTACCGCACCTGACGGCGGCTCGTCCCGGGCCGCCCTGCCCCGCCTCGCGCGAAGCGGTCGGCCACGGCGACGCGGTCGCACGAAGACGCCTGTCCGGACCGGGCAAACCCGGCAGGCTCCTCCATCGACAGGAAACCGCCGGCCGAAGCAGCTATCCTGCCGGCCATCCTGAGGAGGAGTCGAAAAAGTGAAATGCCATGCCTGCGGGCAGGACAACGCCGACAGCGCGCTGTTCTGCACTGCCTGCCGCCGCCCCCTGGTGGCACCCACCAGGCTGCCGACGCGCCTGGAACCCCTGGCCGCGACCGCGGCCCCTTCCGTCGCCGCGCCGCCGGCGCCGACCCCGCCGTCACCTCCGCCGGGCGACGTCGGCGGCCGCAACCGCTACGCGCCGCCCGACACCGGCGCCGCGGGCCGGACCAGCCGCCTGGGCGACCATTCCGAGGTGCTGACCGACGAGGAGGCGCGCGCCGCCGTCATCGGCGACGCCAACACCGTCTACTACCTCGGCCGCTTCGAGCGCATCGCCCAAGGCGAGGGCGGTGGCTGGAACTGGCCGGCGTTCCTCGTCACGTGGTACTGGATGCTGTACCGCAAGATGTGGGTGCCGGCGCTGCTGTATTTCGTCGCGCCGTACTTCGTCATGGCGGTGCTGTTCGGCGTCATGGCGGCCTCGCCCACCCTCGGCGCGGTACTGTGGCTCGTGTGGGTGGCCGCATGGCTGATCGGACCGGGCCTGCTGGCCAACGGCTGGTACTACCGGCACGTGCGCAACAAGATCCGCGACGTGCGTGCGCGCGGCGGCTCGAAGGACCAGATCGTCGCCCGCCTGGAGGCCGCCGGCGGCACCAGCAACGTCGCCGTGATCATCGTGGCGGTGCTGTGCGTGCTCGTCCTTCCGGGCATGCTGGCCGCGATCGCGCTGCCGGCCTACCAGACGTACACGATCAAGGCCAAGGTGGCCGACGCCATTCTCGAGAGCACCGCCGTGGCGACGGTCGCCGGCCGCCAGTTCGAGGCGACCGGCCAGTACCCGACCGACATCGACCGCATCGCGCAGCAGGTGCCGCAGCAGTCGAAGTACGTGCGCGGCTTCGAGATCGACGGCACGTCCGGCACCATCACCGCGCACATCCAGGCGACGCCCTCGATCGACGGCACGATCCAGCTCACGCCCTACGTCGACAACAACCGCCACGTGACGTGGTCGTGCTCGACGAGCGACCTGCTCAAGTACGTGCCCAGGAGCTGCCGCGGCTGACCGCCGCCATCGAAGCCGCCGGCAGACTCAGGCCATCGGCACCCGCACGGCGCGCAGGAACTTGCCCGCCACGCGCATCACCGCCGTGGCCGCCGCCTCGCTCGCGTAGACGTCGGGCACGCACACCGCCATGCCGCGCGCGGTGAGCGTGCCGGGGTGGCGGATGCGGAAGAAGGGCGCCGGCGGCTCGAAGGTCTTGGGGAACGCGCGGATCAGCGCGATGTCGGTGCCCGGGCCATGGTCGGCCACGCTGCCGGCGGGCAGCTCGCAGCTGGCCAGGACGTGCATCGCGAAGAACACGCCGTAGCCCGCCACCATCACCGGCAGGAACTCGAGCTCCGGGAAGTGCGACAGCTCGTCGCGCACGCCCTGCGAGACCACGTGCGCCGTCGGATGGAACAGCACGGCGGTCGGACTCATCTCCGAACGGTAGAGCTCCAGCGACGGCGGCACCCAGCGCTCGGCCAGCGGCGCCGTGGCGCGCAGCAGCGGCTCGTTCCAGGCGGAGTGCCGGTCGTCGACCCACTCGGCCGCGGCGTCCGTGCCGTCGATGAAGACGGGCTTGATCTCGAAGACGGGCATGACCCAGTGTAGGGCCAGCGGCGCGATGCATCGCGGCCGCCATCCGGCCGATGGGAGCGGGCCTCGCCGGGGCCCCGCGCCCGCGATCGAGTTCGAGGCGTGCAGCCGGGGACCGCGGCTCGGACACGGCCCCACGGCTCGAGACACTTCGCGGCGCAGCCGGAAGTCGCCCAGGGACAACACCCCCGCAGTCGGCCATTTTTCCTGGGTAGGATATGTCTCAAGCGACGGTCATTGCCGCACTGCCGTCCGGAGAACCCGAAAGGACACTGATGATCACCAAAGCCCTGCTGTTTCGCTTCGAGTCGCAGACCGACGAGGACACGATGGACACCTTCCTCGAGGACCTCGCCACCCAGGTCTCCTGGGAGAAGGCCACGCAAGCGTGGTTCGGCATCCGCTACATGCGCGGCGAGTTTGGCGTGTACTCGTGCTTCGACGACGACGCCGGCCGCGAGGCCCACCTGACGGGCGAGGCCGCCCAGCACATCTTCGCCGCCGAGCACAAGCTGATGACCGCCGCGCCGCGCACCACGAAGATCGAGATCCTCGGCTGCAAGATGCCCGCCGCGCTCACGGGCGTCACCAAGGGCCTGGTGCTGCGCTTCAAGGCCAAGCCCGGCAAGGAGGCCGACGTCGCCCGGATGATGCGCGACTGCGCGCCGCTGGTCGAGAAGGAACCGGGTACGCTGGCCTGGTTCGCGAACCAGTACGACGAGAGCCACTTCGGCACCTTCGCGGCGTTCGCCGACACCGGCGCCCGCTTTGCGCACCTCACCGGCCAGATCCCGCGCGAGCTGGGCATCACCGGCCTGTCGCTGCTGGGGGGCACGCCCGAGGTGCACATGGTGGACGTGATGGCCGGCACCGCGCGCCAGCGCTGACGCGCCTCGCGCGTGTCGCGCGCCCGCGAGGGCACGTCACGTCCGGCGCGCCGGCGCCCGGCCGTGCGTGTGCGCGCGCCGCTCAGGCCGAGGCGCCCGAGCCCGAAACCGTCCGGTCGATGAAGCGCGCCAGCTCGATGTCCTTCATCGTCAGGCCCTTGGCGTCATGCGAGGTCAACGTCACGTCGACCACGTTGTAGGAGTTCGACCAATCCGGATGATGGTTGCGCCGCTCCGCGGCCAGCGCGACGCGCGCCATGAAGGCGAATGCCTCGTTGAAATCGGCGAACTCGAGGTGGCGCGAGATGGACGACGCCTTCGAGTCGAGCGACCAGCCCGGAAGCTGGGACAGCAGGCCGGGCAGCTGGGCGGAATCGAGCTTGGCGGTCATGCGGGGCCTTTCGGGGGCTGCGGCGGCAGCGATGGCCTCACTCTAGAGCCTGGGCCCGGCCCTCGCCGCGTCGCGGGTTCTCGGCTCGCCAACGAGCGCTTCGCTGCCGGCGAACTCAGCCGTGGCGCGCGCGGCGGCTGCGCGCGGAAGGCTCCCAGGCGCGTGCGATCGCTTCGCGCAACGCGTCGCACTCGGCTCGCAGCGCCGCCTCGAAGCGCGCCACGAGCGCATTGCCTGGCCGATGCACGGGCCGCACCGAGTACACGCGAAACGGGACGGCGAACGACAGCGGCCGCACCGCGACGCCGGACTCCGGGCCCGACAACGCCAACGCCGTCAGCGGATTGACGATCGCCAGTCCCAGCCCGTGGCGGACCATCGCGCACACGGCCACGGCGCTGTCGGTCTCCACCGCGAGCTGGCGGTCGACGCCGGCCTCGGCGAACACCTTGTCGACCCATTGCCGGTAGCGGTCGCGCGGGTGGAAGCTGACGAAGGCCTGGCCGGCGAAGTCGGCCGCGGCCAGGCGCTTCTTCGCCAGCAGCGGGTGGCCCGCAGGCAGCACCGCCACTTCGTCGAGTTCCAGCAGCGGCGCGGGCTGTGCGCCGGCCAGCGCGGTGTCGTGCTCGGTCACGCCGAGGTCGTGCGCCTGCGCGGCCAGTCGCTCCTCCAGCAGCGGCGATTCGTACGGGTTGACCGACACGCTGACGCCCGCATGCGCCGCCTGGAAGCGCGCGCAGGCGCCCGGCAGCAGCGCGTGCGCGAACGCCGGCAGGCACGCGAGCGACAACTGGCCTTGCGTGAACTGGCGCAGGCGCAGCGCGGTGTCGGCCACGCGCTCCAGGCCGGCGTACGAGCGCTGCACCTCCTCGAACAGGGCGTAGGCCTGCGCGGTGGGCTGCAGGCGGCCGCGCACGCGCTCGAACAGCACCAGTCGCAGCAGCCGCTCCATGCGCGCCAGCTCGCGGCTGACGGTGGGTTGCGACGTGAACAGCGCCGCCGCCGCGCCGGTGACGCTGCCGGCCGTCATCACGGCGCGGAACACCTCGACGTGGCGGTGGGTCAGGAGCGATGCGGCGGGCATCGCTGGACCATATCAAATATGCAAGGCACAGGCAAATCGAAGCATTGGACTGATATGCCATTCGGGCGCACCATGGCGGTCATGACGACGCTCCAGCACCCCGCCCCCGCCACGTTCACGGCCGAACGCCTGCAGTCGCTGGCGCAGGCCCACGCCACGCCGCTGTGGGTCTACGACGCCGGCACCATCCGCGAGCGCGTCGAGCGCCTGCGCATGTTCGACACCGTGCGCTTCGCGCAGAAGGCCTGCTCCAACACGCACGTGCTGCGCCTGCTGCGCGGGCTGGGCGTGCGCGTGGACGCCGTGTCGGCCGGCGAGATCGAGCGCGCGCTGCACGCGGGCTTCGACGCCGTCGACGAGCATGCCGGCATCGTGTTCACGGCCGACGAGATCGACCGCCCCACGCTCGATCTCGTCGCGCGCCACGGCATTCCGGTCAACGCCGGCTCGGTGGACATGATCGACCAGCTGGGCCGCCATCTCGGCGAGCGCGCCAGCGGCCATCGCGTCTGGCTGCGCATCAACCCGGGCTTCGGCCACGGCCACAGCCGCAAGACCAACACCGGCGGCGAGCACAGCAAGCACGGCATCTGGCCGTCCGACATTCCCGCCGCGCTCGAGACGATCGCGCGCCACGGCCTGCGCCTGGTCGGCCTGCACATGCACATCGGCTCGGGCGTCGACTACGGCCACCTCGAGCGCGTGTGCGACGCGATGGTGGGGCACGTGCGGGACGTCGTCGCGCGCGGCCACGACGTCACGGCGATCTCCGCCGGCGGCGGCCTGTCGATCCCGTACCGCGCCGGCGACCCGGTGGTCGACACCGCGCACTACTTCAGCCTGTGGGACGACGCGCGCCGCCGCCTCGCCGCGGAGCTGGGCCACCCGGTGAGCCTGGAGATCGAGCCGGGACGCTTCCTCGTCGCCGAATCGGGCGCACTGGTGGCCGAGGTGCGCGCCGTCAAGGACATGGGCACGAACCACTTCGTGCTGTGCGACGCCGGCTTCAACGAGCTGGTGCGCCCGGCGATGTACGGCGGCTGGCACGCGATCAGCGTCCTCCCGCGGGCCAACGCCGCCGTGCGCGCCGATCTCGGCCAGGCCGCCGAGCGCCGTCCCACGGTCGTGGCGGGCCCGCTGTGCGAATCCGGCGACGTGTTCACGCAGGACGCGGGCGGCGTGGTCGAGCCGCGCGCTCTCGCTCCCGCCGAGATCGGCGACCTGCTCGTCTTCCACGACACCGGCGCCTATGGCGCTTCGATGAGTTCCAACTACAACACGCGGCCGCTGGCCGCCGAAGTCCTCGTGGACGGCCCGACGGCGCGCGTGATCCGCCGTCGGCAGACGGTGGCGGAGCTCATCGCGCTGGAGGACTGACGCGCGCCAGCGAGGACGGGCCTCACCCCAGATGCTTCGCGAAATGGAACAGCGTGCGCTCCAGCGCCGTCGCCGCTGCCCCCGCGTTGTACGAGCCGCGCTGGTCGCAGTTGAAGCCGTGGTCGGCGGCGTACAGGTGCACCTCGACCTCGGGGTGCTTCCGCTCGAAGGCCTTCACGCTGTCGAGGGTGATGTACTTGTCCAGCTCGCCGAAGTGCGACAGGGTCGGCACGGCCGGCTCGCGGTCGGGCTCCTTGCCCATCGTCATGCCGCCGCCGTAGTACGTCACGGCCGCGGCCAGGCCCCTGACCTGCTCCGCCGCGCGCCACGCCAGCAGCCCGCCCCAGCAGTAGCCGACGATGCCGACCCGGCCCGACTCGCCGGCGCGTTCGACGGCGGCCTGGATGTCCTGCAGCACGCCCGGCGCGGGCAGCGCCTCGATGGCGGCCTTGAGCGCGCTGCCGCGCTTCATGTCGTCCGGGCCGTAGCCCGTCTCCACGCCGCGCTCGGCGCGCTCGAAGGTGGACGGCGCGATTGCGAGGTAGCCCGCGGACGCGAAGCGGTCGGCCACGCTGCGGATGTGCGAGTTGACGCCGAAGATCTCCGGCAGCACCACGATCGCGCCGCGCGGCTTGGCGGCGGGCTCGCTGACGTAGGCCGGGAACTGGAAGCCGTCGGCGGCGGTGAGGGTGACGGTGGAAGACGCCATGGGAACTCCTGGGTGTCGGCCCGGCCTGCGGGGCCGGCGCGCGTGCCGCTTTGTACACCGCGGCGCGAGACCCCGCTGTGGTGGGGACCGCATCCACCGGACGGCAAATCGCGCGCCCCGGCGGCGGTGCGGTGCTGCAGCCAAGCCCCGCCTGCAGACTCGAATATTCAGACCACCGACAGATTCCGGAAAGTTTCGCCGCGACTACCCGGATCGGGGTATTGCGCAGGGCTCTTCGAACTGTAGTTCGAGGCGACCGAGGCAGTTTGCAGAATATATGCACACCGGTCGGCGGATGCGCACCGAACGGGCGCATGGCGGGCCGCGGCCCTGCAGCATGCGCACGCCCGTGACGCGTGAAAGCACCACGGTGGGCACCGCATCGTCAACCCGACCGCCTCGTTCGCCCGTGGGCGGAAGGGAGATGGACGGGAAATTCGCAAATCCTTGGTATCCAAACAACGCCAGATACTCGCGGGAAAACGCGATGCGCGTTTCCGATGACTCCCCGCCGCTGCGTCATCAAACCTATATTGCGTGACCCCAGGCGCGGCCTGGCCCTTTCACTCGCAAATATTGGAGTTTCGAATGATCCGACCGGAAATCACACGGAATCCGCTGGCCACGTCGCTGGCGCTGGCCGCGGCGCTGGCGCTCGCGCACGCCGCGCACGCCGAGGGCGCGCACACCAGGCACGTGCACGCGGCCATCCAGGACGGCGAGGCCCAGATGGTGGGCAGCCCGGCCCCGACGCAGGTGATGAACCTCGACGTCGTGCTGCCCGTGCGCGACCGGGCTGGCCTGAAGGCGCTGGCGCTGGCGGTGTCCGATCCGGACAGCCCGCTGTTCCACCACTACCTGACGCCGGCGCAGTTCACCGAGCGCTTCGGTCCCACGCAGGCCGACTACGACACCGTCCTGCGCTACATGGAAGACCGCGGCCTGCGGGTGACCGGCGGTTCGCGCGACGGCATGGAGGTGCAGGTGCGCGGCACCGTCGACAAGGTCGAGGCCGCGTTCCACGTGACGATGCGCAACTACAGGCACCCGAGCGAGAACCGCGTGTTCTTCTCGCCGGACCGCGAGCCCACCACCGACATGGCCGTCAAGCTGTGGCACGTCTCGGGCCTGGACAACTTCTCGATTCCGCATCCGAAGGTCGTCAAGCGCAGCGACTACGCGGCGGCCAAGGGCCTCTCGGTCGATGCGGTCGTCAGCCACGCCACCACCGGCTCGGGCCCGTCGGGCTCGTTCACGGGCAGCGACATGCGCGCCGCCTACTACGGCAACGGCACGCTCACGGGCGCGGGCCAGCATGTCGGGCTGCTCGAGTACTACGGCACCGACCTGGCCGACCTCACCACCTACTACAAGAACATCGGCCAGACCAACAACGTGCCGGTGACGCTGATCTCTGTGGACGGCACCAGCACCTCGTGCCTCGCGAAGAACAATTGCGACGACGGGGAGCAGGAGCTCGACATCACGCAGGCCCTCGGCATGGCGCCGGGCCTCGCGGGCCTGGAGATGTACGTGGGCTCGACCGACACGGCCATCATCAGCGCGATGACCACGCACAGCCCGCTGGCGCTGGCGATCGGCTGCTCGTGGGGCTGGACGCCGGCCGACGCGAGCACGCTCGACCCGTACTTCGAGAAGATGGCCGTGCAGGGCCAGACCTTCTTCGTGGCCTCGGGCGACAACTCGACGTGGAAGAAGAGCGGCGCGGCCGAGGCCTGGCCGGGCGACGACGCGCACATCATCTCGGTGGGCGGCACCGACCTCGTCACCGCGAGCGCCGGCGGCGCCTGGGCGTCCGAGACGGCGTGGGTCGACTCCGGCGGCGGCATCTCGCCCGACCGCGTCGCGATCCCGAGCTGGCAGCAGATCTCGGGCGTGATCACCACGGCCAACAAGGGCTCGACCACGCTGCGCAACGGCCCGGACGTCGCGGCCAACGCGAACTTCACGTTCTACACCTGCGACAACCAGACCACCTGCCAGGCCAACACCTACGGCGGCACCAGCTTCGCCGCGCCGATGTGGGCGGGCCTGGTCGCGCTCGCCAACCAGCAGGCGGCGAGCACCGGCAAGGCGCCGGTGGGCTTCTTCAACCCGAAGATCTACGCGCAGAACGTGACGTCCAGCTATTCGACGGGCTTCCACGACGTGACCAGCGGCACGTCCGGCAGCTACAAGGCCGGCACCAACTTCGACCTCGTGACCGGCTGGGGCAGCCCGAAGGCGGCGATCATCGACCAGTTGCTGAAGTAGGCGCGGCCCGCGTCGCCCACGACGGCGGAACGACGGGGCGGCCCGGCGGCCCGTCGTCGCCGCCCGTGCTGCCGGGCAGGCGACGCACCGGGGCATCCGCCTGCGCGGCGTCGCGCCGGCTCGAGTCGAGGTACGCTCGCGCTATCGACCAAGACGAACCCCCGGAGCTCGACAAATGCACATGGAAACCCCGCCCACGCCCGCGACCAACGCCGACGCCCGCAGTTCCTTCCTCGAAGAGAAGGCGTTCAAGTCGCGCACGGTGCTCGTGTTCGGCGCGATCAACGACCAGACGGCCGCCGACACCGTGCGCCGGCTCATCGCGCTCGATGCCGCGTCGGACGCGCCGATCGACATGCTGGTGTCCTCGCCCGGCGGCCACCTGGAATCGGGCGACACGGTGCACGACGTCGTGCGCTTCATCAACGCGCCGGTGCGCATGATCGGCACCGGCTGGGTGGGCAGCGCCGCCACGCACCTGTTCCTGGCCGTGCCCAAGGAACGGCGCTTCTGCCTGCCACAGACCCGCTTCCTGATCCACCAGCCCAGCGGCGGCGCCGGCGGCCAGGCGACGGACATCGCCATCGTGGCGCGCGAGATCATCAAGGCCCGCGAGCGCATCGCGCGCGTGATCGCCCGCGAGACGGGGCATCCGCTGGAGAAGGTGCAGATCGACATCGAGCGCGACAACTGGATGGGCCCGGAAGAGGCCATCGAGTACGGGCTGATCTCGCGCATCATCGAGCGTCGCACGGACCTGTGAGCCCCACGGTCGCTG
>Ga0209258_101095_pt1 | contig 11545 bp, 12 predicted proteins | sample Araplaol_mTSA_r2_FD_184281 | JGI IMG/M metagenome (GOLD analysis project Ga0209258, IMG submission 184281) | Arabidopsis root microbial communities from North Carolina, USA - plate scrape CL_Col_mTSA_r2 (SPAdes) (version 2) | ecosystem: Host-associated > Plants > Roots > Endosphere | place: USA...
CGGCGTCCGCTTCACGCAGGAAGTTGATGATCTGTTCTTCGGTAAATCGCTTCTTCACGTCCAATCTCCGTCGATGGTGGGATTGGACTCCAAATCGCCGTGCTACTCAAAAGCGGGGGGACGTCGCGGGGACCCTCCAATGTTCCATCCGCGGGACCAGAGAATGTCAGGGCGATCGCAAAGCCAGATGCGTGATGCCGCGAACGTCTTTTATAGAGGCGCCCTGTCTGTGGCAGCGGCCTGTAAAGGTTTGGGGGAAGGGGATTTATTTCTAGTGGTCAAGCAACAAGCCGACGCGTTTGGAGCATTGGCCGACTTATGCGACCTGCCGCCCCATCTGCAAGGCAAAGGCTGAGAGGGCGCCAACTGCCTAAACGCTGCCCTCGGCCTTGCTATCCTGCTAATCACGGGACAAGGAAGGGGCGGATTTATGGATCATGTCTTCGCGAACGCAGGTTTCTTGCTTTCGATTGGCGTCATCATCTACGGACTATGGCGGCAGCGTCAGAGCGCACCGCCGATGACGAAGCCGAAACCCGGGCCAAAGCAATCCTTCGAGGATTGGGCGAATGAGTCTCGGCGCAAGGTCTATGAGGCCCGTCGGCGTAAGCCCTAGGTTTTGTTGACGACAAGGCGCAGCTTCGGCGGACCTTTCCTTGGCCGTGCTTCGTATATGGACCGCTCACGGGCGACCTCGTCGAAGTCGAGTTGGGCTTGCTGGCCCTCGAAGCTCGCAAGCCACCGCCTGTAGCCGAGTGCATTCGATGCGGTGATGTTTGATCCGCGATACGTACCGCCAGGCGGAATGAGGACGGCGCCGCGCATTCGCCAGCCCGACCAAGGGCCGGCGAAATCAAAGCGGCAGTTGACGTGGTCCGTCAGGAGTTGTGCGATCTCGTGCAGCGTGACCACACGACCGGTGGGCGTGGTGAACTGCTGCAACTCATTGTCGTAAAGCCAGTTTATGCGTGTGCGGCGACGGGGCACTGGCGCGTTCCATGCGTCGAAAGGTGCAGGTAAGCCAGAGCCGTGCCAATGGCGAGGACTGCCATAACATTTCGCATAATGTATATTATGTAAAATTACGTATGGCCATTCGCCGCGTCGGCAATCGGTTCGTTTCGTGCTTGTCCTTTTCGCACAACTCTCCATCCTTTTTGGACCACATCTCTATCCTTTTGGGCCCTAACGCTCTATCCCAAAATGACGGGACACAACGTTCTATCCCACGGGCCATGCCGTGGATTCGAAGTTTAATCGCATTTCACATGGAACCCATTGTTAGCACCGGCATCCGGGTTTAGATACTACGTACCGATCATTCAAGAGAGGCACCCGGCATGGAGCCTCCATGGATTGCGCGATTGTTGAACGCCCGGCTGTCTGGGCGCAGCCGGAACCAGTACGTACAGGTGCTGGGATACGCCGCCATTTGGTACCGGGCCCGGTACGGCCAAACCTTCCCTCTGGCTCATGAGCCCGCGCGTCCTTTGGATGCCAGCGAGGTGGAGGCATTCGTGGATGATCAGCTCCCGGTCTTTCGGGACGGGCGTGCCGTTTGCGCCATGCATCCCTCGGCTTATGACGCCTTGCGGGACCGCGGATATTTCCGAGGTCATGTCTGCCCCAGCGAAGCAACGTCACGCTGGCGACTGAAAGTGCTATCGACCTGCCAGAAACAGCTGCGCCCTGGCTACTACGGGATCGCACGGGATGTTGCTGCCGGTATGGTGCGAATCAGCGCCGCGTGGCAGCGTGTGAGGGCCGGGATCGGCGACCGTCAGCTTGCGGCGGCGAGCCCCGATATTGTTGGTCAGATGCGGGACGCCTGTCCGGACACGAGGGACGGCCTTTGTGGCCGCGCCATGGTGACGCTACTGAAAGTCCTGACCACCAGTCAGTTGGCCAGGCTTCGGCTGGGTGACCTGGCCGTTGGTCAAATCCCTAGTGGCGATAGTTTCGCAGCGGCCGTGGACATCACCATTCGCCGTCCCACGAACGTATTTCAGCGGCGTTATCCGCGCCGGCGTCTTCTTGGGTCGGATGCCGAGGCAGTGACGGCGTGGTGGAAGTGCCGTGCAGAAGATGCCCAAGTGAGCGCGACGGAACCCCTATCGCCCGCTGTCCCGTACTTAGTTAGAAAGGCCGCCGGGGGCGATACGACGATGGTCGACCGCGGATGGGTGCTCATGAAGTTTCATCAGCTGGCCATGGCTGCCGGCGTGGAGGTGGCCGGTCAATCCTATCGACCTTCAATGATTCGTGGGCTCGGCGATTCGGAGAGTTTTGAGTATCGGCAGCTGGTGATGATTGCAAACCAACTGGGCCTCGAGCGGGCGGGCTCGGTGTACCGCATATTGGATCTGGGTAAGTCTTGATCTGAGGGCTTCTAGCGACGCAGGGCCTGCGCGCTGGCGGGATAAATCACCCATGCGTCGGGATAGCTTTGCTCGGCATACGCTGCCCAAGCCTGCTCCCCTGCCCCTGAGCAGGCGGCCGAGCCTGTCACTCGGAACGTTTGACCATCGATTTGAATCAGGCCGTCCAGACGCTCGCTCATGTTGAGGATGTCGGTGGTTTCCAGGCCATCCCAAGCACATCGGCGATGATATGCAATGTCCAGGGTGTCGATTAACGTTCGTGCGTAAAGGCCAACCCCCGAGTCAATCTCCAGTGACGTCATGGCGATGCGGTAGAGCGCGAGTAGCTCCGTGTTGGTAATCAAGTGGGATGGAAGAACCAGGACATCAATGGATTGTTCCCGTCGGGCCTCGAAGGACCAGTGCGTGCTGAATTCTCGTCCTTTCAGTCGTTCAAATTGGTCATCCAGCCACGCGGAGGTCGGCAGCGGGAGCACCGTTTCGTACGCCCCGCGTCGGAACGGGTGAAGCACTGCATCCATTGCCTCGCCGGAAGGCCAGTGGCCAGGTGGAGCGCTCCACCGTTCGATCGCGAGTGTCCACGCCCCGTGGCTCGTGTCGTGATCCGGGGTGGGTGGCGACAGCCGGGGCGCCAAGGAGCGCGTCGCATCGAGCAGTGCGGCAAATGCGCCAGATGTCGGCAGATCCACTTCCATCCAGATGCGCTGGCACGGCGGGTACATCACATAGATCGGACCGTTGGTCGCAGTAACCCGGCGCCGAAATTGCTGGACCCACTGCCATTGCATGATCCACGACGCCGTCAATTCGTCAGGTGGTGGGAGTATGCCGCCTATGACATTGCCCCCGATGTCACAGCCTCGCGTGCACCGCAGGGCGTCGCCTGCGTAAGTATGAGGATGTCGCCGCCACGCAATGGGGGCGCCGCACGACCAGCAAACATCCTTCAGCGGAACGCGGTGGTAAGGGCAGCGCAAAAGGAATCGTGCTTGAAACGCATAGCTATGCCATCCCTGCCCGAGGCATTCCGGGCAGTAGCGCAGTCGTTCGAATGGATGGCTCTCCATCGAGGGCATGGGCAGCCAGGCGTGGATGGAGGCTTGATGAGGTTCGAGCGGCTGCTCGTCGGGCGTAAGCGCACTGCATCGCTGCATGAGCGCTATCGCATCATGTTCGGGTTCGAAGGCCAGGCGCAGCCAGTCGGCGGGAATCAGCTTCCGGATCTCGCGATCGGTCAGGTGGTTGACGCGGATCAGGCGGGCGACGTAGCTGTAAAACGACTCGAACGGTCGATCGCGCGCGTGAAAACCAATTAGCGTGGTGAGTGTGGCCATGACTTGCTTCGGGATGCGACGGCTCCTGCGCTCAGTGCGGACAACCCTGGTCGATCCATTTGTGCACCGGGTCGGGATCCATGAAACGATAGAAAACGCCGATTTCAGGTCGCTGCGAGGCGCGCTTGGTTCGAATCATCCCCTCGAATAGGGCGAATTCCGCCAGTGATAACGCTCCCCCCACTTCTGGAGTTCGTCCGCGAGCGGAACACCGCCGTGGACGACGCTATTGATTGCCTTAGCGGTCTAGTCGATGTCGCAAGCCGAGTTATAGGGAAATCAGGGAAATTACAAAGATCCGATAATTTCCCTAATTTCCCTAATTTCCCTAATTTCCCTAATTTCCCTAATTTCCCTAGTTTCCCTAATTTCCCTAGTTTCCCTAGTTTCCCTATAAATCCGGACGTCGTCGCGGCATCGCTGCCTGCCGATCGTCTGCTACCCGGGGTAGTTACCGAGTGATTGGAGTGCGTCTTCGATCCAACGTTCCAGGTGATCGATGCGGCCCAGGGCAATCTTCGTTAGTGGCGCCACGCCATTGAACATGGGACTGACCGCACGGAACCGGGCGGCGCTTTTCGCGTCGCTCCTGAGATGGCTTGTGACGGCGTTGGCCAGGAAAACCAACTGCACTGCGAGGTGAACGGAGTCATTAGTGTTGCCAGTCTTCTGGCGTAATTTCGCCCGCAGCCCGATAAAGAGGGCGGCTGTGACTGTCGAACAAGAAGCGCATGCGCAATGTATCCCGACCGAGAAAAAGCCACAGGAATTTTCGGTCGAACTGAAATCTCGATCGGAAGGGATATGTGGGCTCGTCGTGCGTGTCGTCACCGAAGGCGTCGAAACCACGCAGGATCAGTAGCGTCGGCATTGGGTCGGAGTCGCTATGAGCCGCTCTGCTTACCCATCCATCGAGTCGTTCTGTGATGGCATTCAGTCGTTCGGCGGGAGCAGGCCGCAAGTCAATGACTTCCACTGGTATGCCGCGCGCGACGGCTGCTCGCGTCACCGCATTGATGACGGCCTGCTCCGCCTCGTCCGATGGGCATACCAAACGCGTCGGCGACCTGAACGAAGGTGTCAAGAAGTTGATGACGTTGCTGGCGAACTGCTCTGCGATCGCCATCAATGGTCGCGGCACGGTGGCCTTGCGCGCGGAGTCGTCGCGGTCACTCACGGTCAGGTCAACCTCCCTTTAGTGCCCTTGTTAGCTTGAGCCTACTTGCCCCTCGGTCGCTTAGTTGGCTTTGGAGGTATCGGAGGCTCGCCTCGTTTGCCCCCTTGCATGGACACTTTAGATCCGGCGGCGGAATTCTTCCGCTTTGACGCCACGTATGACTGCGCGAGCGCCTTTTCCAATACGGTGATTTGGCCTGTCTGGCGTGCGGCCTCCTGTTCGGCGCGGCGCGCCTGTTCTACGGTCGCATCATGTCGAGTTTGAAGCGCAGCAAGAGCTTCCCGGTTCGCCCGTTCGGCCGTCTCGAGCCGCTGCTGCCACTGCTTTGCTTCTTGCCGTGCGCGATCGACTTCCAGATGGGAGCGGTCTTCAACTATGCGAACATGCGCCTCTTGGCGTTCACGCTCCGTCCGCAAGGCGCGCTGATATTCCTCTAGCTGGGCGTGTAGCGCTTGGATTTGGGCAGATTGCTGGTCGCACTGATCTTGCAGGCGATCTCGCTGCAATAGCAGGTCGGCACGCAGCGCGTGACTGTCCTGTAATTGACCATCGAGCGTGGCGCAAGCGTGTTCGGCGAGATCTCGGGCCACCTGGGCTTGGGCGATGCTGGTTTCGGCCGCCTGTAGGCGAGCCTCCCAGCTTTCACGCTGCAGGGCTAGTTGGGCCTGCGCAGCTTCGAGCGTCGCGCGGTCAGTTGCGAGGCGACCTTCTGATACCTGTTCGGCATGGCTGATGGCGAGACGCCATAGCTCGATCATCGCCTGCCCCACCGCGCCCGGCACCTCCGGTAGGGCGCTGAGCTGTCGCAGTCGCTCCCCGAGTTGGCCGCGCCACGCGTCGAGCATCCGCGTAATCGTATTGGGCGAGCCGGTGCCGAGCTCCGCGCGCACTTTCTCCACGGTCGGATTCTCGCCGGTGGCCAGAATGGCGTCCGCCGCTTGATTGACCTGATCTTGGGTGATGCCGCGTGCCATGGAATCGGTCTCCTCGATTGGCGCTCCACCCTCTGGGATTCGTACTCGCGATAAGTGATGATTATCGCCAGTACACGCCCTATTTCGTAATATACACTACACATTATGAAGCATAAATCGACCTTGCCGAGCCTTACCGCACCCGCGGCCGCGCTGGTGTTGCCCGAACAATTGGCCCAGCAGGCCGCCGATGCCGTGCGCGAGCTGCTGGCCGAAGCGGCCGCCGCCAATACCACCCGCAGCTACGCCGCCGCGCTACGCTACTGGGCCGGCTGGCACCAAGCTCGCTTCGGTGTCGAGCTGACCTTGCCGGTGAGCGAGGCCGTAGTGATCCAGTTCCTGGTCGATCACATCCAGCGTAAGAACAAGACCGGCCTGGTCAGCGAGCTGCCGCCGGCGGTCGATCAGGCGCTGGTGGCGGCCGGCCTCAAAGCTAAAGTAGGACCGCTCAAGCTCGCCACGGTCACGCAGCGCGTGGCCGTGCTGTCGACGGCGCACAAGCTCAAGCGGCTGGCTAATCCCTGCGAAATGGCCAGCGTGCGTACCCTGCTCAGCCGGGCCCGACGTGCCGCGGTCAAACGCGGTGAGCGACCGACAAAGAAGACGGCCATCTCGCGACCGGAGCTCGAGGCGATGCTGGCGACCTGCGACGATTCGCTGGAGGGGCTACGTGATCGCGCCCTGCTCTGCTTTGGGTTTGCCAGCGGTGGCCGTCGACGCAGCGAGATCGCCGCCGCCGATCTGCGTGACCTGCGCAAGACCGGCGAAGACAGTTACGTCTACCGCCTCGAGTTTTCGAAGACGCAGCAGGCCGGGGTGACGGTGGATTCGACGCCGGACAAGCCGATCCTGGGGCGCAGCGCCCAGGCGCTGTCGGCGTGGCTCGAGGCGGCAGGGATTCGCGAAGGGGCGATCTTTCGGCGCATCTGGAAGGATCGGGTCGGCCCTGCCCTGCTCCCCGGCTCCGTGGCGACGATCGTCAAGCGCCGGGCCGCGCTGGCGGGACTAAAGGGGGACTTTGGTGCGCATAGCTTGCGGTCAGGCTTTGTCACGGAAGCCGGCAAGCAAGGGGTGCCGCTACCGGCAGTGATGGCCATGACCGAACATCGCTCGGTGGCAAGTGTGATTGGGTACTTCCAGGCAGGTGCGGCTGAGGACAATCCCGCAGCGCGCCTGCTTAAGTAGCAGGGCTGTAATTTTAATGCGGCTCAAGAAGCCGCTCGGCCCATCCCAGTAAGGCTTCGAGTTACGGCTAGCTCCGTGTGAATCACGGTCAGCCTTTGCAGAATCTTGACCTTCGCCAGGCCGCTGCAGTGTGACCGTGTTAATTGTCTGCACATACCCTCTTTTGCTTCTCAACTCATAGCGATCCAGTGAACACGATACTGAGCAATGCCATCGACTCAATTCAGATTGGAATCGAGCATTACCAGTCCGCTGAACTCCAAGGATTAGTGAGCCATGAGCGGAACTTGCTATATGCGATTGATCGGGTCGCGTCCTGGTTCGCAGCCCAACTCCCAAAAGTTGTAGATTTCACTGCTAGCAAAAACAATCCTACGCCTTAGAACTTTTTCGGTGACATCAGGGGAATATCATGTCAGGGATCGGCGCGCGACTTTTAGCTGACCATCCAGCAACTGATGATGACTTCGGGCCACACGCTCGCGTGGCAGGGGGCATCCAAAATTTGATCGACGGCAGTGACGGCGGCAAAACCATCGCGGTGCGTGGCGGATGGGGAGCCGGCAAGTCGACCGTCATTAAATTGCTCTCCAAACATTACGCAAAATCCGATGTTTTCGTATTTGTCTACGACGCTTGGGTGCATGTGGGTGACCCGCTGCGTAGAGCCTTTCTGTCATCTTTGGTGGCCGCATTGATCGGACGTGGATGGCTCAAGGGAGGAAAGCCTTGGTCGGACAATCAAGAGAAGCTGGCAGGTCGCCTTAAAGAAACCACCAGGCGTTCAATACCGCAGCTCACGCCATTCTCGAAATTCCTGGCGATGGCGCTGTTGCTGGTGCCGACCGGCACGTCACTGCTCTCCGAGGGCATCAAACGAAGCGCTACAAGCGGAGAGCACGGAGCGTTGTTGGTTATCATTGGGGCAGTATTGAGCCTACTCCCGGTGTTGGGCGTCGGCGGAGCGATGATCTGTGCTGCCAGGAAAGGCAGATCGGCGAATGCGATGTTTGCTTTTTTTGTGAGTCGATCGATCACCAACGAAGCGACGGTAACCACCGAAACTGGCGTGGCAAGCTCCATTGAGTTTCAGGAGTTCTTTGCGAAAGTTGTGACTGATGTACTTGACGATCGGAATCTAAAGCGAAAGCTTGTCGTCGTTATTGATAATCTAGACCGACTCGAAGCAGAGGCCGCCAAGGAGGTTTGGTCGCTTCTCCGCTCTTTCCTCGACATGCCTCAGCATAGCGAGTCCAAGTGGGCCGATCGCCTCTGGGTCCTCGTACCGATTGCTTCTGAAGGTGACGCGCCATCGAATGCTGAGAGCACGGAGCCAAGCGAAGGGTTTCTCACAAAAATATTTCAGGCACGGTTTGATCTGCCGCCACCCGTCCTCAAGAATTGGCGCCCCTACCTTGGGAGTGCGTTGTCGCGAGCCTTTCCTTCAATCACGTCGACGGAGAAGAGGCAGATCCTCGACTTGTATCTTGCTTCGATGGCGCCTGGGCAGGCGCTAACTCCGCGCGAGCTCATCAGTTTCGTCAACAATCTGGTCGCTCTGGCGTCGCAGTGGAGCGACTCCATGTCGCTTGCCGTGCTCGCGGCATATTTTTTAGATGTCAGGAGTCACCTAGGGGACAACAAGACCCCTGGTGAAGCATTGCGGAAGAAGGAAATTCCGTCAGAAGCGAGCGAGCGAGTTATGGAGCGTCCGCTTCGTGATGAATTCGCGATGATCCATTTCAATACCGGCATTCAGAAGGAGGCATTAGAGCTTCTTCAGAGGCCCGAGGCAGAGCGAATCCTCGCCTCTGGTGATGGAGAGGGACTGCATGCCGAGATCTTTAAGGAGAGCTCGTTCGGCACCATTTCGGGCCTAGTGATAGAAGAAATGAAGCCGTTGATTCGGGTAGATGTATCGCGACTCTTTCTTCCTCTCGTGGCTGTATACGACGCGGTGGCGTTGCCCCAGGAGCCAACGAACACAGCGGCGATCGAAGAGCTGGCCGAGACTTGCAAGAAGGCCGAACGGCTATCGCATGAGGTGCTCAGCAGCATGCCTGGGGCGCCTTACGCAACAGAGTCATTCTTGCGACTAGCCGATGCGCTACTTCGCGTGGGCAAGAAGACTAGTGTTGAGGCGATCATTGCACTTATGTCAAGGCAGACCCCGATTGTCGCAGATGCCATATACCTAGCGCCCAAAACGGATGCAACTGACGCTTGGGCAGATTGGGTTAAAGGGGCCTCGCGGCTGGTCAGCCATGAGCTTATTAAGGAGGCAATCAACAGCGGTGAATGCATCCCATTTTCAGGTCTCTCACCGCAAGACTATCTTGCTCTGCTAGGGTCCATCTCGGACTCTTCGACGTTTAACGCGCTCGCGCGCACCTCCAAGCAGAATCTTCTACCGATCCTAGAACAAGGGATTCAATCGCGGAATTTCGTCCACGGTAATCGCGAAATTGTCGACTGGTGTACGGCGCGCGCTTCGCGTGAACAACTTTTCACGTTGGCGCCATTATTGGAACAGGCGCTCCGCAATCAGGATTTGGCTCCCGGATTTGTCGTCGTAGCGACACAGCTGCTATGTGAGCTTCGTGACCTGGGCCCGATCGACGCTGTGCTCAGCAACCTCGTAGTAGCTGGCGTTATGCATCATCACCTGTTTGCAACTCAGGGGTTTGCGCCCGCTGCGGGCGCTGTTGTCTGGTGCATCCTCGCCGTGCGTCCCGGCGGCAACGCGGAACAGTTCTTCGGGAATGGCGGCAATGGCCAGGCGCTGCTCAATCAGCTGTTGGACAATCCTCGAAGCCAAGAAGTAATTGCTCGCAGCATGCTCGATTTCTGCGTAAGCATGGGGATTCAGAACGATTGGATCCGCTACGCGTCGACCCAGCCACGGCTGACTAACCTGTTGGCTTTCTTCACCGAGGACAAGTCTATCCTTGGGAGGTTCATTGCGAGCCTGAAAGCCACTGATTTCCGCGCAACTATCGATGACTTGGCGAGCAAGATCGGCCGCGACTTGCATGAGGAGAGCCTGATCTCCTCCAGGTTTGGAGATAGCGACTTCTTGAACGAGCTTCCGTCTCAGCTAACTGGACTGAACGACGCATGGCTGATGACGCTGTCGCTGCAGTTGCTCCCGGACGAGAGCCAGTCGGTGGTAATAGACAACGCAGTTAAGATGTTACGTTCACTTGATGAGCCATTGTGGCTATCGCAAATCGATCGCAATGTAGATTTGCAGAACTTGGTCGTGCTTCTGACGAGCCGCAATGTGGACCTTGCTCTGGGTGGGCAGCTTAAATCAGCGCTACGGGCTTTGCTTTTGAGATATAAGCAGGACCAATCCGGCGACGCCGTTACAGTAGATAAATTCAGAATCTTCCTGGAAGCGCTTAGCCTTGACGATCGGAAGAGTGTGGCTGATCAGGCATACGAAGATCTGGCTAGTTCGCCAGGTTCGCCCGGTGCAGCCTGGAACGTACTTGAGCCACTTGTCAGTGACAGCTTGGCCCGTCAGCGCGCGACGCTGCGCATCGGCCGACGATTGCTACTGCCAATGCTCAATGCTGAGGACGCAGACGGTTTAAATTGCCTCGCGCGCATCTTCGTGCACGACTGGGCGCTCTCCATCCTGCGGGAAGATCCCGTGGCCTTGCGTGATGCGCAGGAAAAGGTGGGTGAGATGAAATCATCGGGGGCACTCGATCCCAAGCTGGACGAAGCTTTGGCCAAGTTGGCGACGCTATGGGGAAGCGATGCAACGAGTGGTTGAATATGTGGTCGAGAGCGGACCTCAGCAGCATCGCAATCCCAGTGGCCTCGAGCAAGGTATCGCTCCAGGCGCGCCAGACATTCGCGTCTGCATTGCTCAGCGCGCCCGTCTGGGTTGCATCCATGATGGGGCGCAAGGACTGGACTATGATTGTCAGGACCTACGGCTGATGGATACCGTCAGTTGCGCCCAATGCCGGCAAGAAGGTGGCCTCGCCTTGGTCAGGGCGGAATGCCAGTTAAAACGAGGGACATGGAATGGAGATTGGAAATACCTCTGTGACGGGCCCGCTCATAGCGGTTGGCGGGGTCCTCTTAGGTTGGGCTCTTAAGGCGCAACAGGATTTGGTGGCCTGGTGGATTGCTGACGCACGACAATATCGACGTGCGACCTACTATCTCCTCAAGGCCTACAAGGCACTTCTAGACTACGATCGCGCCACGACCTACTTTCGACGCGATCGTCCCAACATTGACGACTATTACGGCAATCGCCAGCTAGCCGCATTCTTGGCTAACCAGTCCCTCGAATTGAGCGCTGAATCCACCAAAGAGGCGCTCGATCTCCTCGGCCAACTGTCGCCGACCCTGGCTATGGACGTGCACGATTCGCTGAATCGTATCTCCAGGGTACTCGAGCACGATGGCGCCGCTGTCCTAGCTGCCGATCCGAAAGCCTATGCAGAGCTCGTCGCCTCAGAGGACTATATT
>Ga0209258_101096_pt1 | contig 11542 bp, 10 predicted proteins | sample Araplaol_mTSA_r2_FD_184281 | JGI IMG/M metagenome (GOLD analysis project Ga0209258, IMG submission 184281) | Arabidopsis root microbial communities from North Carolina, USA - plate scrape CL_Col_mTSA_r2 (SPAdes) (version 2) | ecosystem: Host-associated > Plants > Roots > Endosphere | place: USA...
TCGCGTTGACGAGGCCGCAGTCGGATCGCGGCGCCGCCCGGGGGGGCCGGCGCGCTGAAGGGAGCGGATTCTAGCCCGCCGGTGTTGCCCGATCCGGCGCCCGGACCCGGCCGTCATGCGCGTTCCCCCCGTACAAGCGATAATGGCGGTCGATGACAGAAGCCTCCCAAGCCCAGGTCCCGGCTCAAACGGACCAAGCCCCCGAGCAAAAAGCACCGGCCCAAGCCCGTTTCGACACCCTGCCGCTCGACGCCAAGCTGCTGCGCGCCGTGGCCGACCAGGGCTACGCCTTCATGACGCCCATCCAGGCGAAGGCGATCCCCCTGGTGCTCCAGGGGCGCGACGTGATGGGTGCCGCCCAGACGGGCACCGGCAAGACCGCCGCGTTCTCGATCCCGCTGCTGCAGAAGATGATGCGCCACGAGACGGCCAGCGTCTCGCCCGCGCGCCACCCGGTGCGCGCGCTGGTGCTCGCCCCCACGCGGGAGCTGGCCGACCAGGTCGCCCAGAACATCAAGGCCTACGCCAAGCACTCGAACCTGCGCGTGGCCGTCGTCTTCGGCGGCATCGACATGAAGCCGCAGACGCTGGAGCTCAAGGGCGGCGTCGAAGTGCTGATCGCCACGCCGGGCCGCCTGCTCGACCACATCGAGGCCAAGAACTGCGTGCTCAACCAGGTCGAGTACGTCGTGCTCGACGAGGCCGACCGCATGCTCGACATCGGCTTCCTGCCCGACCTGCAGCGCATCCTGAGCTACCTGCCCAAGCAGCGCCAGACGCTGCTGTTCTCGGCCACGTTCTCGCCCGAGATCAAGCGCCTGGCCAACAGCTATCTGCAGGATCCCATCACCGTCGAGGTGGCGCGCGCCAACGCGACCGCCACCAACGTCGAACAGCGCTTCTACAGCGTCACCGACGACGACAAGCGCAACGTCGTGCGCCAGGTGCTCAAGGATCGCTCGATCACCCAGGCGCTGGTATTTGTCAACTCCAAGCTGGGCGCCGCCCGCCTCGCGCGTACGTTCGAGCGCGACGGCCTGCGCACCTCGGCGCTGCATGGGGACAAGTCGCAGGACGAGCGCCTGAAGGCCTTGGCCGCGTTCAAGAAGGGCGAGGTCGACATCCTCGTGTGCACCGACGTGGCCGCCCGCGGCCTGGACATCGCCGACCTGCCCGCCGTCTTCAACTTCGACGTGCCGTTCAATGCCGAGGACTACGTGCACCGCATCGGCCGCACCGGCCGTGCCGGCGCGTCCGGCCTGGCGGTCACTCTCGTCACGCGCGACGACGCTCGCAACGTCTCGGACATCGAGAAGCTGATCAACAAGAAGATCGAGCTCGAGCCGTTCGAGGTCGAGGACGACCGCCCGCGCCGTCCGCCGCGCCCGCGCTTCGACGACGAACCGCGCCGCGAGCGCGAACCGGCGTACGCGGCCCCGCGTTCACCGGCGCCGGTACGCGCGCCCGCGCCGCAGAAGAGCCGCGATCCGTTCTTCGACCAGCCCTACGAGGCCAGCACCACCGTGGCCGAGAAGCCCGAGTGGGAGATGGCCGTGCCGGCGCCGGCGGTCGGCCGCGCGTCGATCTCGGCCAACATCCGCGCCAAGCGCAAGGTCGCGGCCCTTCTGGGCGGCGGCAGCAAGGCCTGACGGGCCCGCGCGTTCGCGCGCCAGAGGCCCCGCCGCGGCGACGCAGCGGGGCTTTTTCGCTTCAGGACGCCGACGCCGCGAGCCGGCGCCGCGCCAGCTGCGCCGGCAGCGTCGGCAGGCTCAGGTGGTCGGCGGCGCGACCCAGCAGGCGCACCAGCCGCCATTGCCACGGCGCGAGCCGCCACGGCGCACCGGACAGCCCCAGGCGCTCGCGGATGTCGACCGGCAGCGCCTGCACGGCCGCGCGCAGCAGCAGCGCCTGCAAAGGGCGCAGCGGGCCGGGCAGCAGCGGCATCGTGCGCATGATGGCGAGGAACTCCAGCACGATGTCCGAGGGCTCCAGCAGCGGACGCATGCGGTCCAGCAGCGCATCGAGCGCATGCTCCGAGCCCGGCGGGCAGAGCACGCCGTACAGCCGCGCCGAGGCCTGGTTCTCGGCGTAGAACGCGTCGCGCTGCGCGGTGTCGAGGGGGCGCACGCACCGCACGTAGCCTTGCAGGAAGCCGAACGTGGCGGTGGCATGCACCCAGGTCAGCAGCTCGACGTCGTCGGCGCGATAGGCCGCGCCGGCCGGCGTGCGGCCCGCGATGCGCGAGTGGCCCGCGTTGACGCCGCGGATCATCGCCTCCGTGCGGCTGCGCGCGCCGAACACCGTCAGCATCGCGGCGTAGCCCGTGCGCTGCAGGCGCGGCAGCGGCGCGGTACGAAACGTCGTGTGCTCCCAGACGCCCGTGCGCACGCGCGGCTCGGCCAGTTCGAGCAGCACCGCCGCGACGCCGCCCACCAGCAGCGCGACCGGGTTCGCGAACACCCGCCACGAGACGGAGTCCGCCTCGAGCAGCGCGGGCTCGCCGGCCGGCTGCAGGAAATCGCCGGGCTGCGTGCCCGGCGGATAGACGAGCCGTGCGAGTCGGTCCTGCAGGGGGCGGCTGGCCGCGGTCAGCGCCGTGCGCAAGGAATTGGACAAGTTCATTCAGCGTACTGACATGGGGGGTTTGCACGGGACTGCGAGAATGCACGCCGCCGCGAGGGCTCGCGCCCGCGACGAACGCTCGAGTGCCGCGCGCAGCGCGACAGTCGACGTCGACACGACAATCAAATTATCGGGGTGGAACGATGGGATCGAGCTGGGCAGGCGCCGCGCGCCTGCGGGACGCGCTTGCGCGAGCGGGGTGCGTCGTGCTGTTGTGGACGTTGCCGCCGCTGGCGGTGGCCGCCTCGGTGCCTTGGACGCCGAGCACGTCGGCGCGCCACGCGATCGAGTTGCTGGTCGACGACGGCGGGCTGCCTCTGACCGTCTCGCAGTGGCCGCTCCCGCGCGACGCCGTGCGGCGGGCACTCGACACGCTGCCCGCGGAGCTGCCGCCCGCGCTCGACGCCGCGCGCGCCCAAGTGCGCGCCGAGCTGCGCGCGCAGCAGGCCGTTCGCGTCGGCTTGACGGTGCGCGAGCGCAAGGATGCGCTGCCCGCGTTCGGCGACGATCCCACGCCCGGCAGCAGCCTGCAGCTGCGCAGTGGCGAATACGACGGCCCGCACCTGGCGCTGCAGGTTGGTGGCCGGCTCGATCCGGTGGCCGATTCCGGCGCGGCGCGCGCCACGGCGCGGCTCGACGACAGCGCCGTCGTCGCCGACGCCTTCGGCGTCCAGGCGCAGGCCTGGGCGCATCGCTCGTGGTGGGGCCCTGGCTGGCAGAGCGCACTGCCGCTGAGCAACAACGCGCCCCCGCTCGATGGCATCGGCTTCCAGCGTGCAGCCGTCGTGGCGTCGGACTCGCTCTGGCTGTCGTGGCTCGGGCCGTGGAACACCGATCTCTTCGTTGCGCGCACGGAAGGCCCGTCATCCAGGCCGGGCAGCGACGCGCTGCTGACCGGCTGGCGCCTCACCGCGCGACCGTGGCCGCTGGTCGAGATCGGCCTCACACGCATGGCGCAGTTCGGCGGCGCGGGCCACCCGGAGACGATCGGCAGCTTCCTGCGCGCCGTCGTCGGCTCGCACGCGAACGCGCAGACCGTCGAGGCGCGAAGCCGCGATTCCGGCAACGGCCTGGCCGGCGCCGACCTGCGCCTGCGCTGCCCGTTCGGCGTACGCTGTGCCGGCTATCTGCAGGTGATGGGCGAGGACTCGCGCAAGCACCTGCCCTACAAGTATCTGGAGACGGTGGGTGCGGAGGTCTGGTCGCCCGATGGCGCGACGCGCTTCTACCTCGAGGCCTCGGAGATCGGCTGCCGCGAGACGTGGCGCCATCACACCGAGCCGCGCTGCGCCTACGTGAACTACGCCTACCCCGATGGTTTCACCAACGGCAACCGCTGGCTGGGCGCCAGCATAGGCTCGGACGGCAAGCTGCTCACTCTGGGTTGGATCGACTCGGGCTGGGACAGTGTCGTCCGGCTCGCGTATGGCCACGTCGGCTCGCATGCGGGCACCTTTGGCCAACCGTTGGAGCCGATGGTGCCGGGTCGTCCGGTGCTGGCGATGTCGGCGCGCCGCAGCTGGCACGTCGGCGCCACGACCGTGACGCCCGAGTTCGACTGGACCCGCGTCGGGTCCGCCGACGGGTTCCGCGTCTCCTCGCGCGTCGGCGTCGAGATGAGCACCACGCTGGACGACCTCGGCTTCGCATCGCCGGGGCGCTTTGCGGAGGCGCTGTCGTCGGCGGGCAGTCCGGCGACCGACCGCCTGCTGGCCGCCGGGGTGCTCATCGGCGGCGCCGCGCTGTTCGATCGGGCCGCCGACAGCTATGCCGCGGACCATCACAGCGAGCCCTCGCTGCGGGTGATGCGCCAGTTCGCGGGCACGATGCCTTACGCCGGGCTTGGGCTCGCCGGCACGACATGGCTGCTGAAGCGCGGAACCGCCGACGGCGACGTCGCGCTGGCCAGCGTCGAGGCCGGGCTCACGTCGCTGGCGCTGGCCGAGGTGATCAAGCAGGGCGTCGACCGATCGCGCCCGCGCGACGATCGCGGTGCCGCCGACTTCGGCCACGCCAGGCGCTCGGACAGCTCGTTCCCGTCGGCGCACACCGCGCTCGCCTGGGCCGTGGTGACGCCGGTCGCGCAGCACTACGACGCGCCCTGGCTGTACGGCGTCGCCTCGCTGGTCAACGTGGGACGCGTGTCCGAACGCAAGCACTGGCTGTCCGACACAGTGGCCGGATCGGTGCTGGGCTGGGCCGTCGGCGACTGGTTCGGCCATCGCGCCGACGCGGCGTCGGGCAGCAGCGTGATGCTGGTGCCGCACGGCGTGGTGGTGTCGACCTCGTTCCGCTGAAGCTCTGGCTCACGCGAGCAGGCTGAAGACGGCCGGCAACCGATCGGGCAAGGCGGCCTTCGCGGCCTTCCACTGCGCGACGCCGCGCGTGTGCGCCCAGCCCTCGGCCAGCGTCAGGCCGCAGGCGATCGCGAGCCGCGTCGCAGGCTGCAACGCTTCGAGGCAGGTCTCCAGCATCGCGGCGTTGCGGTAGGGTGTCTCGATGAAGACCTGGGTCTGCTGCAGCTTGCGCGACGTGGCCTCGAGCTCGCGCAGGCGCGCGCGCCGCGCGCCCGACTCGGCCGGCAGGTAGCCGTGGAACACGAAGCTCTGGCCGTTGAGGCCGCTGGCCGCGATGGCCAGCGTGATCGAGCTCGGGCCGCTCAGCGCCACCACCGGGATGCCGAGCTCGTGCGCCGCGACGACCAGCAGCGCGCCGGGGTCGGCCACGCCGGGCAGGCCGGCCTCGCTGAGCAGGCCGATGTCGTGGCCCGCGAGCGCCGGCGCCAGCAGCGCGGCCCAGGGCGAGGGCCCCGTCGTCGGCGCGGGGCGCGGCGCGCCCTTGGGCGGGCGCGGCAGCTCGGCGATCAGCGTCTGCTGCAGCGGCTGCGCGAGCGGGGCGACCTTGTTGACGCGGTTGAGGAAGGCGCGTGCGCTGCGGGCGTCCTCGACGACCCAGTGCAGCAGGCGGCTGGCGGCCGCGATGACGCCGTTGGCCAGCACGTCGGTCAGCGCTACCTCGGTGGCGCCCAGATCCAGCGTGTTGGGCATCAGGAGCAGGCGGCCGCGCGTGTCCGGTGCACTCATCGGTTCGCTCCATCCGCGTGGGTCGCGCGCAGCGGGTCGAGCCCCGCGGCGCGCAGCAGCTGGGCGGTGCGGATCAGCGGCAGTCCGACCAGCGCGGTCGGGTCGTCGGAGTCGATCGCCTCCAGCAGCGCGATGCCCAGCGTCTCGCACTTGGCGCTGCCGGCGCAGTCGTAGGGCTGCTCGGTGCGCAGGTAGAACTCGATCTCGTCGCCGCCCAGCGCGCGGAAGCGCACCGACACCGGCACGCGTCGCACCTCGGCAAATCCGATCGATTCGCGCACCACGGCCAGCGCGGTCTGGAACACGACCGTGCGGCCGCTCATCGCGCGCAGCTGTTCGACGGCGCGTTCGTGGGTGCCGGGCTTGCCGATCGCGCAGCCGTCCACGTCGGCCACCTGGTCGGCGCCGATCACCACCGCATCGGGATGGCGCGTCGCGAGCGCGCGCGCCTTCGCGAGCGCGAGGCGTTCGGCCAGCCGCGCGGGCGGCTCGCCGGGCAGCGGCGTCTCGTCGGTCTCGGGCGACATCGCCTCGAACGGCAGCCGCAGGCGTTCCAGCAGCTCGCGGCGGTAGCGCGACGTGGAGGCGAGGATCAGTCGGGGTGGCGTGGGCATGGGGGATTGTCGCTTGGCGGATGGCAGGTCAAACGACCCGTCCTGCGCAGGCGGCGGGTCAGACGGCGGGCCCGGCGCAGGCGGCGGGCCGAAACGACCCGTCCTACAATCGTTGCATGAGCTCGCCCGCCCTCGATCCGCTGCGCCTGAACGTCGCCCACTTCGCTGCCGACGCGGGGGATGCGGCGGGCGACTGGCCCGTCGCCGAGCTGCCGCGCCTGGCCGACAGCGAGTGCCCGCTGGATGCCGGCTCGCCGCTGAAGGCCGCGGCCGGCGCCGATTCGCCCAAGCTGCCCACGCGCGCCGAGCGCGATCCCGCGCGCCGCGTGCGCTGGCACGCCGCCGGCTCGCTGCGCCGCGTCGGCGGAGAGGATCAGGTCTGGCTGCACCTGCAGGCCGATGCCGATGTCGTGCTGCAGTGCCAGCGCTGCCTGCTGCCGTTGAGCGAGGCCGTGCACGTCGACCGCCACTTCCGCTTCGTCGCCGACGAGGACAGCGCCGCGGCGCTGGACGACGAGATCGAGGACGAGGTGCTGGTGCTCGCCAAGAGCCTGAACCTGCGCGACCTGGTCGAGGACGAGATGCTGCTGGCGCTGCCGCTGGTGCCGCGCCACGAGGTCTGCCCCGAGGCCGTGCCCCTGCAGTTCGGCGACGTCGAGGCGGTCGAGGAGAAGGCCAACCCGTTCGCGAGCCTGGCGATCCTGCGCAAGGACAAGGCTGGCGACGGCGGCCCCGACATCGCCTGATAAGCGTGGGGTGCACGGCCCTGTTCCGGTCCTTCGTTTGACGGATCGCTGTATAATCTGCGCATCGCCGAGTTAACTGAACAACTTGTGGGGCGACTACAAATTCCACTAAAGCGTTCGCCGGGATCCACGCGCAGAGGCGGCCGAACGCGATTTTCTTGAACTCGCGCATCTGGAGCACTGACACGTGTCGAATGACTTCCTCTTCACTTCCGAATCCGTTTCGGAAGGTCACCCGGACAAGGTCGCTGACCAGATTTCCGACGCCATCCTCGACGCGATCTTCACGCAGGATCCGCTGTCGCGCGTCGCCGCCGAGACCCTGTGCAACACCGGCCTGGTCGTCCTCGCCGGCGAGATCACCACGCAGGCCAACGTCGACTACATCCAGGTCGCGCGCGACACCATCAAGCGCATCGGCTACGACAACACCGAGTACGGCATCGACTACAAGGGCTGCGCCGTGCTCGTGGCCTACGACAAGCAGAGCAACGACATCGCCCAGGGCGTCGACCGCGCGAGCGACGACTACCTGAACCTTGGTGCCGGCGACCAGGGCCTCATGTTCGGCTACGCCTGCGACGAGACCCCCGAGCTGATGCCCGCGCCGATCTACTACGCGCACCGCCTCGTCGAGCGCCAGGCGCAACTGCGCAAGGACGGCCGCCTGCCGTTCCTGCGCCCGGATGCCAAGAGCCAGGTCACGATGCGCTACGTCGACGGCAAGCCGCACTCGATCGACACGGTCGTGCTGTCGAGCCAGCACGCGCCCGAGATGAGCGACGGCGCCAAGATGAAGCCGGAGTTCACCGAGGCCGTCATCGAGGAGATCATCAAGCCGGTGCTGCCGGCCGAGTGGCTCAAGGACACGCGCTACCTCGTCAACCCGACCGGCCGCTTCGTCGTCGGCGGCCCGCAGGGCGACTGCGGCCTGACCGGCCGCAAGATCATCGTCGACACCTACGGCGGCGCCTGCCCGCACGGCGGCGGCGCGTTCTCCGGCAAGGATCCGACCAAGGTCGACCGCTCGGCCGCCTACGCCGCGCGCTACGTGGCCAAGAACATCGTCAAGGCCGGCCTGGCGCGCCAGTGCCAGATCCAGGTCGCGTACGCGATCGGCGTCGCGCGCCCGATGAACGTCACGGTCTACACCGAGGGCACGGGCGTCATCCCCGACGCCAAGATCGCCGAGCTGGTCAACGAGCTGTTCGACCTGCGCCCCAAGGGCATCATCCAGATGCTGGACCTGCTGCGTCCGATCTACGCCAAGACCGCCGCCTACGGCCATTTCGGCCGCGAGGAGCCGGAGTTCTCGTGGGAGCGCACGGACAAGGTCAAGGCACTGCGGGACGCGGCCGGGCTGAAGTAAGGCGGGCGACGGCAGGGCGGGTCCGGCGATCCGCCCGGCGCGGCACCTTGGCGGAGGCGGATCCTGCGACTTCGCGCAGGATGGCATCCTTGCCGGCGCGCAATCGCGCCGGCCGACTAAGACGCGCCGTCATCCTGCGCACGGCGAAGCGGAGTCGCGGGATCCACCCCGGCCAAGGCGTCAGGCCACCCGGCCGGCCAATCGACTTGGCGACCGGCCTCGAAGTCGCTATAATCGCTGGCTTTCCCCAATCTTTGCCCGGTTGCTGCTTCGGTTTGCAGTGTTCGGATCCGCAGCAAGGGCATGGGTTCACAGAACGGTCGCCGACGTCGGCGGCGTTCCCAGGAGTATCGAAATGGCTGTCCAGCAAAACAAGAAGTCGCCCTCCAAGCGCGGCATGCACCGTTCGCACAACGCGCTGACCACCCCGGGCACGGCCATCGAGGCCACCACGGGTGAAGTGCACCTGCGCCACCACATCAGCCCGACGGGCTTCTACCGTGGTCGCAAGGTCCTGAAGACCAAGGCCGACGCCTGATCCTTCCGGCGGCAGCGCTCGTCGCGCGCCCTGCGATGCCCGCTTCGGCATCGCCCTGGCAGCACACCCGCTTCGCGGGTGCGGCTCGCTCGAGGCGGCAGGGCGCGACGAGCATTCCGGCCCGGGGCGCGGTCCTCGTTCGCGCCCAACCCCACACTTGCCCACCGCCTTGCGGCGTCTCGCGTTCCGGCGTGCAGGCGCGGCTCGGCTGTTTCCGATGCGGCGCGGGGTCATTCGGGTTGTCATGTGGCCGGCCGACAGGTGCGTCTGCTATGGTCCCGGATTGCTGGAATTAGGTCGCCTCGATCGATCCCGACTGTGATTCAACCCGTACCCCTGACTCCGCGTTCGCGCGTTCGCCTCGCGGTGGACTGCATGGGCGGCGACCACGGCCCGTCCGTGACGCTGCCGGCCTGCAAGGCCTTTCTTGACAGCCATCCCGACGCCGAACTGCTGCTGGTCGGAAGCCCCGGTGCGCTCGCGCCGGCCACCGACTGGCCGCGCTGCACGCTGATCACGGCGAGCCAGGTGGTCACGATGGACGACACGGTGGAGACGGCGCTGCGCAAGAAGCGCGATTCCTCGATGCGCGTCGCCATCGAGCAACTGCGGCCCAACGACGCCGGCGCCATCGCCGCCGACGTCTGCGTCTCCGCCGGCAACACCGGCGCGCTGATGGCGGTGTCGCGCTATCTGCTCAAGACGATGGATGGCATCGATCGCCCGGCGATCGCCACGTTCATGCCCAACATCCAGGATCGCTTCACCTGCGTGCTGGATCTCGGTGCCAACGTCGATTGCAGCGCCGAGCACCTGATGCAGTTCGCCGTGATGGGCAGCGCGCTCGTCACCGCCACCGAGGGCCGCCCCGAGCCGGTCGTCGGCCTGCTCAACATCGGCGAGGAGATGATCAAGGGCAGCGAGGTCATCAAGCGCGCGGGCGAGATGCTGCGTGCGGTCGCCTCGCACGGCCACCTGAACTACCTCGGCAATGTCGAGGGCGACGACATCTTCAAGGGCACCGTCGACGTCGTGGTCTGCGATGGCTTCGTCGGCAACGTCGCGCTCAAGAGCAACGAGGGCGTGGCCAAGATGATGAAGTCGATGATCCGCCAGGAGTTCGAGCGCAACCTGTTCACCAAGCTCGCCGCGCTGGTGGCGATGCCGGTGCTGCGCCGCTTCCAGGCGCGCGTCGACCCGCGCCGCTACAACGGCGCCGCGCTGCTGGGCCTCAAGGGCCTGGTGTTCAAGAGCCACGGTGGCGCCGATGCGTTCTCGTTCGGCCAGGCGCTGATCCGCGCCCACGACGCCGCCCGCAACCGCCTGCTCGACGGCGTCCACGACGCCATCGTCGACACCATGCAAGCCCTGCCGCCTACCGGCGGCGAGTCGGTTCCGCAGGCCGCATGAGCTCTGCGCCCGTCGCACGCCGCGGCTCGCGTTGAGCCTGGAATTGGGGAGTACTCTCAAATTACCGCCGTCCGCCATTCCCGTATCGCCGGCACCGGCAGCGAACTGCCGCCGCTGCGCCTGACCAACGGCGACCTGGTCAAGATGCTGGCCCGCCGCGGCGTCGAGACGTCCGACGAGTGGATCGTCGAGCGCACCGGCATCCGCGCGCGCCACTTCGTGGCCGACGACCTGCACGCGAGCGACCTCGCCACCGCCGCCGCCAACCGCGCGCTCGAGGCCGCCGGCTGCACCGCGGCCGACGTCGACCTGATCATCGTGGCCACGTCCACGCCCGACATGGTGTTCCCGTCGACGGCCAGCATCGTGCAGCGCAAGCTGGGCGTCCACGGCTGCGCCGCGTTCGACGTCCAGGCGGTGTGCTCCGGCTTCATCTATGCGCTGAGCGTGGCCGACGCGATGATCAAGGCGGGCTCGGCCAGCCGCGCGCTGGTCATCGGCGCCGAGGTGTTCTCGCGCCTGCTCGACTTCGACGACCGCACCACCTGCGTGCTGTTCGGCGACGGCGCCGGCGCGATCGTGCTGGAGGCCAGCGACCAGCCCGGCGTGGTGGCCACCAAGCTGCACGCCGACGGCCGCTACCTCGACATCCTGTGCACGCCCGGCACCGTCAGCGGCGGCAAGGTCTTCGGCGACCCGCTGCTCAAGATGGACGGCCCGGCCGTCTTCAAGCTGGCGGTGGGCGTGCTGGGCGACGTGGCGCTGGAGGTGCTCGAGCTGGCCGGACGCGCCACTTCCGACGTCGATTGGCTCGTGCCGCACCAGGCGAACATCCGTATCATGCAGAGCACGGCCCGCAAGCTGAAGCTGCCCGCCGACCGCGTGGTGGTCACGGTGGACGAGCACGGCAACACCTCGGCGGCCTCGATCCCGCTGGCGCTCGATGTCGCGATCCGCTCGGGCCAGATCCAGCGCGGCCAGCGCCTGCTGCTCGAGGGCGTGGGCGGCGGCTTCACCTGGGGCGCCGCCCTCGTCGACTACTGATCGCCCCGCACCTCTTCCAGCGACAGGCGGCCCGATTGCCGGGCTGCCGCCGAGAGAACAACAAGATCATTCCCCTTCCATGACCGCATTCGCATTCGTCTTTCCCGGCCAGGGCT
>Ga0209258_101101_pt1 | contig 11491 bp, 6 predicted proteins | sample Araplaol_mTSA_r2_FD_184281 | JGI IMG/M metagenome (GOLD analysis project Ga0209258, IMG submission 184281) | Arabidopsis root microbial communities from North Carolina, USA - plate scrape CL_Col_mTSA_r2 (SPAdes) (version 2) | ecosystem: Host-associated > Plants > Roots > Endosphere | place: USA...
GTCCACCTCCGGCAGCTTGGGCTCCTGCACCTTGATGATCTTGAAGTGGCACTGGGCCGTCTTGCCGGCCAGGTTCTCGTTGCGGAAATCGGCCGGGAATTCGACGTCGGCGTCGAACTCATCGTCGGCCTTGCGGCCGGTGAGGACGTCATCCAGCGCCTTGAACAGGTTGCCAGAGCCCAATACGGAGCCCGCACGCTCCAGGCCTTCGGCCGGGAAACGGTAGTCACCGGCCTGCGCCGAGTACTCGAACATCACGAAGTCGCCCTCGGCCGAGGCGCGCGCGACCTCATCGAAGCTGCGGCGCTGCAGGCGCAGGGTTTCGATCATCTTCTCGATGTCGGCGTCGCCCACTTCGGCGACCGGCCGGCTGATTTCCAGCTTGGCGACGTCGACTTCCGGGAACTCCGGCATGATCTCGAAGGTGGCGGTGTAGGCGATTTCGCCGTCTTCCGGGCGACCCGTGGTGTTGATCGACGGGTTGGCTACCGGACGCAGGTTTTCCTGGGCGACGGCATCGCGGAGCGTGCTGCCGATCAGGTCGGAAAGCACTTCGCCACGGACCTGGTCACCGAAACGCTGCTGGATCACCGCCGTCGGCACCTTGCCCGGACGGAAGCCCTTCAGTCGCACCGTGCGGCCCATCTCGGCGATGCGCGCACTGACCTGCGACTCGAAGCGATCCGCGGGAAACTTCACGGTGAGCTTGCGCTCGAGCTTGCCGACGTTTTCAACCGAAACCTGCATGACGTCTCCTGGAATACCGATTCTGAGCGCCTGTCAAAGGCGCTTGGCGGCTTCTCGAGCCGCCTGCTTATGAAAAACCAAAGGGATGGTGCGAAAGGAGGGACTCGAACCCTCACGGGGTTACCCGCTGGAACCTAAATCCAGTGCGTCTACCAATTCCGCCACTTTCGCATCAGAACAACTCTGAGGAAATTACCGCAAGCACCGGATTAACAAAGGAATAGCGAAAGAAAATTTCCTCGCACCCCACCCCGCCAGCCTCCGGACATTCCGCCCTAAGTCGATGATTCCCTTACACGAAAGCGGGTCATTTTACGGTTCGCGCGGGCGCCAGCACAAGCGGGGAACGGGCCCGATCATGCGGTCTCGCACGAGATGCGACTGCCGGTACGGCATGGGGCCTTGAAGGTCGAAGGACGTCAGGCCTGGGCGTCCCAAGAGCTCCCCCATGCTTCCCGGTGCGTGGCCGAGCACTCAGAGTTCGCGAAGGACGCGGAAGCCCACGCGGCCGCTGCGTACGCTGGCATCGGCGCCCTGGCGGTAGGACGAGCGCACCTGGTCCGGCGAACTGCCCCAGGAGCCCCCGCGCACCACCCGTACGCTACAGCCGGGGTTGACCCAGGCGCCGCCGTCGCGTGGCGCCCTCAGGTAGCTGTCATGCCAGCAGTCCTGTACCCATTCCGACACGTTGCCGCCCATGTCGTACAGGCCAAAAGGATTGGGCGAGAAGCTCATCACCGGTGCGGGACCCCAGAAACCGTCCCGATACCCCGCAAAGGCATTGCTCCAGCGGCGGCCGCTCGGGGAGCGGTCGCTGCCGCCGGTGAGATTTTCCACCTTGCGGCTCGGTGCACCATCACCCCACCAATAGCGGGTGGTCGTGCCGGCACGAAGGGCGTATTCGAATTCCGCCTCGCTCGGCAGGCGGTAGGTCTTGCCGGTGCGCTGGCTCAACCAGTCTGCGTAGGCTTTGGCATCCGCCCAGGAGATGTTGACCACGGGCAGTCGTCCGTCGGCCGATTTACCCACGTAGTCATCCTGCCAGCCCGCATTCGGGTCATCGCGCATCGTTCCGGTGCCTTCGTCATAGACACTGGCCCCACCGAGTTTGGAGGAGTCTGGCTGATAGCCGCTGGCTTTCACGAATTCGCGAAACTGGCCGACGGTGATCGCCGTACGGGCCATGGCGAAGCCCTTGGCGATCGTCACGTCGTGCTGCGGTATTTCGGCGTCCTGATGCCCTTCTTCGTTGTCCGGGGCACCCATACGGAAACTGCCCGTGGGCACGACCACCATCGAGGGTGCCTGCCCCGGGATATCAAGGAAGCGATCCGTAAACACCTGGCCTGGCTTGTAGCTGGCATACAGGCGAGCGTTGGTCAGACGGTCGCCGAATTCAGACAAGCCCGCGAGATCGGGACTGATGGCTTTGGCCTGGTCTGCCAACTGCTGGGCGAGGGCGAGGTTGCCCGAATCGAGGGCGGAACGGGCCTGGCCCAGCAATCCGCTGGCGCGCGCCTGCCGCATGTTGTCCACGCGTGTGCGGACATCGCTGAGTGCCGGCGAGTCGGGTGCCACCTGGGTCGCCTCTCCCAGCGCCTGGTCGGCCGACTTGAAGTCGTTCTGCGCCACCGCCGCCAGAGCACGGTCCAGCATGGCGCGTTGCACCTGCAGAATGCCCTGCGCCGCGACGGCGTTTTCCGGATCGAGTTGCTGCACTTGCCGATAAAGCTCGAGCGCATTGTCGCCGGCAGGCTGATCGGCATGCCCCTGCTGCAGCAAGGTTGCGGCCTTCGCCAGCAACGGGCGGACCTGCCCCAGGGTCTTCAGCTTCGTCTGCACCTGGCTGACGTCGTCATTGGAGTCAGGAATCTTCTTGAGCGTATCGAGCAGATCGGTGACCGAATCGGCGTCGCCGACCGCGAGGTCCTGATTGATCTCTGCGACCAGGCGCGCCCTCACCTCAAACAGACCCTGCGCGGCTCGACGACTATCGGCCTTGAGCTTGAGAGCCTGCTCGAAAAGTGCGGCCGCACTGCCCTCATCGCCCGCGAGCTGCCCGGCATGCAGAGCCTTGTCGGCGCGCGTGAGCAAGGCCTCCACTTCGGGCGTGTCGGCGCTCAACTGTTGGGGAAGATTGGTGTTCTTGTTGCTCATTCGCGCCACGATGACTTCCGTAGGCGCGAGGGTCACCGGCGGGCCTGCATCGACTTCACCCGCGCCCTGCACGGGCGCCACCGGGGTGGGCGCCACCGAGGGCGTGGGGGCCAGGTTCATCGCCCGGTGCGCGGCTGTCAAAGACGGCTCGACATGGAACACCCGCGGGAAGAAGTGATAAACCAGAGCCAACCCAAGCACGACGACGCCGAGGCCTCCACCCAGTGCGCGCTGTCGTCGTACGGTTTCCTTGCTCGGCATGGCTTGGTTCCGGGGCGGCCTGTTATCGTGCGGCGTTTAAGGCAACACTGAATATGTATCGCCATCGGCAGCCGCTTTGTCCGTCCACCGACCCAAGGCCACTGGCGACGATAGACCGGCTGTCCGTCGAGACAGCGCACGAAGGCGATACTTACTCAGTGTTGCCTTAACCATAGGCACAAACCGATGTCAGGACAATGCGCGAATGCGTGTCCTGTGTCGCCAGGAAGACGCATGCATCCTGATTCATCCCTTTCGCCCGACGCCGCCTGGATCGATAGCTCCGACACGCTGAATGCATGGCTCGCCGCCATACCGCATGACGCCGCGCTCGGTTTCGATACGGAGTTCATGCGGCGCAATACCTTCTATCCACAGCTGGCCTTGATCCAGCTCGGCTGGCATGGCCGCTATGCGCTGGTCGATCCACTTGCGTTCGACATAGGCGGCGCGCTGCAGCCATTGGTTGGCGACAGCAATGCATTAACCGTGATGCACAGCGCGAGCGAAGATCTCGAGGCACTCTCGCCGTTGCTGCCGCAGGGGCCACGCCAGCTTTTCGATACCCAGATCGCGGCCGCTTTCGTGGGCATGGGCCTGGGCATCAGCTATAGAGCACTTGTCGCCGAGTTGGCCGGCGCCGAGTTGGACAAGGGCGAGACCCGATCCGACTGGCTGCAGCGTCCGCTGACGGAGTCGCAGCGCAGTTACGCCACGCTGGATGTCGTCTACCTGAAACCTGTGCACGAACAACTTGCCGAACGCCTCGCGCAACGTGATCGCGCGGTGTGGCACGCCGAAGATTGCGAGCGTCTCAAGCAGCGCTCCTGCAGCCGCGGCGGCGACCCGCAACCGCAGCGCGCCTTCCGCAGTGCGGCCGAATGGCGACCCGAGCAGAGGGCCCTGCTGCGCCGCATCCTGCTATGGCGGGACCAGACCGCGCGCACATTGGACCGCCCTCGCCCCTGGCTGCTCGAGGACGCCCTGGTGATGAACCTGGTGCAGCAACGCCCTGTCAGCGCTGGCGACCTCGAGCAACGCACGCGTGGCCAGCGTGCACTGCGCTCGCCGCAGCAGCGTGAATTGCTGGAGACCTTGCTTCGCCCGATCGAGCCTGAAGAAGTGGCGTCCACGGCGGAAATTCCCGAGTCGCCGCAGGGCGAAGCCAAGCGCGCCTTGTCGGCAATGAAGGAGTGCGTCGACAAACGTGCCGTCGACCTGGATTTGCCCGCGGGGCTGCTGTGCCCGCGCAAGGTGCTCGAGGAATACGTGGTCACGGCGCAATGGCCCGATTTCCTCGAAGGCTGGCGGCGAGGCGTGCTTCACGATGAGCTGACCCGGCTGCTGCCGTAGACCGTGCCCAGGGGCTTGGCGAAAGCCAAAACAGCCTGCTAACATCACTGGCTCATGTGGGGCCATAGCTCAGCTGGGAGAGCGCGTCGTTCGCAATGACGAGGTCGGGAGTTCGATCCTCCCTGGCTCCACCACTTGATTCCTGACAGCGCTTGTTGCCTTCGGCATCAAGCGCTGTTTTGTTATGGGCCCCTGTCGGGCCTCCTCGCGGTGCTGCGCCATGTCGTGGACGTTGCTGTCGGCGGTCCGCCCTCGCGAATCGCCCTTCCTGTGATGCGCTGCAGGTTGCCTGCGCAAGCTACGCCTATACTGCTGCTGTGTCTTGAGGCTGGAGGCGTGTCTGACTCGCCTCGCACCCGCCTGATCCGGCATGACAGCGAACATGGGGCTTGCCATGAGGTTCCTTCGCACCATTGCCCGTTTCGAACGCACGGCATTCATCGATCGTGCCGAACGTCAGCTGTTCTGGAAGCATTCCATCACCAACCTTCGCCATCAGGCGCTCAGCCTGCAGGCTTTCGGCCTTCTGGCGTGGATGCTGTCACGCCTGCTTGCGCACCCGGGTGCCCGGTTCGATCCGTGGCTGACAGGCATCGGATTGGCCGGCGTCATCGGCGGCATGGCGATGACCTATGTCTCCCGCAACATGGTGATGAGCGCGATGGGTGGCGGCTTGTGCGCCGTCGCGATCGCGTTGTGCCTCCATAGCAATATGAGTGGCACGCACCAGCCCGAGTTCTGGGTGATTCCGGTGGGCATCGTCATCACGGTGGGCATGGCGCCGGTGTTTGCGGACGGCTTCAGCTATATCGCAAGTTCGATCGCCGTCTGGCTGGTGGTGTCCTTTGGTCAGGTACAAGCCATGCTGCACATGGACGACACCAGCTGGATCGTCTTGATGGCGGTGTCCGGCTTCGGACTGGGCATCCTGCTCAACCGCCTGTTTGTGGTGGAACGGAAAAAGACCTTTCTCGTGCAACGAGAGCTCATCCGCCTCTCCTTCAAGGACGCATTGACGGGCATCAACAATCGCCGCGGGCTGATGGAGACCTTGCAGGACATCCATGCGATCGCCACTACCGGCGACTTCTATTTCCTGCTGATCGATGTCGACGACTTCAAGAAGATCAACGACACCTCCGGACACGACGTCGGCGATCGCGTGCTTATCGAAGTGGCTTCCATCATCGGCCGTCATGCCCAGGGCTACCCGCACGGCCGACTGGGCGGCGAGGAGTTCGGCGTGGTGTTTCATGGTGCCGCCGAAGCGGCGCAAGCATTTGCGGAGCGAATTTGCCAGCATGTCGCTGCCCTGCGCATCGCGGGCCACCTGGTGACCATCAGCATTGGCATTGCGGCCTTGCAGGCGTCGACAGACCTTGGCGATACCGTCCGTCTCGCGGATCAGGGCCTGTATGAAGCCAAGCAACGCGGCAAGAACCGCTATGTGCTCATGTCCTGAAGCCAGGGACGCGTGTATTGGCTGACTGCCAGGCAAACGGAAAAGCCTGCGGCCTTGATGTCATGACATGCGGGCACACTTCCGGCACTGCACGCCTCGCCAATCGCGCGCGAAGGTGGGCACCTCAAACCATGCCGGAGATTTCGCAAGCCATGACACCGCAGGAACAACAACTACTCGAAGATTTTCTCCAGCGCCTGGTCAGCGCCGGTGGCGTGGCGAAGGACCCACAGGCCGATGCGCTGATTCGTCAGCGGCTGGCTGGCCAGCCCGACGCGCTTTACCTGCTGGTGCAGCGCAGCCTGTTGCAGCAGCAGGCGCTGGAAAACGCGAAGGCACAGATCGCTCAACTGCAGTCGCAGGTGGGATCGCAGCAGAGCGGTGGCAGCTTCCTGGGCGGCCAACAGCCCGCCTGGAATGCGGCGCCGCCGCCCTACCCGCCGCAAGCCCCAGCGGCCGCGCCCAGCTGGCGTGAGCGGCTGTTCGGTGGTGCTCCCGCGCAGCCACCCGCCGCACCTAGCTTTCTGTCGCAAGCCGCCACCACCGCCGCAGGCGTAGCGGGCGGCATGTTCTTGTTCGAGGGCATCGAAAGCCTGATGGGCGGTCACCACGGCGGTGGCTTCCTGGGTGGCGGCCAGCCGACGGTGATCGAGAACATTACCGAAAACAACAACTACTACGACGACAACATCGATCGATCGCTGGACCACAACGACCGCGATTTCGCATCGACAGACGATTTCAACGACAGCACCGACGGCGGTTTCGACGACAGCGACTGGTCCTGAAGCCAAGCGCCGAGCCATCCGCTGAAATACCGCGCATCCGGTGCATGCATCGGATGCGCTTTTATCGCGATGGGTTTCGGGCCAGCACGCGCACAGCTGCCCATCCGGCCACTGGCGCAGGTCGATACCCAGAGCCTCGACGCAATCACCCGACGCAGCTTCCCAGTGGATCGAGACAGGTTGTGCGCTGGCTCGACCTACCAACGCTGGGCCGGCATTGAATGGCATTTGCCGCCGCGATCGCGCTTTTCCACCGACATGTCATGGTGCTGCAGGCCCCGCGTCGGAGGAAATTTCTTTTTTTGCGAATGATTCGCAACAACCCGCCCGGCCGCACGACCGGCGGCCACCGGGCGTCGTTTTCCGTCGTGCGGCAGCGAACTGATCCGACCTTCGCATTGGGCTTCGTGCCACCGCATGCAGGCAACGTTCATCCCCACACGCCTTTTGACCGGCATCCTCCATTGGGTAAGCAACCTCTGGCCTAGCTGAAAAGGAAGACGACCCTGCTAGCCTTGCGTCGCCCACGCGCTCAACGCGCAGGGGCTACTTCGGCAGGCATTGAAGCCTGTGAAGCGCAAGGGCACGAAGCTCTCGTCATCCAAATCGGGCAATCCATCGGATAGCCTGCTGGCCGGCTCTGTGCCTCTTCACACCAGACAGCAGGAACCCCGCATGCAGAATCTGGAAGACACCAAGCTCGCCATCATCGGTCTCGGTTATGTCGGCCTTCCCCTGGCCGTCGAGTTTGGCAAGCGCTACGACACCGTCGGTTTCGACATCAACCGTGCCCGCATCGAGGAGCTTCGCGGGGGGCGCGACAGTACCCTTGAGGTCAACAGTGAAGAGCTGGCCGAGGCCGGCCGCCTGCGCTTCAGCAGCGAATTGGCGGATCTTGACGACCGAAATGTCTATATCGTCACCGTGCCCACGCCGATCGACTCGGCCAAACGCCCCGACCTCACTCCGCTCGTCCGCGCAAGCGAAGCACTGTCCAAGGTGCTCAAGCGCGGCGACATCGTGGTGTACGAATCCACCGTGTACCCGGGTTGCACGGAAGAGGTCTGCGTGCCGATCCTGGAGAAAGGATCGGGCCTGGTGTTCAACCGCGACTTCTTTGCCGGTTACAGCCCCGAGCGCATCAACCCCGGCGACAAGCAGCACCGGGTCACCAGCATCCTCAAGGTCACCTCGGGCTCCACGCCGGAAACGGCTGATTTCGTCGATCGGCTTTATGGTTCGATCATCACCGCCGGCACGCACAAAGCCAGTTCACTGAAGGTGGCCGAAGCGGCCAAGGTGATCGAGAACACGCAGCGCGACCTCAACATCGCGCTGGTCAACGATCTTTCCATCCTGTTCAACAAGCTTGGCATCGACACGCTGGAAGTACTGCAGGCCGCCGGCACCAAGTGGAACTTCCTGCCCTTCCGCCCGGGTCTGGTGGGTGGCCACTGCATCGGCGTGGATCCGTATTACCTGACCCACAAGGCCCAGGAAGTCGGGCACCACCCGGATGTGATCCTGGCCGGTCGCCGCACCAATGACGGCATGGGCGTGTACGTCGCCAACGAAGTGATCCGCCTGATGGTGCGCAAGGGCATCAACCCGGTGCGGGCGCGCGTGCTGGTGCTGGGCCTCGCCTTCAAGGAAAACTGCCCGGACCTGCGCAACACCCGCGTGGTGGACATCGTGCAAGCACTGCACGCCTACAATGCGCAGGTGGACGTGCACGATCCGTGGATCAACGCCGACGAAGCCAGGCACGAATACGCGCTGTCGCCGGTCGACTCGCCCGTGCCTGGCGACTACGACGCCGTCATCGTCGCCGTGGGCCATCGGCAGTTCATCGAACTTGGCGTCGACGGCATCCGCGGTTATGGCAAACCGGCATCGGTAGTGTACGACGTAAAATACGTGCTGCCGCGCGACGCGGTCGACGGACGACTTTGAACTTCAGGGATACGCCATGAAAGTGTTGGTTACCGGCACGGCCGGATTCATCGGTTCCCACGTTGCCGAACGCCTGCTGGCGCGCGGCGACGAGGTGGTGGGCATCGACAACCTCAACGATTACTACGACGTCAACCTGAAGAAAGCGCGCCTTGCGCGCTTCGCGGATCGTCCCGGTTACACGCACATCCAGGCCGATCTCGCCGATCGTGGCGCGATGGAGCGCGCGTTTGCCGATCATCGGCCCCAGCGCGTGGTGAATCTCGCCGCGCAGGCGGGTGTGCGCTATGCCGCGGAAAATCCGCACGTCTACACCAGCAGCAATGTGACGGGCTTCCTGCACATTCTCGAGGGTTGCCGCCATCACGGCGTCGAACATCTCGTGTTCGCGTCCACCAGTTCGGTGTATGGCGCGAACACCGCGATGCCATTCTCCGAACACAAGTCCGCGGAACATCCGCTCACGTTGTACGCCGCGACCAAGAAAGCCAACGAGCAGATGGCGCACAGCTACGCGCACCTGTATGGCATCCCCTGCACCGGACTGCGCTTCTTCACGGTTTACGGCCCGTGGGGCCGGCCGGACATGGCGCTGTTTCTGTTCACCAAGGCGATCCTTGCAGGCGAGCCGATCCGCGTGTTCAACCATGGCAAGCACAAGCGCAGCTTCACCTATGTGGACGATATCGTCGAAGGCGTGATCCGCACGCTGGACAAAGTCCCGTCGATCGATGCGGCGTGGGACAGCAACATGCCCGATCCGGCCGTCAGCGGCGTGGCGCCGTACCGGTTGTTCAACATCGGCAACGAGCGTCCGGTGGAACTGCTGCAGTACATTGAAGTGCTGGAGCAATGCCTGGGACGCAAGGCCACCATGGAGCTGCTTCCCCTGCAGGCCGGCGACGTGCCGGACACCGAAGCGGATGTAACCGACCTGATACAGGCCGTTGGCTATAGGCCGCAGGTGTCGGTAGAAACGGGGGTGGCCAACTTTGTACGCTGGTACCGAGAGTACTACCGCGTGTGATTGGCGAAGGCCCTGCGTTGGTCCGGACTGACCGACCCTAACGCCACCATCCCGATCCGCGTCGCAACAGGATGTTGACCTACGTGGATGCTAGGGGAGTGGCGTGATCATCGACTACCTGCACGGGGGGCACCCCGTCGATCTGGAAGCGGACGTGTGCATTGTCGGTGGCGGTGCCGCCGGCATCGCCATCGCGCGCTCCTTTCTTGGAACGCGCTTCAACGTCTGCCTGATCGAAAGCGGCGGCCTGGCGGGCGAAAACCGCAACCAGGCGCTGTACGAAGGCAGCTCCGCGGGCGATATCGATTTTGATCCCGGCACCTCGCGCATGCGCGTGTTCGGCGGCAGCTGCAACCTGTGGGGCGGCGGATGCATTCCGCTTGGCAAGCAGGACCTGGAAACGCGCGAATGGGTGCCTTACAGCGGATGGCCCATCGACTACGCCGAGCTGGAGCCGTTCTACCGCCGCGCGCGCGACTATTGCCAGATCGGCGCGATCGACCTGGCCGATGGCTCCTTCGCCGAACCGCCATTCCACTCCGCGCTTGCGTTTGGCCAGGACAAGCTCGTCAATCAGTTCTTCGCACGCAGCCCCATCCTGTTCGGGGAGGCCTACCGGGACGAACTCGAGCGCGCGGGCAACATCACGGTGCTGCTGCATGGCAATGTGCTGGAACTGAAAGCCAGCGCGGATGGCAGGCGCGTGCGCGAAGCGCACGTCGGTGCGCTCAGCGGCGCGCGGAGCGTAGTTCGCGCGCGCCACTACATCCTCGCCTGCGGCGGCATCGAGAATGCGCGCTTGTTGCTGCTATCCAACTCCGTGGTACCGGAGGGTCTGGGCAACCAGCATGACACCGTCGGCCGCTATTTCATGGACCACCCCAGCGGCAAGCTGGGTACGCTGACTGCGAAGGCGCCACATCGCATCACGCGCCCCTACGAACGCCGACGCATCAAGGGCGCGCCGCCTGCGTTTCCCGAAATCGCCCTGTCGCCGCAGTTTCAACGCAGGCACCGGATACTCAACGGGCGCGTGCATCCGTTCGGCGTGGAAGGCCCGCTGCCACGAGGCATCCGCGCACTGCGCGAACTGAAGACGGGCATGCGAAACACCGTACCCGACGAAAGCACCCTGCTCGAGGCCCGATTGTCCGACGCGCTGCGCAATGCGCCGATGGGTCATGTCATCACCGCGCCGGACAATCTCGGTCTTACCGCGCTGAAGCTGGGCCTGGGTATCGGCGACCTCGCGCGTGCCTGCGTGCACAAGTTGACCGATCGACCCACGGTGGCCAACAGCCATGTGGATCTGGTCGGTTATTTCGAGCAGGCGCCCAATCCCGATAGCCGGGTCACCCTGGGCAAGTCGCTGGATGCTTTCGGCCAGCGCAAGGTGAACGTGGATTGGCGCCTTACCTCGCTCGATCATGAAACCTACCGTTCATCGGCGCGCGTGTTCGGCGAGGAGATCGCGCGCGCCGGCAAGGGTTATTTCGAACTTGAACCGTGGCTCGCCGATGATGGGTACGCCAAGCCGGAAGTACACGGTACGGCGCACCACATGGGCACCACGCGCATGTCCAACGACCCGCGCACCGGCGTGGTGGACGCGAAGTGCAAGGTGCACGGCATGGACAATCTCCATATCGCCGGAAGCTCGGTTTTCCCGACCGGCGGCTGGGCGTTTCCCACGTTCACCATCGTGGCCCTGAGCATGCGTCTGGCCGATGAAGTTCGCGATCT
>Ga0209258_101103_pt1 | contig 11457 bp, 9 predicted proteins | sample Araplaol_mTSA_r2_FD_184281 | JGI IMG/M metagenome (GOLD analysis project Ga0209258, IMG submission 184281) | Arabidopsis root microbial communities from North Carolina, USA - plate scrape CL_Col_mTSA_r2 (SPAdes) (version 2) | ecosystem: Host-associated > Plants > Roots > Endosphere | place: USA...
CAGGCGTGAATTTGTCGCCAGGCACGCTGGCGGCGGCGACGGCGGAGGTGCCCTATGGCTCATCGGTAAGCGCCATCGGCGGTACCTCGCCCTATACATACGCCGTGGTAGCAGGCGTGTTGCCCGCGGGCTTGGCCTTGTCGGCCAGCACGGGTGCAATCAGCGGCACGCCGAGCGCGGCAGGTACGTTCAATGTCACGATCCGCGCGACCGACAGCAGCACGGGCACCGGTGCTCCGTTCTCTGCCCAGCGCGCCTATACCTTGACGGTGAATGCACCGTCGGTGGTACTGACGCCGAGCACGATTTCTGCGCCGCGCGTTGGCGTGGCCTATAGCGCCAACGTCACGGCCAGTGGCGGTAACGGCACGTATACCTATGCACTGACATCTGGCAGCTTGCCCGCGGGCGTCACTTTCAGCAGCGCAGGTGTATTCAGCGGCACGCCCACGTCCGTCGGCAGCTACGCAATCACCATCACTGCCACGGATGGACTGGGTTTCACAGGTTCGCAGCCGTACACGCTGGCCGTCGCACCGCCAGTAGTGGTCATCACGTCCAACAGCTTGCCTGCAGCATCGGCCGAAGCGGCGTATAGCCAGAGTATCGCCGCATCCGGCGGTACAGCGCCGTATACGTTCCACGTCAGCAGCGGTGCGTTACCCGCGGGTTTGACGTTGAATACAAACGGCACGTTGTCGGGTAGCCCTACGGCGGCGGGTGTTTTCAACCTCACCGTGACCGCTAACGACAGTTCCACTGGCACCGGCGCGCCCTATACCGCCTCGCAAAACTACACCCTCACGGTGAATGCACCGAGCATCGCGGTGACCCCCACGACCTTGCCGAACGGGCAGGCGGCTGCGCCATACCACCAGGCTTTGGGCGCCAGTGGCGGCAACGGCAGTTACAGCTATGGCATCTCCGCGGGCGCGCTGCCCCCGGGTGTCACGCTGAGCACCGCTGGCATGTTGTCTGGCACGCCCACGGCGTCGGGAAGTTTCAACTTCACCGTGACCGTGAAAGATGGTTTGAACTTCACTGGCAGCCAGGCATACACGGTGGCCGTTTCCCAGCCTGTGCCGGTGGTGGTCAACGACACATCGAGCACGGCGGCCAATACCGGCGACACCATCGCGGTAACGACCAACGACACCGGTCCCATCACCAGCATCACCATCGCACAGAGCCCAGCCCATGGCACAGCGGTGGTGAGCGGCCTCAGTGTTGTCTACACGCCGGCGCACGACTACTTCGGCAATGACAGCTTTACGTACACAGCAACTGGTCCGGGCGGCACATCCACGCCTGCGACGGTGAGCTTGAGCGTGACGCCGCTGGCTGTTCCGGTAGCGCAGCCGCAGACCGTCTCGGTGCTGGCAGGCAAGGCGGTCACCATCCATGGCGCACAGGGCGCCACCGGTGGGCCGTTCACCGCACTCACGGTGATCACGCCGCCTTCCTCCGGCACGCTCAACGTCAGCGGCACCGACGTGGTGTACACACCGACGCAGGACGCCACCGGCACGGTAACGTTTGACTTCACCTTGAGCAACGCGTTCGGCGTGTCCATGCCTGTGCGTGCAACCGTCACCGTGAATCCGCTGCCCATCGCGCCAACGCTGACGGCGCAGGTACTCGCGGGTTCGTCGGTGGAGGTGGACCTGACTGGTGCCGCGCATGGCGGGCCATTCACTGGCGCGGCGGTGGTGTCGATCTCGCCGGCCACCGCGGGCACCGCAACCATTCGCACCACCTCCAGTGGCTACGCGCTCAATTTCACTGCCGCCACCAGTTTCAGTGGCACGGCCCAGGTGAGTTATACCTTGACCAATGCGTATGCCACGTCCGCGGCAGCCGGCGTCAGCATCACCGTGACGGCGCGACCCGATCCGTCGAAGGATGCCGAAGTGTTGGGGGTACTCAACGCGCAGGTGGAATCAACACGCCGCCTCGCCGAGGGGCAAATCACCAACTTCCAAAGCCGACTTGAAAGTCTGCATAACGCGACGTCTGGCAGCGGCTTTACCAATGGCATCACCATGACATCGGCGAGCCAGCTCAACCGCGATCCCATGCAGGCCTTGAACGCCGATGCCAGTGGCCTGGCTCGTCGCTACCGCGTGCAGCCGGACGACGCCGTGAGCGCACCGGCCAATAGCGGTGCGCAGCCGATGCCTGGCGGCATCTCGGTCTGGACGGGCGGTGCAGTGAACTTCGGCAAGACCGAGCCTGGCGCCAGCGACAACGGCATCGACTTCACCACCTCAGGTCTGAGCGTAGGTGCGGACAGGCGCTTTGGCGACAACCTCTCGCTGGGCGTGGGCGTGGGCTACGGCCATGATGCCTCGGATGTGGGACAGCACAACAGTCGCAGCACCGCCAATAGCTACAACTTGGCCTTCTACGGCAGCTACCTTCCGTGGAGCAACGTATATGCGGATGCGTTGATCGGCTACCAGTGGCTTTCCTTCGATGCACGCCGCTACGTCACCGGCGATGGAACCACCGTTAGCGGCAGCCGCGACGGTACGCAGTGGTTTGGCTCCCTGGCGGTGGGCTACGAACACCGCACAGCCGGCTGGCTGCTGTCACCCTACGCACGATTGGATCTCGCCCATGCCGATTTGGACGCCTATACCGAGCGTGGCCAGATGGGCGATACGCTGAGCTATCAGCGGCAGACCGTGAAAACCACCACTGGCAACCTCGGTCTGCGCGCACAATGGGCCATCAAGGACGATCACGGCACCTGGCTACCCACGCTGCGTCTGGAGTATGAGCATGACTTCCAGGGCGATAGCATTGCCGTAATGCGTTACGTTGATCTGAGTAACGGCCCGTTCTACCGGGCCTCCTTGCCTGGCCAATCGCAGAATCGCACGTTGTTGGGCGCAGGCATCCATTGGCAATCGCTAAAGGGTTGGTTGCTCCGCTTTGAGTACCAGAACCTGCTGGAGAGCAGCACGCGCGACAATCAATCGATCTTGCTTAGCGTGGAGAAGCACTTCGATCCATAAAGCGATGGCCTTGGAGCGTCCACCTTGAATGAGGGTGGACGCTGCCGGGGAGCATTGCGGATTGTCCGCTTTCGACCCGAGGCGAAACTTGTGTGGTGGCAATTGGAGTGACATGCCTTGCGACTTTTTGCATGGCTACGTGCAGAAAATATGTGGCATCAATAAATTTTACTGCCTCCAACATTTTCGAGGCGCTCTTGGATTTACTTGGAAGCGGTTGAAATGATCGCCTTAATTGACGCCTTGCCGTATGCGCGCGCGAGCGTGCTGAAGGCTGTGGATCCCACGCAACCACAGATACGCAGACCTGTTTCGCAGACCAAATCGTGCGCAATCAGGTGACCTCACTTCGAAGGAGCTCATGTCGATGTCGACCCAGATTGACTCTCAAGTTACCGATTCCATAACGCAAACCAACCCTCAGGTCCTTGGAGGCGCACCAGCCACTGCGCTCGGTAACCTCTATCAGGCCACAGCGCATGCCTTGGGCAACGCCGCGCAGAATGCCGTCAATTGTCAGCAGCAGAACGATATTTTGGTGCAAGCGGCGACGACGCAAGCCGTCATGCAACTGTTGTCGATCGGCAGTACAGGTAACGTCGCGTCTCTCGAGGAAAATAAGCCCTCTGCCGCAGCGCAGTCGCTAGAAGACCTGACCGTTGCCTTGGCGAAGATCGAGCGAGTAGTCGAATCCCCGAACAAACTTGGAATTGACAACGCTGGCCCGTGGTCCCATGCGGCACGGGAGATGATGAACACGGTAGCGGGAGCCTTGCGCGAATTTCAGCGAGTGTCACAGGAAACCGGTATGGCCATGGTGAAGCAGGCAGCGATTGCGTCGGTGTTGGTGCACATGATCAACGCACCTGATCAACTGCAGCAATATCAGAAGATCCTTGAATTGATTGATGGGCTATAACGCAGCGATCCTGGCGTGGTTCTTCTTCTAGTGGGCATGAGGGCGGGCGGCTCCGGCGGTCATTTGCTAACGGATAGTGAAGCCGCGGCCTTCATGGAATACGGTGATTCAGGTTTTCGCGCGTGAATGTCCGCTTCCGACCCGGAGCGGACCAAATCGCAAAGGCAGGGATGGGGTAGCGATGAATCGAATAGCAACACTGCTTTGGCTTTCACCGATCGCGATCGTCATGGGCGTCACATCTTGTCATCGGCTCGATGCCCCTCCAGCACAAGCAGGCGCACGGCCCGTAAAGGAGCTTCGTGCGGGTTGTGCGGCGCTCGCGCAGTTTGCCAAAGATCTGCAGGCCCAACCCCCAGAGAACGACTTTCAGCGATTCGCCGCCTTGCCAGATAGCTATACGTTTGTTGTTAGAGAAAGTCCCGACTCTTACACCTTCTACTTTGGGCTCAAGCCCTTTCATGGGCGACCAGTAATTGACGAAGGTATCGCCTACAAAGTAGACAAGGACGACTTGAAAACGGTGAGGGTTGCACCCCACTGAGACGTCCGCTTTCGACCCGAAGCGGACAGTTCCACCGAACCACAAACACACCATGGACCTGGGCACATGTCGGGCTTCTTCATCAAGGACGTAAACAGCAGCACCACCTTTCGATTCGAGGGGAGTATCCCCGCTGGTTTGACGGGCTATGACGGTTGCTCATTCTCAGCGAGCGTTTCATCGCACGTGCTGAACGCTGTCACGAAGGTCTACGACATTAGGCCTGACCGTTGGGCTGCCTTTTTCAGGGATCTGGCCGCCCATTGGCGGGGCTGGCAGGGTGTCAAGGATCACGAATCCTTGGAAGGTCATTTGCGCCTAGAGGCGGAGGCTGCTGACTCATTTGGGCATATTCGACTGCGGATTTGCCTCAGGGGTGTTGATGTCCCCCATTTGTGGATGGCGGAGACCTCATTGATCGTTGAGGCAGGGCAGCTTGACGATCTGGCGCGCAGAGCCGAGGGTTACTTTGGGACCGCGAGCCCTGCTTGATGTGGGAGTGTCCGCTACCGACCCATAGCGGTCATCACCCCGGCAAAGGAAATCCGGATGAGTTCCCGCGAAAAATCGCTGGTGAAAGAGTGGCGTCAGACGGGCCGCGTCTCGCTGTGGCGATATACTGAGAACGAGCGCAACTACCCGGGCTGGAATCTCAACGCTGATGCGGCCGGTTGTCGATCACTGGTGGAACTGCTCGATGCGCTGACGATCGATGGAGTCGGCACCCGCACGGTGAGTTTGGCTCCGCCCACATCCGCACAGCTTCGCGTGCCGAATAACAGGAACGGCGCTGCCGCTTGGCTGGCACCGAATAGATGGCGCATCACGCTTTCATCGAGGCCCGAAGACTGGGATTTTCCTGCAGGCCTAGAGCCTGCCACGCTATTGCTCGGCTCGAACTGGGTAAACCCACTGAGAGAAGGTCTTTCGGGAATTCAAGCCGGCGCTGGAGATCGATCGGTCGGGGATCGCGAGCAGTTGTGGTTCTGGTGGTAGATGTTGGATCTTCAATGACCACTCTTCGGCCGCTAGCGGACGTTCCGCGAAGCGGTCCGGTCTTGGTGATGCCAATGTCCACTTTCGACCCGCAGCGGGGGCTACCTGCTGGACATGAAGGAGATGGGGCTATGTTCTGGCGGGTATATGGGGTCGCAACGTTGGCAAGGTCCACGCTGCTGGCAATAGCAGTGATATCACTCTTGCCGTTCGCTGCGTCGAGTCAGGAGACGAGTCTCGGCTCGACTGCGCAACGGTTTGATGGCGTTTGGTGGGCTAAGGCAGGAGACGACGAGAAAATTGGCTTCCTGTATGCACTTGAGGATTGCTTTACCTTTGATGCAAAGCCAGGGCTCGATTTCGATGGCACTTGGGTTGGCGATGTAGATCGAATCAACGACTTCTATCGTTCGACGGGCGAAGGGTCGAAACTTGTTCAAGACGTATTCAAGCGCTACGGGAAGACACAGACTGCCAGCCCTCGCGAGCCCATGTATGGAAATGAATTCTGGAGAGCTCATAAGGACGAGGCTCGACGAGGCTTTATAGAGGGGTATGTCTCCTGCAGGGCCTCCATCGATCATGTCTTGCGCTGGTCAAAGCCAGCCCTCTATTACGTCAGCGCCTTGAACGACTTGTACAACGTGGACGACCGATTTGGCGAAAGTGGCCTTGAATATAGCGGCGCTGTCGCAAGCGCGTTGGAAAAGCTCTGTGATCATTGAGAAAGATGCGATCGTGCCTGAGCGCGATATCAGGTGTGCAGCGGCAGGCACAGGCTAGTAAGTCGCCAACGCCGCTTCCGACCCGTAGCGGACGTTACGCGCCGGGCTATATGGGTCTTCATGCGTTCGGAGGGAGCGATCTGATGACGTCGAGGGCCGCTATCTTTGCGCTATTCCTGGGGCTGTGCTCGATTCATCAGACGGCATTGGCTGGCGATGATGCATGCAAGAAGCTGCTGCCCGCAGAGCTTGTTTCTGCTTTGGCGAAACGCTTCCACGAATACCGCACTCCTCAAGAAGGCGACAACTTGACTGAAGACGTGCGTTGGGCGATCGAGCACGGCGCAAGCGGCTGCCTTGGCGTGGGATCCGGAGACTTTTATGGTGACGGAAACGTACAGTGGGTGGTTGCGCTCAGATCAAAGGAGAAAGCCGAGTCGGCCTTGATCGTCGTTGCGCGAAAGACTCGCTCCGGCTGGCGCTTTGATGAGTTGCTGGATTGGCCAAAGCTGGCGTCCCGCTTATTTGTAGGTCGTGCGCTGCCGGGTAAATACGAGCGTGGCGAAAGATACCCCGCCACCGGGAACGAGCCTGAGCGGTTGATGTGCCCGCATGACGCCGTTGCCATCGGTGAGACTGAGGCAAGCCAGGTGAACTACTGCCATGTTGAGGGCAGGTGGGTGTCGATAACGGTGTCTGAGTGAGGTGCGGCGAAGGACGGAGCATCAGTGCTCTGGACCGCGAGGGGACCTTGCGCGACATATGGCCCACCGCAAATGTTGGAAGGTCCACTTGCGACTCCAGGCATATGCAAGGTCCAGTCACCCCTTGGTTCCCCGCGTTACGAAGGTGGTTTGCTCGTGCCTTCCACGGCAGACGGGTTCGGCTGATCTTCCGGCAGCTTCTGGCGCACAATACCCGGGTGCTCCGGGGAGGTGCGTATGTCCCGATGGTCGCGAACTCTGTATGGGCTTATCTTCGTCGCTTCGTCTGCGCTGGCGGACGAAGTTCATCAGCATGGCGTGCCTGAGACGTTGGGTGATGTATCTTTTCCCATTTCGTGCGATCCGGCGGAACAACAGCCGTTCAATCGCGCCGTGGCACTTCTGCATTCTTTCGCCTATACCGAGGCGGAACGGGCATTCCAGCAGATCGCACAGAAAGACCCCCATTGCGCCATGGCGTATTGGGGGATGGCGATGGTGCATTTTCATCCCGTGTGGTCACCATCGCTGCCGCCTGAAGCATTTGGGCAGGCGCAGCGAAACATGGCGCGCGCAGCCCGGCTGGGTGCGACATCGGATCGTGAGGCGGACTTTATCCGTGCAGGTGGCGTGTTGTTCCAGGCGGGCCAGGGAATCAGCATCAGCCAGCGCACGGAGGCCTACGAGCGGGCGATGGCCCAGGTGGCAGGCAAGAACCCGAGCGATACGGAGTCGCAAGTGTTCTATGCCCTGGCCATGCTTTCCAATGTGTCGCCCACCGACAAGACACACGCGAAACAGAAGCAGGCCATCGCCGTGTTGGAGCCACTATTTCGCGCGCACCCTGACCATCCGGGGCTCGCCCACTATCTGATCCACGCGTGTGACAGCCAGGAACTGGCTCAGCAAGGCCTGCCGGCTGCGCGCGCGTACGCCAAGATCGCGCCCTCCGCACCTCACGCGCTGCATATGCCTTCGCACATCTTCACGCGGCTGGGCCTGTGGGACGATTCGATCCAGTCCAATCTCGCCTCGAAGCAATCCGCGCATGCGCACGGCGATGCCATGGGCGAACTTCATGCCATGGACTATCTCGTCTACGCCTATCTGCAGGAGGGAAAGGATGGGCAGGCGCAGCTCGTGGTTGAAGAGATGAAGGGCATGCGTTCCCTCGACATGAACGAGTTTGCGATTGCTTACGCGGCCACTGCCATGCCGATACGACTGGCCGTCGAGAGCGGTCGCTGGAGCGACGCGGCCAAGGTGGAGGCATTGGCCAACGTATCGCCTTCCATCCAGGCGATTGCGATCTGGTCCAAGGGCATGGGGCTCGCCCGTACCGATCGGGCGGGCGAGGCGCGCGAGGAAGTCGCGCGGCTCCGGCGGATCGAAAAGCAACTGCGCGACTCAGGCGATGATTATTGGGCCGTCCAGACGGCCGTACTGGCCGACGAGGTTTCCGCATGGTCAAGCCAGGCCAGCGGTAACGCCGACCAGGCGCGCTTGCTTCTTCAAGCCGCTGCAGACCGGGAAGACAGCCTTGAGAAGCGCCCGGTGACACCTGGCCCCATTCTTCCCGCTCGCGAGCAGTTGGGCGACTTGCTGTCGTTGCAGGGCCATCCGGAAGCGGCAAGCGATGCCTATGGCGCTGCATTGATCCAGGCGCCGGGGCGACGCGGCGCACTGCTAGGAAAGGCTCGCGCTGATCAGGGTGTGCATTGATGCGCAATCATGGGTCAAGGCGCCGGGTAAGCGCCTGTCGCCACACTGGGCACGTTCGTGGTGTCTGCTTTCAACTGTCGTTTCAACTGGTCAACGTCGCACCCTGGCAAGTAGTTCGCCGAAAGTGACTGTGACCGTTCGATAGGCTGGCCGCGGGATATCGGTTAAGGCGTGGTCAGAAGCGGAGTGGGCACTTCGTTTGGTATGACGATGTCACCGCGAGCAGGGCGGACTGCGCTGATGCGGCGGACGAACCTGAGCACTCGCGTCACGCCGCCGCAGGCGGTAACGTCGCCACGTCGCGCCGGGGTGGAGCGCCGAACATGCGTGAGTACTCGCGACTGAATTGCGACGGGCTTTCGTAGCCAACCTGATACGCGGCCGATTCGGCGTTGGCGGCGCCGCTCACCATCAGATGGCGCGCCTCCAGCAAGCGCAGCTGCTTCTGGTACTGCAAGGGCGTCATCGACGTCAGCGCCTTGAACTGCCGGTGAAACGCGGAAGGACTCATCCGCGCAATCGCGGCGAGATCCTCGATACGCACCGCCTCGGCGAACTGGTCGCGCAGCGCGTGGATCGCCCGGATGACGCGTTCGGCGTGCCCATTGGCCAACACCAGTCCGGCCACTTCGCTGCCATGCGGCCCGCTGAGCAACCAGTAGCAGAGTTCGCGCATGATCATCGGCGCAATCACTGGAATGGCCTGCGGCGTGTCGATCAGGCGCACGAGCCGATGCACGCAGTCGGCCATGTTGCCCTGGAAATGGGTGACGAAAACACCGTGCTGCACGTTGACCGTCGGTAGCGGGGGCGCTTCGAGGCCCTCCATGACCTCGCGCATCACGGTGAGGTCGAACTCCACGATGACGCCCAGGTACGGTTCGCTGGGGCTGGCCTTCACCACGCGACTCAGTGCCGGCGTTTCCACGCTCACCACCAATGCTTGTCCCGCCTTGTAGTCGAATCGCTTGCCGCCGAACGTGGTCCATTTGGCGCCCTGCACGACCACGCAGAGCGCGGGTTTGAACACCAGGTGCGAAGGATGCTTTCGGTGATCGGAGCGCAGGAAGGTGAGCCCCGGAACCGGCGTGTCGAACGGACCCTGGCCGGGTTGTGCGTCCGTGTAGCGTTTGACGAGATGGGTCAAGGTGTCCGGCATGAGGTGTTCTCCCAGCGTAGGAGGCTGATGCTATCGCCATTTCCTGCAGTGCGGCCGGTGTCGAGCAGGATTGGGCAAGAACGCGGTCAGTTCCGGCATGGGGTGGCGGACTCCGCGCGCCTAAGCTTTGTCTGCATTCCTCACGTTGGAGACACGCATGACCGCCGTTACACGCACACCGGAACAGAAGATTGCCATCGTCACTGGCGGAAGCCGGGGGTTGGGGCGCAACACCGTGCTCGCCCTGGCCGCGCGTGGCGTCGACGTCATTTTCACGTACCGTTCGAACGAGGCCGAAGCCGCGCTAGTGGTAAACCAGGTCGCCCAGGCAGGGCAGCAGGCGCGCGCGTTGGCTTTGGATACGGGCAACACCGCAGGCTTTGACGCCTTTGTGAACCGGGTGCGCGATGCACTGGCGGCCCTTGGCGCCGAGCGCTTCGACTACCTCGTCAACAATGCCGGTACATCGCATCACGCCTCCATCGACGCCACCACCGAAGAGGAACTGGACAGCCTCTACCACGTCCACTTCAAGGGCGTGTTCTTCCTTACGCAGAAGCTCCTGCCGTTGATCAACGACGGTGGCCGTATCGTGAACGTGTCCAGCGGCCTCACCCGTATCACCATTCCGGGCAGTGCGCCGTATGCGTCCATGAAAGGCGCGGTCGAGGTGCTCACGCGCTACCTGGCGAAGGAGCTGGGGCCGCGCGGCATCGCCGTGAACACGGTGGCGCCCGGCGCCATCGAGACGGATTTCAGCGGCGGCATGGTGCGCGACAACCCTGAGCTCAATCGGCGCGTGGCCGATATGACGGCGCTGGGTCGCGCCGGCGTGCCGGATGACATCGGTCCCCTCATTGCATCGCTGGTGGGCGAGAGCCATCGCTGGGTCAATGGGCAACGCATCGAGGCGTCGGGTGGGATGGCACTCTGACGAGTGTTCAGGAGAGCGACGCGCTGTTATCGGCGTTGATGGATGAACGCCCCTCGGTTGATATCCGCATTGCGGATTCGACGAGGGGCCATGCGTTGCAAGCGGTCATCGCATGAACGAACCCGGTATTTTTACGTAGCGCAAAAGGACCTAGCGAGAACGTCGTAGGGTTCTTCCCGATTTCGCTTCAACGCAAGTTTCTATCTCTTTAGGCGGATGGGATGGCAAAATGCTGCCGCGCATAATTTCTTGCGTTGCCGCCCGCCCATTCGCTACTGAAGATTTCCCACTGAAGGCGGGTGATGACCGACCCATGCCGCGATGGCCACGGGGGAGGGAACATGCCAGTCATGCTGGGGAATTCTCGGGCTTTTCTGCAGGCGTGCACGCAATTGCATCGCTATGCATCGTGCGACGTACCGGTGTTGATCGAGGGCGAAACCGGCACGGGCAAGGAGCTGGCCGCGCGCGAAGTCCATTACGCCAGTGCGCGCCGCGATCGTCCCTTCGTGCCGGTGAACTGCGGCGCCTTGCCGGACAACCTGATCGAGAACGAACTGTTCGGCCACGAGCGCGGCGCCTATACCGACGCCAAGAACGCGCAGCCCGGACTGATCGATCGTGCCGCAGGTGGCACCTTGTTCCTCGATGAAGTGGATACGCTCTCCAGCAAGGCGCAGGTCACCTTGCTGCGCTTCCTCGAGAGCAGCGAATACCGTCCCGTCGGTGGTGGC
>Ga0209258_101105_pt1 | contig 11426 bp, 6 predicted proteins | sample Araplaol_mTSA_r2_FD_184281 | JGI IMG/M metagenome (GOLD analysis project Ga0209258, IMG submission 184281) | Arabidopsis root microbial communities from North Carolina, USA - plate scrape CL_Col_mTSA_r2 (SPAdes) (version 2) | ecosystem: Host-associated > Plants > Roots > Endosphere | place: USA...
CCCAGATAAATCACCAGCGACAGCAGCATGCCGAGGCCAGCCGCAGTGAAACCCCAATGCCAGCCGAAGGCTTCACCCAGGGTGCCGCACACCAATGGCGCGAGGAAAGCACCCAGATTGATGCCGATGTAATAGATGTTGTAAGCGTTGCTCGCACGCGGATCGTTGTGCCGATAGAGGCCCTCGATCTGGCTGGCGAGGCTGGGCAGGAACAATCCGTTGCCGAGCGCGATCGTCGCCAAGGCTGGATAGAACAGCGGTTCGGACGCCATCATGAAATGGCCCAACGCCATGGTGGCGCCACCGATGACGACCGAATTGCGCTTTCCCAGCCAGCGGTCCGCGACGATGCCGCCGAAGACCGGCGTGAAGTAGACGAAGGCTGCGTACACGCCATAGATCAGCGATGCATGCTCCTGCCCGATCTTCAGGTGCATGGTCATGTAGTAGACCAGCAACGCGCGCATGCCGAAGAAGGAGAACATCTCCCACATCTCGGTGAGAAACAGGATGCTCAGGCCGGCCGGATGGCCAAACCAAGTGCTTTCCCGTGCCGGAACTCCCGCTTCGGACATGCGCGACTTCACTCCCCTGGCCGCTTACGCATCGACGGCCATGGCGCCGCCCCAGACTTCTTCCGGACACCAGATACGCCCGTCTTCGTAACGGACTGCCGGTGTACGGTCCGACACTAGGAACAGCGGACCGTCGAGGTCAACCACCATGCACAGCGCGCCGACGACGAAGCCAGGCCCCATCGACCACGACGTGCCGCCCATGTTACCCACCATCAACTTGAAGCCCAGCTCCTGCGCGCGTTTAGCGAGGATGAGCGCCTCGGTAAGGCCACCGCACTTGTCGAGCTTGATGTTGATGACGTTCACGCGGCCGACCAGATTCTCGAGATCGTGGTGGTCCTGCACGCTTTCGTCGGCGGCCAGCGGAATCGGACTGTCGACGTCATCCAGCCATGCTTCCTTGCCCACCGGAAACGGCTGCTCGACGACGGCCACGCGGCTCTCCACCAGCGCCGGCAACAGCGACGCGAGGGTTTCCGGCGTGAAGCCCTGGTTCGCATCAACCATCAGCCACGCATCCGGTCGCGCCGCGCGCACCGCACGCACGCGATCCGCATTGCGATCGTCATCGGTCAACTTGAGCTTGAGCGCGCGCGCCTGCGTGTAGTTGCGCGCACGCTCGGCCATCACCTCGGGCTCCTCGGCGCCCACGGTGAAGGTGGTCAGCAGCGGCTCGGGCGGGTTGAGGCCGGCCAGCTGCCACACCGGCTTGCCTTGCTGCTTGGCTTCGAGATCCCACAGCGCGCAGTCGAGCGCATTGCGCGCGCCGCCGGGGGGCAGCAGCGTCAACAGCTGCTGCCGCGTGACGCCGTCCTCGATGATGCCGCGCAATGCCTCCACCTGCCGCAGCATGAAAGGCGGCGTGTCCTGGTGGTAGTACACGCCGAGCGCCTCGCCGTGCCCAACCAGGCCTTCGCTCTCCAGCCGCACTACCAGCAGCTCGTTGTGCGTAAACGTGTAGCCAGTGATGCGGAACGGCGCGGTCATTTCGACCCGCTCGATCGACGCCGTCAGCTTCATCCGCTTGATACCGTGCATTGTCATCAACGACCTCCCCCTCAGAAGCGCACGTTGAAGCTGATCATCCCGAACGCCAGGATGAACCACGCCAGGTACAGCGCCGACAGCGCCAGCAGCGTCTCGCCGATGCGCACCCACAAGCCGCGCTGGGCCAGCTGCCAGTTGCGTACCGTGTGGAATACGACGGCAAGTGCACCCACCACGGACACTGCCCCCAGCACGTACAGCAGGTAGAACCACGGCGTTGCCGAACCGCGCAGCAGCAGGTTCTCGTTCGCGGAGATCGCGGCGATCATCAGCACCCAACCCAGCACGTCGCCGAACAGCAGCAGCGCACCGACGCGCGACCACAGGCGGGTACGACGCAGCGCCGGAGCGATCTCGAACGGGCGGTGGTAATGGCGACGCATCCACGCACCCAGCCACCAGAACAGCAGCGCACCGAGCACCACGACCAGCGAGAGGCTCGCCCACAGGCTCACCGAACCCATGCTCTTGGCGGCGGGCACGCGGTTGAACACGAACACCGGCGAGATATGGTCCGTCGCCCAATACTTGATGTTGCCGTTCGCGTCGGCGATGAAGTCGAGCTTGCGCTGGCCGTTCTCCTCGACGTAATGCAGCGGGCTCACTTCACGCCAGTGCAGCGGCTTGCCGGCGTAATCGCTGAGCGCGGCGATGGTCAGCGTGCCGTCCGGCATCGCGCTGACCTTCATCTGACCCAGCAGGTTGAACGGGCGCAAAGCGCTGAGATTGATGCGGCTGGACTCGTACCATCCGGCCACACGCGCGGCGTCGGCCTTGGCCGAGGCCATGGCCGGCTGCTCCTGCAGCGGATGCGGGAAGTAGCGATCAAGGAACGCGTAGAAGATCGCACCACGAATGGTGTGTGCGCCGCCCACCTCGCTGCCGAGGCTGTTGAACGACATGAAGATGCCGACATCCTTGTCCAGCAGCAGGTGCAGATCGCTGTGGAACACTTCGGTGTCGCCGCCATGGCCGATGATGCGCAGGCCGTTGCGGTCTTCCTGATAGAAGCCCAGGTCAAACCCCACCATGCCCTTCGACGCGGTGTACTGCGGCGAATGCATCAGCTTGGCGGTGTCTTCCTTCAGGATACGCGTGTCGCCGTAACGGCCATTCTGCAGCTGGGCGATCATGAACTGCGCCATGTCGATGCCCGACGAGCTGAGCGCGCCGGCCGGTGCCGGATCCACCCATTCAAACGGCTGGGCCTCGCCATCGGACGCGGTCTTGTAGCCCTTGGACATCAGCGGCGCGAGCGCCGAGGGCAGCGGCTGATCGAACGAGGAGTGCGTCATGTTGAGCGGCTGCAGGATGTGCTTCTGCACGTAGTCCTCGAAACGCTCGCCGGACACGCGCTGCACGATGTAGCCAGCCAGTCCGCAACCGTAGTTGGAGTACGCCACCGTTTCGCCCGGCGGAAAGATGCGCACCGGCAGGTGACTCTTGAGGTAGCGCTCGAGATTCACTTCATCCGACGTGGCCGGCAGCAGGTCGCGCGCCACTTCCTCGAAACCCGCAGTGTGCGTCATCAGGTTGCGCACGGTGATCGGCTTGCCTTCGTACGGCGGGATCTTGAAGTCGATGTATTCGTTGACGTCGTGATCGAGATCGATCTTGCCCTGCTCGACCATCTGCATCACGGCCGTCCAGGTGAACAGCTTGGACGTGGAGCCGGGGCGAAACAGCGTGGTCTCCGGTGACACCGGCTGGCGCGTCTTCAGATCGGCATAACCGTAGCCACGCGAGAACAGCACGTTGCCGTCCTTCACCACGGTGATCACGCCACCCGCGATGTCGCCACGCTGGATGGCGAACGGCACCAGGCCGTCGAAGAAGCTGGAAAGGTCGTCGCTTGTCAGCGCGTGCGTGGATATGTCCTGGACGGCCGGTGCTGCGGGCGTTGCCTGGACGGGCTGCGCCGGGGGAACCGGCGGGACCTGAGCCAGGCTCAGCGTCGCGGTCGCGCAGGCCATCAGCGCAACCAACCATTTGACGAAGTGCTTCATGAAACGCTCCAAGTTGGATGCAAAGTGGCTCAAAGCTCGACGCTTGCCGAAAGGCCAATGGTGCGCGGCGTCTGGTACGTCGCCTGGAAGGGACTACCGATGGGATTGAGCGTCTCGCTGCTCATCGCCGTGATGCCGCGCTTGTTGCCAAGGTTCTTGGCGTAGAGCGAGACCGTCCACTTGTCGACGTTGGCGCCAAGATGGAGATCCACGCTGGTGAAGCTGGGCAACGTGAACTGTGGGGCCGGCACGGTGTTGAAGTCCGATTTGCGTGAGCCGACGTAGCTGACGTTGCCGCCCACGAAGCCCGACCAGCCGCCACCCAACGGGAAGTTGTAGTCGGCGCCGAGGTTCGCGTTCCATTTGGGCACGTAGGGCAACCGGTCGCCGTCGTAGCCGTACAGGCCACCGGGTGGCGTGTCGGCAGCGAGTTCGGCCTTGGTGTAGGTGGCATTGGCCCATACCGTGAAGCCGGACACTGGCGTAAAACTCCAGTTGGCTTCCAGGCCCTTGCTGTTCGCCTTGCCGCCGTTGCCGAGGAAGCTGAAACCACCCGCGGTTTCGGCGAGCTGGATCTTGCTCCAGTTGATGTAGAACACATCGACGTCGATGCTCATGCGCTTGTCCAGCATCAACGATTTCAGGCCAAGCTCGTAGCTCACCAGCTTGTCCGCATCGAAGGTCTGCGGTGCGCCCAGTCCCGGCGGCACGCCGACGTTCGGGCCGCCCGGACGGAAGCCGGACGCGACGCGGAGATACGCCATCAGGTCATCGCTGAATTTGTAGCTGGGGTTGAACAGGTAGGTCACCGGATGGTCGGTGCCGTTCGTGGAGAAATTGCTGTCACCCGTGAGGATGCCCGTACCCGTCTGCGTGTAGGTCGTCTTGTCGAAGCTGTAACGCGCGCCGACCAGCACGCTCAGGTTGGACGTGGCGTGCCAGGTGACGTCGCCATAACCGGCCCATTCGGTGAACACCGCCGGCCCGATGGCCAGGTCGGCCAGCGTCGGCAACGCGATCGGCGCACCCGTGTTCGCATCGAAGCTCAACACGCTCTGGCTGTCGGTGCTGCGCTCGTGCGTGTAGAACAGGCCCACGCGCCACTCCAGCAACTGCTGCTCCGGCGACTGCAGGCGCAGTTCCTGCGTGACCTTGTTCATCGACACCGGCTGATGGATGGAGTAGCCGCCGGTATCCAGCCCGAAGATCGGATTGAGGATGGGCCCGTAGGCGTTGGTGACGTCGGTGTTCTCGTTGAGCCGCACCGTGCCGTAGCTGGTGGTGGAGACCAGCTTGGCCCAGTCGAAGTCAGCGTTCACCGTAAGGTCGTACAGGCGATACTTCAGCTTGAGTTCGCCCGTGCCCGCCGCCCTCGCCTGCTTGTTGTCGCCGTAGATCGGCTTGAGCGTGTCCGGATCGATGTCCACGCCACCGTTGGCAAGACCGTCGCTGCTGAGGTTCTGCGCCAGCGCCGCAAAGCGCACCGAGACCTTGTCGCTGGGCGTCCACAGCACCTGCGCACGTGCACCGGACACCTTGGCCTCGTTGACCTCGGTCTTGCCGGTGGTGACGTTGTCGATATAGCCCGGATCAGTGCGGTCGTACGCATTGACACGAAGCGCCAGCGTATTCGCCAGCGGAATGTTCACCGTTGCATGCGCACCGAAACCCGTGCCGCCGTTGTCCACGCTGCTCGTATCCACCCCGATGCGGCCGCTGGCCTGCGTGGTATCCGGCGGTGTGGTGACGAACTTCACCAGGCCACCGAGCGTGTTCGAGCCGTAGAGCGTGCCCTGCGGACCACGCAGCACTTCGATGCGCTGCAGGTCATATGGATCGATGTCCGGCGTAAGCAGGCTGCCGAGCGCGTAGACCGTGCTCGATCCGTAGGGCGCGTCGTCGACGTAGGTGCCGACGGCCGCGTTCGGCTGCCCGCTGCCGGATGTGATGCCTCGCAACACCAGCTGTGTCTGGCCCTGGCCGGTGGAAATGGTATTGAGGCCCGGGATCTGCGTGGCGTAATCGGCAAAACTGGTGGCGTTCTGACGCTCCAGCTGCGGGCCCGCCATCACCGACACACCCATCGGCACGTCCTGCAGGCGCTCGCTGCGCTTGTTGGCGGTGACGATGACGGTGCCCAGTTGTTGGGCCGACTTTTCGGCTGGCGATGTCGATGAGGCCTGCGTCGCATCCGCGCCGGCCTGCGCAGCGACATCGCTGCTGGCCGCGTCGGTGCTTACGGCGGCCACCGGCATGCCGGCATTGGGCTGCTGCGCCATGGCACAGAGCGGGCCCATCAACACGGCGGTAATCGCCGAACAGATAAGGCGACGGCTGAACTGCGTACGACGAACTTCCATCACGTTCTCCCCCCGGAGAGTCAGGTATTCGCCCTTGCAGTGTTATCAGTATACCATTTTAGTGTCAATGGTATTTTTCTACCGTTGCCGCCGAAGAGCTGTGCAACCGGCCTCGTCCGATATGGACGTCCGAACCGGCGCCGTCCTGTGGTGACGCTCGCGTTGCGTAGGAAAAAGCGGTTACCGGACACCGCGTACACCGGTGTGAGCGCGATGCACCATACGCGTGCGCACCGAATGCATCGCTGCGGCGCGACAAACATCATTCGACAGGCCGCGTAGAATGTGCGGTTCTCCCCGCCCACTCCGCGTGTTTCCATGGCTGTCAGCGTATTTGACCTGTTCAAGATCGGCATCGGTCCCTCTTCTTCGCACACCGTCGGCCCCATGCGCGCCGCGGCGCGCTTTGCCGAGCGCTGGCTGGAAGAAAAAGGCGTACTCGATCGGGTGACGCGCGTGCGCGCCGAACTGTACGGCTCGCTGGCCATGACCGGTCGCGGACACGGCACCGACAAGGCCGTGCTGCTGGGTTTTGAAGGCGCGCATCCGGACACGGTCGATCCCGACCAGATTCCCGAGACGCTCTCGCGCATCCGCACCACGCATCGACTGCGTGTGCTGGGCAAGCATGAGATCGAGTTTGAAGAAAAGCGCGACCTGGTGTTCAACAAGCGCCAGAAGCTGCCGTTCCACACCAACGGCATGCGCTTCTCCGCTTACGACGCCGAAGGCCATGAGCTGGCCACGCGCGACTACTACTCGGTGGGCGGCGGCTTCGTGGTCAACCATGACGAGGCGGCCGAAGACCGCATCGTGGCCGACACCACCGAACTGCCCTACGCGTTTTCCACCGGCGACCAGATGCTGGAGCTGTGCCAGAAGCACAACCTGTCCATCGCGCAGCTGATGATGGAAAACGAGAAGGTGTGGCGCAGCGAAGCCGACGTCCGCGCCGGCCTGCTCACCATCTGGAAGGCCATGCAGGACTGCGTCAACCGGGGCCTGCGCTCGCCAGGCGTACTGCCAGGCGGCCTCAAGGTGACGCGCCGCGCGCCGGCCATGGCGGCCGACCTGCGCGACCAGCCGGAAGCCTCACTGAAGGATCCGCTCACCATCCTCGATTGGGTGAACCTCTACGCGCTTGCCGTGAACGAGGAAAACGCCGCGGGCGGTCGCGTGGTGACGGCGCCGACCAACGGCGCGGCAGGTATCGTGCCGGCGGTGCTGCACTACTACCACCGCTTCTGCCCCAAGTCGGACGAAGACGGCATCGTCGATTTCATGCTGACGGCAGGCGCGATCGGCATCCTCTACAAGGAGAACGCCTCGATCTCCGGCGCCGAAGTGGGCTGCCAGGGCGAAGTGGGCGTGGCCTGCTCGATGGCCGCCGGCGGCCTTACCGCGGCACTCGGCGGCAACGTACTGCAGGTGGAGAACGCCGCTGAAATCGGCATGGAACACAACCTCGGCCTCACCTGCGACCCCATCGGCGGCCTGGTGCAGATTCCCTGCATCGAGCGCAACGCGATGGCTTCGGTGAAGGCCATCAACGCCAGCCGCATGGCGCTCAAGAGCGACGGCAAGCACCGCGTGTCGCTGGACAAGGTGATCGCCACCATGCGCGACACGGGCCGCGACATGAAGGACAAGTACAAGGAAACCTCGCGCGGCGGCCTGGCGGTAAACGTCATCGAGTGCTGAGGCGCTGGCGGCTCATCCGCCAGCCTCAGCTCGCGCCTGCATGCTCTTTCTATCGTCATCCCGGTAAATGGCCGGGATGACGATGGCGATGAGATTTCCTGCGGCGGATCCGTTTACGACCCAGGCGGCGCAGGCAGCTTCGCGGCGTCGGCATCCACTTTCGCTTTCAGTTGCGCAAGCTGCGCAGCTGTGAGCTTGGATGCCGCTTTGGCAAGGTAGTCGCCCGAGCTGGCCATCCCCTGCGTGCCTTCCATGCGTTGGGCCAAAGAAATCTCGTACCAGCCCTCCGCAGGATTCGGCGCCACGCCAACGCCGGTCACGTACGCCACGCCCATCGCGTAATGTCCTTCCATGGCATTGCTCGCCATGGCCTTGCGCGCAAGCGCCACGCCGCGCGTCGCATCCACCGGCACATCCTCCTTGCCGGTGAGGAGCAAGAACCCCAGGAAGCCGGCGGCCTCGCCGCTGCCGCGGTCCGCGGCAACCTGCAGCCAGTGCATACCGGCAGAAGCGTCCTTCCGGCCAAAAGCACCCGAGAAATACAGCTTGCCGAGGGCGACCTGCGTGTTGAGATCGCCCTTCTGCGCTCCCGCGGTCAAAAGCTTCTCGGCCGCCGCGGGGTCCTTGGATATGCCCCATTTGCCGAAAAGCCTTGCCATGCCCAGGACTTCCATCCCTTTGGGCGAGCCCATGTCCACGGACTTCTGCGCCCACTGCATGGCTTCTTTTTGATCTTCGCCGGCATTGGCCAGCACCAGAGCCAGCGCGGCCATGTGGTCGGCGTCCTGGCTGACGTTCACGCTTTGCCGCAGCCATTCGAGCCCTGCGGGCACATCTCGTGGGGTGCCTGCGCCTTCCATGGTGGCAAAACCGAGCTGCCAGGCGCCCTCCGCGTTCCCGGCCATGGCCGCCTTGCGGTACCAGGCGGTGCTGGCGGCCTTGTCTGCCGGCGCGCCGTCCTCCGCAAGCGCGCGGCCCAGCTCGACCTGGGCGCCGGCATCACCCGCCTCGGCGCGCTTCTGCAACGCCCCGCGTGCCGCATCGCCCGAAGTCGCCATCATGGGCATCGCGAATGCAGCCGCCATGGCCATCACCCACATCGCACGAACCATGGTGCGCCCTCCTTGCCTGGAGAATCCCGATACTAACGGGCCCGCCGGCCACCGCCAATTTGGGTGTCGCCCGAGGCGCCGCACCGTGCGCTGCCGTACCGATTCATTCGCCGATTCAATGACCTGGCTGCTGCGCTGCGCCACGGCTCGTGACCCCTGACGGGCTGACAGCCGCGGGACCGGTCTGTCATCATCGCCCCCTTATGTCGCCCAGGAGGCGGCCCGTTCCACTGACCTGGGGACCTGCATGTCTCATTCTTCGATCCGACGCGATGTCGGTCCGTTCGCCCTCATGCTCACCGGCCTGGGGTCGATCATCGGCTCAGGCTGGCTGTTCGGCGCGTGGCGCGCCGCCGGTCTCGCCGGTCCCGGCGCGGTATGGGCCTGGGTGCTCGGCGCCGCGATCATCATGACCATCGCGCTCACCTACGCCGAGCTCGGCGCGATGTTCCCCGAATCGGGCGGCATGGTGCGCTACAGCCACTACTCGCATGGCTCGCTGGTGGGCTTCATCGGCGCCTGGGCGAACTGGATTGCCATCGTGTCGGTGATTCCGGTGGAGGCCGAAGCGTCCGTGCAGTACATGGCCTCGTGGCCGTGGCAGTGGGCGCAGAACCTCTACGTGCACATGCCCGACGGCCACGGCGAGCTGACCCTGCCGGGCCTCAGCATCGCGGCCGTGCTGGTCATCATCTACTTCCTGCTGAACTTCTGGAGCGTGAAGCTGTTTGCGCGCTCCAATACGGCCATCACCGTGTTCAAGCTGGTGGTGCCGGCAGCCACCGGCCTGGCCCTGATCGCCAGCGGTTTCCACAGCGAGAACTTCTCGGTCGGCGTGCATGGCGATGCGCATGCGATCGACTTCGCCGCCGTGCTCACCGCCGTGGCGACCGCGGGCATCGTGTTCAGCTTCAATGGCTTCCAGAGCCCGGTGAACCTCGCCGGCGAAGCGCGCAATCCGGGCAAGAGCATTCCGTTCGCGGTGATCGGCTCGATCCTGCTGGCCACCATCGTCTACGTGATCCTGCAGGTGGCCTACCTCGGCGCGGTGCCGCCGGACATGCTGGCCAAGGCCGGCTGGCACGGCATCGACTTCCGTTCGCCGTTCGCCGAACTCGCCATCATCGTCAACCTGCACTGGCTGGCGATGCTGCTGTACGTCGATGCCTTCATCAGCCCCAGCGGCACCGGCATGACCTACACCGCCACCACCGCGCGCATGATCTACGGCATGGAGCGCAACGGCACGATGCCGAAGATCCTCGGTCGCGTGCATCCGAAGTGGGGTGTGCCGCGCCCGGCAATGTGGTTCAACCTCGCGGTGTCGTTCCTGTTCCTCTTCTTCTTCCGCGGCTGGGGCACGCTGGCGGCGGTAATCTCGGTGGCCACCATCATTTCGTATCTCACCGGTCCGGTGAGCGCGATGACGCTGCGTCGTACCGCGCCGAACCTGCACCGGCCCCTGCGCATCCCGGGCCTGCCGATCCTCGCGGGTGTCGCCTTCATCATGGCGACGGAGCTGCTGTACTGGGCCCGCTGGCCGCTGACCGGCGAAATCATCCTGCTGATGGTCGTGGCGCTGCCGGTGTACCTCTACTACCAGGCCAAGGCGAACTGGCACGACTTCGGTCGGCAGCTGAAGGGCGCGTGGTGGCTGATCTTCTACCTTCCCGCCCTGGCCCTGGTGTCATGGCTGGGCAGCGCGGAGTTCGGCGGCCAGGGCTACCTGAGCTACGGCGTGGACCTTGCCGTGGTCGCCGTCATCGGCCTGGTGTTCTACGTGTGGGGCGTGAAATCCGGCTGGCGCACGCCGTCGGTGGAAGAGGCGGAAGCAAACCCTCACGTGCACGACTGATCGCACGACACTTCCAGAAAACAGAAAACGCGCGGTGTGAGCCGCGCGTTTTTTTTGGGCGACGAGGCAGTCGCGCACAGGGTGCGCTCCCACAAAAGATCTGCGTCGACGTTGTGGGAGCGCACCCTGTGCGCGACACATCCCGCGACACATCCCGCGACACGCTCACGCCAACGCCAACACATCCCCCAGCAACGCCTGCGCCGTCACCTCCGGCCCCGCGCCCGGCCCCTGGATCACCAACGGCTGCGTGTTGTAACGCGTGGTGCTGAGCGCGAACTGGTTGTCAGTGCCATAGAGACGCGTGGCCGGGTGATTGGCCGGCACTTCCACCAGGCCCACGCGGGCGCGGCCGCGCTGGTTGAGGCGCGCGAGGAAGCGCAACGCGCCACCACGCGCTTTTGCTTCGGCATGACGCGCCGCCAGCGGCTCGTCGAGTTCTTCCAGGCGCGCGAGGAAGGTTTCCACGTCCACGCCACGCAGGCTTTCCGGCACCAGGCTTTCCACTTCCACTTCGTCGGGACGCAACGCGAAGCCCGCACAACGGGCGAGGATCAGCAGCTTGCGCGCGACGTCCTCGCCCGAGAGATCGGAACGCGGATCGGGTTCGGTGTAGCCCAGTTCGCGTGCACGACGCAGCAGCGCGGAAAACGGTTGGCTGCCGTCGTACTGGTTGAACAGATAGGAGAGCGATCCGGAGAACACGCCTTCGAGCGTGAGCAAGGCATCGCCACAATGGCGCAGGCGACGCAAGGTCGAGATCACCG
>Ga0209258_101106_pt1 | contig 11409 bp, 7 predicted proteins | sample Araplaol_mTSA_r2_FD_184281 | JGI IMG/M metagenome (GOLD analysis project Ga0209258, IMG submission 184281) | Arabidopsis root microbial communities from North Carolina, USA - plate scrape CL_Col_mTSA_r2 (SPAdes) (version 2) | ecosystem: Host-associated > Plants > Roots > Endosphere | place: USA...
ATACCTGGCGGAGGTGCAGGGACACGGGTACGCCGTTGTTGTAGTAGCCGTTGGGGTCGACGTAGAACGGAATCACCGCTACGGTGAAGGGCACGTTCTTGCTGTAGAGATAGTCGGCGATGGCACGCAGCTGCGTGGGACTATCGTCCGCGCTCACGTCTTCGATGCGTACCAGTGCCCGCTTGCGCGCCAGCATGGTGGGGTTGGACACCGTGCCGAGCAGGTCGATCGCGGCGAGATAGCGATCATTGGGTCCGGTGTAGCTGAAGGGAACCTCGCCGATGTAGGTAAGGTTGGCGCCTTTCGTAGCCCAGTTCACCGTGCCGCCGACGTCGTTGGTCGCCACGGCAATGGCCTGCGCCTTCGTGCTGTCGTTGATGACGGTCTGCAGGAGGCCCGAGGAAACCGCCAGTGCGTTTCGCTGCAGCGCGACGCCCTTGTAGGTCACGGTCAGCGTGTTGGTGAAGTCGAAGAACATCGGGGTGAAGCCGTATTGCGTGGCGAAGTTCGTCGCGCGTGCGGAAAGCTGCCAGATGTTGTCGCCCATCCACAGCACGGGCTTGGTGGTGGCCAGGACATCATCGAGCAGCGCCGTGGGAAGCGGTTCGTCGTAGGTTGAACCGACGTAGACGAGGCCCGTATAGCCGTTGATTTCGCCGGCAACGTAATTAGCCGCCGCGTGCACGGTGTACTTGCTGCCGTGGCTCACCAGGTTGGCGGCCATGATGCCGTAATCCTCGCCAAGCCAGCCCCATTGGCCAGTGCTGTCGTACAGAATCAGCGTGTTCTGGTTCGCATTGGAGCCCGGCGCGCCGGCAAACGAATTGGTCGCGGTGGTTGCTGCGGTGAGCAGCACGTTGGACGAGAGCGTTCTGGTGCTTGTCGTCGTGGAGGATCGGGTCGCGAAAGACGCGGTTGTCGCTTTCTTTGTCGGAAGTGTCGCGCTCGGCGGCGGTGGTGGTGCGGGAAGCTGCCTGGCGTCGGACATTTGCTCCGGGGCAGGCGATGGGCTTGCGTTGGCTGTGGATGTCGGGTCTGAAATCGCGGCAAATGCCAGCATGGCGCTGACCACGAGGGACCCGAGAGCGCGCGGCGCAAAAGGCGCGAACCTGGTCATGGCAAATCCTCGCTGAGAGACGGAATCGATGCGCGGTCGTTCGACACACGCGCATGGCCGAGAACGCGATTCACATCCCGATTGCCCAGGCCCCTGATCCCGCAGTGGGGAAGCCTCGCTTTCCGTCGAAGAGCTTACGCTGGCCGACTAGCGCGATGAAATTCTGCTTCTTGAAATATGCCTTCTAGTCAAGTGTTAATTGGCACAGTTTGTGTCATTAATTTCTCGAAACTTAACACCAATGTCTCAAAACAAGACATTGGGTGGGGGTTGTCACTGATGCTTGATTGACCGCGGTCGACGCCAGGGAGCGCCCGCGACCAAGGTGGTGTATTGCCTTGGGTGGGGATGGGATGCCCGGGTAGCAGAACCGATGCGACCACGCGGGGAAGCTCATGTTGGACATCCTGATCATCTGCGGCACACGCCCGGAAATCATCAAGCTGGCGCCTCTCTACCATTCCCTCAACGCCTGCGGCTGGGCGCACCCAAGCTGGCTACATACCGGGCAGCACGGGGACATGGCGCGGCAGATGCTCGATTGTTTCGATATCTCTCCGGACATCGTGCTCGATCGCGGTGGCGATGGTCTTGCGGAGTTCAGCGTGCGCTGCCGCTCGCTGCTCGACGGCGTGATGACGAATGCGTCCTGGTCACTGGTGGTCGTGCAGGGCGATACGGAAAGTACGTTCCTTGGCGCGCTTACCGGCTTCTACCATCGCGTGCCCGTCGCGCATGTGGAAGCCGGCCTGCGCACGTACGACCTGGACCGGCCATTTCCGGAGGAAGGGTTGCGCCAGATGGTGAGTCGCATCACGCGCTTCCACCTGGCGCCGACAGATCGCGCGGCATCCGCGCTCAGCGTCGAAGCGATTCCCGACGACCGGATCGTGGTTACCGGCAACACGGTCATCGACGCGCAGCATTGGACCACGCGGCGCCATCGCCTCAGCCGTCGCGCGAAAGGCAAGGGCCATCTGCTGGTGACGTCGCACCGGCGCGAGAACTGGGGCACCGATCTGCGCGAGATCTGCTACGCCGTCGCCGATATCGCCACGCTCCATCCGGAACTGGACGTGCTGTTTCCGGTGCACCTCAATCCGGTGGTGAGCAAGCCGGTGCATGCCATTCTCGGTGGGATGAGCAATGTGCGGCTCACGGCGCCCTTCGATTACCTGGAGATGCAGCAGGCGCTGCTGGATGCATGGCTGGTGTTGACCGATTCCGGCGGCCTGCAGGAAGAGGCGCCCACGTTCGGCGTGCCTTTGCTGGTGCTTCGCTCGGAAACCGAGCGCCCGGAAGCCATCGAGGCTGGTTGCGCACGCCTGGCCGGCACGCGGCGCGCGTCGATCGTCCATCAGGTCGAGCGGCTGTGGGGGGATACGGCGGCCTACGAGGCGATGGCGCATGCCGGTAATCCGTTCGGCGACGGGCATGCGTGCGATCGCATTGTCGACTTTCTCCATGACGCGCTGATCGGCGGCGAACGCCAGCGCGAAGCCGTGTGATCGATGGAGCGCCGCCATGTGGCTGCTGGATGCATTCTCGGTTTATCTCTACGGCCTGAGCATCGTCGTCGGCGTGATCGCCGTGCTGATGCTCATCAGCGGCCTGGATGATTTCTTCATCGACACCGTGTTCTGGGTGCGGCGCCTGTGGAAATCGCTGTTTATCTACAGCAAGCAACGGCGCGCCTGCTATTACGACTTGTATCGGCCGGCCGAGCGACCGTTGGCGATCATGGTGCCGGCCTGGCATGAGACCGGCGTCATCGGCCATATGGCGGAGCTGGCGGCGACCACGCTGGACTATGAGAACTACCATATCTTCGTCGGCACCTATCCGAACGACGCGGACACCCAACGCGACGTCGACGAAGTATGCGCGCGCTTTCCCAATGTGCATAAAGTCGTATGCGCGCGCCCGGGCCCGACCAGCAAGGCGGACTGCCTCAACAACGTGCTCGATGCCATCCTGCAGTTCGAGCGCCGCGCGCGCGTGACGTTCAAGGGCTTCATTCTCCATGACGCTGAGGATGTGCTGTGTGAACTGGAATTGCGGCTGTTCAATTTCCTGGTCGAGCGAAAGGACCTGATCCAGATCCCGGTCTATCCGTTCGAGCGCCAGTGGAACAACTTCACCAGCCTGCATTACCTGGATGAATTCGCCGAACTGCACGGCAAGGACATCCCCGTGCGCGAAGCGCTGGCGGGGCAGGTGCCGAGCGCCGGCGTGGGTACCTGCTTCAGCCGTCGCGCCATCCTGGCCCTGATTGATGCGGGAAACGGCGTCGCCTTCGACGTGCAGAGCCTCACGGAGGATTACGACATCGGCCTGCGCCTGAAGCAGTGGGGCATGGCCGAGATCTTCGTGCGCTTCCCCGTGCTGCGTTACCAGCGCCATCATCCGCAGACCAGTCATCTCGGACAGAATGCGCGCGATTGCAACGTCATCTGCGTGCGCGAGTATTTTCCCGACCGGCTGGAAACGGCGGTGCGGCAGAAGTCGCGCTGGATCATCGGCATCGTGTACCAGGGCTATCGCACGCATGGCTGGACGCGCGGGCCGGTACTCAACTACTTCCTGTGGCGCGATCGCAAGGGAGCGATCAATAACTTCGTCAGCTTCGCCGCCATGCTCATCCTGCTGCAGCTGATGGTCACCTGGCTCATCCAGCAGATGTGGCCGGACGCGCCACGCTTCGTGTCGATCTTCGAAGGACGCCCCTGGTTCAACTTCATCCTGGCGGCGAACATCGTGCTGATGTGCAACCGGGTGCTCCAGCGCATCATTTTCGTGTCGGGATACTACGGCGTGAAGCAGGGACTGCTGTCCGTGCCGAGGTTGCTGTGGGGCAATCTGGTCAATTTCCTGGCCAACTGGCGCGCGATCCGGCAGATCATCAAGACCGGCGACCCGCGTCGGGTCGCATGGGACAAGACCACGCACGATTTCCCAAGCATCGGCGGCGAGAACCGCGTGAAGCGTTCGCTGGACGAACTGCTGGTGGAAAGCGGCGTGGTCTCGGCAACGCAGATGAGCGAGGCGCGGGAGCATCGCATCGACGGCCTGCAGATTGGCAGCTCGCTGATCCATGAGGGCCTGATCAGCGCCGAGCAGCTCGCGCATCCGATGGCGGAGCAGATCGGCGTGCCTTGCGAGTCGGTGAACCTGGCGAAGATTCCGCAGGAGTTGATCGATTCGGTGCCCGCGAACACGGCATTGCATTACGCCGTGCTGCCGCTTCGCATGGAGGGCGGCACGCTGGTGCTTGCCAGCGAGTCCTATATCGACCCCGTATCGCTGGCCGCCATTGCACGCCAGTTGCAGCGACGCGTGCGCTACGTGCTTGCGCACAAGGGCCAGGTCATCGTGGGCTTGCGCTGTTGCTACGCGCACTTGCGCGACGAGGATGCCGATCGGCGTCTGTTGCTGGAGGTGGCTTCACGGTGCGGATGCGCAGGCAACGATCGGTGGAGCCGGTTGTGGAAAGCCTATGTGTCCGGCCAGGTCATGCTCGGCGAGATCCTCGTGGCGCAAGGCCATCTCGATGAAGTCGCTTTCAGGGCCCTGCTGCTGAGTCACTCGCGCAGCGGGCAGCCCCTGGGCGAATTTCTCGTCGGGCAGGGAGTGCTCACGCGGGAGACGCTGGAGCGCGCGCTTGCCTTGCAGGCCTCGTTGCAGCCGAGCCTGCTGAGCCTGTTGGCCAGGGAAGTGTGGGAACCGATGTCGCAGGAAACGCCTGCGGAGAGGGCCGCATGAAGAAGGCATGGCCCGCCGGCTGTGCGGTGGCGCTGTTCGTGATGGCCCCGACGTGGCCGGCCTGCGCGCTGGGCCAGACGTCCACCACCGAGGTAAGCCGTTATCAGAAGTTCGTGGTCTATCCCCATCAGCAGGCGGGTTATGCCGCGCTGGCGGCAGCCAAGGACGCCGCCAAGGCGGGCGACAAAGCCAAGGCAGCAGCCGAGGAAGCCAAGGCGGTGGCGGAGTTCGAACGTGCCCGCGAGTTGGCGCCGAAAGACGTTCGTACGGCGCTGGACCTCGCCGAGGCGTATCGGCGTTCGGGTTCGGAGACCCGGGCCAGGCGGGTCATGGATGAGCAGCGGCGCTATACGCCGGACGATGCAAGCGTACGCGCGTGGGAAGCCAGCACGGCAGCCGCGCCCGCGGTGGACTGCCGGACGGACATGGGGGCGGTCTGCCGCTCACAACGCGGATTCGACGCGTTGAAGCAGGGCGACCTCGCCAAGGTGGAAGCCGAACTCGCCGCCACGGACTTTGCGCGCACCACCGAAGGGCGTGCATTGCGGCACGCGTTGGTGCAGCGCGCGATCTATCTCGGCGATGAAAGCCGCGCCGAGGCCCAACTGGGTATCCTGGATCGCGATGACAAGCTCAGCGCCGATGAACGCGGGCAGTGGTTCCAGCTGCTGCTGAAGCTGGGTAAATGGGACGAAGCCCGCCAGCTGCAATCGCGCGGCGGGCTGGACGCACCGGCGCAGGACCTGGCCTTCGCACAGGCGATTGCTCGTGGCGGCGACCGGCAACAGCTCGCGAGCTATCTCGCTTCGCGTCAGCCGGCCTTCGAGAAAGAAGCGGACGAGCGGCAGTGGATCTACCTGATGTCGCAAACCGGGCGCATACAACCCGCACTGCTGGCGGGCTATGCACCGCGCTATCCCGCCAACGTGATGTTCCAGGCGCGCCTGCTGGTGCCGCAATCCATGGCGCGGGGCGATCACGTCGCTGCGCAACGCATGCTTGCACGTGTTCCCGCCGACAGCTTCCGCGAAGAGCGCTTCACGCTCGCGCTTGAGCAAGGTCGTTACGCGGACGCGCGGCAACTGGCGGAAGCATTGATCGCGCAGCCGGATGGCTACCGCCTGCTCGATTCGCTCAGTTATCGCCTGATGGAGGCAGGATCCCCGGCGGACGCAAAGGATCTCCTGATGGCGTACTATCCGTTCGCCGGCAACCCAGGGTCGGCTTCCATGTTTGCGCGCCTGGCCGTGCTCGCCGGCGAGCAACCGGCGTTGTTCGCGTCGGGCGATGATCGTGATCGTCTTCGCCGGCCGCTGGAAAGCGTGCCCTTGAGGATGGCGCAGGTGCGCGTTCTTGGCGCGCTGCATGATTGCGATGGCATCCGTACCGTGATGTCCGATTTCTCGTCCGAATACCCGGCCGACATGTGGCGGCAGCTCGGCGATTGCTACAGCGGCGATCGCCCCGGGCTGGCCGAATACGCTTACGCCGAGGCCAACCGCCGGCAGCCCGACAGCGACGTGACGCGTGCACTCGCCTACCAGGCTTATAGCGCGAAGGATTACGCCACGGCGCTGCAGGCCTGGCAGCAGGTGCCGGCAGCGCACATGAAACCGGTGGACCTCATGGCCGCCGCGAACACCGCGATCACGGCCGATGAGCCGGCGATCGCGCGATCATGGCTGGAAACCTATGTTGCGCAGGGTGGTCCGAAAGATCACAACTACTGGTGGCTGCTCGCGCAGGCCGACGAGCCCCGTGACCCCGCGCTCGCGCGAGCCGACCTCGAAAACGCCATCGCCCTCCACCCCGACCCGCGGTATTACCAACGCCTCGCGGCGCTGCAGACACAGGATGGGGAACCCCAGGCCGCCCTGCTTTCACTGCAGCGCGCCAGCGTGCTGTCGCCCGACGATGCGGCGCTCGCGGCATCGCTGGGTTATGCGTACCTGCAGGCCGGCGAACCGGAGAAGGCACGCACGCAGTTCGAGCGCGCCAGTCGCGCCAATCCGGACGATCCCGCACTCACCAGGCAGCTGCTGTATGTACACCAGCAGCTCGGTGACAACGCGCAGGCGCAGGCGTATGCCGCGCGTGCCATCGATCAGCTCGGCCCGTCGACCGACGGCGCCGCGGCAGGCGACGGCTCGCAGGAAGACGAGGACGAACAGCTCTACACCCTGCGACGCCTGCATGAGGATCTCGGCCGCAAATGGCGCTTCAACGCGGACATGTCGTTGGGCGACTCGGTGTCGTCAGCCGCCAACGCGGCTGCGCCGGGCGTGTCGTATCGCAGTTACCTGCAGCTGGAAGGGCAATACCGTTTCGATCCGAGCCTGACGGGCGGCGACATCAATACGTTAGCCGCCTATGCACGCGTGTTTGCCGGTAGTGGTGCCAGCGGAGGCTTCTGGCCGGTGAATGCGCCGATGCTCGGCGTTGGCCTGCACTGGAAGCCATTGCGCTCGCAGAACATCGTGCTGACAGCGGAACAGCAGACACCGCTGAGCAACAATCGCGATACGCACAACGACACCATGCTGCGTGCCAGCGGATCGTGGGCCTTTGGCACGCAATACAGCGACGACTGGCATGCGCCGGGACGCAGCTGGATCACACAGAATTTCTATGTCGACCTGGCCTACTACCTTCGTGCGGAAGAGACCGTGGCCACGCTGGATTACACGCTGGGTTGGGAGCACAAGCTCGTCGAAGGCCAGGCGATCGAGCCGTACGTCCATCTGCAATACACGGGCATCGATCGTGCGCATGGCCTTGGTTATGAGAAGGACGGTCGCATGGGCATCGGCCTGCAGTGGAATCTCTGGTTCGGTGAAACACGCTACGACGCCTATCCGCATCGGCTGAGCCTGGCGCTGGAAGGCCAGCACGCCTTTACAAGCTATCTTCGCGAGACCAACGTCGTGTTTCTCATCGTGAGGACGCAATGGTGAAGTCGCTGCTGCGCCGCCTCGCTGCCTTGCTGCTGCTGGCCATGCCGCTCTGGGGCGCGGCAACGACCGCGATCATCTACCAGCCGCAGCGGCGCGATCGCGATGTGGCGCAGGACCAGTGGCCGAAGTTGTTCGCCGAGGTGCGCCAGCAAGGGTTCGACACCCTGGTCGTGCAATGGACGCAGTATGGCGATGCCTTCGCCTCGCCCGAGGAACACGCCTGGTTGCTGCAACGCGTGCGCGATGCGCGTTCGGCCGGCTTGCACATCGTGCTGGGACTGGGCAGCGATCCCGCCTTCTTCGTCATGCAGGACCAGAAGAAAGGGCAGGACATGGCGGACTATTTGCGCTCGCTGTCCCGGCGAAACGTCGAGGTGGCCAGGCGTTGGGCGGGCGATCTCGGCGGCGGGGCCATCGCCGGCTGGTATCTCCCGATGGAAATCGACGATGTCCGTTGGAACGATCCCAAGGCCCGGGTGCAGCTGCGCGACTATCTGGCCGACGAGCAGCGCGAGCTCGACGGCATCGTATCCAGGCCGGTCTACGTGACCTCCTTCTTCGCCGGTCACATGACGCCCGACCGCTACGCCGACCTGGTCGGCGACGTGCAGCGCAGTGGCGTGCGCACTTGGGTGCAGGATGGCGCGGGAACGCAGCGCCTGGAGCAGGGCGCAAGACAGCTCTATCTGGCGGCTGCCGGGCGGTGTGCGCAGCCGCATGCCCAGGGTTTCGTCTATGAACTGTTCCGCCAGACCGGCAGCGACAAGGCGTTTACCGCGACCGCGCTGTCGCCGGCGGATGCCAGCGCCGTGCTCGCACAACGTGCGCCTTGCGATGGCGACACGGTGTTCTTCGAGCTGCGCTATCTTCCCGCCGCCGGCGGGATCCTGCAGCACTAGCCAGGTCAGTACCGGTGTCAAAAAAAGAAACGCCCCTTGCGGGGCGTTTCGATGGCTGTGCGACAACTCGATACGAGTTACTGCGGAGCCTTCAACGGAGCAATGGTGTTCTTGAGCGTGGTGAAGTAGGTCGTGGTGTACGGCACCATTTCCTCGACGTAATTCCACCAGAAGAATCCACCGATGAACTTCGGGTCGCTGAACGAATTGACCATCGGGTAGTACGTGGTGATCAGGTTGTTCTGCACCGACACCGGCGCGCTGATGCTCGACGTGCCGATTTCGCCGAAGCCGACCTTGGCGTTGGGGAACATGGCTTCGAGAGCGGCGAAATCAGACGACCAGCTGGGCGACAGGCCCGGGCAGTCCTTGTACGGGTAATAGCTGAACAGTGCGTAGTCGGTGTTCTGCAGCACGGTGCTGGACAGGAAGGTCGTCGGCCAGGTGCGCCAGTTGTCCGTGGTCTTCTCCCAGCAGTTGTTGCCCTTGTTGTCGTTGTTGTAATAGAGCGTGACGGCGGTCTTGCCACCCGCGGCCTTCACGATCGAGCTGGCGGCGGCGACCATCTGGCCGATCGCGGTCTCCTCGGAGTTGACCTGGGACGTGGTGCCGTTCGGATTGGCGCGCAGCCACTCGCCGTTGATCTCGTTGGCGATTTCCCACACGTCAACCGTGCCGTTCAAGCCGTTCACCAGCTCCTTGGTGCGCGCGGTATAGGTGTTGATATCCGTCGGGAAGTAGTACGAGTCCATGATTTCGCCCATCACGTAGGCGACGGTGTGCAGCTTGACCAGCGCGGGGTAGTACTCGGCGGCAGACGTGCCCGGATCGAACACGACGCGTACGGTGGGTTTGTAGGGCAGCTTGGTGAGCGAGGTGACGATCGCGTTGATCTTCGAAACGTCATCCAGGGTGACGCCGTACATCGGTGCCTTGATCGTGGCGGCAGCCTGCGCGTTGGCATTCATCGACAGCGGGGCCGAAGCGGCGTAGAGCGCGGTGGAAACAGCGACAGGGATGAGAAACTTCTTTGCAGCAATGGCGAATTTCTTCATTGATAAGTGTTTTTCGCGTACGTGGGCGATCCCTACCCGGAATTGGAATGAGTGGCGTGATGGCAGGTGTTCGCGCCACGACATGACGGCGACGCCACCTAGAAAGTCGGTGGCATCGGGCTGTGTCGTGCTCCTCCGAGCACTGGTGAAGATCGTCCGTAGCACGGCTTCCCCTTCCCCTGTGCACGAGGCAAGAGGTGGAGAGCGGAAAGCCGTTTGGGTGACCAGCGACGATCGCGTACCACGCGGAGGTCGAGGCGGGTCCGGCGAGAAGAACAGCCGGTCCGGTCGATACTGCCTTCCAGGGCAGGGGTGGTTCGCGCGGTCCCGGGAATGACGCACCGGGCTATCGCTGGCGGGGAGTGAGTCTAACGAATCGATCTAAGCGTTGATCAAAATTTGGTTATATCTGTGGATTTTTTGTGATCGGAGTGTATTTGCAGACGCAACCGTAGGGTTGATGCAAGGAACACTCCGGAAAAGGCCGTACCCGTGCGCATCGTTGACCACTGGGCGTGTTCGGCGAAAATCGGCTGAAAAGCGCGCCAAATACCTCGGCGTATGTCATATCCGGACAGGGCGGCACCGAGTAAGCGCGTGAAAACTCGCTTCATCTATGTGAAGAGACCTGGAGCGCGGAGAGCGTAAAGACCGCGCTCCATGGCAGTGTTCCGGGTCGAGCCGACGCACGGCGTCTCGCACATGCTGCGATAGGAGAAACGAAGTGGAGAGCAACGAAAACCAGCGGCAGCTTTCGGGACGGTGCTTATGCGGCGCCGTGCGTTACACCGTACTGGACGCGTTTCTTTACGCGGCCCATTGCCATTGCTCGCAATGCCGTCGCGCGACAGGCTCCGCCTTCAAGCCTTTCGCGGGTATCGAGCGGAGCAAGCTGACGCTTGCGCAGGGCGAGGGCGACGTCATGCGCTTCGGCGATGATCAAGGGCACGACGTGCATTGCCGGCAATGCGGATCATTGTTGTATTCGGTGGTTCGCGATGGCGCGTATGTGCACGTCACGATGGGCACGCTCGACGATGAGCCGTCTATACGGCCGGACAAACACATCTTCGTCGGTTCGAAGGCGGCCTGGTTCACCATTACCGACGATCTGCCGCAATTCACGGAACACGCGGGCTAGTTGCAGACGAAGAAAACCCCGCTCCAGGCGGGGTTTTCGGAATCAGGATGACGTGGCTTCGGAAGACTGCAGGCGATGGCGGTAGGTTGCCTCGGTTTCGCGATACAAGCCGGACCATGGGTCCAGCACATAACCTTCAACCGGCTCCGCGGATGTACGCAAGGTCTGCGCAATCTGCTCCTCACTGGCGAACGGCGTATCCAGGGTCGTGGGGTCCATAGGCGCTCCTCGATGCTGTCGTTGGAATCTCAGCCTATAGGGCTGCCTGTTCGGGACCGGTTAAGTTTGTCGCGCAACAGAGGCAACGCAAAACTTATGCAGGCGCCGTCCGGACGCAGTCGCGTGCTGCACCACATTGCTCCGATCCCCGCCGAGTCTGCGCGCCGTCGGTTTCCGTCATGCGACAATGCCTGCCCCCCCCATCGCCATCATGCGCTGCGATGACTATCAGCAAAGACGCTTACCGTCAGTTCCAGGAAGA
>Ga0209258_101109_pt1 | contig 11367 bp, 9 predicted proteins | sample Araplaol_mTSA_r2_FD_184281 | JGI IMG/M metagenome (GOLD analysis project Ga0209258, IMG submission 184281) | Arabidopsis root microbial communities from North Carolina, USA - plate scrape CL_Col_mTSA_r2 (SPAdes) (version 2) | ecosystem: Host-associated > Plants > Roots > Endosphere | place: USA...
GCTCGATTCGGCCTCGGTCTACCGCGAAGGCGCGCAGCTGACCGTGCTGACCTACGGCACGATGGTGTTCGTGAGCGAGGCCGCCGCGGCCGAGACCGGCATCGATGCCGAGATCATCGACCTGCGCAGCATCTGGCCGCTCGACCTCGAGACGATCGTCCGGTCCGTGAAGAAGACCGGCCGCTGCGTCGTGGTGCACGAAGCGACGAAGACCAGCGGTTTCGGCGCCGAACTCACGGCGCTCGTCCAGGAGCACTGCTTCTACCACCTGGAAGCCCCCATCGAACGCGTCGCCGGCTGGGATACCCCCTACCCGCATGCGCAGGAGTGGGCGTATTTCCCGGGGCCCGACCGTGTCGGCGCCGCGTTCAAACGTGCGATGGAAAAATAAAGATGGGTATTCACGTCATCAAGATGCCGGACATCGGCGAAGGCATCGCGGAAGTCGAACTCGTCGCCTGGAACGTCAAGGTGGGCGACGACGTCGTCGAGAACATGAACCTCGCCGACGTCATGACCGACAAGGCCACGGTCGAGATCCCGTCGCCGGTGCACGGCAAGGTGCTGGCGCTCGGCGGCAAGGTCGGCGACGTCATGGCGGTCGGCTCCGAGCTGATCCGCATCGAGGTCGAGGGCGCGGGCAACGTCAAGGACGGCGCGGCCGCCGCGACGCCTGCCGCCGCCCCGGCCCCCGCAACGAAGGCCGCTGCGGCACCCGCGCCCGCCGTCGCGGCCACGCCCGCTACGATACCGGCCCCCGCCGCCAAGGCGCCCGCGCCGCAGGCCGCGCCCGCCAAGGCGCCCCCCGCCGGCGCGCAGAAGATCACCCGCGCGCCCACGGACAAGCCCATCGCGTCGCCCGCCGTGCGCGCGCACGCCTGGGATCTGGGCATCGACCTGCAGTACGTGATGGGCACCGGCACCGCCGGCCGCATCACGCACGAGGACATCGAGGCCTACGCCGCGCGCGGCCTGGTCGGCGGCACCGGCGCGTCCGGTTCGATCGACACGCGCTACGCGCAGCGCTCGGAAGAAGAGCAGATCCCCGTCATCGGCCTGCGCCGCAAGATCGCGCAGAAGATGCAGGACGCCAAGCGCCGCATCCCGCACTTCACCTACGTCGAGGAGATCGACGTCACCGAGCTGGAAGCGCTGCGCGGCAAGTTGAACCAGAAGCACGGCGCGACGCGCGGCAAGCTCACGATGCTGCCGTTCATCATGCGCGCCGTGGTGCTGGCCGTGCGCGACTTCCCGCAGATGAACGCGCGCTTCGACGACGAGGCCGGCGTGGTGACGCGCCACGCCGCGGTGCACCTGGGCATGGCCACGCAGACCGAGGCCGGCCTGATGGTGCCGGTGCTGCAGCACGCCGAGACGCTGGACCTGTGGGCCACCGCCGCCGAGGTCGCGCGCCTGGCCGCGGGCGCGCGCACGGGCAAGAGCGCGCGCGAGGAGCTCACCGGCTCGACGATCACGATCACCAGCCTCGGCGCGCTGGGCGGCATCGTCACGACACCGGTGATCAATTCGCCGGAAGTGGCCATCGTCGGCGTGAACCGCGTCGTCGAGCGGCCGATGATCCGCGACGGCCTGGTCGTCGCGCGCAAGATGATGAACCTGTCGTCGTCGTTCGACCATCGCGTGGTCGACGGCATCCATGCAGCGGAGTTCGTGCAAGTCATTCGCGGCTATCTCGAGACCCCGGCCACCCTCTTCGTGGAGTAAGCGCGCATGGACATCCAGAACACGACGCTCGTCGTCATCGGCGGCGGCCCCGGCGGCTACGTCGCGGCCATCCGCGCCGGCCAGCTTGGCATTCCCACCGTGCTGGTCGAGGGCGAGCGCCTGGGCGGCACCTGCCTGAACGTGGGTTGCATCCCGTCCAAGGCCATCATCCATGCGGCCACCGCCTTCGAGGAAGCCACCCACTGGGCGGGCGACTCGAAGATCGGCATCAAGGTGGCGTCGCCGTCCATCGATCTCGGCAAGACGATGAAGTGGAAGGACGGCATCGTCACGAAGCTGACCAGCGGTGTCGGCGCCCTGCTGAAGAAGAACGGCGTGCAGGTGATCAAGGGCTGGGCGAGTCTCGTCGACGGCAAGACCGTGGACGTGACGCCCGCCGGCGGCACCGGGCCGACGATGCGCGTCACCTGCGAGCACCTGCTGCTGGCCGCGGGCTCCGATGCAGTCGAACTGCCGATGATGAAGTTCGGCGGCCGCGTGATCTCCTCGACCGACGCGCTCGCGCTGACGGAGGTGCCCAAGACCCTGGCCGTCGTCGGCGCCGGCTACATCGGCCTCGAGCTGGGCATGGCCTACCGCAAGCTGGGCGCGCAGGTGCATGTCGTCGAGGCGATGGACCGCATCCTGCCGGCCTACGACGAGGAGCTGACCAGGCCGGTACTCGCGGCGCTCGACAAGTCGGGCATCCAGCTGCACCTGGGCCACGTGGTGCACGGCCTGAACGACGCCGGCGACGCGCTGCACGTGAAGAACGGCGCCGGCGAGTCGCTGCACCTGCCGGCCGACAAGGTGCTGGTGGCCGTCGGCCGCAAGCCGCACACCGCGGGCTGGGGCCTGGAGTCGCTGATGCTGGACATGAACGGCCGCGCCGTGAAGGTCGACGGCCAGTGCCGCACGTCGATGCGCAACGTCTGGGCCATCGGCGACCTCGCCGGCGAGCCGATGCTGGCCCACCGTGCGATGGCGCAGGGCGAGATGGTGGCCGAGATCATCGCCGGCAGGAACCGCCACTTCACGCCCGCGGCGATCCCCGCGGTGTGCTTCACCGACCCGGAGATCGTGGTCACCGGCCTCAACGCCGCGGAAGCCACGGCGGCGGGGCACGAGGTGATCAGCGCCATGTTCCCGTTCGCGGCGAACGGGCGCGCGATGACGCTGGAGTCGACCGACGGCTTCGTGCGCGTGGTCGCACGCAAGGACAACCACCTGGTGCTCGGCTGGCAAGCCGTCGGCAAGGGCGTGTCGGAACTGGCAGCGGCGTTCTCGCAATCGATCGAGATGGGCGCCAGGCTCGAGGACGTCGGGCACACGATCCATGCGCATCCGACGCTGGGCGAGGCGGTGCAGGAGGCCGCCTTGCGGGCCCTGGGGCACGCGCTCCACATCTGAGCTGCAGCCTGGTCCGCGCCCGGGCCGCCGCGTGCGGCCCTGTTCGTTTCAGGGCGCGGCCGCGGGCGGTGCCTCGCCGAAGAAGGTGGGCCGCGCGGGATTCGCGTGCAGCAGTGCCAGGTGCCGGGCGGCCTCCGGGTCATGGCTTACGTCCAGCCAGTGGGCCAGCGACTCGCCGTCGCCGGCAAATGCATCCGGGTCGGCGCCTGCGTCGACCAGCGACTTCGCGTGCGACCAGTCGCCGCGCCGGACGGCCGACCACAGGCCGTCGTCGCGCTCCTCGCGCGGACTGGGCGGCAGCCTGCGCAGGTCTTCCAGCAGGTTGGTGAGCCAGCCCGGCACGGCGACCTCGCCGCTGCGGTAATGCAGGCCGGCGAGCAGCGTGTCGCCCAGGAGGTCGTCCAGGCGCGTGGTGTGGCGCGAGGTCACGAGGTCCTGGTGCAGCAGCAGGGACTGCTGCTCGCCGCTCGCGTCGTGCAGGATCACGAAGCCCACCACCGTGGCGGGCGTTCCGGACGTCCCAGAGGCCGCCGGCGACGCTGGCGGTGCGGCCGCATGCGCCTGCAGCGTGCGCCAGAGCGCGTCGAAGCTGCGGTGCGGCGCCTCGCGCACCAGCCGCGCGCCATCGTGGCCGATCGACGTGTGCCAGCCCGCCGAGCGCTGGTAGGCGTGCGTGAGTTCGCCGTCGTCCACCAGCAGGGTGACCACGGGATCGCCGACGCCGCAGGTCTCGATCTGCGCGAAGCGCCGCGCCCCGGCGACCTCCGCACGGGCACGCAGGTCGGCCGCGAACGCAGGCATGTCGCCGGCCAGCAGCTGGCGCCTCACCTGCTCGGTGGCAGGGGCCGGGCGGGTGGCCAGCAGGGCCTCGATCCCGGGCGGCCCGGCCGCCTGGGCCAGCACGTCCAGCGGGACGAAGGTCAGGAACGCGAATGCGGCGAGGCGTCGAATCATGGTCGGACGATACCGCGTCCGGATCGGAGGGCGCCGACGAACGTCGCCATCAGGCATCCGCATCATCGATGCGCACCAGCTCCAGCGTGTCCTCGCGCGATGCCGGCCCGCTGCTCACCCGCCGCACGTGCCGCACGCGGATCGGCCAGGCGGTGGCCGTGTCGAGGACGAAGTCGGCGCGGTCGTCGAAGTCGATGGCCAGGTCTTCCGGCGGCGCGGGCGCCGTGGCGCCGTCGACACCCGGACCGGCGGCCGCCAGGCGCCGTCCGATGTCGTCCACCCCGGCGGCGATCGAGCGCGCCAGCCGCGGACGGTCCACCACCATCATCCAGCCGAGCTCCGCCTGATGGCGATCGGGGTCGATGCCTCGCACGGTGAAGCGCCCGAGCACGGGGATCTCGTCGGCGCCGAGCGGCGACACGACCGTCGAGCGCAGCTCCAGCGGCTCGCCGACGCGGAACGCACGCCCCATCGCACCGAGCAGGATCGCCGGTTCCTTGACCAGCGCGCCGGTGATGAAGGCGTCGCTCTCCAGGACGGGCGCCGTCGCGGCCCGTATCGCCGGCGCCAGCGCGGCGCGTGCCGGGTCGGCGCCCAGCAGTCCCACCATGCGGTCCATCGAGACGGCCAGGCGCGCACGCATCTGCGCCGGGTCCGCGAGGCCGGCGACCTGGCCGTCGCCATCGAGCAGCAGGTCGACCGGGACGCCCTACCACATCGACTGCAGCGCCTCGAGCAACGGCCGCATGCGCGGATCCGCGTCCACGATGCCGGCGCGTTCGATCGTCCAGCGCGCGACCCACAGGTCGTCCTCTCGCAGCAGCCGTTCCACCGACACGACGGAACGCGAATGGAACCCCAGCGCGCCGTTGCGCACGTGGCGCAGGTCCTGCCGATAGCGCAGCACCTTGCCGTCGATGTCGCCGGGCACCAGCGAGAAGGCGTCGGGCACCTCGGTGCGGGCGCCGCGGAAGATCGGCAGGCCGGCGATCAGGGACAGCAGGCTGCGGCGGGTGGTCTCGAGCATGGCGACGGATGCGGTCGGGCGAAGCCGCGATCATCGCATCGCGCGCTGCCCGGTTTCACGCAGGCGTCGCACCGGGCGTGCAGCATCGCGGCATGACACGCCAAGCCGTCCCATGCTCGAATCGTTGGAAGGCCGCCTGATCTTCGGCCGGACGACCGGGGTGCGGCCGCTGCAGCCCGGCCCGCACGTCGGCCGCTACCGGGTCCGCGCCCATCGCCTGGCGCGCCCCGACGGCGCCGTGCTGGAGGGCTGGTCGTCGATGCCGCTCGACGGCCCCGCGGCCGGCGCGCTGCTGTACTTCGGCGGGCGCAACGAGAACGTCGCGTGGGCGCCGGACATGGCCTCGTTCAACGCAAGGTGGGCCGTCCACGCGTTCAACTACCGCGGCTTCGGCCAGTCGACGGGCCGCACCTCCGAGCGTCGCGCCAAGGCCGACGCACACGCCCTGCTCGACGTCGTCGCCGCGCACGTGCCCGGCGCCGAACTGGCCATCGCCGGCCGGAGCCTGGGCACCGCCGTCGCGCTGGCGCTGGCCGCCGAGGCGCAGCCGCGTCGGCTCGTGCTGCTGTCGCCGTTCGAGAGCGTGCCGGCCCTGCTGCGCGCTCGGCCGTTCGGGCGGCTCGGCGCCCGGCTGCTCACGCAGCGCTTCGACTGCGCCGCGCTCGCCGCGGCGCATGCGGGCGAGACCCTGGTCCTGCTGGCCGGGGACGACGACTCGATCCCGCACGCGCAGAGCCGCGCCCTGTGCGCGCGGCTGCCGCAGCAACCGACGGTGAGGATCATCGCGGACGCGACCCACCGCACGCTGCCGCGCTCGACCGGCGCCCAGCGCGCGATCGCCGAGTTCCTGGCGTCGGTGCGGGCGCCATCGGCGGCGCCGGACACGCTGCGGACGCCCTGAGGCCGGCGCGTGACCGTCAGGGCCGTTCGTGCAGGAACCACTCCGCGTGCCCCACGAGCCCGAGCGCGTGATGCCGCAGGGCGATGCCCGGCAACAACAACGTGCAGGGCGCCGCGAGCAGGTGTTCGCGTGCCAGCGGCAGCGCTTCGTCGACATCACGAGGCGGTCGGCGCACCACGAATTCCAGCATCGTTCCGTAGTGGGCGCACAGCTCGGCGCCGTGCCGTTCGCGCCATCGGCGCAGCAGCGCGATGAAGCCGTCCGCCGGGCCGCGCTCGAGTCCGAACCAGTGCACGTAGGCCAGCGCTTCCTCGCCGTTCGGCGTGGGCAGCAGCAGCAGCCACGCATTGTCCGGTTCGAAGCCGGGCTGCCGCCCTCGCTCGGCGTCCGCCAGGCCCTGCGCCGCTTCCTGGCCGGCCAGCCAGCGCTCGAAGCGCAGGGGATCGCCCTGGCAGGCCGCCCAGGCCTGGTCGAAGCCGGCGAGCGACGCGCCGACGGCCGCCAGTTCATCGCGCCACGCCTGCAGCTGCTCCGACTCCCCGGGGCGGTATTCCTGCCCGGCGAGTTCGTCCAGCATGTCCTGCAGGTCGACCGACCGCGAGCTGGCGATGAACGAGCGCGGCGACAGGTCGTCGCGCGAGGCCCCAGCGCCATAGGGCGAACGCGCGAACAGCTCCGCGCCGAGCCCTTGGGCATCCGCGTCGCCGGCGGCGCCGGACCACGAGGTGGTGACGAGCGGCCATCGCCCGGTGCGTTCGACCAGGCCACGGGCCTCGTGCCACAGCGTCTTACTGTCTTCGGGCAAGACACGGGCGACCCAGGCGTGTTCGCCATTGCCGGGCACCGGCACCCGGTGCCACCGCAAGCCCCGCAGGGACGTGCCGTCCAGGCTGCCCAGCAAGTCCGCCTGGGACTGCGCCGGCGACCAGACCGGGTCGTTGGCCGGGGCGCCGCACTCCGGAGCCCGGCGCGTCGCCATCGCCGCCAGCCAGCCGCGAACCGCGCTCGCGTCGACCTGCGCGGCCCCGGCCAGCACGCCCGTGCGCAGGAATGCTCGAATGGCCGGCACCACGGCCAGGCCCAGCATCTGCGAGCCGGCGTCCGGGTTGTGCGCGAGCCAGGCGCCGGCCACTTCCTCCGCGTCGGCGGCCTGGCCTGCATCCGCCAGCAGCAGCCAGCAGGCCTGCCAGATGAAGTCCGCGAGATAGCCTCCGCTGCCGCCTGCCTCCCGCAGGTAGCGCGCCAGGGCGCGCGCGATGGCCAGGGTCCCGGTCGTCTCGGCGGCCGGCGCGATCCTGATGGCGTCCGCCGTCATCGACAGGCCCGCCAGCGCATCGGCGGGCACGCCCAGCGCGGCCAGTTCCGTCAGCTGGCGCGGATCGATCGCCCCGGTGTCGCAGCCGAAGCGGCGAGCGACCCGCGCCTTGAGCACGAACTCCGCGTCGTCGCAGAAGGGCCCGAAGTCCTGGCCATGCTGCGACAAGGTCGAGAGGAATCCGGACGTCCAGTCCGCACCGGCGGGACGCAGTTGCCGCCGGCCGACCATCGCGATCGTGCGCAGCCGCGCGGCCGCTTCCCGCAGGCACCAGTCGGGCTGCTGCGCACGGGAGATCGCCGCCTGGGCGCCGACGGCCGGCGCGGCCTCGTCCGCCAGCAGCGCGACGTCGGGCAGCAGGCGCTGCAGCCGATACACGATGGCGCCGTGGGCGGGCAGGCGCCAGGCTCCGCCGGCCAGGAGCGTGGTCAGCGCCTGGAACGCCTCTGGCGCAAAGCCGGCGACACAGGCGCGCTCCGCATTGGTCAGCACCTCGCCGATCGCGCGGTCCAGGGAGGCGTCCTGGATGGCCCGGGTCGTCAGCATGGCCTACTTGGCGTCGCCCTGGATGCCGAGATCGGCGTAGAACGCCTCGGGGCTCATCGGCCGGCCGAGGAATTTCTTCACGAGGACGTCGGGCTCCTGCATGCGCGCCGGCGCGAGGATGTCCTGGCGGTAGCGCAGGCCCACCGCCGGGTTCTGCAGGCCGCCCTTCTGGAACGCGGTGAACAGGTCCATCGCGTACACCTTGGCCCAGGCGTAGCCGTAGTAGGTGCCCTCGTAGCCGCCCATCAGGTGCGTGAAGCCGGCCTGCGGCACGGTGCCCGCGACGAACGGATCGGCCGTGTACCGGGCGCGCGTCGCCGCCCAGACCGCGGTGGTGTCCACCGGCGGCGTGGCGGAGTGGTAGCGCTGGTCGACGAGCGCGTAGAACACATTGGTGCCCAGGTGCGTCCAGGCCTGGTTGAAGTGGCGGCCGGCGTTGAGGCTGGCGATCATCGTGTCGGGCATCGGCTCGCCGGTGCTGGCGTTGGACGTGATCTTCCTCAGGATCGCCGGATCCCACGTGAAGTTCTCCAGCATCTGCGACGGCGCCTCGACGAAGTCCTGGCGGTAGCCGTTGTTCAGCGTCTCGTACGGCGTGTCGGCGCACAGCGCGGCGACGTTGTGGCCGAACTCGTGGAAGAACACGAGCACGTCCTGGTGCGACAGCAACGACGGCTTGCCCGGCGCCGGCGCGGGCCAGTTGCCGATGATGGTGTTGACCGCGGGCCGCGCCGTGCCGTCCGGCATCACGCGGCGGCCGGTGGGGCCGAAGTTGGCGAAGTGGCCGTACTTGCCGTCGCGCGGGTACAGGTCGAGGTAGAACACGCCGCGGTCGGCGCCGGTGGCGGTGTCGGTGACCTTGTAGCCGACGACGTCGGGATGCCAGGTCGGCAGGTCTGCCGACTTGGTGAAGGTCAGGCCCAGCATGTGGCTGTAGAAGTCGAGCACCGCGTCGATCGTGTGCTGCGCCGGGAAGTACTGGCGCACCGCCTCGGGGTCGAGGTTGAACTGCTTCTTGCGCGCGATGTCGGCGTAGAACCAGCGGTCCCATTCGTCGAGCGGCGCGCCCTTGAGCTCGGCCAGCTTCGCGCGCTGCTCGCGCGCCAGCGGCAGCAGCGCGGCGCTCTGCGACGTGAGGAACTTCTCGACGCGCTCGGGCGTGCCGGCCATCCGGTCGGCCAGCGTGTAGGCCTCCCAGTTCGGATATCCGAGCAGCTTGGCCGCCTCGTCGCGCAGCGCGATGGCCTTCTGCAGCAGCTCGACGTTCTTCTGGCCTCCGCGCGTGTAGTAGGCCATGTAGAAGGCCTTGCGCGCGTCGGCGGACGTGGCGTTGGCCAGGAACTGCGTGAACGAGCTCTCGTTGACGGGCACCACCAGCCGGCCATCCGCGTCCGTCTTCAGGCTCGCCGCGAGGTCGGGCTTGAGGCCGTCGGCCTGCTCCTTCGCGATCGTGATCGTCGTGTTCGCGTTCGACAGGTTGGACATGAACGCGTTCTCGAGATCGGCGATCTCCTTGGCGATCGCGACGAAGCGCTCGCGCTTGTCCGCCGGCAGGCCGGCGCCGGCGCGCCTGGCGGCGAGCAGGTGGATCTCGGTGAGCTTGCGCTGCGCGGGGCCGCGCGCCGTGCGGCTCTTCGCCGCGGCCGCGAGCGCCTGGTACAGGTCGGGTCGCGCGAACAGCTCGGCGAGGTAGCCGGTGACCGCGGTGTTGCAGCGCTCGGACGCGTCGCGCACCGCCTTGTCCGGCGCGACGTTGAACAGCAGCACCTGCGCGCCAAGGTTGTCCGAGAGGTCGGACACGGTGTTCTCCAGCGGTTCGACCACCGTCTTGAACGTGCGGGCCGAGCGCGCGTGCACGAGCGCGTCGATGCGCTTGCCCGCGTTCGCGATCTCGGACTTGCAGCTGTCGTCGATCTGCGCCGCGGTGAGCGAGAAGTCGATCTTCAGCGGCACGCTGTGCACCTGGACGGCCTGGGCGCAGGCCAGCGGCAGCAGCGCCAGCGACACGGCGGCCGCGACCGGGCGCAGGGATGGGACACGGGTCAACATCGCGGGGATTCCTTCGAACGAGCGGACGAAGCGCGTAGCGTATCCGCCTTCGGTGCCCGCTTGGAGACCGCGGCTTCGGGATGAACCCTTTGAGTGCTATCCCGATTCGCTACGCGAGAAGCGTGCGCAGGCTCGCGGCGGACACCGGCTTGACCAGGTGCGCCGAGAAGCCCCGGGCGCGCGAGCGGCGCACATCGTCGGGCGTGGCCGAGCCGGTGATCGCCACGATGGGCAGGTGCTCGCAGCCGGGCTGGAAGCGCAGGTGCGCGGCCAGCTCGTAGCCGTCCATCGCGGGCATGTCCAGATCCAGGAGGGCGATGTCGGGCAGCGCATCCTGCAGCGCGGCGAGCGCCGCGGGGCCGTCGTGGGCCACGGTGACGTGGTAGCCCCATGCCGTCAGGATCTGGCCGAGCGAATCGGCCGCGTCGACGCTGTCGTCGACGATCAGGATGTGGTGGATCGGGTGATGTCGCGGCGCCGGGCCGGCGTGGGAGCGTGCGGCGCGGTGTTCTTTCTTCGCGTGAAGGAGGGCCATGTCGTTCTTCGAATGGAGTGCCAGGCTCGGAGGGCCTCTGAATGCAGTTCCAGCGGGGCATGAGCAATCCGGATGCCTGCGCGGACGGTCGTTCAGCGCGCAGCCAAGTCCGCGCACAGGCCGGTCGGAAACGCGCTCGCGACCGCGGCGTACCCCGCGTCGTTCGGGTGCAGCCGGTCGGAGCTGGCCAGGCGCGCCAGCAGGCGCGCCGGGCGGTCCGGATCGCGCACGACACGGTCGGCGTCGACCACCGCGTCGAACGCGCCGCCGTCGCGGATCCACGCGTTGACCTCCTGGCGCAGCACCTCCTTGGCGGGCGCGTCGTAGCCCCGCAGCAGCGTCGTGCCTTCCACCGGCGTCAGCGTCGTGCCGATCGCGCGCAGGCCGGCGCCGTGCGCGCGCGCGACGAGCTCGCGGAACGCCACGACAAGCGCCCGCAGCGACACGGTCTCGCCCGCCGGCGCGACGTTGCCGTCGAAGCCGATGTCGTTGTTGCCCAGGTGCACGAGGACGGCGCGCGCGCCGGGCTGGGCCAGCACGTCGCGGTCGAAGCGCGCGAGGCCGGACTCGCCGAGCGCGCGGCCGAAGTCCGGCGTCCGCGGTCGATGGCGCACGGGGCTGTCATGCAGCAGGCAGTTGCCCACCAGGCCCGCGTTGACGACGCCCAGGCGCGCGCACGCGCCGCCTTCGCGCTGCAGGCGCGCGGCGAGCGCGTCGCCCCAGCGCGCATTCGCGCCGGGCGTGCTGCCGTCGCCGTCGATCCACGAATCGCCGAACAGGACGAGCGTCGCGCTGTCCGCGGGCGCCTCCACGTCGACGCCGGTCAGGAAGGGCCAGTCGTCGATCCGGCGGGGCGCATGCCAGTGCGCGCTGCCGGCGACGTCGCCGGCCGCGGCGGCGACATA
>Ga0209258_101110_pt1 | contig 11338 bp, 6 predicted proteins | sample Araplaol_mTSA_r2_FD_184281 | JGI IMG/M metagenome (GOLD analysis project Ga0209258, IMG submission 184281) | Arabidopsis root microbial communities from North Carolina, USA - plate scrape CL_Col_mTSA_r2 (SPAdes) (version 2) | ecosystem: Host-associated > Plants > Roots > Endosphere | place: USA...
CGGCGACGGCGCGTCTGCCGTCAAGGCCATCCGCCGGCACTCCCCCGATCTCGTCTTTCTCGACGTGCAGATGCCGGCGCTCACGGGCATCGACGTCGTGGCCGCCATCGGCACGGAGCGCATGCCGGCCATCGTGTTCGTCACGGCCCATGAGCAGTACGCGGTGAAGGCCTTCGAAGCGAACGCGGTGGACTATCTGGTGAAGCCGTTCAGCCGCGAGCGTTTCGCCGATACCTTGTCGCGCGCGAAAAGCCGGCTGGCCGAGCGCGCGAACCGCGCCGAGCCGTCCTCCGCCCGGATCATGCAGGCGCTGGAAGCGCTGCGCCAGCGTGACCAGTATGTCGAGCGCCTTCCCGTGCGCATCGACGAGCACATCACCTTCGTCGGTGTCGACGACATCGTATGGATCAAGGCCAGCGGCAATGTCGTGCTGCTGCACCTGGCCGACCGCGTCCACGAGCTGCGCGAAACGATGTCGTCGCTGGTCACGCGGCTGGACCCAAGGCATTTCGCGCGCATCCATCGCTCGGCGATCATCAACATGCGCCGCGTCCAGGCGATCCATCCATGGTTCAACGGACACCACGTCGTCACCATGGACACCGGCCAGAAGCTCCGCATGAGCCGTTACCAGCACGAAGCTTTCCTGAGGCTGGTCTCCCCGCGCGATGCCAGGCCGGAAGCCTAGTGCGCGCCCACGGCCATCCGCGCGGTTGCCGGTAGAGGGTCGCCGTCGCTGCGATAGTGCGCGCCGAGGCTATCGCGCCGCTGGCGCGCGGCGGCGAGGATCGCATGTGCCAGGCGGGCCTGCCACGCGTGCTCGCTCCACTCGGTACAACGCTGCATGGCAGCGCCCAGCACGACGTCGTTGCGCACGGGACCTGCCGCATCCCACAGCAGGCGTCGCAGTTCGGCCTTCGCGGTTTCAGGCAGACCGTCATCACGTATGCGCCAGGCAAAGGCACCTTTGGGTTGTGCCTGTGGTAGGCGTGCAAGCCGTCTACCCATGCGCTGTCCGCAGAGGACGGCCTCGAGTAACGAATTGCTGGCGAGGCGGTTCGCGCCGTGCACACCGTTGCATGCCACCTCGCCGACCGCATGGAGACCGGGAACCGTCGTGCTGCCGTCGAGATCGGTGCTGAGGCCGCCCATGTGAAAGTGCGCCGCTGGCGTGACGGGAAGCGGCTGGCGTCGCGGATCGATGCCATGCGCGAGGCAAGTAGCCAGCACGGTGGGAAAGCGCAGGTTCCAGTCGCCTTCCACACGGCGCGCATCCAGCCATGCACCGCGACCTTCCTGCCGTGCCTGCCATACGCGTCGCGCTACTACATCGCGCGGGGCGAGGTCTCCTGACGCGTGCACGTTCTTCATGAGCATGGCGCCCGCCGCATCGATCAGGCTTGCGCCAGCGCCTCGCAGGGCTTCAGTGATCAGCGGAAGGCAATGGGTGCCCGGGATATCCAGCGCCGTCGGATGAAACTGGACGAACTCCAGGTCGCGCACGGCAGCGCCCGCCGCCATGCCCAATGCCAGGCCACTGCCATCGGCGCCGATGGGATTGCTGGTGCACGCAAACGCGGCGCCAATGCCTCCGGTGGCAAGCACCACGGCGGGGGCCTCGATCTCTTCGATGGCGCCACTCGCGTCGCGCGCCCGCACGCCACATACGCGCCCACCACGCAACAGCAGTGCCTGTGCTTCGATGCCTTCGCGGCGGTGTATGCGCGAATCCTCCATCACCTTCCGTGAGAGCGCACGCATCACTTCGGCGCCAGTGGCGTCGCCGCCGGCATGCACGATGCGGGCGGCGCAGTGACCACCCTCGCGCCCCAACTGCAGATGCCCCCGCGCATCATGGTCAAACGCTGCGCCAAGTGACACGAGCCAGTCGATGGCTGCCGGCGCCTGCGTGCAAAGCCAACGCACGATCGCCGCGTTGTTGTGGCCGGCGCCCGCCGCCAGGGTGTCCGCCACATGGTCGGCAACGCGGTCGTGTGCATCCAGTGCGGCGGCAATGCCGCCCTGCGCCAGAGTGCTGGCGGCGCCATCCCCACCGTGCGAGCGGCAAAGCAACTGCACCGGCATGGGCGCGGCGGCGAGCGCGGTGGCGAGGCCGGCAGCGCCGCCGCCGACGATCACAAGCGGAAGCTGCGCACTCAACGAACGGTCTCGCGCCTGCCGATGTCGAGCATGCGCTGCAGCGCAGCGCGTGCACGATCGGCGATCGGCCCAGGCACCTCCACGACATGCTGGCGATCGCGCAGGGCGGCGTAGATGTTCGGCAAGGTGATCTGCTGCATGTGCGGGCACAGCTGGCAGGGTTTGACGAACTCGATGGCGGGGAACTGCACGCGCAGGTTGTCCGCCATCGAACACTCGGTGATCAAGGCGACGCGGGCCGGCTTTTCCTGTTCGAGCCACCGCCCCATAGCAGTGGTGGAGCCGACGAAGTCGACTTCGGCCAGCACCTCGGGCGAGCACTCGGGGTGCGCGACCAGACGCGCATCGAATTGCTCGCGTGCATGGCGCGCCTGCGATGCGGTGAACTTCTCGTGCACTTCGCAGCGCCCGTCCCACAGCACCAGCTCCACCCCGGTCTGGGCGGCCACGTGGCGGCCGAGAAAGTGGTCGGGAAGGAAGATCACCTTGTCCGCGCCCATCGACTCGACCACCTGCACGGCGTTGGCCGAGGTGCATATCGCATCGGATTCGGCTTTCACCGCAGCCGACGTATTGGCGTAACTCACCACCGGTGCGCCCGGATGCCGACGGCGCAAGGCCCGTACGTCCTCGGCGGTGATGGAGGAAGCGAGCGAGCAACCGGCTTCGAGGCTGGGGATCAGCACGGTCTTGCGCGGCGCGAGGATCTTGGCGCTCTCCGCCATGAAGTGGACGCCGCACAGCAGGATCAGGTCCGCATCGCATTCGCTCGCTGCCTGCGCCAGCCCGAGCGAATCGCCGGTAATGTCCGCAACGCCATGGAAGATCTCCGGCGACTGATAGCTGTGCGCCATGATCACGGCGCCGCGCTGCTTCTTCAGCCGTTGGATCGCATCGATCCACGGCAGGTGCAAGGGCACCTCGAAACAGGGAATGTTCGACGACAATCGCTCGCAGAGTTCCGCGTATTCGTCGATGAGCTCGTCGCGCCACTCGGGTCGTGGCAGGTCCAGAACGTCGGTCATGATCGCTGCCGGCCTCAGCCGTTTCGCAAGGAAGCACGAAGCGTGGATCGCCCCTCGCGTTGCGCATGCGCCACACGACCCGACCCAGGCAGATGGATATCGTCCGAACGACCCACGCTGCATCGGCGCAGGCTGAAAGGAACGACGGTGTTTATCTTGTCGGTGAAGGCGGTACCCGCACCCTGACTCAGGTCAAGGCACGCGGGGCGCGGGTTATGGCTCTGGCCCATGTCTTGCGCATGCGATGCGAATCGCAAGTTCACGCGCTTTGCGGTCGTCGTTGCGGAAATATCACTGCCACTTCATGGCAACACGCGGAGGGGCCACCTCGTGTAGAACTGCATGCTCGACATCTTTTTGCCGCGGTCGGTCAGCGTCATCCCTACTGCCGTTCGGACGCCTAAACCAAAAGCCTTCGCGAAACTTAGATCGGACTGACTGTCACTTGAATGCCGCCGCATGGGAACCAACGCCGACCGTGGAATGCGATCATGCATAAGTTTGGCGAAAGTAAGCCCGCCGATACTAGGCGCAGCCACGGGAGGGCGTACCGAAGACTTCGCAAGAAGCGCCGCGCTGGATGCGATGGTTTAACTCAATACCAACGTTTTCTTCCCTTCTGGTGTCGCGTGCAAAGATCCGGCGTTAGTGCCAAGCAGGAATCCCTGCCGAAAAAAGGCGTGTATCGCATCCTGATCTGCCGGCCGAACCATCGGCTCGGCAACACGATCCTGTTGACGCCTTTGATCACGGAACTGGAACGCCTGTACAAGGGAGCGGAGATCGACATCCTTTCGGAAGGCCCGATCGCCGAAGAGGTGTTCACCACGTTCTTCAGCGTGAAGAACGTCTATTGCCTTCCCAAGCGTGGCTTCAAGCACCCCTTCCGCTTCCTCGGCATGCTGCTGCGCATTCGCGAGATCCAATACGACCTGATCGTCGACCCCTGCCTCGGCTCGGGCTTCAGTCGCGCCCTGACCAAGTTCCTGCGCGGCCGCTACAAGCTTGGCTTCAGTGACGATGCAACGCATTCGGGCTTGACCCATCCCGTGCCGACCGCCGCTGCGCTCAAGCACATGGCCCAGCGCCCCATCAACCTGCTGCGCTGGGCATACAAACACTACGCAGGCGATGGCGAGACCGCTGCCGAATATCCGTCCCTGGATATCCGTCTTTCCGACGAGGAACGCGCGCATGGTCGCGCGGTGATAGGACAGCTTCTGCCAGCGCCGCGCCAGGGCAGCGCCGCGCCGATCGTCGGCATCTTCGCGAATGCCACGGGTGCCAAGCGTTATCCCGCGGCATGGTGGAACGAGTTCATCGCGGCCTTCGAGGCGATGAGCCCGCAAGCGCGCATTCTCGAACTCATCCCGATGCACGGACATTCCATGCTGGGCGAAACGTATCCTGGCTATTACTCTTCCGACATTCGACGCATGGGCGCGGTGATGGCAGGCATGGACCTGATGATCACGGCCGACTGCGGCGTCATGCATCTGGCCGTGGCCTCCAAAGTGCCGACGGTCGGCATGTTCTGCGTCACCGACGCTTCTGTGTATGCGCCCTACGGACTGGGAAGTTGCTCACTGATGACACATGGCCTGTCCGCAAAAGACGCCGCCGAGCAGGTCGTCCGGACCTATGCCGCGCTGCTTGGGCGTGTGGCCGCGCCCAATACGGCTGCCGCGACCGACCCCGAGCTGGACTGGAACCAGGCGGGCCTCGGCAGCCTGGGGCTGTCGCACTGATGGCTCGTGTTCGCTGTGGATGATCGCATCCCGTCGCCAGGTCACCCTGCCGTAGCGGACTCCACGCACCGGGAACGTCGTGAACGTTGGCTGCTGATGCTGCTGGCGTTGCTGTTGCTTGCGGCGGGCATAGGCATGCGCACGCCCACGCCATCCGACGAGCCGCGCTTTGCGCTCGTGGCCCACCAGATGGTGGCGTCCGGCAATTGGCTGATTCCCCATCGCGGCAGCGACTGGTACTCGGACAAGCCACCGACGTTCATGGCCATGCAGGCCGCGTCGCATGCATTGACCGGCAACTGGCAGATCGCGTTTCTGCTTCCCTCGCTGCTCGCGTCGCTGGGCACGCTGTGGCTGGTCTACGACCTGGCACGGCGACTATGGGGCCACAAGGCGGGCCTGTGGGCGGCACTCGCCCTGTTGAGCACGGTGCAGTTCGTGTTCCAGGCCAAGCGCGGCCAGATCGATCCGACAGTCACGTTCTTCGTCACGGCCGCCAACTACGGCCTATTGCGTCATTTCCTGCTCGGGCCTGATCGGCGCGCGCTGTGGCTCGGCTGCTTTGCCGCGGGCCTGGGCGTCATCACCAAGGGCGTGGGCGTACTCGCCTTCCTTATGCTGATCCCGTGGCTGGTCGCGCGACGCTGGCGCTGGCAAGGGTTGTCTTCCGCACGGGAGCACGTGACGACCTGGATCGGGGCGGCGCTGGCCTTTCTCGGCGCCATGGCGTGCTGGTTGCTGCCCTTGGCGATTTATGTGCACATACATGACAGCGCCACCGCACGCGACTACATCAGCGACATCTTCATCAACCAGACGCTTCATCGGTACGTCCATCCGTGGAACAGCTTCCAGCCGCCATGGTTCTACCTGGAAGTGATCTTCACCTCGTGGTTGCCACTCAGCCTGGCCTTGCCCGGGCTGCTGCCTGCGTGGCGGCAACGGCTGCGCGAACGCGATGCCAGGTTCCTGCTGCCGCTGACCTGGTCGCTGCTGCTGATCGTGTTCTTCAGCCTCACGCGCGCCAAGCGCGACGTCTACATCATGCCGGTGCTGCCATTGCTGGCGCTATGCGCCGGTCCGTTCCTGCGCGACATACTGCAACGGCGCTGGGCCCAATGGCTCGCGCTGGCATTCGTCGCGGCACTGGCGGCGCCCGCGCTGGTGGTGGGCTTGCAGGGGATGCTGCATCCGACGGCATGGACCCGGCATTTCGTCGAGGCGCGTCAGCTCGGTGATCAGGCGCCATCGTTCTGGATCGCCTGCCTCGTCATGGGTGCCTGGATGTGCCTGTGCATTGCCGCAGGTCGCCTGCGCCACGCAGGCGCGGCGCTGCTCGCCAGCCTTGCCGGTCTTTGGCTTGTATGGGGCCTGTGGGTAGCGCCTTTGCTGGCCCGCGCGAGTTCGCAGGCGCCCTTGGTGCAACGCGTCGAGCAAGCCATCGGGCCGGATGCGGAGCTCGCCCTCGTTGCCTGGAAGGAAGAACTTCCGCTGGCCTTCCAGCGCAAGGTCACCGACTTCGGTTTCGTCACGCCGTGGCACGAGCAATTGGCGGCCGCCATCCGTTGGCAGGAGCAGAAGCCGGCGCAACGCTGGGTATTGATACTTTCCGACGTCATGGCGCCCTGCATCGACAAAGCGGCGACGCTCGACATGGGGATCACCAGCGGACGCGACTGGCGCCTTTACCGACTCGATGCCGTCGCCCCCGCCTGCCGCGGCGGCGTCGTGCCGGTCGGTGACGTCGAGGACTGGGGCGGCATCGACAAGCGTCGCTGAGTGGAACAATGACATCGCACAACGAGCCATGCGTGCCCAACCAGAACCCTAGCGCGACGCAGTCCATCGACCCGGCCGCACGTCGCCACGCATCCCTGCGCGACCTGTGGACCACGCTCGCGGCCATGCCGTGGTTGTGGTGCTGGCTGATCGCCGCGTTGATCGCCATCTTCCAGCATGGGCCGATGCCCATGTATTCCACCCGCACGCTGTCGGTGGCGTGGGAAATGTGGACGCACCACAGCTTCATCCTGCCCTATCTCAATGGCGAGCCTTACAGCGAAAAGCCGCCGCTCCTGCTGTGGCTGATCCACCTCGGATGGCTGGTGGGTGGCGTGGGCGATGTATGGCCTCGCGTGATGGAAGTGCTGCTGGGTGCGCTGCAGCTCGTGCTGGTGGCGGCGCTGGCCCGCCGGCTCTTTCCGCAACGTCCCGCGGTGGCGCGCACGGCGCCGTGGATCGCTGGCGCGTTTACGTTTGGGTTCCTGTTCGGTCTGCAGGTGATGTACGAAGTGCTGCTCGCCGACTGCGTGCTGGCCGCGTTGCTGTGCCTGACACCGAAGCCTGGGCGCGACGCGCCGCGCTTCGCCTGGTTTGCACTCGCGGTGGGCCTGGGGCTGCTCAGCAAGGGCCCGGTGATGTTGCTGCACGTGGCCTTTCCATGGCTGCTTGGTCCGGTGTGGAACCGATGGGCGCAACAGGAGCGGCGGCGTTGGTACCTGCGTGGCGCGATCGCCATCGCTGCCGGCGGCCTGCTGCTGCTGGCGTGGGTGCTTGCCGCCACCGACGCGGGCGGCGAGGCGTATCGGCAACGATTGTTGATCCATCAGACGGCCGGGCGCGTCGTCGATGCCTTCGCTCACGCCGAACCGTTCTGGTGGTACGTGCCGTTGCTTCCGGTGCTGACCTTGCCGTTCTCGCTATGGCCTCGATGCTGGGCGGCGCTGGCGACGTTGCGGCGACCGTTCGAGCACGGGCTGCGTTGCCTGTTCGCATGGCTCGGCCCGGTTCTGCTCGGATTTTCCGCCGTCAGCGGCAAGCAGCCCTATTACCTGCTGCCTGAATTTGGCGGCTTCGCGTTGCTGGTCGCTTTTGCGCTCGCATCGCGCGAGGAACATCATCCGTCGGGTCCGCGATGGTGGCAGCCATGGCCTCTGGCCTTGTTGCTGGGTGCGGGCGGCATCGCCTTGGCGCTACTGGGCAACCTGGTCCGCAGCGGGCATGTCGTCGATCATCAGCTGGTGGAAGTGTCGCGCTACGGCCTTCCATTCGGGATGCTTTTCCTGATGCTGGCACTGGTACTGGCGGTGCCACGCAAGGCCGAGCTGCAGCGCATCGCTGTCGTTGGCCTGATCGCCGCGGTTGCCGCCAACGGCCTGTTCACGCTCACCATCTGGCCTGCCTACGATTTCACGCCGGTCGCGCGGATGCTGGCCAAGGCCGAAGCGGAAGGTCATCCCATGGCCAATTTCGAATCGAACGATGGCCAATACACCTTCCTGGGAAGACTGACCCAACCGGTGACGCAGCTTCATGGCATGGCCGAAGCCACGCGCTGGGCGCAGGATCATCCTGACGGGCTGGTGATCACCTACCCTCGCCGCCTGACAGCGCTCGATCGCACGCACGCCGTCTATATCCAGCCGTTCCGCGGCATCTGGCTTGCGGTATGGCCGGCTCCCGACTTCGTGCAGGCCCAGGCGAAAGGCCAGCTTGACGATTAGCGCGCCGCTGGCCGTTCGCATCGACGCTCGGCGGCGCCCGCGGCGATAACGACAAGGTTGCCTTCCCGCTGCTGCGAGAGGCACCACGCCACGCGAAATCGGCGCTGCTTACTGGATCGTCGCGACGTCCACGCGCCCGGCGCGCGCCGCCTTCACCAGCGCCTCGTGATCGCGCTCGTTCTGGTCGGCATATGCGACCGCGAACGACGCCATCGCGTCGGCGAATGCATCGCTCTTGCCCAGGTAGCCGGCCAGCACGACGGCATCGGTCGATCGCGCATGCGCGCGCGCCACCGCGTGCGCGCAAAGGCGTCCGTAGCGGCGCATGTTGGCCGGCTTCATCAGTTCCACCTGCGGTGATACCTTCGCGTCGCGCAGCTGGCGCACATAGAACTGGCGATTCGCGCCCTGCGTCCATCCCAGGAACATGTCGCTGGCCGATTGCATGAGACGCTGCCCTGTCACCACGCGCTGCCCCTGGTGCTTGTATGGACACTTGCCGACGAAAGGCTCGATGACCGACTCGCGCGCTTCCTTGAACTGCAGGAACAACGGATCGCCATTGCCCGACACCAGCAGCATGATGCCGCAATAGGTGCCCACGCTCCCCACGCCGACCACCTTGATGGCGGTATCCATCGGTTCGAAACGGTCGAGCAGCACGCGCCGCTCCGGCGAGAGCGATTCACGATAGGCGGCGAACGCCTTCAGGCGATCTTCCTGGCTCACCTCGTTCTGCAAGGCATTGTCGTGATAGATCAGCGGCGGCTCGTCCTGGATGCGCGGCGGCGAACCGCCCGCGACGGTCAGCTTGACGAACTCCTTGGTATGCGCGGTGTGTTCCACCGCCTTGCGCACGGTCTTGATCGCCACCTTCTTCAGTTGCTGGTCTTCCATGCGATCGATGACGTCCTGCAGATCGATATGGTCGTACCAGGCCGACAGCAGCGGCATCGCCGCATAGCCGGCCATGTAATCGCGATAGGCGGATGCCGCTTCCCACGCAGCCTCCTTGGCCTCCTGCGCACTGAAGCCATTGGCACGCGATGCCACCACCAGGCTCGCGCAAAGGCGCTTGATGTCCCACTCCCACGGGCCCGGCGTGGTCTCGTCGAAATCGTTGATGTCGAACACCAGCTTTCGCTCGGGCGTGGCGAAGCCACCGAAGTTGACCAAGTGCGCGTCTCCGCAGATCTGCAGATGGATGCCGGTGTTCGCGGTGGTGGACAGATCGCCTGCCATGATCGCCGCGGCGCCACGGTAGAACGCGAACGGTGATGCCATCATGCGTCCGTAACGGATGGGCACCAGCGCTTCGATGCGCCCTTTGGCGGTTTCGATCAGCACGTCCACCGGATCAAAGCGCTTACGTGTCGGCGACCAGCCCCCCAGGGCCTTGCGGGAGCAGACCGAGCGCAACGCCTTGCCCATGGCCTCGCGGTCTTCCACCGTGTGCCTGAAGCTGTGCGGCAGCATGCTCTCCAGCGGCGCCGGCGGCGGCGCCGCCACCTTGGACTTGTGCCGACTCGCCACGCGTGCCTTGCCGGGATGCTTGCGGGAAGAAACCTGAGGCTCAGCTACCGTGGACATGGATGCCCCCTTCGAGATTGAGCGTGACAAGGCGAGTGGCCGATCGGGCGGTCAGCCGATCAGATCCCCATTTGACGCCCACCGGGGCCGGATGGGAACCGAAAAACTACGTGAATCGGGCGAAATTCCTGAGCAATCCAGTTGCTACCGGCTGGCCCGCCCCCTCCACGACCCAGGAATCAAATAAGCCAAACCATCCCGGGCATCCTGCCGCCAACGCGGCATGCGCGGCGGCATCAAGCGCCGTCTGACGGAATCCTGCGTTTGCGGCGCACGCGCATCAAAAGAAAAGGGCCGGCATGGCCGGCCCTTTCGCATCACTTCAGCGGAAGCTTTACTTCTTCTGCGGCGCTTCCTTCAGGCCACGGTTCAGCAGCATCGGCTCGATGCTCGGATCCTTGCCGCGCCAGTCCTTGTACATCTTGCCCAGCTCTTCGGTGTTGCCGCGCGAGAGGATCATCTCGCGGAAGCGATCACCGTTCGCGCGGGTCATGCCGCCCTTGTCGACGAAGCCCTGGAAGGCATCATCGGCCAGCATTTCCGTCCACAGGTAGGCGTAGTAGCCGGCGGCGTAGCCGTTGCCCCAGATGTGCTGGAAATAGCTCGAGCGGTAGCGCGGCGGCACGTAGCTCAGGTTGATCTTCGCCTTGGCCAGCGCGTCGGCTTCGAACTTGTCCGGATCCTGCTTGGGCGCATCCGGGCCCAGGCTGTGCCAGCTCATGTCGAGCAGCGCGGCCGAGACCAGTTCGGTCATGTCGTAGCCCTTGTTGAAGGTCTTCGACTTCTTGATCTTCTCGACCAGCTCCTGCGGCATCGGTTCGCCGGTCTTATAGTTCTTCGCGTAGTTGGCGAAGATCTTCGGATCGGTGGCCCAGTGCTCGTTGAACTGCGACGGGAATTCCACGAAGTCGCGCGCGGTGGCCGCACCCGACAGGCTCGGGTATTGCGAGTTGGCAAAGATGCCGTGCAGGCCATGGCCGAACTCGTGGAACATGGTGATCACGTCGTCGAACGAGAGCAACGCCGGCTGGCCCGGCGCGGGCTTGGTGAAGTTGGCGACGTTGAACACGACCGGCTTGGTGCCCATCAACTTGGACTGGTCGACCAGGTTGCTCATCCAGGCGCCGCCGTTCTTGTTGTCGCGCTTGAAGTAGTCGCAGTAGAACAGCGCGAGCGACGAGCCATCCTTGTCGAACACTTCGAACACGCGCACGTCAGGCTGCCAGACGGGGATGTCCTTGCGCTCCTTGAAGGTCAGGCCGTAGAGCTGGTTGGCGGCGTAGAACACGCCGTTCTGCAGCACGTTGTCCAG
>Ga0209258_101111_pt1 | contig 11318 bp, 10 predicted proteins | sample Araplaol_mTSA_r2_FD_184281 | JGI IMG/M metagenome (GOLD analysis project Ga0209258, IMG submission 184281) | Arabidopsis root microbial communities from North Carolina, USA - plate scrape CL_Col_mTSA_r2 (SPAdes) (version 2) | ecosystem: Host-associated > Plants > Roots > Endosphere | place: USA...
AGCCGCTGGCGTCAAGGCGTCCGAGCTCGACCTGATCGTGCTGGGCACGACCACGCCCGACATCATTTTCCCGTCCACCGCCTGCCTCGTTCAGCATCGCCTGGGCGCCAACGGCTGCGCCGCATTTGACGTCAACGCGGCCTGCTCCGGCTTCGTGTACGCGCTGGGCATTGCCGACAAGTTCATTCGCAGCGGCCAGTCGAAGAAGGTGCTGGTGATCGGCGCCGAAACGCTGACCCGCATGATCGACTGGAACGAGCGCGAAACCTGCGTGCTGTTCGGCGACGGTGCTGGCGCCGTGGTGCTGGAAGCGTCCGAAGAGCCCGGCATCTACGCCACGCTGCTGCACGCCGATGGCGGCTTCAAGCATCTGCTGTACAACCCGGTGGGCGTGTCCGTGGGCTTCAAGGACGACGAGCCCAACCACGGCGTGCGCATCAACATGTCCGGCCGCGAAGTGTTCAAGGTGGCGGTGAAGACGCTCGACTCGCTGGTCGACGAAACGCTGCAGGCCGCCGGCATGGAGGCCTCGCAGATCGACTGGCTGATTCCGCACCAGGCCAACCTGCGCATCATCGAAGCCACGGCGAAGCGCCTGGAAATGCCGATGGACCAGGTCATCGTGACCGTGCAGGAGCATGCCAACACCTCGTCCGGTTCGGTGCCGCTGGCACTGGATTACGCGGTGCGCTCGGGCAAGGTGCAGCGCGGCCAGAACCTGCTGCTCGAGGCCTTCGGCGGCGGTTTCACCTGGGCTTCGGCACTGCTGCGTTACTGAGCTTTTTTCGTTGCCGCACAGAAAATGCCGCCCCACGGGCGGCATTTTTTTGCCACCGTTTGTGGGTAGCCGCTTCTGTTGACGAAGCGGGCCGTGTGTGGCCCGCGGAACGGCCTTCGCCGAAAAGCGGCTGCAGGTGCGCCAGGGTCCCACTCCCGGCGAGAAAACCACGGGAAAGCGCGTGCCCGGAAGCCGCTCGAATGCCCATTTCCGGGCGAATACAGCTGCGTATGGCGGCCAATGCTGGCACCATTCCGTTTTTCGTTTCGGAAGATTCGCGCTCCATGACCCAGACCGCCGCTACGCTCGCATTCGTTTTCCCGGGGCAGGGCTCCCAGTCCGTCGGCATGCTGGCCGAACTGGCCGCGGCTCATCCGGAAGTGAAGACTACATTCGACGAGGCTTCGCAGGGTGCGGGCGTCGATCTCTGGGCGTTGAGCCAGCAGGGGCCGGATGAAGACCTCAATCGTACCGAAAACACCCAGCCGGCCTTGCTGGCGGCCAGCGTGGCCGTGTGGCGCGTGTGGCAGAAGCTTGGCGGCGCGCAGCCGGCGCAGCTGTCTGGTCACAGCCTGGGCGAATACAGCGCGCTGGTATGCGCGGGTGCGCTGTCGCTGCATGACGCGGCGGCACTCGTTGCCGAGCGTGGTCGACTGATGCAGGCGGCGGTTCCCCCGGGCGTGGGTGCGATGGCCGCCATTCTGGGCGGCGATGACGCACAAATCGCAGCCGTATGCGACGAAGTAGCGCAAGGCCAGGTGGTGTCGCCGGCCAACTTCAATTCACCCGGGCAGTTGGTCATTGCCGGCAACGCAGAGGCTGTGGATCGCGCGCTCGCCAAGCTGGCGGAGCAGGGCGTGAAGAAGGCGATCAAGCTGGCCGTCTCGGTGCCTTCGCATTGCGCGCTGATGCGCGATGCTTCCGATCAACTCGGCGAGCGCATGGCGTCGATCTCATGGCAGCTGCCGTCGATTCCGGTGATCCAGAACGCCGAAGCGCGCAGCTATGCCTCCGTCGAAGACATCCGCGGCGCGCTGCAGCGCCAGTTGTACCTGCCGGTACGTTGGACCGAATGCGTACAGGCGCTGGTTGCCGGCGGCGCCACCCGTATGGCCGAAGCGGGCCCGGGCAAGGTGCTCTCGGGCCTCATCAAGCGCATCGACAAGAGCGTCGAGGCACGCGCCATCGGCACGCCTGCGGAGCTCGATGCCGCGCGCGCCGAGTGGGCCTGATCAGCTTTACAGACATCATGCGCCGGACGTATGACGTCCGGCCGTCCAAAGGGAAATGACAGATGAGCAAGACACTGCAAGGTGAAATCGCCCTCGTCACCGGTGCCAGCCGCGGCATTGGTGCAGCCATCGCCGACGAGCTCGCATCGCTCGGCGCGACTGTCATCGGCACGGCCACCAGCGAGAGCGGCGCGGCCGCGATCGGTGAGCGCCTCGCGCCGCACGGTGGCCATGGTCGCGTGCTCAACGTCACGGGAGAGGGCGCCGTCGAGAAGCTGATCGACGACATCACCAAGGAATTCGGCGCCGTGTCGATCCTGGTGAACAATGCCGGCATCACTCGCGACCAGCTGCTGATGCGCATGCGCGACGAGGACTGGCAGGCGATTCTCGACACCAACCTCACCTCGGTCTACCGCGCGTCCAAGGCGGTCATGCGCGGCATGATGAAGGCACGCAAGGGCCGCATCATTTCCATCGCCTCGGTGATCGGCCTCACCGGCAACCCGGGCCAGGCCAACTACGCCGCAGCCAAGGCCGGCATCATCGCGTTCTCCAAGTCGCTGGCGCGGGAAATCGGTTCGCGCGGCATCACCGTGAACGTGGTGGCCCCGGGCTTCATCGACACCGACATGACCCGTGCGCTGCCCGAAGAATCCAAGACGGCGCTGCTTGGCCAGATCGCACTCGGCCGCCTCGGCGAAGCCAGCGATATCGCCAAGGCAGTGGCCTTCCTGGCGTCGCCGGCGGCCTCCTACATCACCGGTGAGACGCTGCACGTCAACGGCGGCATGTACATGCCGTAAGGCATGAGGAACCGGCGGCAAGCCCCGCCGCATCCTGCATTGTTTGAAACGGCCGGGCGCCGCTCCAGCTTGCTGGGAGGGTGCCTGGCGCGCCGGCACGGGCCGGTTTAACAAGGAGTTGTCGCAAGCGGATTCGTTTTAGGCGACAATTGCTTCTTTCGCGCCGGTCCCGTGGCCTGCGTTTAACCACCGCTGGCGGACCATGGCAGCCCTGAGGGTTAGCCACTACAATCCGCCGGCCATATGCCGGCCCCGATGCCGGTGTGACAGGTAACTACTCCTTGGGAGGTATTGGCAACATGAGCACCATCGAAGAGCGCGTCAAGAAAATCGTCGTCGAGCAGTTGGGCGTGAAGGAAGATGAAGTCACGGCGAACGCTTCGTTCGTGGACGATCTGGGCGCTGATTCGCTGGACACCGTTGAGCTGGTGATGGCTCTCGAGGAAGAGTTCGAGACCGAGATTCCGGACGAAGAGGCCGAGAAGATCACCACGGTGCAGCAGGCCGTTGACTACATCAAGGCCCACACCAAGGAGTGATCGCTCCGTTGTGGCAGGCGCATCTGAGCATGCGCCCGGCCACCGGCGATATCGGAAGCTGCGCCACATTGGCGCAGTTTTCGTTTCTGCAATTTGCAACGTCCGATCCCGTATGGTGTGCGCCGCGCACCGCAGGGCCCGGACGACGTGGCCGCGATAGCGCGGAAAGGCCATCCGATGCGATGGCACCACGGAAACTCGAGGGAAGATCAGTATGAGCAAACGACGTGTGGTTGTAACCGGCCTCGGCATCATTTCGCCGGTGGGCAACGATATCGCTACCGCCTGGGACAACATCCTCAAGGGCGTGAGCGGCATCGGCGAGGTTACCCATTTCGACGCCACCGCCTATGCCACGCGCATTGCCGGTCAGGTACGTGATTTCGATCCCGCCCAATGGATCGCCCCCAAAGAAATCAAGAAAATGGATCCGTTCATCCATTACGGCATCGCCGCGGGCACGCAAGCCCTGCGCGATTCCGGGCTGGAGGTGACGGAACAGAACGCGCCGCGCATCGGCGTGGCCGTGGCGGCCGGCATCGGCGGCCTGCATACCATCGAACACACCTCGATCGAGCTGCACGACAAGGGGCCGCGTCGCGTGTCCCCGTTCTTCGTGCCGTCGTCGATCATCAACATGGTGTCGGGTCACCTGTCGATCATGTACGGCTTGAAGGGCCCGAATATCGCGTGCGTGACCGCGTGCACCACCGGTACGCACAACATCGGCCTGGCCGCGCGCATGATCCAGTATGGCGATGCCGACGTGATGATCGCCGGCGGCGCCGAATTCGCCACCACCGGCACGGCGATGGCGGGCTTCTGCTCGGCCAAGGCCATGTCCACCCGCAACGACGAGCCGACCAAGGCCAGCCGTCCGTGGGACAAGGATCGCGACGGCTTCGTGCTGTCCGACGGCGCCGGCGTGCTGGTACTGGAAGAATACGAACACGCCAAGGCGCGCGGCGCGAAGATCTACGCCGAACTCGTGGGCTTCGGCATGAGCGGTGACGCGTTCCACATCACCGCGCCGAGCGAGGGCGGTGAAGGCGCCGCTCGCTGCATGGAAAGCGCGCTGAAGGATGCCAGCCTCAATCCGACCGAGGTGAAGTACATCAACGCACACGGCACGTCGACGCCGCTGGGCGATCTCGGCGAAGTGCTGGCCGCCAAGCGCGTGTTCGGCGATCACGCCTACAAGCTGGCGATGAGCTCGACCAAGTCGGTGACGGGTCACCTGCTCGGTGCAGCGGGTGGCGTGGAAGCGATCTTCACCATCCTGGCACTGCGCGACCAGGTACTGCCGCCGACGATCAACCTGGACGAGCCGAGCGAAGGCTGCGACCTCGACTTCGTGGCGCACACCGCGCGCGAAGCCAAGCTCGACGTGGCGATTTCCAACTCGTTCGGCTTCGGTGGCACCAACGGCACGCTGGCGTTCCGTCGCGTTTGAGCGACGTGACCACGCTGCATCGTCGTACCCTGCACGGCCGGCGCGATCTCCTCGCGCCGGCCGCTGCATTTCCGGAGCGCTATCCCGGGTTGCTGCAAAGCGTGACCCAGGGCTCGGCGCAGGCGCGCTACGACATCCTCTTCGCCTTTCCGCAGGACAGCCTCACGCTGGGTGCGGATGGGCTGCTGCGTAACGGCATGGGCGAAGCGCGCGCGGGGCGCTTCCTCGATGCACTCGACGAGGCCTGGACGGCTGAACGCCTACCGCGCGGCGAACCGGACGATCTTCCATTTCACGGCGGTTGGCTGCTGCTGCTCGCCTATGAGCTCGCCGGTGACATCGAGCCGCGCCTGCGATTGCGCATGCCCGAGTCGATTCCCGTGGCCTTGGCCATTCGCTGTCCCGCGGCCATCGTGGTCGACCATGAGCGCCATCGCACCGTGCTGCTCGCAGAAGCGGGGCATGAGTCCCTTCTCGATGCGATGGAAGCCGATCTGCAGGTCGACGTGCGGCCGATGCCGCTGGATGCAGCCGATGCATGCAGCGAAGACGAACCGGCGCAATTTCTTCATGGCGTCGAGCGCATCCACGAGCACCTGCGCGCCGGCGATATCTTTCAGGTGAACCTTTCGCGTGCATGGCGTGCGCATTACGCGGAGCCGCCGTCGCCGGCGTCGTTGTATGCGGCGCTGAGGCAAGCGAATCCCGCGCCATTCGCCGGCTTGCTGCAGCAGTCGACGTGGTCTGTCGTGAGTTCTTCGCCCGAGCGTCTGGTCGAAGTGCGTGATGGCTTGGCGCAGACGCGCCCCATCGCCGGCACGCGACCGCGAACCCCCGGTGACGATGAAGTTGCGCGCATTCGCGAACTCAGTACGCATCCGAAGGAGCGCGCCGAGCACGTGATGCTGATCGACCTGGAACGCAACGATCTGGGGCGCGTCTGCGTGCCGGGCACCGTCGAGGTGAACGAGCTGATGGTGGTGGAGAGCTACGCGCATGTGCATCACATCGTGTCGAACGTGCGTGGTCGACTGCGTGCGGACGTGACGCCGGGACAGGTGATCGCGGCGACGTTCCCTGGCGGCACCATTACCGGATGCCCCAAGGTGCGTTGCATGGAGATCATCGCGGCGCTGGAGGATGCGCCGCGCGGCGCCTATACCGGTGCCCTCGGCTACCTCGACCGCAACGGCGATCTGGATCTCAACATTCTCATCCGCACCTTTACGCTGTCGGGCTCTGAGGTCACCTTGCGCGCCGGCGCCGGCATCGTGGCCGACTCAGTGGCAGAGAAGGAACTGGACGAAACCCGCGCCAAGGCGCGCGGCCTGCTGCGCGCGCTGGGAGTGCAGGGCTGATGTCCGTGGCGCGCGTTCTCGTCGATGGAGCGCAGGCCGATACTGTTTCCGTTGCGGACCGTGGGCTTTCCTATGGCGACGGCCTGTTTGAAACCATCCGTTTCGTGCATGGCCATGCCCCTTTGTGGTTGCGCCACATGGAGCGCTTGCACGAGGGATGTCGAAGGCTGGGCATACCCTCAGCCGATGCCGAGTCATGCCTGCGCGAGGCCCTCGCGGTATCCGTCGGGGTGGAGCACGCCGTCGTACGTATCATGCTGACCCGCGGCGCAGGCGCACGAGGCTATGCGCCGCCGGCATTGCCCACGCCCACGCGCATCGTCGCCGCGTTCGACGCGCCAGCCATGCACGGTGAAATCTATCAGCAGGGCGTTCGCGTGCGCTGGTGTCGAACACGCCTTGGGCTGCAGCCTTTGTTGGCTGGCATGAAGCATCTCAACCGGCTGGAACAAGTCATGGCGCGGTCCGAGTGGAGCGACGCCAGCATCCACGAAGGGCTGCTGCTTGACCTCGAAGGTCGTGTCGTCTGCGCCACCATGGCCAACCTCTTCGTGGTGATCGATGGCGCGCTGGCCACGCCGTCCGTCGACCGTTGCGGCGTGGCTGGCGTGGCGCGCGCCGAGGTGTTGTCCGTGCGTCCGGATGCGCAGGTGACCACCTTGAGTCCGGACCAGTTGCAGCGTGCCAGTGAGGTCTTCCTCTGCTCCAGCGTCCGAGGCATCCTGCCTGTTCAGGCCGTGGGCGATACGGTGTATGGTCCCGGCCCGGTTACCCGCGCCATGCAATATCACTGGCGCGGGCTGGGTTATCCGATGGAGCAGGCATGAACCGAATGAAGATGCGGGGGCGGGCGTTCTGGCGCGTGCTCATCGTGCTGGTACTGCTGGCGGTGGCTGGTGCCGTTGCCTATGGCTGGATCGACTACCAGCGTTTCGTGCGCACCCCGCTGAACGTTTCCCCGCAGGTATCCAGCGTCGACGTGGGCAAGGGCAGCAACCTGCGCGATGTCGTCGGCCTGCTGCGCGAGCAGCACGCCACCAGCACGGGGCCGCTGTATTGGCGCGTGCTGGCGGAGCAGCTGCGTGTGGCCGGACGCCTGCACGCGGGCGAGTACGCCTTGACCACCGGAATGACACCGCGCGACCTGTTGCTCAACATGGCCGCAGGCAAGGTACTGCAGCGCAACTTCACCATCGTTGACGGCTGGACTTTCCGCGATTTGCGTCAGGCGCTGGCCAAGGCGGACAAGCTGCGGCAGGACGGCGCCAGCCTGGACGATGCGCAGTTGATGACAAAGATCGGCGCGCCCGGTGAAATGCCGGAGGGCCGCTTCCTTCCCGAAACTTACGCGTACGTAAAGGGCGACAGCGACCTCGACATCCTGCGTCGCGCCCACACGGCCATGGCCAAGATGCTCGATACGCTTTGGGCGCAGCGCGACAAACAGGTCCCCCTGGCAACGCCATACGATGCGCTGATCCTCGCCTCCATCGTGGAGAAGGAAACCGGGCGCGCCGACGAACGGCCGCGCATTGCCGGCGTGTTCGTGCGCCGGCTGCAGAGCCACATGTTGCTGCAGACCGATCCCACGGTGATCTACGGCATGGGTGAGAGCTACGCCGGCAATATCCACAAGTCGGACCTGACCACCGATACGCCCTACAATACCTACACGCGCCAGGGTTTGCCGCCGACGCCGATCGCCATGCCGGGCAAGCCGGCCATCGAAGCGGCGTTGCATCCGGCCCAGGGTACCGAGCTCTATTTCGTTTCACGTGGCGACGGTTCGCATGTGTTCTCCTCGTCGCTGGATGAGCACAATCGCAACGTGGCCTGTTACCAGTTGAAGCACTGCCAATGACCATGCGCGGCAAATTCATTTCGCTCGAAGGCGGCGAAGGCGCCGGCAAAAGCACCTTGCTCGCCGGCCTGCAGAAGCACCTCGTCGAACAGGGCGTGCCATTGGTGCAGACCCGTGAGCCGGGCGGTACACCGCTGGGCGAAGCCGTGCGCGCCATCGTGCTCGACGCGGCGCGCCATGACATGTGCGCCGAGGCGGAGCTGCTGTTGATGTTCGCCTCGCGCGCGCAATTGGTTCGCGAATGCATCGAGCCCGCCCTGGCGGCAGGCAAATGGGTGCTGTGCGACCGCTTCACCGACGCCAGCTACGCTTACCAGGGCGGTGGCCGTGGCGTGCCGAAGGAACGCATTGCCCTGCTCGAGCAGTGGGCGACCGAAGGGTTGACGCCTGACCTCACCTTGCTGCTCGATCTGCCGGTCGCAACCGGGCGCGCACGTGCTGCGGGTCGTGGAGAAGCCGATCGCATCGAGAGCGAGGCCGATGCTTTTTTCGAGCGCGTACGCGCTGCCTATCGTGCGCGCGCTGCCGAACAGCCGCAGCGCTTTCGCATCATCGATGCGAGTCTTGCACCGTCGCTGGTGCTCGATGCCGCCATCGATGCGACACGTCACCTGTTTGGAGCCGTTGCGTGAGCGTGATGCCCTGGCATGAGGAGCACTGGAACCGGCTGCAGGCGCGCCGTGCGCGCGATGCCATGCCGCACGCGTTGCTGCTGTGCGGACCCGCAGGACTGGGCAAGCGCGAGTTCATGCATCGCTTCGCGCAGGGTCTGCTGTGTCAGCAGTCGAAGGATGGCGAACCTTGTGGTGAGTGCCGCAGTTGCCTGCTGTTCGAGGCGGGCACGCACCCCGACTATGCCGTGTTGAGTTTCGGCCTGCGCAAGGACGGCGTGCAACGCAGCGAGATCGTGGTCGACCAGGTCCGCGAGCTTTCAGCGCGCCTGGCCATGGCCAGCCAGTTCGGCGGCTGGCAAATCGTGTGCATCGATCCGGCCGACGCCATGAATGCGGCCGCGGCGAACGCGCTGCTGAAGACATTGGAAGAACCGTCGCCGCAGACCTTGCTGCTGCTCGTGGCCGATGCGCCGTGGCGCCTGCCGCAGACCATCCGCAGTCGCTGTCAGCGCATCGAATTCCATTTGCCGGCGCGCGAGACGGCGCTTGCCTGGCTTCGGCAAACCGGCGTGAAGGATGCCGAGGCGGCGCTCGACGCGGCCGGCGGCAATCCCGGCATGGCGCATGCCTGGGCGGAAGAGGGCGCATTGGCCAGGCGCCAGGAGGTCCGCAAGGACCTGGGTGCGCTGGCAGCCGGCCGCGGTGAGGCCATGGAAGTCGCGCGTCGGTGGCTAGACAACGAGCCCGAGCAGCGCTTGTGGTTTGCCGCACAGGCTGCGGCCGATGAGATGAAGGCGCGGGCCATGCGAGCCGCGGCTCCCTTGGCCAGCCAGTTGGACGACGAATCGTTGGATCGCTGGTACATGTCGGCCAACCGCACGCGTGAATCGCTGCGCGGCCCCCTGCGAGGCGACCTGCTGCTGCTCGAGCTCCTTGCCGGTTGGCATTGAGTCGCAACGCACGAACGCACCATCGACCTGCGAGTCATGGGAAAGCCCTATGACAGGCCGTCTTCCTAATCTGGCGAGATGAAGTCCCCACTTCAGCAACGCTTCCCCATCTGGCCGTGGATTTCCCTGCTGCTCTTGCTGGTTCTTCGGCTGGCATGGCTCAACGCGTACACGCTTAATTCCGACGAAGCGCAGCATGCGCACGTTTCGTGGGCGTGGACGCAAGGCCTGTTGCCTTATCGCGATGTCTTCGACAACCACGGTCCGCTGTTCGGCTGGCTGCACTCGCCGTTGCTGAAGCTTCTGGACGACAGGCCCGATGTGCTGACCTGGCTGCGCCTCGCCATGCAGTTCTGGTACGTGCTCGCGTTGGGTGCCGCCGGCTGGATGGCCCGTCGCCTATACGGCTGGCGCGTGGCCTTGGTGGTCGTGTTGATTGCGGGACTGTTCCCACGCTTCTTCATCGTAAGCGGCCAATTCCGCACCGATGACATGTGGATGGCCTTGTGGCTGGCGGGGCTCGCCTTCGTGGTAGGCGTGCCACCGCGCGCCTGGCGATTCTTCATGACCGGGCTGCTGGTCGGTTGCGCGCTCTCCGTATCGCAGAAAACGCTGGTGCTGATCGCCACGACCCTGGCGAGCGTCGTCGTGTTGCGGCTGCTGTTGCCGACCGGCGCGCCGCGCGCCAACCTGCGATGCTGGATGTCGGCCGTCATCGGCTTGTTGCTGGTGCCTGCCGTCTTCCTGGTTTGGCTCGCCATGCATGGCGTCCTGGGCGAAGCATGGTACGGCCTGGTGCTCTACAACCTGGGTGGCGCTGCCAAACGCCATGCGGCGCAACAACTTCTGTGGTTCTTGTTGCTGGGTTCGGCCGCGCTGGTGCTGGCCATACGCGAAGTGCGGCGGCGCTCGCTGGGCGAATTCGATTGGACCGTGTTCTTCGCCATGCAAGGCGGGCTCTACCTGTTGCTGATCTGGTTCATCTGGCCATTGATCACCAAGCAGGATTTCCTACCCGTGTTGCCCACACTCGTGCTCGCCGTAGGTGGATGGGCTTCGCATTGGTCATGGCTAAGCTTGCGACCGCGCTTGCGCGGTGCACTGCTGTTGGCGATCCTCGGTGTCGAGCTGGTGACCGTGGTGGCTTATGCGCCGCCCTGGCAAGACGAGCTGGCCGCCCAGCGCGACGAATTGGCACTGGTGCTCCGCTATACGGATAAAACCGACACAGTCATGGACCCCAAGGGCGATACCATTTTCCGCATGCGTCCTTATTACCCCGTGCTGGAAAGCCTGGCCATGCATCGCCTGCGCAAGGGCTTGATGGCCGACACCATCGTCGACGAACTGGTGAGCCACGGCACCATGGTGGTCGTGCCGCGGCGATTGCCGTATGCCAGCGCACGCTTCGTGATCGAGAACTACGTGCCGGCCGGACGTGAGGTCTGGGTCGCCGGGCATATGTTTTCGAAGCCGGACACCGAGCAAGTCATCGAGGTGGCCGTCCCGGGCAATTACGTGATCACCGACGGCTATCGCCTTCTGGGCGGAAGCGTGGACAGCGGGCCCATGGCCGATCGCTGGCATCTTGATCGCGGCACGCACCATGTGAAGATCGCGGGCGGCACCCCTGTCGCCATGGTGTGGGCGCAGGCCTTCGATCGTGGCTGGCGTCCGGTGAGCTTGCGGGAACAAGGCGACTGACATGGCCTTCAGCTTGAACGCCA
>Ga0209258_101112_pt1 | contig 11313 bp, 12 predicted proteins | sample Araplaol_mTSA_r2_FD_184281 | JGI IMG/M metagenome (GOLD analysis project Ga0209258, IMG submission 184281) | Arabidopsis root microbial communities from North Carolina, USA - plate scrape CL_Col_mTSA_r2 (SPAdes) (version 2) | ecosystem: Host-associated > Plants > Roots > Endosphere | place: USA...
ATTGGCGCGCTGTTGTGGGCGTTCGGCTGGGTGCTCGCTGCCGCGCCGCCGTTGCTCGCTACGGCGCTGCTGTTGCTGGCGTGGGTCGCGCTCACCGGCGCGCTTCACCTGGATGGTCTTGCCGACAGCGCGGACGCCTGGGTGGGCGGTCTGGGCGATCGCGAACGCACGTTGGCCATCATGAAGGACCCGCGCAGCGGCCCGATGGGCGTGGCGGCGGTCGTGCTCGTGTTGCTGCTGAAGTTCGCCGCGCTCGCGAGCCTGCCGCATCCGGGCGTCGCGCTGTGGCTCGCGCCGTTGCTGGGTCGCGCCGTACTGACCGCCGCGTTCGTGTCCACGCCCTATGTGCGCAGCGGTGGCTTGGGCAGCGCTCTGGTGGCGGCGCCCCGCTCTGCCAGCCTTGCCGGTCTGGCGTTGGCACTGGTGCTTTGCCTGATCGGCGGACGGCCGGGCCTTTGGGCGCTGTTGGCCGCGACGCTCGTATTCGCATTCTGGCGTTTGGCCTGCCTGCGCCGGCTGGGCGGCATGACCGGCGACACCTGTGGGGCGCTGACCGAGCTGACCGAGGCTGCCGTGCTGGTAGTGCTTGCATTGCTCTGCTGAGCACGCCGCATTGAATTTGGGCCCTGCGCCTCGATAATGCAGCACTGACAGCGCGAGCCCCGACGGCACGACAGATGCGCTGGCTGGATTGCGGAGTTTTTCATGCCTATCTACGAATTCGAATGCAGCAGCTGCGGCCATCGCTTTGACCGCCTGCAGAAGATGTCCGACCCCGATCCGGCGGTTTGCCCGGCCTGCGATGTCGCCGAAGTGAAGCGCCGTGTCAGCGCGCCCGGCTTCCGCCTCGCCGGCAGCGGCTGGTACGAAACCGACTTCAAGAAGGATGGGGACAAGAAACGTAACCTCGCCGGCGACAGCGGGGCGCCCGCCGCTGCACCGGCTCCCGCGCCGGCGCCCAGTTCGTCCAGCGACAGCTGAGGCGCTTGCCTGAACGCCGCGTTGCCGGCGTGCAGATTCCTGCGAGGGCATCGCAAGATGTTCAATCTTGGTTGATGATGCGCCCGCTAGCGTGACGCCACGTCACCGCAGGAGTGGGAATCCATGTTTCGCATACGTACGGGCTTGATGGGCGTCGCCGCCGGCCTCGCCATCGGTCTTTTGGGAATGGCCGCGCCGGCCGCGCACGCGCAGGGACGCGACGCCGTTCGTTGCGGCAGCGACGACGGTCGATTCACCCGGTGCCAGGTGCCGTGGCGCGACGCGGAACTGATCCGGCAGGAATCCAACAGTCCGTGCACCCGGGGCCAGACCTGGGGCGTGGATCGCGGCGGTTTGTGGGTCGATCGCGGCTGCCGTGGCCAGTTCGTGGAGATGGGACGCGGCGGTTACCGTCCGCCCGATGGGGGCTACTATCCGCCGCCGGGATATCGTCCGCCCCGTGATGATGATGACGGCGGTTGGCGCCCGGGCCCGGATTGGGATCGAGAGATCCGTTTCTCCTGCGAAAGCGGGGACAAGCGCTACCAGTTCTGCCAGGTGGACGTTGGCGGCCGGGGCCGGGTGCGCCTGCTGCGCCAGCTGTCCGGCTCGCCGTGCGAGGAGGGCTACAGCTGGGGCTGGAACCGCGCCGGCGTGTGGGTGAACCGGGGTTGCCGCGGACTCTTCTCGGTCGATCGCCGCTGGTAAATGGGCTTTCCGGGGCGTTGGGCGTGGCCGTGCAGCCGTGGCCAACGCCCGCCACCGGGTGCACCGGTGTTAACATTCCGGGTCCTCTTGTCCACGCATCACGCCGCCTCGCGGCCCGGAGTTCCAAGCGCATGCGCACGCATTACTGCGGCCTCATCGATGAGGCACTGGTCGGCCAGACCGTCACCCTTTGTGGCTGGGTCAACACCCTGCGCCTGCAGAGCCACGTGGCTTTCGTCGACCTGCGCGACCACGAGGGCATCGCCCAGGTGGTGATCGAGCGCGAGAACGCCGCTGCCTTCGCCGTGGCCGGCGAGATCGGCAATGAATACTGCCTGCGCGTCACCGGCACCATCCGCAAGCGCCTGTCGGTGAACGACAAGCTGCGCACCGGCACGGTGGAACTGCTGGCCGACAACGTGGAGATCCTCAACGCCGCGAAGGACCTGCCGTTCGCGCTACACGAGAATCCCAACGAGGACATGCGGATGACCTACCGCTACCTCGACCTGCGCCGCCCGGAAATGCAGAAGATGATGCGCACGCGCATCAAGCTGGTGCAGGCGCTGCGCCGTTATCTCGATGCGCGCGGTTTCCAGGACATCGAAACGCCGATCCTCACCAAGGCCACGCCCGAAGGCGCGCGCGATTACCTGGTACCCAGCCGCGTGCATCCGGGCCAGTTCTACGCGCTGCCGCAGTCGCCGCAGCTGTTCAAGCAGATCCTGATGATGGCCGGTTTCGACCGCTACTATCAGATCGCCCGCTGCTTCCGCGACGAAGACCTGCGCGCCGATCGCCAGCCGGAATTCACCCAGCTCGACCTCGAGTTCGCCTTTGTCGAAGAAAAGGACGTGCAGGACTTCGTGGAGGAACTGATCCGCCACGTGTTCAAGGAAGTGCAGAACGTCGAGCTCGACGCCACGTTCCCGCGCATGACCTGGGCCGAGGCGATGCGTCGCTTCGGTTCGGACAAGCCGGACCTGCGCATCGCGCTGGAACTGGTGGACATCGCCGACGCGGTGAAGCACGTGGAGTTCAAGGTGTTCGCCGAGCCCGCGAACGACGCGAACGGCCGCGTCGCCGCACTGCGCGTGCCGGGCGGTGCCACTTTCACCCGCAAGGAAATCGACCAGCTCACCGAATACGTCGCCAAGTACGGCGCCAAGGGCCTGGCCTGGCTGCGCGTGGACGATCTCGCCAAGGGCCGCGAGGGCATCAACTCGCCGGTGGCGAAGTTCCTCGACGACGCGGCGCTGGAAGGCGTGCTCAAGCGCACCGGCGCGCAGAGCGGCGACATGGTGTTCTTCGGCGCGGGCAGCTGGAAGGCCGTCACCGACTTCATGGGCGCGCTGCGCCTGAAGGTCGGCAAGGATCGCGGCATGGTGGAGAACAGCTGGAAACCGCTGTGGGTCACCGACTTCCCGATGTTCGAGTACGACGAGGAAGAAAAGCGCTTCGTCGCGCTGCATCACCCGTTCACCGCGCCCAAGGTCGACGACGTCGCCGATCTGCGCGCCAACGCGGCCATCGCGGTGAGCCGTGGCTACGACATGGTGCTCAACGGCAACGAGATCGGCGGCGGCTCCATCCGTATCCACCGCCCCGAGATGCAGAGCACGGTGTTCGACCTGCTCGGCATCGGTGCGGAAGAGGCCGAGGCGAAGTTCGGCTTCCTGCTGAAGGCGCTGAAGTTCGGCGCGCCGCCGCACGGCGGCCTGGCCTTCGGCATCGACCGCATCGCTGCGCTGATGGCGGGTACGGAATCGATCCGCGACGTGATCGCCTTCCCCAAGACCACCAGTGCACAGGACCTGATGACCGACGCGCCGTCGCCAGTGGCCGATGCGCAGTTGAAGGAACTGCACGTCAAGGTCGCGACCGAAGCCAAGCCGGCCTGAGGTTTCGACTTGTCATTCCGGCGCAGGCCGGAGTGACAGGCGTCGAGCGAGACGCAGGGTGTTCAGCGCGCCTCGTCGCGGTTCTTGCGCAACTTTCCGTGCAGAATGGACTCCCTAGACGTCCGGGCAGGCGCTGCCGCCCGGACGTTCGTTTTCACGCCGATGGAAGTCCGGTTTTCCCATGTCCGACCAAGTAATCCTGCTGCACGGCCTGTGGATGCGCGGTTTCGCGCTCCTCATGCTGCACCGTCGGATGATGGAGGCGGGCTTTCGCGTGCATCGCTTCGACTACATGAGCGTCGCGACCACCCAGGAGCGCATCCTCGGTCGGTTGCAAGCCCGCATGCGCGAGCTGGCCGAGGATGGTCACACCGTGCATCTGGTCGGCCATAGCCTGGGCGGATTGCTGGCGTTGCGCACGTGTGCCGAAGGCGCACAACTGCCGCCGGGCCGGATCGTCTGCCTGGGCTCGCCGCTGAAGGGCAGTGCGGCGGCCCGCCGTTTCGCAGGCATGGGGAAGGGCGGCGAAGTGCTGCTGGGCCACAACCGCGAACTGCTCGAACACGGTTTCGAGCGCTGGACGGGGCCGCGCGACGTCGGCGTGGTCGCAGGCAGGGTCTCGCTCGGCCTAGGCGCGATGATCGGCCAGTTCGACGGGGACAACGATGGCTGCGTAACCGTGGATGAGACGCGCCTGCCGGGCATTGCCGATCATTGCGTGGTGGAATCCAACCATACCGGGCTGCTGTTCGTGCCCGAGGTGGCGCGGCAGGTCACGCAATTCCTGCAAACCGGCCATTTCGACCACCCCGGCACGCGGGCCGGCGCCGGCGCTTGATCCGGCGGCTTGCTAGCCTCCCGCCCCAAAGCGATACAATTCGCGTCTTGTCCGTTAAGCCAGACTGCAGGAAGTGCCATGGGTAGAGGCCCGTCCATCGAAGGTCGCAAGAATGCCGAAGACGCCAAGCGCGCCAAGGTGTTCACCAAGCTGATCCGCGAAATCACCGTCGCCACGCGTGCCGGTGTGCCCGACCCTTCGCTCAATCCGCGCCTGCGCTCGGCGGTGGACAAGGCCTTGTCGGCCAACATGCCCAAGGACACCATCGAGCGCGCGATCAAGCGCGGCTCCGGCGCCGATGGCGGCGCCTCGATGGAAGAGCTGCGTTATGAAGGCTACGGCCCGGGTGGCGTCGCGCTCATCATCGAGTGCTTCACCGACAACCCGACCCGCACCGTGGCCGACGTGCGTCACGCACTGACCAAGCACGGCGGCAACCTCGGCACCTCCGGCTCGGTGGCGTTCCAGTTCTCGCGCCTTGGCGAGCTCGCGTTCGCCACCGGTGGCGATGAAGCCGCCGAGGAAAAGGTGCTGGAAGCTGCGCTCGAAGCCGGCGCCGATGACGTCGTCAACGAGAACGGCGAAAGCATTGTGCTGTGCGCGCCGGAAAATTTCGAAGCCGTGCAGCAGGCGCTCGCCGCAGCTGGCCTCAATGCGGAGCACGCCGGCGTCGGCATGCGCCCGAACAACCGCGTGCCCGTGCCCGAGGAGGCGCTGGAACCGCTGCTCGACCTGCTCGAGAAACTCGACGGCCTCGACGACGTCAGCGATGTTTCGCACAACGCGCTGCTGCCCGCCGAGGCGGCGAGCTAACTCGTCTTGCCGTTCGCCATGCCCGGCGACGCCATACCTATGACACGCATCATCGGCATCGATCCGGGCAGCCAACGCACCGGTGTCGGCATCATCGATGTCGACGCCAGCGGCAAGCTGTCCCACGTTTTCCATGGCGCGCTGGCGGTGGCCGGCGAGGCCACCTTTCCCCTTCGCCTGAAACGCATCTTTGACGAGCTGTGTGCCATCATCGCCGCCCATCGACCGGATGAGTGCGGCGTGGAACGAGTATTCATGGCGCGCAATGCCGATTCGGCACTGAAACTGGGACAGGCGAGGGGAGCCGCGATCTGTGCGGTCGTCAGCCAGGGAATCGCGGTGCACGAGTACGCAGCGACAGAAGTCAAACAAGCCGTGGTCGGTAGCGGCCGAGGCGACAAGACCCAGGTACAGCACATGATCGGTGTCCTGCTCGGACTCAAGGGGCCGTTGCAGGCCGACGCGGCGGATGCGCTCGCGATTGCCGTGACGCATGCCCATACGCGTGCGAGCCTGCAGCGCGTCGGTATCCCGCGTACCGCGTGGAGGCGTCGATGATCGGTCGCCTCCGCGGCATTCTGGTATCCAAGCAGCCGCCGTGGCTGCTGGTGGAAGTGGGTGGCGTCGGCTACGAGCTCGAAGCGCCGATGTCCACCATCTACGACCTGCCGCCCACCGGCAAGGAAGTCACCCTGCTCACGCATTACGCCGTGAAGGAAGACAGCGTCGCGCTGTACGGCTTCATGCACGAGGCCGAGCGCGCGCTGTTCCGCAACCTGCAGAAGGTCAGCGGCATTGGCGCGAAGATCGCGCTGGCCGTGCTGTCGGGCGTATCCACCAACGATTTCGCCCGTCTCGTGCAGGCCGGCGACGTGGTCGCCCTCACCAAGATTCCCGGCATCGGCAAAAAGACGGCCGAACGCATGGTGGTGGAGCTGCGCGATCGCGTGGACGGCCTGGCCGTGACGCTGCCGGGCACGAGCGCTGTCACCAACGGCGCGCCGCTCGATCCGGCCGGTGAGGCTACGGTTGCCCTGCAGCAACTGGGTTACAAGCCGGCGGAAGTCACCCGCCTCGTGCAGAAGGTGGCTGCCGAGGGCGACACCGCCGAATCGATCATCCGCAAGGCGCTGCGCGCCGCACTAGGAAACTGACACGTGACCCCGGATTCCACCCACGGCATGTCGGACGCCGACGCAAAGCGCCGCCTCGCCGCGCTGGCGCTGGGCGCCATCGGCGTGGTCTACGGCGATATCGGTACCAGCCCGCTGTATACGCTGCAGACCACGCTGAGCCATGACGGCATGAAGCCGACGCCGGAGAGCATCTACGGCGTGCTGTCGCTCATCTTCTGGGCGCAGATCATCGTGGTGTCGTTGAAGTACGTCGTGTTCATCATGCGCGCCGACAACAAGGGCGAGGGCGGCATCATGGCGCTGCTCGCGTTGGCGTTGCGCAGCGTGGGCAGCCAGCCGAGGCAGCGCTGGCTGCTGGCCATCATCGGTATTTTCGGAGCGGCGCTGTTCTACGGCGATGGCGTGATCACGCCCGCCATTTCGCTGCTTTCCGCCGTCGAAGGCGTCAAGGTGGCAGCGCCCAACCTCGGGCATTGGGTCGTGCCGATCACCGCCGTGATCCTGTTCTTCCTGTTCGCGCTTCAGCGCCATGGCACCGAGCGTGTCGGCAGGCTGTTTGGCCCGGTGATGGTGGTGTGGTTCATCGTGATCGCGCTGCTCGGCGTGCAAATGATCGCGCGCAACCCGCACGTGCTGTGGGCACTCAATCCGATGTATGGGGTGAAGTTCTTCGTCAGCCATGGGCTTCAGGCCTTCATCGCGCTGGGCGGCGTGGTGCTGGCGCTGACCGGTGCCGAGGCGCTGTATGCGGACATGGGCCATTTCGGCAAGCGTCCGATCCGCATCGCCTGGTTCAGCTTCGTGCTGCCCGCGCTGGTGCTCAACTATTTCGGGCAGGGCGCGTTGCTGCTTGAACATCCCGAAGCCATCGACAATCCGTTCTACAAGCTTGTCCCTGCGGCGCTGCTGTATCCCATGATCGGGCTGGCGACGGTGGCGACCGTGATCGCATCGCAGGCGGTGATTTCCGGTGCGTTCTCGATGACGCGCGAGGCCATGTCGCTGGGCTATTCGATGCGCATGCCGGTCGTGCACACCTCGCGCGAGATGTCCGGCCAGATCTTCGTGCCGTGGGTCAACAATTTCCTGCTGGTGATGGTGCTGGCGGCGGTGCTCGGTTTCCGCAGCTCGGAGAACCTGAGCGCGGCCTACGGCATCGCCGTGACCGGCACCATGACGATCACCACCATCCTCGCCCTGATCGTCGCACGCCGCCAGTGGAACTGGAGCCTGCTGACGGTCATCCTCGCCGGCGTGCTGCTGCTCACGATCGACCTGTCGTTCCTCGGCGCGAACCTCATCAAGATCGAGTACGGCGGCTGGTTCCCGCTGGTGCTCGGCGTCGGCGTGTTCATCGTGATGACCACCTGGCGTCGCGGTCGCGAGCTGGTGGTGCGCGAGATCAAACAGTCCGGCCTCGCGCTGCAGCCCTTCATCGAGAACATCGCCGAACACCCGCCGCTGCGCGTGCCGGGCACGGCGGTGTTCCTCACCGCCAACCAGCACGCCGTGCCGCACGCATTGCTGCACAACCTCAAGCACAACAAGGTGCTGCATGAGCGCAACGTGCTGCTGACGGTCGAGATGCTGGAGATCCCGGCCGCCGACCCGGGCGAGCGCATCGAGGTAAGCGAACTGGGCGGTGACTTTTACGGCCTGGAACTGCGCTTCGGCTTCGCCGAGGATCCGAACATCCCGCTGGCACTGTCCAAGTGCTCCAAGGTGGGCCTCCCGTTCGACATGATGGATACGACTTTCTTCCTGTCGCGCGAAACCATCATCGCGGACGCCCGCCGTCCGGGTATGGCGCTGTGGCGCGACAAGCTGTTTGCCTTCATGGCGCGCAACGCCCTGCCGGCGACGGCGTTTTTCCAGATTCCGGGCAATCGCCTGATTGAGCTGGGCGCGCAGGTCGAGATCTGAAGAAAAAAGCGCCCGCGGGCGCTTTTTCTTTGCGGGGCTTGGCGGGGCGGGCATTTTTCAATGCCTGCGTCATCCCGGTCTGCCATAATTTCTCCCCATGACCGAACACCGCATCGTTACCGCCGCGTCCCAGCTGGACGACGAAGCCCTAGAGGCGTCCATCCGTCCGAAACGGCTGGCCGAGTATCTGGGCCAGCAGGCGGTACGCGAACAGCTGTCGATCTACATCGAAGCTGCCAAGAAGCGTGGCGGCGCACTCGACCACGTCCTTATCTTCGGCCCGCCAGGCCTGGGCAAGACGACGCTCAGTCACGTCATCGCCAATGAGCTGGGCGTCCATGTGCGTTCGACGTCCGGTCCGGTGCTGGAACGGGCAGGAGATCTGGCAGCCCTGCTGACCAATCTCGAGCCGCACGACGTGCTGTTCGTGGACGAGATCCATCGTCTCTCGCCCGTGGTCGAAGAAGTGCTCTATCCGGCGATGGAGGATTTCCAGATCGACATCATGATCGGCGAAGGCCCCGCGGCCCGCTCGATCAAGCTCGATCTGCCGCCTTTCACGCTGATCGGCGCCACCACGCGTGCAGGCCTTCTCACGGCGCCGCTGCGCGACCGCTTCGGCATCGTGCAGCGTTTGGAGTTCTATACGCCCGACGAGCTCACCGCCATCGTGCGGCGCTCGGCGCGCATCCTGGGCATTGCCTGCGAGCCGGAAGGCGCGCAGGAGATCGCACGTCGCTCGCGCGGCACGCCGCGTATCGCCAACCGCCTGCTGCGACGCGTGCGCGATTACGCCGAAGTGCGTGCGAACGGGGAAATCACCCGTGATGCCGCCCGCGCCGCGATGGACATGCTGAAGGTGGATGCCGAAGGTTTCGATGAGCTGGATCGGCGCATGCTGCTGACCATCATCGAAAGCTTCGACGGCGGCCCGGTAGGCGTGGAGTCGTTGGCCGCGGCACTCAGCGAAGATCGCGGCACGCTTGAAGACGTGGTCGAGCCCTATCTGATCCAGCAGGGCTACTTGGTGCGCACCGCGCGCGGCCGCATGGCCAGCGCCAAGGCCTGGCGCCATCTCGGCCTGACCCCGCCGCCGCGTCAGCCCAGCTCTGCCGATCTCTTCACTGCCGACAACGCCGATGTCTGACAACGCCGCCGTGCCCGTCACCGACCCGTTCCAGTGGCCGGTACGCGTCTATTGGGAAGATACCGACGCGGGCGGGGTGGTTTACCACGCCAGCTACCTCCGCTTCATGGAACGTGCCCGCACCGAATGGTTGCGGGGCATGGGCATCAGCCAGTCTTCCGTGAAGGAAGCCACCGGCCTGGCCTTCCTGGTCCGCGAGATGCAGATCGACTTTCTTCGGGCGGCCCTGCTGGATGATGAACTGTCGGTAAGCGTTGAAGTCAAAGAGCGGCGCGCAGCCAGTATCCTTTTCGCCCAAACGATCCGCCGGGCGGACGGCGTGGAGCTGATCCGCGCGAAGGTGCGTGTGGCGTGCGTCGACGTCAACCGCATGCGTCCGGTGCAGATTCCGGCCGACCTCATCCCCGGCCTTCCCCCTCAATAAGCACGTGCGCTGGAGAACCTTCGAGCAATGAACAGTGGAGTCAACATTTTCAAGCTGATCGCCGAGGCGAGCGTCCTGGTGCAGGCGGTCATGCTGGTGCTGCTCGTGTTCTCGTTCCTCTCGTGGGTGATCATCATCCGCAAGCACCAGCAGCTGAAGTCCGCGATGGAAGAGGCCGAGGGCTTCGAGGAGCGCTTCTGGTCCGGTGCCGACCTCGCCCAGCTGTTCCGCGAGGTGAGCAACCGCGGCGCCGGCAACGGCGGCATGGAGACGGTGTTCGAGTCGGGCTTTCGCGAATTCGTGCGCCAGCGCCAGCGCAAGACGCACGACATGCGCATCGTCATCGAGGGTTCCGAGCGCGCCATGCGCGTGGCTGGCACCCGCGAGATCGGCCGCCTCGAACGCAACCTGGAGTTTCTCGCCAACGTCGGTTCGATCAGCCCGTACGTCGGTCTGTTCGGCACCGTCATCGGCATCATGGGCGCATTCCAGGGCCTGGGCGAAATGAAGGACGTCACCATCGCCGTCGTGGCCCCGCACATCTCCGAAGCGCTGATCGCCACCGCGATGGGCCTGTTCGCCGCGATCCCGGCCGTGTGGGCCTACAACCGTTTCGCCAACAAGGTGGAACGCGTTGCTTCCCGCTATGAAGTGTTCCAGGAAGAGTTCTCTTCGGTGCTGCAGCGTCAGATCCAGACCGACGACCCGACGGCTTAAGGAGCTGAGTGATGCGTAGCTCTGCGCGCCACAAGCGCCTCAAGCTCAAGTCCGAGATCAACGTCGTTCCCTACATCGACGTGATGCTGGTGCTGCTGATCATTTTCATGGTCGCCACGCCCATGCTCAACGCCAATGTCGACGTGAACCTGCCGCAGGCCAACGCCAAGTCGCTGCAGGACAAGAAGGAACCGGTGATCGTCTCGGTCGACCACAACGGCCAGCTGTATCTCACGCTCGGCACCGAGAAGAAGCAGCCGATCGATGCCCAGACCATGCAGGCCAAGGTGGGCGCCTTCGTGAAGGCGAACCCAGAGGTCAGCGTGCTCGTGGCCGGCGACCGTGATGGCAAGTACGACGGCGTGTACCAGGTGCTGGCCCAGCTGCAGCAGGCCGGCGTCGCCAAGGTGGGTCTGATGAGCCAGCCGGAGTCGGGCAGCAAGAAATGAGGGCCGACTCCCCTAAGGGCACATCCAAGGCGGTCGTTCTCTCCGCCATCCTGCATCTGGGCATCGTGGGCTTTCTCGCCCTCGCGGTGGTTCCGTGCTCGTTCTACGAGGAAGTGTTCGAGGCCCTGCATCTGCCGGCCAGCTGGAACCCGATCGCCTGCGCCAAGCCGATCGAACTCCCGGGAGAGATCATCGAGGCGACCCTGGTCGGCCCGACCGGCGCCCCGCCGCCGAAGGCCGTCAAGGTGAAGCCGGTGCCCGACACCGTGCCGCCGC
>Ga0209258_101113_pt1 | contig 11307 bp, 11 predicted proteins | sample Araplaol_mTSA_r2_FD_184281 | JGI IMG/M metagenome (GOLD analysis project Ga0209258, IMG submission 184281) | Arabidopsis root microbial communities from North Carolina, USA - plate scrape CL_Col_mTSA_r2 (SPAdes) (version 2) | ecosystem: Host-associated > Plants > Roots > Endosphere | place: USA...
CCACCTGCTCGACGACCGCCAACTTGAAGGCCAACGCGTAGTCGCGCTGGGTCCGTTTGGAACCTGTATCCATCACACCTGCCTCCTTTTGAGGATGAAAGGTGTCAACGCAGATCAGGACGGGTCAGACCAAAAAAAAGAGGCCCCGCAAACGCGAGGCCTCGAAGGAGCGGAAGGCGCGCACTCGGCGCGTGGCGGGTCAGGCGCGGTGGCCGACCACCGTGACGTGCTGCACGGCCACGTGCGTCTGCCCGTAGCGGGCCATCTCCTGCGAATCGGCCGCGGCGTATTGCGACGTGGCCAGGGCGTTCGTGCCGAAGACGACGGTCAGGGTCGCGAGGGCGGACAGGGCGAGGGCGGCGGCTTGCTTGGCGAAGGCGGTCATGGCGGGCTCCTGGGGTGTCTGGGGTCGGTCTGTTCGAATCGCGTTTCGTGATCCGATGGGTGGACTATCGGAGCCTCGAACCGGCCCGCCAACGCCCTTGCGACGACCGGCGTCGAATGCGGGCCGAACTGCCATCTGGCGCGACGGACCGCCGACCGGGTCGCGGCCGGCCGGGGAACGCCGGTTGCCGCAACAGGGGGCCGCGGCGTTCCGCCCCGCGCGAGAGGCCCCCATGGACATCAAGCAAGACCCCAATGCCATCCCGAACTTCAACTCGGGCGGCCGCATCGGCGAGCTGCAGCCGAATGAGCCGGAACAGGCGCAGTCCAGCGTCGAGCTGGATCCGACGGCCGGCGGCGACGGCGCTGCCAGCGAGGCGGCGCAGTACGAATCGCAGCTCGACGATGGGCGCGGCCCGCCCGAGGACGCGGCGAAGAAGGGCGCAGGATGACGAGGCCGGCTTCTAGCTCGACAGCGGCAGGTGCAAGGTGGCGCACAGCCCGCCCCCCGGCCGCGCGCTCAGCTCCAGCCGCCCGCCCTCGCGTTCCGCCAGCGCGCGCGTGATGTAGAGCCCCAGGCCCAGGCCGGCTCGACGGCCGCCGTCGCCGTCGGTGCCGGCCCAGCGCAGGAACGGCGTGCCGGCGCTCGCGAGCTGTTCGGTACTGAGGCCGGGGCCGCGATCCATCACCGTCACGCAGACGTTGGCGGGCCCCTTGGTCACTTCCACCTCGACGGCGCCGTGGCTGCCCCCATGGCGGATCGCGTTCTCGATCAGGTTGTCCGCCATGCGTCGGAACGCGGCGGCCGGGCAGCGCGTGGCGGCCGACGTGCCGCTCAGCAGCACCTCGGGTTCGGCCTGCGGCAGGTCGTCCACGATGGCCTGCACCAGGGCGAAGGCGTCGACGCGGGCGGTCGCACCGCCGGGCGTGCCGGCGGGCGGCCGGAACAGCGCCAGCAGGCTCTCGATGAGCTCGTCCATCTGGCGCACGTCGTCGATGGCGCTGCGCGCGGCGGGGAACTGCTCCAGCTCGGACAGCCGCATGCGCAGGCGCGCCAGCGGCGTGCGCAGGTCGTGCGAGACGGTGGCCAGCATCAGGCGTTGCGTGTCGAAGTCGGACTTCAGCTGGCGCGACAGGTCGTTGAACACCCGCGCCGTCTCGCGCACCTCGCGCGTGCCGCGCTCGTCGTCGAGCTGCGGCGGCGCCACCGCGATGCCCACGCTGGCCTGCGGCGACAGCGACTGTCCCAGCAGGCGCGCCGCGTCGCTGAGGCGCCGCATCGGCAGCGACAGCGCGCGGGCGGCGAGCCAGGCCGCCAGCGCCGCGGCCAGCAGCTTGATGGCCGCGTCCAGCCCGATCGACAGCCAGGGCGGCCTGTGCCGGCCGGCCGGCCAGCTCGCGCCGGACGGCGGCAGCACCGGCGAGGTGCTGGCCAGCAGCGGATGCATCGCCTGCCGGATGGGCGGCGTGGCGCGCCACGGCGGCGGCGGGGCGGTGGCGCGGAACACCTCGAAGGCCAGCCACGAGCTGATCGAGAAGGCCACCAGCAGCAGCACGAAGAGGCGCAGGAAGAGGGTGTCCGCGTTCTTCAGTTTCAAGGCGCCACCCCGGTCTAGTAGTGGATGGCGCGCGGCGCGCCGCCGCCCACGGCGATGGCGTCGCCGTTGATGGCGCGCGACCGCGGCGAGCACAGGAACGCCACGACGTCTGCCACCTCGCGGGCGTCCACCAGGTGGCGGATGCTGTTGGCCTGCGCCATCTCGCGCTCGATGTCGGCGGGCGCGCGGCCCGTGGCGGCGGCCCGCTCGGCGACCAGCGCGGCGGTGCGCTCGGTGCGCGTCTGGCCGGGATGCACCGCCGTCACCTGGATGCCGGCCGGCCCCAGTTCGTCGGCCATGTTCTTGGTGAGCGCGGCCACGGCCACGTTGCGGATCGACCCGATCGCGTTGCCGGTCTGGCGCGCGGCCAGGCCGCTCACGTTGACGATGCGGCCCCAGCCGGCGGCGCGCATGCCGGGCACCACCTCGCGCGCGCAGCGGATATAGCCCATCACCTTGGTGTCGATCTCGCGTTGCAGCGAGTCGCCGGCGATCTCCTCCAGCCCGGGTGGCGCGGCGAAGCCGGACGGTTCGGCGGCGGCGTTGACGAGGATGGCTATGGGCCCGCCCAGTTGCCGGGTCGCGGTGGCGACCGCGTCCCGCACCTGCGCGTCGTCGGTGGTGTCGGCCACGACGGCGATCACGTCGCCGCCGGTCTGCATGGCGAGCTCCGACACCGCGTCCAGCAGCGTCCGCTCGTGGCGCGCCAGCAGCGCGACGTCGGCGCCCTCGAGCAGCAGCGCGCGGGCGACGGCCTTGCCGATGCCCTTGCTGCCGCCGGTGACCAGGGCACGCTTGCCCTTGAGTTGCAGATCCATGACGTTCCTCGAAGCCTGGGCCGATTCTGACGCGGCCGACAATCGCAATGGCGCCGACCCGGTCAAGCGGCCGACACGGCGCCAACTTATCATCGCCGGGCAACGTGAGCCGCGTATTGCTGTCGCACCCAGCCAGGAGACTCCGCATGAATCGCCCATCCCGTCGGACGACCGCCGCCCGGAGCCTCGCTTGAACGCGTGCGGCCGCTGGCTGGCCCTCGCGATGCTGCTGCTGGCGTTGCAGGGCTGCGCCTCGCTGGCCGAGCGCCAGAAGACGCCCGGCACGGCGCTGCCGGCCGCGGCGGACAGCCCGCTCGCGGGCCTGCTGCCGCCCGACCTGGTGCCGGGCAGCGGCTCGGCCTTCCGCCCGCTGGCCTTCAGCTCGTACTCGATGGACGCGCGCCTGACGTTGATCCGCCAGGCCCGCCACAGCCTCGACATCCAGTACTACCTGCTGGCCGACGACCTCACCGGCCGCGCCTTCCTGCGCGAGGTGCGCGACGCCGCCCGGCGCGGCGTGCGCGTGCGCATCCTCGTCGACGACCTCTACACCGCCAGCAACGATCGCCTGCTTCAAGGCATCGCGGCCACGCCCAACGTGCAGGTGCGCCTGTTCAACCCGTTTCCCGCGGGCCGCGCGTTCACCATCACGCGCTGGGGGTTGTCGCTGGCCGACCTGGCGCGGCTGAACCACCGCATGCACAACAAGCTGTTCATCGCGGACGGCATCTTCGCGATCGCGGGCGGCCGCAACATCGCCGACGAGTATTTCTTCCGCAGCCCGCGCGGCAACTTCATCGACTTCGACCTGCTCGTCGCCGGCGACGCGGTGCCCGACCTGGCCGCCAGTTTCGACCGCTACTGGAACAGCCGCCACGTGTACACGCTGGACGCGCTGGAGCCCGACGCGCCCAAGGCCGAGGCGCGGCGCGAGGAGTTCGAGCGCCTCACCGCCTCGTCGGCGATGCTGTTCGCGCCGATCATGGAAGGCGCGCGCGACTTCCTGAACTACGGCCCGCTCAGCCACGACATGGCGCACCCGCCGCTGAAGATGCTGCGCGGCGCGATCCGCGTGGTGGCCGACAACCCCGAGAAGGTCAGCGGCGAGGCCGCGTCGGGCCTGGATCCGACGACCGTGATCTCGCACCTGACCCAGGCCATCGGCGGCGCGCGCGACCACGTGCTGCTCGCGTCGCCGTACTTCGTGCCCGGCAAGGCGGCGCTGGAGCGCCTGTACAAGGTGCGCCAGGGCGGCGTGCCGGTGACGCTCGTCACCAACACCATGGCCTCCAACGACGAGCCCTTCGTCAGCGCGGCCTACGCACGCTACCGGCGCCAGATGCTGCAGATGGGCGTGCAGATCTACGAGGTGAGCCCGCGCATCCTGCGCATGGACACCACCTTCGACGACTCGTTCGGCTCGATGCTGGGCACGTCCACCGGGCGCCTGCACGCCAAGGTCATGGTGATCGACCACCAGACCACCGTGGTCGGCTCGATGAACCTCGACTTCCGCTCCGCGCGCGCCAACACCGAGCTGGGGCTGTTCGTGGACTCGCCCGAGCTGGCCGCCGACGTCACCGACCTGGTGGACGAGCTGCGTTCCGTGGGCACCTACCGCATGCGGCTGGGCGGCGCGTCGGGGCGCGTCGTGCAGTGGGTGGACGACGAGCCGGGCGGCGAGAAGGTCTACGACGCCGAGCCGGAGATCAGCATCGCCACGCTGCTGGAGGTGTGGCTGTTCTCGCCGTTCATCGAGGAAGACCTGCTGTGAGCCCGAGCGTGCGGCCGCTCGTGAACGTCCGCCGCAACCCGGTGACCGGATCGTCGAACGCGAACTCGCGCGCCAGCAGCTGCAGCGGCTTCGTCCAGTCCGGCGCGACGCCCGGCGGCGGCTCGGGCATCAGGCGCGGGTAGATGCGGTCGTTGACGAGCGGCGCGTCCAGCGCCTCCATCTGCACGCGCAACTGGTGCGTGCGGCCCGTGGCCGGACGCAGCCGGTAGTGGGCGAGTCCGCCGGGCAGCCGCGCGATCATCTCCACCTGCGTCTCGGCGTTGGGCTCGCCCGGCGCCACGCGTACCTGCATGAAGTTCGCGCCGGGCGGCTTCTCGATGCGGTGGCGGGCCACCCGCGGCGACGCGAGTTCCGCGCGCCAGGGCGCGACGGCCTCGTAGACCTTGTGCACGTCGCGGCCGCGCAGCAGCGCCTGGTAGGCGTCGCGCTCCTGCGGCCGCACGATGAACACGAGCACGCCCGCCGTCTCGCGGTCGAGGCGGTGCATGGGCACCAGCGTGGCGATGCCGGTGTGGCGGCGCGCGCGCACCAGCGCGGTCTCGTGCAGGTGGCGGCCGCCGGGGATCGCCGGCAGGAAGTGCGGCTTGTCCACCACCACCAGGTGCTCGTCCTGGTGCAGCACGGGCATGTCGAAGGGCACGGCCGGCTCCGGTGGCGGATCGCGCCAGTACCAGAGGCGGTCGCCGAGACGGCAGGGCGCTCCGGCGGCGAGCGGCCGGCCGTGCGCGTCCAGCACGTCGCCGCGCGCCAGGCGCTCGGGCCACTCGGACACCGCCGGGAAGCGTGCCGCGAGGAAGGCCAGCACGTCCGGGAACCGGCCGTCGCCGACGCCCACGCGGCTCGCGTTCACGCCGTCGCGCGGCGCCGGCACGAACGGCTCAGCCATCATTGCCGTCGAGGCGCCGCGCGCGCTGCAGGCGCCAGGCCTCGTCCGGGTGCGCCGGGTCGAACACTTCGTCGGCGGTCGTCGAGGTCTCGCGCAGGCCCGTGTCGAGCGCCACGCGGTTGTCGAACACGAAGCACTCGCCCTGCCAGTCGCGGGCGGCATCGGGCATGCGCTCGAAGTAGTTCAGGATGCCGCCGTCCAGCTGCCACACCTCGAGGCCCTGCGCGCGCAGCCAGGGCGCGGTCTTGTCGCAGCGGATGCCGCCGGTGCAGTACATCGCCACGGGCCGGCCGGCCTCGCGCCACGCGCTCGCGTGCGCCTGCACGAACGCGGCGAAGTCGCGGAAGTTGTGCACCTGCGGATCGAGCGCGCCACGGAAGCGTCCCAGCCGCACCTCGAAGTGGTTGCGGTTGTCCAGCAGCACCACGTCGCCGCGCGCCAGCAGCGCGCGCCACGCGGCGGGCGACAGGTGGCTGGCGTCGCGCTCATCGGGCGGCGCGAGCGTGCCGTCCGGGTCGGGCAGGCCCAGCGCGACGATCTCCGGCTTGACGCCCACCTTCAGCCGGCCGAACGGCGCGGTGGCGCAGGCGCTGTGCCTGAACGGCATGCCGCGCAGCGCGCCGTCCAGCACGTCGTCGCGCTGCAGGGCGGCCTCGAACGCGGCGACCGCGTCGGCCTCGCCGGCCACCGTGCCGTTGACGCCTTCGTGCGCGACGACGATGCTGCCGGCGAGGCCTTGCGCAAGCGCGCGCACCCTGTCGGCCGCGGCGGCGGGGTCGGGCAGCGGGACGAAGCGGTAGAAGGCGCTGTGCAGCAGCGAGGAATCGGACATCAGGGCCCGATTCTCGCAGGTGGCTCGTCAGCGAGTGGCGTGCGCCAGCGCCTCCGCGGCCTCGTGGTCCATCAGCCGCGACTGCGACGCATCGGCCTGCAGGCCCAGCTCGCCGTAGCGCCACGCGATCGCGAGCGCCTGGATGGCTGGCGCGTAGTCGGCGTCGCCCGCGCGTTCGTACAGCGCCAGCGCGCGCGCCTCGTCGCGCGGCACGCCCTGGCCGGCGCGCAGCAGGTTGGCGTAGAGGAACATCGCCGGCGCGTCGCCACCGTCGGCGGCCTGGGCGAGCAGGGTCGCGGCGCGCGGCAGGTCGTGCGCATCGAGCGCCCGCAGGCCCAGCAGGCGCGACGCCGCCGGCACGTGGCCCGCGCTGCCTTGCGCGAGCAGGCGGACGATGCGCGCGTCGTCGTGCGCGATGCCTGCGCCCGAGAGCAGCTCCGCCAATTGCGTCGCGGCCTCGGCATCGCCCGCCGCGGCGCCGTCGGCGAGCACCAGCTGCAAGGCTTGCCGCGACGTGGCATCGGCGCGATGCACCAGCAACGCCGCATAGGCGCGGCGCGCGGACGCGTTGCCGCGCGCCGACCAGCGCGCGAGCGCGGCCTCGGCACCCGCGTCGCGCCGATCGGCCGCGTCGTGCAGCCAGGCCTGCGCCTGCCCCGCGTCGGGCGCCTCCCAGAAGGGCCGCGTCGTGGCGGCCGCCACCGCCAGCGCGGCCGCCAGCGCGAGGCCGGCCAGCGCGCGCTTCACTGGACGCTCAGGTCGATCTGGTAGACCGCCAGGCCCTTGCCCGAGCCGTCGTCGGCCTGCACCTGCGTCACGCCAAGGATGCCGTCGGTGGCCGCGAGCGCGGCGTTGCCGGGCGCCGAAGTGAACTGGATCGGGCCGGCCGTGGTCACGCGCGTGAAGTGCCAGCTGCGGTCGTTGCCGTTGACCGTCCTGGCGAGCGTGGCCGCCTTCTTGATGTAGGCGATCAGCACGTCGCGGTTGGCGTCGGGGCTGGCGTAGATCGTCTTGCTGCCGTTCAGGCCCGGGAAGCCGCCGCCGCCGCTGGCGCGGTAGTTGTTCGTCGCGACGATGAACTGCGCCGCCGCGTCGATGGCCGTGCCGTTGACCGTGAGGTTCCTGATGCGGCTGCCCAGCGGCTGGGTCACGTCGATCTCGTACTTCACCGATCCGTCGCCGTCGAGCACGTCGAAGTTGTAGCCCGGGAACGAGCTCACCAGCCACTGCGCCGAGGTGCTGGTCGGATCGATCTTGTTGAAGCGGCCCGCGGCGGTCTCCAGCCAGGCCTTGATGTCGGCGCCGGTCACCAGCACGGCCTGGATCGTGTTGGCGTACAGGTAGAGGTCGGCCGCGTTGTAGATCGCCAGGTCGGTGCTGTTGACGTCGGTGTAGTCGGTGCCGCCGGCGAAGCCGCTCTTGAACGGCGCGCTGACCGACAGCACGGGCAGCGACTGGTACTGCGGCAGGTTGGCGGCCACGTAGGCCTTCACGTAGGCGGCCTGGGCCTGGTTGACGACCTGGATCGCGGTGGTGTCGCCCACGTCCGCGAAATAGGTGCTCAGGCGGTAGTCGGTGGTGCCGATGGGCGTCTTGACGTAGGCGATCGTGCCCTGGTGCTCGGCCTGCACCAGCGGCGCGATCGTCGCGTCGGCGGCCACGTAGGTCTTGTCGGCGTTCTGCGTGGACAGCGTCGCGGTGGTGGTGGCGGAGGTGTCCACGGCCCAGCCGTTGGCGCCGTACTTCAGCGTGAGGTTGACCACGCCCAGGTTCTTGCCCCAGAAGTTGGCCATCACCGCCGGCACGCCCGAGACGGTGCCCTTGGTCTTGTCGACGCCGGCGATGCCGAAGGCGGCGACCGAGCTGTTGGCGTTCGGGAAGACCTGGTGCATGTGGCCCATCATCAGCACGTCGATGCCCGGCACCTGCGCGACGTAGAGGTTGCCGTTCTCCATCGTGGCCGAGTACGCGGCGCTGTCCGGGCCGCCGTGCGACACCGCCACGATGATGTCGGCGCCCTTGGCCTTCATCTCGGGGATGTACTGCTGGGCCGTCTCCTTCAGGCCCGTCGTGGTGACGTTGCCGTCGAGGTTGCCCTTGTCCCAGGCCATGATCAGCGGCGGCGTGAAGCCGATGACGCCCACCTTGACCGGCACCACCACCGTCTTGCCATCGGGCGTGGTGGCGCTGAAGTTCTTCGTCACGATCACGTACGGATCGAAGATGGGCTTGGAGTCGGTGGTGCTCACCACGTTGGCCAGGACCTGCGGGTAGGCCGGGCCGGTGCACTTCGGCTGGGCCGACGGGGCGGCCAGGTTCTTCACGTTGAACTGGCGGCCGGTCACCTGGCCGAGGTAGCCCAGGCCGTAGTTGAACTCGTGGTTGCCGATGGTGCCGGCGTCGTAGCCGATGGAATCCATCGCCTTGAAGATGGCCAGCTTGTCGGTGCAGGGCACCTTGTTGACGAGGGCCTGGTAGTCGCCGAGGACCGTGCCCTGGATGATGTCGCCGGCGTCGAACAGCATGGTGTTCTTGTTGGCGGCCCGCACCTGCTTGATGAGCGTGGACGTGCGCTCGATGCCCACGGAATTGTCGGCGGCGAGCTTGTAGTAGTCGTAGCCCAGGATGTTCTGGTGCAGGTCGGTGGTCTCCATCATCGTGAGCGCGACGGTGGTGCCGGCGGCGGGCGCGTTGGAGGTCTTGTCGCCACCGCAGGCGGCGAGGGTGGCCGCGGCGGCAAGCGTGGCGACGAGCGCGCGGTGGCGCGCCGTCGCGAGGGACGTGGTGGTCATCGGGGAGTCTCGTGGAAATCGACGAAAGCGCGGACGTTAGGGGCCGCGGATGACGATGTCGTGACTCTCTCGTGAACCCCCTACCGTATGCACCTGGCGGGTGGCACGCCGCCGGCCGGCCTCAGCGTTCGAGGAACTGCGTCACCAACCGCGTGGTGTACGCCGGGTTCTCCTCCATGATCCAGTGGCCCGAGTCGGGCACCTGGGCCTCGGTGACGTCGTCCGCGGCCGCGCGCATGACGACGGCCATCGTCGGGCCGAACGACTTCTCGCCGCCGACGGCGAGCACCGGCATCTTCAGGCGGCCGTGCGCCAGGAATTCGCGGTTGTCGACCACGTCTTGGTCGAACGCGGCGAACTGCGCGAAGCCCGAATGCATCGCGCCCGGCAACGCGTAGAGGCTCGCGTAGTGAACGCGGGCGGCCTCGCCGAAGCGGGCGGGAGAGGCCGAGAACTCGTTCCAGAAGCGGTCGAGGTAGATGCGTTCGCGGCCGGCCACGAGTCGCTCCATGTCCGGTCCGCCGAATCGGAAGTGCCATAGCAGCGGATTCTTGAGAATCTCGTCCCAGGGCCCGACGCCGGGCACCGGGGCGTCGATCACGACCAGGCGGCGAACGCGCTGCGGGAAGCGTGCCGCGACCTGGAACGCCACCATGTTGCCGATGTCGTGCGCGACGACGTCGGCCCGCGCGGCGCCCAGGGCGTCCATCACGCCGGCCACGTCGGCCGCCTGTGTCTTCTTGTCGAAGCCGCCGGCGGGTCTGGCCGACAGGCCCAGTCCGCGCAGGTCCGGCACGATCACTTGGTGGTCCTTCGCCAGGGCGGCGGCCAGCGGGACCCACATGTCGCCGGTCTCGCCGTAGCCGTGCAGGAGGACGACGGCCGGGCCGGAGCCGCCCGACCGCACGTGGATCGTGGTGCCGTTCGTGGCGACTTCGCGCGTGACGAAGCCGTCCGGAAAATCGAAGCCTTCGGCACGGGTGGCGGCGGACGACACGCCCAGCAGGGCGGCGGCCAGCAGGGCGATCAGGGGCAAACGCATGGCGGATCCTTTCGGGATTGTTCACTGGGACACCCCGAGTGTGGGGATCGGGCGCTGGCGCAGCTAGTATCGAAAGGAGACAATCTGCTTCAACCACTGGTTGAAGGTGACTCATGGCGGACCTGACGTTGCTGACCTCCTTCGTTCGCGCCGCCGAGCATGGCAGCTTCTCGGCCGCGGCACGCAGCCTGGGCCTGACGGCCGCCGCGGTCAGCAAGAACGTGGCGCGCCTCGAGGCGCTCCTGGACGTCCGGCTGTTCCACCGCAGCACGCGCCGGCTCGCACTGACGGAGAGCGGCGAACGCTTCCTGGCCCAGGTGCGCGACCCCGTGGCGTCGCTGGACGCCGCCCTCGCCGGCATGCGCGACGACGGCGGCGAGCCTGCCGGCACCCTCAAGGTGAGCATGGGCCAGGCGCTGGGCCGCAACTTCCTCGTGCCCCTGCTGGGCGAATTCCTGGCCCGCCATCCCGCCGTGCTCCCCGACTGGCACTTCGACAATCGCCGCGTCGACCTGGTCGGCGAGGGCTTCGACGCCGCGGTGGGCGGTGGATTCGCGCTGACGCCGGGCGTGGTCGCACGCGAACTGGCGCGGGTGCACATCGTGGCCGTCGCGTCGCCGGACTACCTGGCGGGCCGCCCGCTGCCGCAACAGCCGGCCGACTTCGCGGCGCTCGACGGCATCATGCGGCGCTCGTCGCCTTCCGGCCGGATACGCCCCTGGACGCTGCGCAATCGCCGCGGCGTCGAGCAGCCGCTGCCGTGCCGGCCACGCCTCGTCTTCAGCGATCCGGAAGCCATCGCGACGGCCGCGTGCCAGGGGCTGGGCGTGGCGCTGGTGCCGATGCCGTTCGCGTTCGCGCACATCGCCGGCGGGCGGCTCGTGCGTCTGCTGCCGGGCTGGTACAGCGACGCCGGGCCGTTGTCGATCTACTACCCGACGCGCAGCATGCTGCCGGCGAAGACGCGCGCATTCGTCGATTTCGTCGTGGAACGTTTTCGCGACAGCGGATTCGCCCGCCTGGTCGATGGGCGCTAGGAGTCTGCGCGGCAGAACTTGACTACGGGGTGGGACCGATACGCGCCTGATCGTGTGGCGGGTAGATTTTGGGTATGAGCTATTTGCCCTACGAACCGCAACAGCAGGCATTGCTGCCGCAGG
>Ga0209258_101114_pt1 | contig 11291 bp, 11 predicted proteins | sample Araplaol_mTSA_r2_FD_184281 | JGI IMG/M metagenome (GOLD analysis project Ga0209258, IMG submission 184281) | Arabidopsis root microbial communities from North Carolina, USA - plate scrape CL_Col_mTSA_r2 (SPAdes) (version 2) | ecosystem: Host-associated > Plants > Roots > Endosphere | place: USA...
CCACCCGCGATGAGGCCGCCGCCCGGCGTTTCGTGCAGTCGCTTCGCTCCGCCGTTGTGATGGTGAACGCGTCGTCGCGCTTTTCCGATGGCGGTGAGATTGGCCTCGGTGCCGAGATCGGCATATCGACCACGCGCCTGCATGCCTATGGCCCGATGGGGGCGGAATCACTGACCATCGAGCGGTTCGTGGTGCACGGCACTGGGCAGGTCAGGCACGCGGAAAGCCGGTCAAGGTAAGCCAGGAGCATGGCTCTGCGCGCGCTTGCCGTGTGCGTCCGTGAAGTCCCGAGTCGCACACGGAGCACCCATTACTTGCCGCCGTTATCCAGAGCGTGATGGTCGTAACTCACCACGCGCGTTAGTTGCCACTGGCCGTCCTTGTAGCGCCAGATGTGGAGAAACTTGCCTTCACCCTGGCAGTGACTGCTGCCGATCTCGCAGAAACGGTGCGTGCCCGCCTCCATCGCGCCGTAGTCCTTGATGGGGTAGATCTCCAGCTTGCCCACGAGCTCGCGGCGGACCTTGTGGCAGATGTTCTTGCGGGTCGCTTCCACCACGGCCTCGCGTGACGTCATCAGGCCGCCCTTGTCGTGGTAGAACTCCACGTCGGCGCTGAACATGCTGCCGAAGGTCTGCATGTCGCAATGATTGTAGGCGTCGAATGTCTTGGTATCGAGCGCGGTGACCGTGCGGATGAGGTCGTCGCCGCTCGGCAGGACAGCCGGCGTATCCGCTTGCGCTGCGGGCAATGCGAGCGTGAAGGCGACGGAGAGCACGAGGCGTTGCAGACGAAACATGGGCATGGCCTTTCCTGGCAAAGTCTGCCCAACCATACAGCAAGCCGCATCCCGCCGGATTTGGACGGCCAAACGCCTGCCTTGTGCAGACTGCGGCGGTGGCTTGCTGATGTTGTTTCAGCCATGGCACACGGATGAGGCTCGAGCGTCAGACCGTGCCTCGAAGCTGCGGTCGTTGCGCCATGACGAGCTTGAGCTGTTCCAGCAGCAAGGCGACGGGCGCCTGCAGGCGCGGGGGCAGGGCACGGTGGATCAACCAGGCCACCATCTCCAGGTGCAGGTCGCTCACCGTCAGTACCTTCAGGTGGCGGCGATGCGGGCTGACGGCCAATAGGTCGGGCGTGATAAGGCCGATGCCCGCGCCACGCGCCACCAGCGACAGCTGCAGATCGGCGCCGAACGCCTCCACACCGACGTCGCAGGGCAGACCGTGCTCTTCCAGTGTGCGGAGCAAGGTCGAACGCATCCCGCAGCCGTTCTGGCTCAGCACCCAGGGAAAATCGGCCAGATCTTTGAGAGTTACCCGACCACGCAGACCCAGCGAAGGCGCCGCCACCACGCGAATCGGCTGTCGATCGAACGCGTGCGTCACCATGCCGGCTGGTGGTGGCGTGGTTTCTGAGAGCACCACTGCGGCAGCATCGAGCTGCCCCTGTTCGACCTGTTCGATGAGTCCAGGCGACCAGGCAGCCTGGATACGCAGGGTGAGGTTGCGGTAACGGGACCGCAGCTGATCGATCGGCGTGGTCAGCGCACGCTCGGCCAGGAAAGGCGGCATGCCCAGCCGAAGTTCGCCGCTGGGATCGGTGTCGTCGCGTGCCACGGCCAGCAGATCCGCTTCCGCATGCAACAGCTGCCGCCCCTTCTGATAGATCTCGCGTCCCGCAGCCGTGGGGCGCAGCGGCTTGGACTGCCGGTCCAGCAGCTCCATGCCGAGCAATGCTTCCAGGCTTTGCACGCGTCGCGTCACGCCCGGCTGGGTGAGATGCAACTGTGCGGCCGCGTGCACGATGGAACCGGTGTCGACCACCGCGATGAAAGCCCTCACGTCGCGCGTATTCATATCGGTACCTACGTCAACAACATGCAAAGTACGCATGTTGTTTATGAATATTATTCACTGTGATTATGATCTCGGCGTATTTAGCATCCTTGGCCTCCCCGTTGGCAAGGCCAAGGACATGCGACATCTCTCCCGCCAGCCCCTCGCCGTGGCTCCGCCCGAAACACCGGAGCTGACGTTGCCGCTCACGCTGCTGTTCGCCTTCGCGGTCGGCGTAATCATCATCAACCTCACGGCCGCCCAGCCGTTGGCAGGCCCGGTCGCCCGTTCGCTGCACATTCCGCCGACGTGGACCGGGCTGGTCGCCATGCTCCCGCAACTGGGTTATGCGGTCGGCATGCTGTTCCTTGTTCCGCTGGCCGACCTGTTCGAAAACCGCCGGCTGACGGTCGCCACGCTGGTGGCATGCGCGCTGGCGCTTGGCTTGGCGGCTGTGGCGCCGCAGGCCGGCTGGCTGCTGCTGGCGGTAGGCGTGGCGGGCGCCACCTCATGCGCCATCCAGATCCTGGTGCCGCTGGCGGCCGCCATGGCCAGGCCGGACGAGCGCGGCAGCGCCGTAGGCAACGTGATGAGCGGCGTGATGCTCGGCATTCTGCTGTCGCGCCCGTTCGCCAGCCTGGTCGAAGGCGCGTGGGGATGGCGGGCCTGTTATGGCGTGTTGGGCGCGGTGGACGCGCTGCTCGCGTTGATGCTCTGGTTTGCCTTGCCCATCCGGCGGCCTTCCGCCCATGTGAGCTATCGCGCGCTCATCGCGTCGCTGGGCGCACTGTGGCGAAGCGAAGTGGTGCTGCGGCGGTACGCCATCTCCGCGGCCATCGTGATGGCAGCGTTCAGCGCCTTCTGGACGGGCATCGCCTTGCGCCTGGTGCAGGGACCCTTCGCCCTGGATAGCCGCAGCCTCGCCTGGTTCGCGCTCGCTGGCGTCGCCGGCACCGTCGTCGCGCCGCTGGCCGGGAAGGCGGGTGACCGCGGCTACGGCGTCATGGGCATGCCCGTTGCGCATGTCGTGGTCAGCCTGGGCGTCGCCTTGGCGGGCGTCGCGGGCGCCGGCTGGTTCGGGCTGGACATTTCGCGCCATGCGCATCTGGCGCTGGCCTTGCTGGTGGTCGCCGCCATCGTCATCGACGCCGGTGCCATCGGCGACCAGACCTTGGGTCGGCGCGCAGTCAACATGCTCGATCCTGCCGCGCGCAGCCGACTCAACGGCCTGTTCGTCGGCGTGTTCTTCATCGGCGGCGGGGCAGGGGCCGTGGCCGCAGGCAGCGCGTGGGCCATCGCCGGGTGGAGTGGCGTTTGCGTACTCTGCCTGGCGTTCTGTGCGCTGGCCTTCGCGGGCGACCTGTACGCCTGTCGTCGCCCGGTCGCGGTGGCCTGATTCAGCCGCGTTGCGCCCAGCGGCGCACGGCCTCGGCAAACGCCAGGCAATCGGCGAAGCGGTTGTACAGCGGCGTCGGCGAAATACGGATGACATCCGGCTCGCGCCAGTCGCCGATGACGCCGTGCTCCATCAGGTACTCGAACAGGGAGCGACCACGCGCGCGACCACCGAGCACACGGATGGAAAGCTGCGCGCCCCGACGTTCGGGATCGCCAGGCGTCACGACTTCCAGCACCTGGTTCAACTCGCTGTGCACCAGCCACTCGAGGTAACCGGTGAGGCGCAGCGATTTCTCACGTAGACGCTGCATGCCAGCGCGGCGGAAGATTTCCAGCGACACGCGCAACGGCGCGAGCGCGAGGATGGGCGGATTGCTGAGCTGCCAGCCATCCGCGCCATAGGTGGGCTCGAAATGCGGGCCCATCTGGAAGCGGGTGGTCTTGTCGTGGCCCCACCAGCCGGCGAAGCGGGGCAGGGTGGTACGGGCGTGGCGCTCATGCACGAAGGCGCCGCCGACGGCGCCGGGGCCGCTGTTGAGGTATTTGTAGCTGCACCAGATGGCGAAGTCGGCGCCGCTGTCGTGCAGTTGCAGGGGCAGGTTGCCCACGGCGTGCGCGAGATCGAAGCCAGCCATGCAGCCGTGTCGATTCGCGAGGCGCGTGATGGCGGCGAGGTCAAAGGCTTGCCCAGTGCGGTATTGGATGCCCGGCAGCATCACCAATGCGATGCGCGAACCGTGTTCGGCCAGCGCGCGTTCGATGGCTTCCATCGAGATCGTGCCATTCGGCTCGTCGCCGTCCAGCTCGATCAATGCCGTGGCCGGGTCGAAGCCATGGAAACGCACTTGCGATTCCATCGCGTAACGATCGGTAGGAAAGGACCCCGCTTCGACCAGGATCGCATAGCGTTCCGTTGTCGGGCGGTAAAAGCTCACCATCATCAGGTGAAGGTTCACGCCCAGCGTATTCATCGCCACCACTTCGTGCGGCAGTGCACCCACGACAGTGGCGAGGTCGTCACGCACGAACTCGTGATAGTCCATCCATGGCAGGCGGCCCTTGAAGTGGCCTTCCACGCCCAGCTCGCCCCAGTAGTCGAGTTCCGCGCTGAGCGCGGGACGCACGGCGCGCGGCTGCAGGCCAAGCGAATTGCCACAGAAGTAATGGCTGTCGCGATCTTCGTGCGGAGGAATCAGGAACTCATCGCGGAAGCCGCGCAGCGGATCGGCGGCATCCTGGGCCTGTGCCCAGGCGAGGGTGGCTTCGTAGCTGGTGGACATGCATTTTCCGGACTTGTTCGCCCTCGGTAGATTGCCATCATTCCCGACTTTTCACGAGCGTTGCCATCCGGCACACATTTCCGTGCATGACGCGGCGACGTCCCCGCTACTGAACGTTGGAAGACGTCGGTGGAATTCCGTTCTATGCCAAGCGATCGGGCACGCTTGTTCGGGGCGTGCCCGATGCGGGGGGACCGTCAGTGCGTCGAATCCACGCAAATCAACGTATTGCCGTTTTGGGCGGTTTTCCATGCGCATTGGACTTCGCGTGGGTTTGAACCGCCGTTGTAGTTCCAGTTGGTGGGAACACCGATGGAGTTCATGTGTTTGCCAAATCGTCCCATGTCTTCCCCACCGGCCTCCGGCCCATACCATCTGCCTTGATATTGGGGTTGATTGGAGTCCGGTATGCCCTGGTTCTTGGGTGTCGTGGCACTGCCTGGAACATACTCCAGCTTGGTCGAGTTCATGCTTTTCGTGCTGAGCCGGTAAAGCACAGTGCTCCCGTCGGAAAATATCACCCGAACTTCCAGGACACCCTCGTCCTTTAGGCCAAGCAACATGAGCATCATCTGATCGACCTTGTTTACGAAGGCACGTACCTGATTCCACTTATCCTTGTTGTTGACGATTTCGATGCCGATGCGATTGCGAAGGTTGTAATCCTCGGTGACATCATAAGCAGACGTGCCTTGATTTAGGCCGGGGACATTCGGTCCCAAGTCGGTGTACGGAATACTGATGGCGGCCTGCAACCTGTATCCGGCGGCCTGGTAAAAACCGCTTACATTGGCGAATGCGCTGTAGATGGTGGGGTCGGTTGCGACTTCCATGACCTCAATGGCCTCGGGTGGCGGTTCAATCTGATCGGCATATCCTCGCTTCAGGCCAAAGACATATGAATGAATTGCTCCCATCTTGAGGTTGTAAAGCGTGACGCTGCCTATGTCGTAGTATTGCTTCGCTGTTTGGCGAAATGCCGCATCGGTTGTACATGACATGCATTGGTCCACGACGCCGTCGTAGGCGCGCGCCACGTTTGTTGCGCAGGCAGCCAGTGCAATGGCCAAGCATGGAAGAAGGAAAGCTCTCATGGGTTTTCACCTCGCAGCAGACGGTTTGGCGTCGCATGAAATTGCGATGCACGGCTACTATTCGAGATGTCCCCAGAGAACGCCGCCGGACTTTATCCCGTTGCGTCGTAGGCAATGATGCCAGGTGCCTGTCCCCATTCTTCATCTGTGGCGCCCGAGGCATCCCTGTCCACCGGGTAGCGTCGAGGAATTTCCGGCGGGAGACTATTTCAGCCGCGCCGCAATCGCATCGCAGCCCTTGTCGAAGGCGGCCTTCCACTGCGCGCCGGCCTGGCTCTGCGACGGGCGCACGCAGCGCAGCTGGATGGCATGGTTGTCCTTGAACCAGTAGCGCTCGCTGTAGCTGTATTGCGCGCCGTTTTCCTGTGCGGTGTAAACGAAGTTGTCGGCACCCTGGCCGCTGCCGGCCTGATAGCCCGTGAGCGACTTCGCCTTGGTCATCGCCCCGCTTACGTATTGCTGGAATGCATTCACGTCGGGCACCTGCTTCACCGTTACGGTGACGCGGGCGAGGCTGGTGCTGCCGGTCGGCGATGTATCCGGTACCTGGAACACACGCACTTCCGGATCACCCTGGGTTTCCATGATGCCCACCCATTGATCGGGCGTGCTGAAGCTGACATTGCCACCGGCCATGCTGACGTCGGTGGCGTGCGACGCACCGGCCAGCACGAGTGCGGCAGCAAAAAACGTATTGCGGAGGAAACTCATGCCTGCTCCTGTGGGACGGCGTTGGGTTCGAATCGGTGGTGCGGCAGCCCCAGCCATTCCAGGGCCGTGCCGTGGAAGAGCTGCGCGCGAGCGGCGTCATCCAGGCCCAAGGCCTCGATGCCACTGCCAGGATGCTGTTCCCCCAGTGGGAAAGGATAATCGGTCCCCAGCATCACGCGCTCGACCCCGGTCACATCCAGGAGATAGCGCAGGGCGTGCGGGTCGTGCACGCACGAGTCGAAATACAGGCGTTTCAGGTATTCGCGCGGGTTGCGCGGGTTGTCGGTGGCCACCAGGTCCGGGCGCATGCGAAAGCCGTGCTCGATACGACCGATGCTCCAGGGAAAGCTGCCGCCGCCGTGGGCCAGCATCACGCGCAGCCGGGGCAGGCGCTCCAGCACGCCGCTGAACACAAGGCAGCAGCCGGCACGCGATTGTTCGGCCGGCATGCCCACCAGCCAGGGCAACCAGTACTTGGGCATGCTGGCGGCGCCCATCATGTCCCAGGGATGCACCATCACCGCCGCACCGAGATCGGCTGCCGCTTCGAAGAACGGGAACAGCTCTGGCGCGTCCAGGTTCCAGTCGTTGCAATGCGAGCCGACCTGCACGCCCTGCAGGCCGAGTTCGTCGATGCAGCGTTCCAGCTCGCGGATGGCGAGTTCCGGCGACTGCAGCGGCACGGTGCCGATGCCTGCGTAGTGGCGGGGATAGGCGTTGCACAGCGCCGCCATGTTGTCGTTGAGATGCCGATGCAGCTCCAACGCCTGGTAGCCCGGCGCCCAATAGGAGAACAGCACAGGTACCGTGGACACCACCTGCACATCCACTCCGAAGCGCGCGTAATCGTCGATACGCTGCTGCGGATCGAACGCTGAATCCCACACCTCGCGGAAGAATTTTCCGTCCTTGTAGATGCGGTGGCGCCCATCATTGTGGATCATCACCGGGAACCGCTCGTCGCCGTACTTGGCCGCCAGGTTGGGCCAGTCACGAGGGAGGATATGGGCGTGGGTATCGATCTTGAGCATGCGATGAGCCTGTTCAATATCTCGCCATGGCCCGTTTTACCCGTCCGCGCTCACCAGGAGGTGGGGTGTGGCGCAGTGCCAGACTGGCTGTAAGGTCAGGCCGCGCACTGCCTTCTGGCGGGCGCGGATGGGCAACCCTCCGGGTCGGCTCTGTTTGCCCGCATGCCAGCGTCATGACCCGGTTCTGTATCGACATACACGCCCTCGTTCTTCCTCGGCCTGCGCGCAACCAGCTCCCGGCGCGGGCCATGCCACGATGTTGAACAGGCTCAGAGTGTAGGCCTTTGGCATGGCGGCGTCGTGCCGCGGTCGCACATGGCCGTGGCACGCCAGCATCATGACGATAGCGACAATTGCCAACTGTTGCTCTGGCCGGCTGCCTTGGCGGTGACGTGGGTGACTTAAGGTGATGCGCTGACGATGGCTGCAGCCATGGGGGCGCAATCGCCGTCGAGCGTCGTGGTGGGGGCAACGCAGCTGCGAAAGGCGGCCGGTAGCGAGGTGAAGGTCATGGCGTCGCCTTCGCCTACGCTGAATTGCCTCGGTGGCGATGCGCAGGCGGTGCTGGCCGGAGCGCAATCGTCGGCGATCACCGTGTAGTGGCATTGGCCGCTCTCGCTGCGCAGGCAACGGAAGGTGGCGAGCTGGCCGACGACGTGCACCTGGCTGTAGACCACGTCGTGGCCGTTGGCGATGGCATGCACGACGACAGTGCGTCCTCGTTCGCAGCCGGTAAGACAAAGCAGCAGGCAGATCGATGCAATGCACTTGTTCATGATCATCTCGTGCGCGATGGGTGCGCGTCGTGGACGGGGGTTTACATGTTGCGGAACAAAGCCATGAACGGCTGGCTCACCACCAGGGTCTCGGGCCGTTGCTTGAGGCGCAGCGTGCCCTTGCCGGTGTCGTCGCGCACGATGGAGGCGACGGCCCGCAGGTTGACGATGGTCGAACGATGGATCTGCTTGAAGTTGTTCGGGTCCAGCATCATGGCCAGCTCGCGGATGGGCGTGCGCAGCAGCGCTTCGCCGTCGGCGGTCATGGCCACGGTGTATTTGTTGTCGGCGCGGAAATAGGCGACGTCGTCCACCATGATCAATCGCGTCTCGCGCCCGTTGCTGGCAGTGATCCAGGTGAGCGGCGGCTTGTTGGGGCCGCTGCCCGCATTGAGGTCGCGCAGCAGTGCCGCCAGTGCGGAAGCGTCCGGTACCGCCGCGGCGCGCGCCTTGATGCGCTGCACGGTGGCGGTGAGCCGTTCGGTCGTGATCGGCTTGAGCAGGTAGTCGACGGCGCCGCGCTCGAAAGCGTCGATGGCGTACTGATCGTAGGCCGTGGTGAATACCACCTGCGTGTTGGGGCTGGCTTCGGCGGCGGCCGAGGCCACTTCCAGCCCGCTCAGGCCCGGCATGCGAATGTCGAGGAAGGCGATGTCCGGACGGTGCTGGTCGATGGCTTCGAGCGCGCTCGCGCCGTCGTCGCATTCGGCGATGATCTCCAGCTCGGGCCAGGTCGTCGCGAGCAATTCGCGCAGCGCCTTGAGCAGCAGTGCTTCGTCTTCGGCAATGAGGGCCGTGGTCATGGCGAAGCCTCCGTGGTCTCCTTGGCGACACGCACCGGCACGACGATGGTGCTGGCCACGCCTTCGGGCGCATTGCTCACGACCGACAGCGACGCTTCGGGGCCGTAGATGAGACGCAGGCGCTCGCGCACGTTCTTCAGGCCTATGCCCGTACCGCCGCTGGCGCCGGTGAAGCCCAGCCCGTCATCCGCCACGGTGATCGCCACCTTGCCGTCGTCGCGGCGTGCGCGAATCCACACGGTGCCGCCGCCGGGCTTGCGTTCCAGGCCGTGCTTGATGGAGTTCTCCACCAGGGTCTGCAGCATCATCGGCGGCAGCGAGATGGGGCGCAGCACGTCGGGCACGTCGATTTCCAGCGACAGGCGCGGTCCCATGCGCAGCTTCATGATTTCCAGATAGGCCCGCGTGCGTTCCAGTTCGTCGCCGACGGTGGACAGCGCGTCTTCGGTCAATGGCAGCGAGTGGCGCAGGTAGTGGATCAGGTGGCCCAGCATCTGGTCGGCTTGCGCGGGGTCGGTGCGCGTGAGGTATTGCGCGCTGGCCAGCGTGTTGTAGAGAAAGTGCGGCTCCACCTGGGCGTGCAGCAGGTTGAGGCGGGCGACGGTGCGCTCCTTTTCGCTTTCCGACTGCGCGGCGCGGGCTTTCTCGTGGCGCCGCTTCTCGGCGACGCGGCGCGTGATGGCGCGGGTGATTGCCTCGGCGTTCTCCAGGTTGGTGCCGTCGTCCACGCGGAACCAGTCGCTCCATGCGCCGGCCTCGGGTTCGCAGATCAGCGTGACGCTGCTGGTGCCGTCGCCCGGCGTCACCGTGGCGAAGATCTGGTTACGCAGGTGGCCGAACCAGGTGCCCGGATCCAGCTTTCCGAACGAACGGTGGCCGTAGGTGATCGGTCGCTGCACCTTGGCGCGAACCTGCAGGCTGTCGCGAGCGCTCTCCACGTCTTCGGTGCGCGGAAGTTCGCGAATGGCCGCGTCGAGCAGATCGAAGGCTTCGTCGGCATCGAAGGGAATTTCCACGCGACGCCGCTGGCGGTTGCCCAGCGTGTCGTCATCGACGCGGCCGGCCACGAGGCGAACACGGCGCAGATGCGACACCGCACCCGTGATCACCATCAACAAGGCGATGAAGATCAGCAGTACGACCGTGCCGGCCATGTCGTGATGGCGGAACGGCGGGCTGTCGGCGAGCACGAGGGCCACGAACAGCAGGACCAGGAACCAGGCCACGACCAGTCGGGCAACGAACATGAGGCTCTTGAACACGGCACGACCCTGTGAGTGGCAACGGAACGGAGCATACCCACCCGTGCCTTCGCGGGAAGCCGCCAGGCGATGAAACCGGCATCCGGGCGACGAAACGGGGAAACGGCGGGCCGAATGCCGGTCGGGCCAAGCGGCTACGGCCGGTACAGCCCGCGATGGGGGCCGTAGCGGTACCACTCGGCGACGGCTTCCGGCAGCAGATCCGTGAGTGGCAGGCCCGTGGCCTCGCACATGGCCAGCGTGTCCAGCAATGCCAGTTCCATCGGCCCCGAGCCGGGCAAGCCCGCATGTTCACGTTCCAGCGAGACCTCGGCCAGCATCCGTCCGCTCCAGTCGTAGAGCGCGTCGGCCCGCTGGGAAAGGTGGGCGGCCAGCCAGGAACGCAGGGGATGATGGAGCGTCAGGCCTTCGTCCTGCGCGAGCTGGTGTGCCAGCGACGTGACCTCGTCGCCGATGCCGCGATACCACTCGGTGTGTCCCGCGGCCGAGGTCGGCACCACCAACGGTGCAGGCGCACGTTGCTCGATCCACGAGGTCAGAAGCAGGCGCTCGATGCGGCGTGCGTGCGCCACGCGGTCCACTTCGATCAGCAAGCCTCGTTCCAGGTCGAAGAACTCGAAGAAGCGGCGATGCAGCGTGCGAAAGCGTTGCAGGGGTTCGCGCGAAAAGCCGATCTTCAGCAGGTCTTCGTCGCGGCAGGGCAGCACATAGACATAGGCGCGTCCGCGCGAGGCAAAGCGCGGTTCGGTGAATTCCTCATCCATGGCAAAGGGTCGAATGCGCGTGGCGTTGCGGAAAGGAAGGCAGGATGCTCCCGCTCTGTCTCACCGCCACGGACTCGCCTGCTAGGCAGCGGTGCGAGCGCGCGTCACGCGGCTCGCCGTCTCCTTGTGCAGCTGCCCGGCCAGCCAGGCACCGGTCGCGATCAGGATGTCCAGGTCGATGCCGGTGTGCAGCCCTAAGCCATGCAGCATATACACCACGTCTTCGCTGGCGACATTGCCGGTAGCGCCCTTGGCATACGGGCAGCCGCCCGTGCCGGATACCGCACTGTCCACCACGCGCACGCCTTCCTCGAGGCAGGCGAGGATGTTG
>Ga0209258_101121_pt1 | contig 11213 bp, 10 predicted proteins | sample Araplaol_mTSA_r2_FD_184281 | JGI IMG/M metagenome (GOLD analysis project Ga0209258, IMG submission 184281) | Arabidopsis root microbial communities from North Carolina, USA - plate scrape CL_Col_mTSA_r2 (SPAdes) (version 2) | ecosystem: Host-associated > Plants > Roots > Endosphere | place: USA...
GCCATCAGCGGGATCAGTGCGAGCAGCGGGATGGCGGCGATGTCCTGGAACAGCGACACGCTCAGGATGTTCTGGCCTCCGGTCGTCAGCAGGATGTTGCGTTCGTTGAGCGTGGCCAGGCCGATGGCCGTCGACGACATCGCCAGCGCCGCGCCGGCCACCAGCGCCAGGCGCCAGCCGTCCGGCCAGAAGCCCATGCAGGCCCACCCGATGCCGGCGATCAGCGCCAGGCTGCCCAGAAGCTGCACGCTGCCCCAGCCGAAGATCGGCCGGCGCATGGACCACAGCCGCCGGGGCTCCAGCTCCAGGCCGATCAGGAACAGCATCAGCACGACGCCGAATTCGGCCAGGTCGACGATCTGCGACGGGTCCGTCACCAGCCGCAGGCCCCACGGGCCGATGGCGAACCCGGCGCCGAGGTAGCCGATGATCGCGCCCATGCCCAGGCGGCGGGCAAGCGGCACGGCGATGACGGCCGCGGCGAGGTAGGTGAGGGCGAGGGTGAGCCAGTGAGTGTGGGACATCGGATCTTCGGCCCTCAGTCGCTCGCGATGCGCCGTTCGTCGGCGGCGACCTCGGGCGGCGGCGCGACCGCGCCGGCGCGCGTCTCGCCCGCGAGCGCGAGCAGGCGTTGCGCGAACGCGTGCGCATGGGCGTGCACCGCGTGCGCGTCGGCGCGGTGGGCGCCGTGGAAGACCGACGGGTCGAGGAAGCGCATGCCCACCATCTCGGCCGTCTGGCGATACGGGGCCAGGAAACGCTCGAACGGATGGTCGGCGCCGCCCAGCTTCTGGTACGAGGTCTCGACGCCGCCCGTGGACACGGCCAGCCACAGGCACTTGCCCACCAGCGCCCGGCCGCCCGGCCCGTAGGCCCAGCGGAAGGCCAGCACCTCGTCGATCCACAGCTTCATCAGCGCGGGCATCGAGTACCACTGGATCGGATGCACCCACACCACGGTGCGCGCGGCGGCGAGCGCGGCCTGCTCGGCCTCGATGTCGATGACGTAGTCCGGGTAGAGCGCGTAGATGTCGCGCACCTGCACCGTCTCGGAGGGCAGCAGGCGGGCCTGCGCGGCGAGTGCGCGGTTGACGCGCGAACGCGCGAGATCGGGGTGGGCCAACAGCACCAGGACATCTGCCATGGCCCCATTGTGGCGGGGTTCGGTAACATCGCCATTCCCGTCGAGCTGGAACGACACACCGGAGAGCACGCGCATGGCGGTCATCGTGGTAGCAAATCCCAAGGGCGGCGTCGGCAAGAGCACGCTCGCGACGCAGATCTCGGGATTCCTCGCCTCGCAGGGCAGGCGGGTCACCCTCGGGGACCTCGACCGCCAGCAGTCGTCGCGCCAATGGCTGGACATCCGTCCGCCCCACCTGCGGCGCATCGAGCCGTGGGAGATCTCGCGCGACGCCATCGCGCGGCCTGCCAAGGGCGCCACCGACGCGGTCGTCGACACTCCCGCCGGCCTGCACGGCAACCGCCTCGACACCGCGCTGAAGGCAGCCGACATCGTGGTCGTGCCGCTGCAGGCCAGCCTGTTCGACATGCAGGCCACGCACGCCTTCCTGCAGGAGCTGCGGGCCCACAAGCGCGCCGGCCGCATCCGCATGGGCCTGGTGGGCATGCGCGTGAAGGAGCACACGATCGCGCTGGAGCGCTTCCAGGAATTCGTCGGCACGCTGGGCATCCCGCTGATCACGACGCTGCGCGACACCCAGAACTACGTGCACCTGGCCGCGCATGGCCTGACGCTGTTCGACGTCGCGCCCGGCAAGGTGGAACGCGACCTGGCGCAGTTCGAGCCGCTGGCGCGCTGGCTGCTGCAGCCGGCCAGGGCCGTGCCGCTCGAATGACCGTCTACGAGCACCTGGCCGACCTGGCCGCGCTGCAGGGCCGGGTGATCGGCACCAGCGGCTGGGTCGAGGTCGACCAGTCACGCATCGACCAGTTCGCGCAGGCCACCGGCGACCACCAGTGGATCCACGTCGACCGGGCGCGCGCCGCGGCGGGGCCCTTCGGCACGACGGTGGCCCACGGCTTCCTGACGCTGTCGCTGCTGTCCGAGCTGGCCACCGATGCCTTTCGCATCGCCGACACCCGCATGGGCCTGAACTATGGCCTGGACCGCGTGCGCTTTCCCTCGCCGGTACCCGTGGGCAGCCGCCTGCGCGCGGTGTGCGTGCTCGATCGCCATGAACCGATCGAGGGTGGCGCTCAATTGACGCTCACGGTCACCATCGAGCGCCAGGGCAGTGCCAAGCCGGCCTGCGTCGCCGTCTGGGTCACGCGCCACCTCGTCTGAGCGCGCACGCACGCCCGCGACGTCTCATCCGCTCGACAGTCGTTTTCCCTGCCCCCCCCATCGGGGGGGCGGCAAAGCACGGGTCAGCCGTTACGATTCCGGCGAGGGAAATGTCGTCCTCGGCCGATGCGGCCGGCGACCCATAACGAGAGTCCGAGCGGAGTTTCCATGAAGGTGTTGCTGGTCGATGACCACCCGTTGATCCTGTCGGCGCTGCAGGCCATGATCCAGGAGCTTGATCCGGACGTGAAGGTCACGGCCGTTGGCAGCGCGGGCGCGGCGCGCTCCGCGCTCGCGGCGGACGCCGACTTCGATCTCGTGCTGCTCGACCTGCAACTGGGCGACGCCAGCGGCTTCGACGTGCTGGTCGAGATGCGCAAGGCGCACCCGGCGCTGCCGGTGGTGGTGATCTCGGCCTCCGATCGCGCCAGCGACGTGATCCAGGCCATCGACCTCGGCGCGATGGGCTTCGTACCCAAGCGGGCCACCAACGACACGCTGGTCGACGCGCTGCGCCTGGTGATGGCCGGCGGCATCTACGTGCCGGCGATGCACCTGGGCGCCAGCCAGGGTCCGGCCAGCCGGTCGGCCTCGCCGGCGCCGGCCATTCCGGCGGCCGAGATGGCCACCTACCAGGTCACCCCGTCGTTCGAGGAACTCGGCCTGACGCCGCGCCAGGCCGACGTGCTCACCCAGCTCCTGCAGGGCAAGCCGAACAAGGAGATCGCGCGTCGGCTGGGCCTGTCGGTCGAGACGGTCAAGGATCACGTTCAGGCCGTGCTGCGCGCGCTCGGCGTGAGCTCGCGCACGCAGGCCGTGCTGGCGGTCAGCCAGATGACGCAGCAGCGGCTGGAACGCCGCGCCGTCCCCCGCTAGAGAAACCTCGCTCAGACGCATCGATCCGCACGCAACATGCGCGTCGCGATCATCTCCGTCTTCGTCGACTACCACCGCCGCGGCGCCCACCACCGCGGCGTGTTGCAGCCGCAGATCGGCCCGCTGATCGCCGCGCTGCTGCCTGACTCGGCCGACATCGACATCGTCAACGACACCTGGATCGATCCCGACTGGTCCAGGTCGTACGACCTGGTGTTCCTTTCGTGCATGCACGCGGACTTCGATCGCGCGCGGCAGATCTCGCACTACTTCCGCCGGCGCGGCGCCCAGGTGGTGCTGGGCGGCTCGATGGCGTCGATGCTGCCGCAGCTGTGCATGCCCTGGTTCGACGCCGTGGTGGTGGGCGACCCCGAGGACACGGTGCCGCATGTCTACGCCGACGCGACGCGCCGACAGCTGCAGCGCTTGTATCGCTCCGGCGGCGACGCGGCGGCGCGCGCACCCACGCCGCTGGTGCACCGCGTCGCCGACCAGCAGGTCTTCCCGCTCGCGCTCGAGGCCACGCGCGGCTGCCCCTACACCTGCGACTTCTGCGTGCTCACGGGCATGGGCACGCGCTTCGACACGCGCCCCGCCGCGCGGGTCGAGCACGACCTCGTCACGCTGCGCGAGGCGCTGCGGGGACGCGTCACCGGCCTGCTGAAGAACAAGCGCCGGCGCATGGCGATGTTCTACGACAACAACATCGCCGGCAACCTCGGCTGGCTGCGCCAGCTGTGCGACGTCACCGAGCGCCTGGGCCTGGAGTGGGCCAGCTCGGTCACGTTCAACGTGCTCACCAACAAGGCGCTGCTGAAGCGCATGTTCGACAGCGGCTGCCGCGCGCTGTACGTGGGCCTGGAGACGTTCAACCCGGCGGCGCTCGACGACTTCAACAAGCCGCAGAACCGGCTGGCGCTGGTCAGGCGCGCGCTCGACGACGCGCGGGACGTCGGCATCCTCGTGACGGCCGGCATGATCCTGAGCCCCGAGCACGACGACGTCGCCTACATCCGTTCGCTGCCGGCGCGCCTGCGCGAGAGCGGCCTGCACGTGCCCACCTTCCTCGCGTTCGAGACCCCGTTTCCCGGCACGCCGTACTTCAACCGGCTGGCGGCGCGCAACGCGCAGCGCGTGGCCGCCAACGAGCGCGCGCTGTTCCTGCCGCGCGCGCTGCTGCGCGACTTCACGTCGTACACGCTGGTCGTCGAACCCACTCAGGCGAGCGCCGAGGACTACGTGGACGCGTACAAGGCCGCGGTCGACGAGATCTACGCGCCGCGCCGGCGCCTGGCCAAGCTGGCGCACGACCTGCCCTCGTTCATCCGCCGCGGCGCATGGACGAGCGTCGCGCTGGACGTCGGCGACATGCTCACCGGCGGCCTGCCGCGCGCGCCGGGCCGCACCTACCTCGCAGGCACCGACCTCGCGCCGCCCGAGCGCGTGCCGCTGGCCGAGGCCGACTTCGTCGACGAGGCCGAGGCGGCCCGCCTCATGCTGCCCACCGCCGTCACGGACGAGGCGGGCCGGCTGTTGCCACAATGGGCGCCCCCGGACGGGTCGCTGCGCCCCGTCCTTCCTCCCCGCAAGAACAATTCGGCCGTCGTCCCATGAAGCGCGAAGATGCTCCCCCGTCGTCCGTCCTGACGCTGTCGCCGGACGACCGGCCCTCTCAGTTCGGCAGCGTCGAGCCGCTGCCCCGGCCCGACGACGGCCAGGGCGACCTCCTGGTGGGCCAGGTCGACCCGCTGATCGACCAGGTCGACAACCTGCACGCGTTCGCGCGTACCGGGCTCGTGGGCAACACCGTCGGCGCCTGCGTGATCGTCGCGCTCTATGCGCATGTCGTGCCGGTCCTGACGATGGTCGTGTGGGCGGTGCTGTTCGGCGCCGCGCTGCTGCTGCGCGCGGTCCTCACCGTCACCTACCTGCGGCGCTGGCGCGGCTCGTCGACGCTGCTGCGCAGCTGGCGCAACCGCTACCTCACGGGCGTGCTGACCACCGGCGCGATGTGGGGCATCTCGGTGTGGCTGTTCTATCCGTACGGCGGCAACCTGGAGCGCATCGCGCTGCTGCTGACCGTCTACAGCTTCTGCATCTCCGCAGTGCCGGCGCTGGCCACGCAGTTCGGCGCCTTCGTCGCCTTCGTCGCGCTGACCTTCGTGCCGATGATCCTGCGCATCGCGCTGCTGCCCGGGCACGACGGCTGGACGCTGGCGGCGATCCTGTTCCTGATCTTCGGCATCACGGTGATGCTGGGCCGCAGCTACCAGCGCACGTTCGCGCGCGTCGTGGCGCTCAAGCAGCGCGGCATGCAGCTGCTGGCGCAACTGCAGGTGGAGAAGGTGGCCGCCGACCAGGCGCGCCGCGAGGCCGAGACGGCCAACCGCGCCAAGACCCAGTTCTTCGCCGCCGCCAGCCACGACCTGCGCCAGCCGCTGCACGCGCTGGGCCTGTTCGCCGAGGCGCTGCGCCACCGGATCGGCACCGATGCGGAGGTGGCGCACCTGGTCAACAGCATCAACAGCTCGGTCGACGCGCTCGAGGGCCTGTTCTCCGAGCTGCTGGACATCACCAAGATCGACACCGGCGGCGTCGAGGCGCGGCCGGAGAACTTCAGCGTCGAGGCGATGTTCGCGCGGCTGAAGCTGCATTACGAACCGACCGCCTTCGAGAAGGGCCTGGCGCTGCGCTTCCACGGCGGCAGGCACTTCTGCTACGCCGACCCGACGCTGCTCGATCGCGTGGTGCGCAACCTGCTCTCCAACGCCATCCGCTACACCAACGACGGCGGCGTGGTGGTGGCGGCGCGCCAGCGCGGGGACAAGCTGCGTTTCGAGGTCTGGGATACGGGCCTGGGCATCCGTCCGCACGAGCAGGAACGCATCTTCGAGGAGTTCTACCAGGTCTCCACCGACGCGCCGCCGCTCGACCCGACGCAGCGCAAGGGCCTGGGCCTGGGCCTGGCCATCGTGCGCCGGCTCGCGCGCGTGCTCGACGCGCCGCTGCGCCTGCGCTCGGTGCCGGGCCACGGCACGATGTTCTCGATCGAGGTGCCGCTGGGCCAGCGGCCCAAGCCCACGGAACCCGTGGCGCCACGCGGCACGTCGCTGGGCCTGACGCTCGACCGCCGGCTCATCGTGATCGTCGAGGACGACCCGGCCGTGCTGGGCGGCCTGCAGGTGCTGCTCAAGAGCTGGGGTGCCGACGTCGTTGCGTTCGACTCGTTCGAGGCCGCCGCCGAATGGGCCGGCGCAGCCGCGGCGCGCAAGCTGATGAAGCCCGACCTGCTGATCACCGACTTCCGCCTCGAGAGCGGGCACACGGGCATCGAGGTGATCGAGGCCATGCGCGGGGCCTTCGGCAAGGGATTGCCGTCGGTGATCGTCACGGGCAGCCTCATGTCCAACCAGGAAGGCGAGGCGCAGGCGCACGACTTCCACCTGCTGCTCAAGCCCGTCGTCCCCACCAAGCTGCGCGCGATGATCGCGTTCAAGCTCGGCCAACGCTGACCGTCCGCGAAGTCATGACCACCCAGCCCGACACCACGCCGCGCGCGATCCGCATCGACGGCCCCTTGTCGGCGCGCGCGGTGCTGGACCACTTCAACGAGAAGGGCCGCGCGCTGCTGGGCGCGGGGCAGGAGGACGCGGCCGGGCGCATCGCGCAGCTGCTCGCGCACGAGGCCGACCTCAGCGCCGCCTGGGGCGGCCTGCCGGGCACCGACCACCCGCGCCACTGGCAGCCCGATGTCGGCGACGAAGCGGCGCTCAGCGACCGGCGCTCCGAGCATCGCCGGCTCGACGTCCACCTGCCGCTGTGGTGGGCGCTGCCGCTCGCGGTGCGCGACCGCCAGCCGCAGCGCGTCGTGCTGCCGCTGGCCGCCACGCGCGAGGGCCTGGCCGCGCTGGTCCGCCGCCACATGCCCGGGGCCTGGTGGAACCAGCGGGTGCATGTGACGCTGGACGTCGAGACCCGCGTGTACTGGGGCGCGCGCGGGGCCGTGCATCCGCACGCGGCCGCGCGTCACGCGTGCGCGCAGCGCGGCGACGCGGGGCACCCGTCGATGAAGCTGGTGATGCTGGACGGCGGCCGCGCGATCGAGGCCGCGATGCCCGACCGCCCGGCCGATCCCGACGTGGTGCTCAAGGTGCACCCCGGTGTCGGCTGGCTGGTGGCCGTGCCGCAGCTGCGCTTCGAGCGCGAGCTGACGACGGCCGAACGCTGGCAGCAGGCCGTCGCGGCCTGGTGGCGGCGCCTGCAGTCCAGCGCGGGACGCGCGTCGCAGCGCGATCGCGACCCGACCTGGCAAGCGCGCCTGGAGGCCGACGAGGCCTGGTGGGCCGCGCAGCTGGGCGCCGCCCCCGGCGCCGCGCCGGCGCTGGCACGCGAGGCGAAGCTGGGCGCGGCGCTGCGCCCGGCCAGCCGCATCGCCACGCTGCCCGCGGCGCAGCGCCGCCAGGCGCAGGTGATCGTCATCCACGGCGGCCTGAGTTCGGCGCGCAGCGCGTACGAGGCCGCGCTCAACACGTCCGCGCGGGCGGCCGCCAAGGCGATCGAGGCCGGACAGCCGGCGATGCCAGGCGGCAGCGGACGGCGCCTGGATCCCGGTGGCCAGGACGCGCCGACGGCCGCCGGCGAGCGCGAGCTCGCGATGGCCGGCACCGCCGCGGCCTTCGACGCCGCGGCCCTGACGACGGCGCCACCGCCCCCGGCCGATGCGGCGCACGTCTGGCCCGGCCTGCCGACGCTCGACGAGCGCGCCACCTGGCGCTTCGAGCACGACACCTTCCTGAGCATCGCCCGGAACGTGGCGCACCTGGTCGCCGCCGTGCGCCGGCAATGCATCGCCGGCTGTCCCGCCGATGCGCAGCGCCACATCGTGCTGGTGGCGCATTCGCGCGGCGGCAACGTCGCGCGCTTCGCGCTGCCCGCGCTGCGCAAGGCCTTCGGCAGGCAGGGCTGGACCTTCGCCGCCGTCACGCTCGGCAGCCCGCACCTGGGCACGCACGTGTTCGAGCGCGTGGGCCGTCGCTGGCACGGCCTGGCCGCGGCCGTCGGCGGGCTGCGCCATCTGGGCGCACCGTGGATGAACCGCGACACCCTGGCCGAACTCGTCAACCTGGAGCGGGGCCTCGCCTACGACGTGCCGCCAGGCTTCCACGACGTCGAGCCCGCTGGCGTCGACCGGATGATGCGCGGCCGCCCGGCCACCGAGCTGCCGCCCGGCATGTGGCTGGTCGGCTCGCACTGGGGACCGAGTGCCGGCATCGCCGTCGACAGCAGGACCTGGGACTGGCTGTTCGAGGACATGGTGGGCGCCGAGGAGGAGAGCGATGGCCTGGTGCGGCGGCTGTCCGCGCTCGGCGGCCGCGCGCCGGAGAACGATCTCGTGCGCGCCGCGCCCGACCGCTGCCCCGTGCAGTTCGACGCCTCGCCGGTGTTCCACACGCACTATCTCGTGCACGAGCAGACGCGGCACCAGATCGCGCGCATGCTCGCAAGTGCGCTGGACGGGGTTGCCGGCGGCAATGGCGCCTCTCGCATGACCCCCAAGGAAGCGGCATGAGTCCCGGCACCGCGCGCGCGGCGCGCCTGGTCGTCCTCGCCGGCGTCGTCGGCGCCACCTGCGACATCACATACGCGATCCTCTACTATGGCTGGAAGGGCATCCCTGCCGAGCGCATCCTGCAGACCGTCGCGAGCGGCCTGCTGGGCAAGGCGTCCTACGACGGCGGCTGGCCCACCGCGGCGCTGGGCCTCGCGTGCCACTACGCGATCGTGATCGTCGCCGCGGCGCTGTTCCATGCGGCCGCGCGGCGCCGGGCATGGCTGCGCGACGAGCCGGTGACGGCGGGCCTGGCCTTCGGCGTCGCGGTCTATGCGGTCATGAACTTCGTCGTGCTGCCGTTGTCGGCCTATCCGTTCCCGCTGCGCTTCCCGCTGCTGACCACGGCCACCGGCCTGCTGGTGCACATGGTGGGCGTGGGCCTGCCGATCTCGCTGATCACGCGACGGGCGCACGCGTCTCCCTGAGTCCGGCGTCCTCCTCGGCTGCGCGCGCCTGCAGCCAGTCCGCGAACGTGCGCATCGCGTCGCTCTCGGGCCGCGACTTCAGCCGCGTCAGCCAGTAGCCGCCCAGCGTCACGCCCGTGTCGAACGGCTGTACCAGCCGCTCGCTGCGCAGCGCCTCGTCGAACAGCGCCGTGGGCAGCAGCGCGACGCCCGCGCCCTGGGCCGCGGCCTCGGCCAGCGTGATCGACGAGTCGAAGATCGCGCCGCGCGCCAGCGGCGGCGCCACGCGCGCGGCGGCGAACCAGCGCGTCCATTCGTCGGGGCGGTAGGAGCGCAGCAGCGTCTCGCGCGCGAGATCGGCGGGCACGCGCAGGCGGCGCGCAATCGCCGGCGCGCACGTCGGCGACAGCGGCGGCGCGATCAGCGGTCGCGCCTCGGTGCCGTGCCAGGCGCCGTCGCCGAAGCGGATCGCCCAGTCCAGGCCTTCCGCGGCAAGGTCGACGCGGTTGTTGTTGGTCATCAGCCGCAGGTCGACGGCCGGGTGCGCGCGCTGGAACGCGGGCAGCCGCGGCAGCAGCCAGCCCACGGCGAAGGTGCCGACCACGGCCACGGTCACCACCTGGCGGTGCAGCCCGCCCTCGAACTGTTCCAGCACGGCGTGCATGCGCTCGAAGCTGTCGGTCAGCAGCGGCAGCAGGGCCTGGCCTTCGTCGGTCAACGCGAGGCCGCGCGGCAGGCGCCGGAACAGCGGCGTGGCCAGCCGCGCCTCGAGGTTCTTGACCTGGGCGCTGACGGCCGCCTGCGTCACGTGCAGTTCCAGCGCCGCGCGCGTGAAGCTCAGGTGCCGTGCCGACGCCTCGAAGGCGCGCATGGCGTTCAGGGGAAGTTGCATGCCCCAGATTATCTGGGGTCTCGCACCGGAAATCAGCGTTTGATGGCCGGGCCGCCGCTGGCTATCGTGCCGCCTGTCGAATCAATCAGCGGGAGACTCATCCATGGACAGAAGACGCTTCGCCCACGCGGCGATCGCGCTGGCGGGCGCGTGGCCCGTCGCCCGGGCGCTCGGCGGTGGCGAGCCAGCCCAGAAAATCTGGGGGGGAACGCAGCTCGAGCGCTGGCGCGCGATCGAGGCGCGGGTCGGCGGACGGCTGGGTGTCGCGGTGCTGGACACCGGCAGCGGCGAGCTGGCCGGCCAGCGCCTGGACGAGCGCTTCCCGATGTGCAGCACCTTCAAGACGCTGGCGGCGTCGCTGGTGCTGGCGCGCGTGGACGCGGGGCAGGAGCGGCTGGAGCGGCGCATCGTCGTCACGCGCGCCGACCTGCTCGAATGGGCGCCGGTGACGGGCAAGCGGGTCGGCGGCGCCGGCATGACGGTGGCCGAGCTGTGCGAGGCGGCGATCACCGTCAGCGACAACACGGCCGCCAACCTGCTGCTGGCCAGCGCCGGCGGGCCGGCGGGCCTGACGGCCTTCGTGCGCCGGCTGGGCGACGACGTCACGCGGCTCGATCGCACCGAGCCGACGCTCAACGAGGCCACGCCCGGCGACCCGCGCGACACGTCCACGCCGCGCGCGATGGCGGGCACGCTGCGCCGCCTGATGCTGGGCGACGTGTTGTCGGACAAGGGCCGCGCGCAGCTGGTTCGATGGATGACGGCCAACACCACCGGCGGCCAGCGCCTGCGCGCGGGCGTGCCGCCCGACTGGCGCGTGGCCGACAAGACCGGCACGGGCCGGCTGGGCACGACCAACGACGTCGGGCTGCTGTGGCCGCCGCGCCGCGCGCCGCTGGTCGTGGTGACCTACCTGACCGCCACCGGCGCGCCGGCCGCCGCGCGCGAGGGCGCGCTGGCGGACGTGGCGCGCAGCGTCACGCGCGCCGGCTGGACACCGGCATCCTGAGCCGCTGGCCAAGCCGCGTCACTCCCCGGCGGGGGACGGACTCCCGGGGCCCCTGGCCCCGCGCAGGACGCTCGTTGCGGTCGACGACGGAAGGGTCAGGGCTGCGCGGCGTC
>Ga0209258_101122_pt1 | contig 11212 bp, 4 predicted proteins | sample Araplaol_mTSA_r2_FD_184281 | JGI IMG/M metagenome (GOLD analysis project Ga0209258, IMG submission 184281) | Arabidopsis root microbial communities from North Carolina, USA - plate scrape CL_Col_mTSA_r2 (SPAdes) (version 2) | ecosystem: Host-associated > Plants > Roots > Endosphere | place: USA...
TCTCCCGGCTTGAGCGACACCTTGGCGTAACCGGCTAGGCGCCTCGCCTTGGCGCCGGGCACCTGCACGTAGACCTGAGCCACATCCGCACCCACGCGCGAGCCGGTGTTGCGCACGGTCACCGAGGCGTGCAGCTGGCCGTCGCGCGTAGCGACCTTCAGCGGGCCATGCTCGAACGTCGTATAGGACAAGCCGTAGCCGAATGGGAACAGTGGCTTGAGTCCGCGCGACTGCAGCCAGCGATAACCGACGTCCGCACCATCGATGTTGTAGTCGACCGACTCCGGCGGCGTGCCGCCCGTGACACCAGGTATTTCCGCACGCGGCAGCTGCGAGGCGTCGCGCACCCAGCTCATCGGCAGGCGGCCCGACGGGTTCACCTTGCCCGACAGCAGGTTGGCGATGCCGTTGCCCGCATCGCCACCGGGATACCAGACTTCGAGCACCGCACCGACCTGGTCGAGCCAGGGCAACTGCACGGGCGCATTGTTTTCCAACACCACGATCGTCCGCGGATTGGCCTTTGCCACCGCTGCCACCAGCGCGTCCTGTCCGTCGGGCAGCGCCAGGTCGGGTGCATCCACCGATTCGGCCGACCACTTCTGCACGAACACCACCGCCACCTGCGACTTCGCGGCGAGCGCCGCAGCCGCCGCCACATCGTTGCCGTCCGCGTACTGCACGTTCGCTTTCGGCGCCGCAGTGCGGATCGCCTTGAGCGGCGGATAGGGGTGATACATCACCGGACCCGGCCACGTGGTCGGCGCCAGGCCCGGCACGGCGTTGCCGCCCATTGCCGTCACCAGCGAGGAACCGCCGCCGGCCAGCACGCCCTTGTCCGCGTGCGCACCAATCACCGCCACCGATTCCAGCTTGGCGAGATCGAGCGGCAGCAGGTGGTTCTCGTTGCGCAACAACACCGCGCCCGCCTCCAGCGTTTCGCGCGCGACCGCAAGGTTGGCCTTGCTGTCGATCGGCGCCTTCTTCGCCGGATGCTCGAACACGCCGGCAGCAAACATGCTGCGCAGGATGCGTTGGACCATGTCGTCGATGCGCGCCTGCTTCACGTCGCCCTTGGCGAGCGCCTGTCGCAGCGGCGCATCGAAATACACTTCCTTGTCGAACACTTCGCCCGCCGATTCCTGGTCGAGGCCGGCGTTCACCGCCTTGGCCGCGCTGTGCGCGCCGCCCCAATCGGACATCACGAAGCCCGGGTACTTCCAGTCGCGCTTGAGCAACTGGTTCATCAGGTAGTCATTCTCGCAGGCCCAGTCGCCGTTGACCTTGTTGTACGAGCACATCACCGAGCCCGGCTTGCCGCGCTCGATGGCGATCTCGAACGCGAGCAGGTCCGATTCGCGCATGGCCTTCTCGCCGATCTGCACGTTGATGGTGTTGCGCGCGGTTTCCTGGTCGTTCAACGCGAAGTGCTTGATGGTGGAGATCACGTGCTGGCTTTCGATGCCACGGATCGCCTCGGCCACAATGGTGCCGGCAAGCAGCGGATCTTCGCCCGCGTATTCGAAATTGCGGCCGTTGCGCGGATCGCGCATCAGGTTGATGCCGCCGGCCAGCAGCACGTTGAAGCCCTTGTTGTGCGCTTCGCCGCCAATCATCGCGCCACCACGATAGGCGACCTTCGGATCCCAGCTCGCCGCAGTGACCGGACCGGCCGGCAGCGGCGTTGCGCTGTCACCGGGGCGCATGCGGTCGGAACTCGCCACACCCAGGCCCGCGTCGCTTTCTTCCAGCGCGGGAATGCCCAAACGCTCGATCGGCGGCACATAACCTGCCGACGCGATGGCTCCCTTGGGGAAGGGCTTGTCGGAAGGACGATCCGGGCCGGCGTAGTAGCTGCGGATCAGCTGGAACTTCTCGTCCTGCGTCATCTGCGCCACGAGCAGCCTGGCGCGCGCGTCTGCCGAAAGCGTTGCGTCGCTCCACGGCCGCGCATTGCCTTGCTGAGCCGCCGCCACGCCCATCCACGTGCACAAACCCATCACGATCGCGCACCGCAATGCACCCATCGCCTTGACCTTCATTCGCGTTCCTCCGCTGTTGGCATGGCTACGCGCTCGCCTCGGCATCACGGAGGTGGCGCGTATACTTCGGCCTCTCGATTTATCGAGTATGCACGAAGCCCGCAGCCCATTCACCGCATACGGAGCACATTCATGAATCTTCGCACCCTTGGCCGCTCGTCGCTTTCCGTCGCACCGCTTGCATTCGGCGGCAACGTGTTCGGCTGGAGCGTCGATGAGCAGCGCTCGTTCGAGCTGCTGGATGCCTTCGTCGATGCCGGCTTCAACCTCATCGATACCGCGGACGTCTATTCGGCATGGGTGCCCGGCAACCGCGGCGGCGAATCGGAAACCATCATCGGCAAGTGGCTCAAGCGCAGCGGCAAGCGCGACAAGGTGGTGATCGCCACCAAGGTGGCCAAATGGGCGGAGCATCCGGGCCTCTCACCGATCAACATCAACCAAGCCGTCGAAGGCTCGCTCCAGCGACTGCAGACCGACTATATCGACCTGTACCAGGCGCACGAGGATGACGCCACGGTGCCGTTGCACGAAACACTGGGCGCATTCGGCAAGCTGATCGAGCAGGGCAAGGTTCGCGTGATCGGTGCTTCGAACTATGGCGCCGACCGCTTCGGCGAAGCCTTGAAGGTATCGGCCGAACACGGTCTGCCGCGCTACGAAACGCTGCAGCCCGAGTACAACCTGGTGAGCCGCAAGGGCTACGAAAAGGAACTGGAACCGCTGGCCGTCGCCGAGAACATCGGCGTCATCAACTACTACGCGTTGGCCAGCGGCTTCCTCAGTGGCAAGTACCGCAACGAGGACGATCTGGCCAAGAGCGCGGCGCGCGGCGGATCGGTTCGCAAGTATCTCCATGCGCAGGGGCTTGGCGTGCTTGCCGCGTTGGATACGGTAGCCAAGGCGCACAACGCGACGCCTGCGCAGGTGGCGCTGGCATGGTTGATCGCGCGCCCGAGCGTGACAGCGCCGATCGCGAGCGCAACGAGCATTCCTCAGCTGAAAGAGCTGTTCGGTGCGGTGGAGCTGCAACTCGGCAAGGAAGAGATCGCGTTGCTGGATAAGGCGAGCGGCTGATTGATGTACTGAGGCGGGTTGGATCGCGCACTGGGTGCGCTCCTACAGGGACGCGCTTTTGTAGGAGCGCACCCAGTGCGCGATTCCCGCTCCCTCAGGGCTGCGCCGGCGCCGCACCTTCCGAATCGCTGCCATCCGGCGCTTCCACCTGATAGCCCTTCGCCTTCAGCCGCGCGATCAATCCATGCGGCGACAGCAGCTCCTCCATCGGCAACATCGCGAAGGTCTGCGCATTGGCATTCAACGCCTGCTCGGCGGCTTCCATCCAGATGCCTTCGGCCTTCTGCTTCACGTCGCTGAAACCCAGCTGTTTGGCAAAACCTGCTTCCGTCACGGCAGCAATGCACGCTTCGCGCTGGTCGTTCATCGGCAGGCTGCGCAGCAGGTCGATATCGCCGGTGGCCCAGGCGTTGGCGCGTTCAGTGATGCGGCCGAGATCGCGTTCCACCGTATCCAGCGTGCGGCCGAAGCATTCGCGGTCATCCATGGGCGACGACTTGAAGGTCTTCACCGCATCGCGCGGTTGCTCCACCAGCATGGTGTAACGCGCAGTCACGAACTTCACGTTGTGCTTCTTGGCGAGATTGCGCACAGTGTCCTTCACGCCGCCGGAGGCCGTCATGCCGTGGCGCTTGATCGCCTTGTCGTACAGTTCCACCGCCGCGAAGATCGGACGCCACTCCTCGATGCCGCGGTCGCTGCCGATGTACTGCTGCTTGAGCGTGAGCCAACGTGCGTAATCGGGCGCCGGCACCACCTGCTGCAGCTTTTGTCCGTCGGGGTTCTTGCGCGCGCCGATCAACGACGGCAGCAGAAAGAGCTTGCCGAAGAAATTGGTCTTGGGCTTGAGCGCAATGGACGGCGGCCCGAGTACTTCCTGCGAGCTGGCGATGGTCTGTTCCACGTCGTTCGTCTTCCACTGCATGCGGTCGGGCAGGGGCGACAGCGTGCCGAGCACCCACATCACGTGATCGCCCTTGCTCACGCGCCACAGCCCGGGCCCCGGCTGCTCACCGCTGACCGTCACCGCTTCGAGATTGGTGACCTGCGAGGTGGATGCGGCTGGCGCCGGCGCATCCTGCGCGCTGGCCGGCAAGGCAAAGACCAGCATGAGGAAGGCGGCGCCAAGGAGGCGATGACGCGGCTGACGAAGAACAATGGGGTCCATCGAATGGGTTCCTTGCTTGGGGCCGCTTTGTGACCATCACGAACCAGCGCGGTTCCGCGCGCCTCGTCGCCTTGTTCAGTGAACCAGGGCGTGACCCGCCAGCGTCGCCGCCACGCACCACAGCACCGCCACCCACGCCGGCTGGCGCGCCACCACCAGCATTAGGAAGCCGCATGCGGCGATGAATACATCCGCCCAGCCGCGCACCGTACCGGTCCAGACCGGATTGTAGAACGCGGCCGCCAACAGGCCGACCACCGCGGCATTGATTGCCGCCACCACGCGCACCGCATCCGGCCGCGCGGAAAGCCGCTGCCAGAACGGGAGCACGCCGCTCAACAGCAGGAAGCCCGGGAGGAAGATCGCCAGCAAGGCCACCGCTGCGCCCGTGATGCCGCCCTCGCCGTCGAACATGCGGCTACCCAGGTACGCCGCCAGCGAGAACATCGGGCCCGGCATCGCCTGCGCTGCGCCATAGCCAGCGAGAAAGCTGCCCTCGTCGATCCAGCCCGGCACCACCAGCGCCTGACGCAGCCACGGCAGCACCACATGACCGCCGCCGAAGACCAGCGCACCAGCCCGATAGAACGCGGTGCCGATCTGCATCAGCGGATGGCCGCCCGTCACGATGGCGAAGGCTGCCACCAACAGGAGGCCATAGCAGGCAAGCAGAAGCGTTGCCGCGCGCCGCCCATAGCCAGGCGAAGGCACCACGTCACGATGCGGCATCACGCTGCGACACAACCAAGGTGACAACAGTGCCGCGACGACGATCACCAGCAACTGCAGCCACGCCGATGCCTGCCACAGCAACACCACGGCGGCGGTGATCGCCAACAGGCGTCGCGGCATGTCGGGCGCCAATGAACGCCACATGCCAAGCACACCCTGCGCGACCACCACCACGGCCACCAGTTTCAGGCCGTGCAGCAGTGATTGTCCCCATGGTCCGTTGAGATAGGGCGCCCACCACGCGAAGGCGAACATCAGCACGGCCGAGGGCAAGGTGAAGCCCGCGAACGCCGCAAGCGCACCGCGCCAACCCGCCCGCTGCATGCCGATGGCAAAACCCAGTTGGCTGCTCGCCGGCCCGGGCAGGAACTGGCACAGCGCGAGCAGTTGGGAGAAGTGCGCATCATCGAGCCAGCGTCGCCGCTCGACGAAGGCGCGGCGGAAATAGCCAAGGTGCGCGATGGGACCACCGAAGGAGCGCAGGCCGAGCGAGAAGAAGGCGAGGAAGACTTCGCCGGCGCGGTGCGGCGATTTCTTGATGTCGTTCGACGATGCGCTCATATGGCGCAGCCTAGCGCAGCGATGCGACAGGGGGATGCATCGGTCGCCGCTTCCCTGTGGGAGCGCACCCTGTGCGCGACAGACCAACGTAGCGGCACGTCGATGCACCGCGGTCGCGCACAGGGTGCGCTCCCACAACGACATCGCGTCCGCCGGAAAGAAAGAAGGCCGCTTTCGCGGCCTTCTTCAAACCACTTGCGCGCTTCCGACCAATCAACCCAGCGATGCCAGCGCATCGGTGAACGTCTTGCTCGGGCGCATCGCCTTGCTGATCAAGTCCAGGTTCGGGTGGTAGTAACCCTGGATATCCACCGCCTTGCCCTGCGCACCGTTCAACTCGCCGACGATCTTTTCCTCGTTCTCGGTCAGCGTCTTGGCCAGCGACGCGAACTTCGCCTTGAGCTTGGCGTCGTCGTTCTGCTCGGCTAGCGCCTGCGCCCAGTACATGGCGAGGTAGAAGTGGCTGCCGCGGTTGTCGAGTTCACCGACCTTTCGTGCCGGCGACTTGTTGTTGTCGAGGATCTTGCCGTTGGCCTGGTCAAGCGTCTTGGCCAGCACGCGCGCATCGGCGTTGTCGTAGCGGTTGGCCAGATGCTCCAGCGAAGCGGCGATGGCGAGGAACTCGCCCAGCGAATCCCAGCGCAGGTAGTCCTCTTCCAGGAACTGCTGCACGTGCTTGGGCGCCGAACCGCCCGCACCCGTCTCGAACAGGCCGCCACCGGCCATCAGCGGCACGATGGAGAGCATCTTGGCGCTGGTGCCCAGTTCCATGATCGGGAACAGGTCGGTGAGGTAGTCGCGCAGCACGTTGCCGGTCACCGAGATGGTGTCCTGGCCCTTGCGGATGCGCTCCAGCGCGTGGCGCGTGGCTTCCACCGGCGACAGGATGCGGATGTCCAGGCCGGTGAGGTCGTGGTCCTTGAGGTAGCGCTCGACCTTGGCGATCACCTGCTTGTCGTGCGCGCGGTTGCTGTCGAGCCAGAACACCGCCGGCGTGTTGCTGAGGCGGGCGCGCGTGACGGCGAGCTTCACCCAGTCCTGGACCGGCGCGTCCTTGGTCTGACACATGCGCCAGATGTCACCCGCTTCCACCGGCTGCTCCAGCAGCACGTTGCCGGCCTCGTCGATCACCTTCACCACGCCGTCGGCGGCGATCTGGAAGGTCTTGTCGTGCGAGCCGTATTCCTCGGCGGCCTGTGCCATCAGGCCCACGTTGGGCACGCTGCCCATGGTCGACGGATCGAACGCGCCATTCGCCTTGCAGTCCTCGATCACCACCTGGTACACGCCAGCGTAGCTGCGATCGGGGATCACCGCCTTGGTGTCCTGCAGCTTGCCTTCGGTGTTCCACATCTTGCCGGAATCACGGATCATCGCCGGCATCGAGGCGTCGACGATCACGTCGCTGGGCACGTGCAGGTTGGTGATGCCCTTGTCGGAATTGACCATCGCCACGGCCGGACGCTTGACGTATTCGGCCTTGATGTCGGCGAGGATCTCGTCCTGCGTGGCCTGCGGCAGCGAGCCAAGGCGCGCGTACAGGTCACCGATGCCGTTGTTCGGCTCGAAGCCCACGCTCTTCAGCGCGTCGGCATGCTTGGCCAACACGTCCTTGTAGAACTCGTTCACCACCACGCCGAACATGATGGGGTCGGAGACCTTCATCATGGTGGCCTTCAGGTGCAGCGAGAACAGCACGCCCTGGCTCTTGGCGTCCACGATCTGCGCGTCGATGAAAGCGGCCAGCGCCTTGCGGCTCATCACAGCGGCGTCGATGATCTCGCCGTCCTTCAGCGCGGTCTTTTCCTTGAGCACCTTGCTCGTGCCGTCCTTGCCGAACCACTCGATCCTGACGTTGGTGGCCTTGGCGACGACGGTAGACTTTTCGCTGCCGTAGAAGTCACCGCCATCCATGTGGGCAACGTGCGACTTCGAATCCTTGCTCCACGCGCCCATCTTGTGCGGATGCTTGCGTGCGTAGTTCTTCACCGAGAGCGGTGCGCGGCGATCGGAATTGCCTTCGCGCAGCACCGGGTTCACCGCGCTGCCCTTCACCTTGTCGTAGCGCGCCTTGACGTTCCACTCGCTGACCTCCTTCGGATCTTCCGGATAGTCCGGCAGCGCATAGCCCTGCGACTGCAGCTCCTTGATCGCGGCCTTCAGCTGCGGCATCGAGGCGCTGATGTTGGGCAGCTTGATGATGTTGGCATCCGGCGTGGTCGCCAGCTGACCCAGTTCGGCCAGGTCGTCGGCGATCTTCTTGTCGTCGGGGAGGATGTCCGGGAACTGGGCGATGATGCGGCCGGCCAGCGAGATGTCGCGCGTTTCGACGGCGACGCCCGCGGTGGCGGTGAAGGCTTTGACGATCGGCAGCAGCGACTGCGTGGCGAGGTACGGCGCTTCGTCCGTGAGCGTGTAGATGATCTTCGGCGTATTCGACATTGTTGCTATGACCTCGCTGGCATGACCTGGATGGCGGGCGCCGAGGCGCCCCGCACGGACGCAAGATTCGTCCTGACCGGTCGACATGGGGTCGGAAGCCGCGGACGAAAGCCCCTCATTGTCACGATTTCGGCCAGACGGGGAAAGCGCACCGGGCCACGATGCGCGAACGTATGGAGATTCAGGGCCTTACGCTTTTCTGTAGGAGCGCACCCAGTGCGCGATCGCAGAGTGGCGGCGTCACCGCTCCGTCGGCTTTTCGCGCACTGGGTGCGCTCCTACAGTGGTGCCTTTAGACCGCCTCGCCCGCCGGCAACCGCTTGGGCTGGCGACGCCTCGCCCGCCAGGCGCTGAAGCGGTCGGCCAGGCACGAGAAGATCACGTAGAGCGCCGGCGTGCTGAGCAGGGTCAGGCTCTGCGAGATGATCAGGCCGCCGATGAGCGCGATACCCAGCGGACGACGCAGGTCGGAACCTTCGCCCAGGCCCACCGCGATCGGCACCGCGGCGAGGATGGCCACCATGGTGGTCATCATGATCGGGCGGAAACGCACCATGCATGCCTCGTAGGCCGCATCGAACGCGTTGAGGCCGCGCTCGCGTCGAGCCACCAGCGCGAAGTCGATCATCATGATCGCGTTCTTTTTCACGATGCCGATCAGCAAGACCAGGGCGATCTGCGCGATCACCGAAAGCTCGGTGTCGGTGATCCACAGCGCGAGCAGCGCGCCCACGCCCGCGGCGGGCAGCGTGGAGAGGATCGTCACCGGATGGATGAGGCTTTCATACAGCATGCCGAGCACGATGTAGACCACCACCACGGCACCGAGCAGCAACCACAGCATGCCACTCTGCGATTGCTGGAATCGGCGGAAGTCACCGCCGACGTTGATGCGGATGTCGCCCGGCAGCCGCATCTGCTTGCCGGTCGCCTGGATGATCTCCAACGCCTCGCCCATGCTCACGCCCGGCGCGAGATTGAAGCTCACGCTCATCACCGTGTACTGGTTTTCGTGCGTGATCTGTGTGGGCGCGAGGCCGGCTTGCTGGTGGGCGAACGCGGTGAGCGGCACCATCGCGCCGCTGTTGCTCTTCACGTACACCGCGTTGATCGCCGCGGGCGTCGCCGTCTGGTTGGGCAGCGCATTGACCACCACCTTGTACTGGTTGAGGTCCGAATAAATCGTGCTGATCTGGCGCTGGCCGAACGCGTTGTAAAGCGCACCATCGATGGTGCCGATGCCCACGCCCAGGCGCGCGGCCTTGTCGCGGTCGATCACGATGTTCTGCTGCAGGCCGGCGTCATCGATGTCGCTGCCGACATCCTTGAGCTTGGGATTTTTCTTCAGCTCGGCCACCAGCTTGGGGATCCATGCCTGCAGTTCGTCGGAGTTGTCGCCCTGCAGCGACACGTCGTATTGCGCGCCCTGGCTGGAACCGCCACCACCGAAGCTCGGCAGATCCTGGATCGGGCGCAATCGCACGTTGAGGTCGGGGTAACGCGCGGCCTTGGCACTGAGGCGGCCAAGCACGGTGAAGGTGTCGTCCTTGCGGCCCTGCGCGTGGGTCTTCAACTCGATGTCGAAGGTGCCGGCTGCACCCTGGCGGCTGCTTCCCAGGCGGGCGCCCACGCGGGCCACGTCGTGATCCTTCAGCAGCATGTCGATCAGCCGCTGCTGCCGTTCGCGCGCATCCTGAAACGACACCGTCGCGCCGGAGGTCGCGCGACCACGGATCAAGCCCGTGTCCTGCGTTGGGAACAAGCCTGTCTTCACCATGCCGAACAGGAATACGGTCGCCACGATCAATGCCAGCGGCGTGAGCGAGAACGCCAGCGCGTGCTTCAACGAGAACCTCAGCGCGCGCGAGTAAAGACCAATCAGCCCGGACTGGAACTTGTCCAGCGCCACACCGATGCGCGTGGTCGGCTTCACGGAATCGTGGCCGACCAGGAACTGGCCGCACAGCGAGGTGGTGAGCGTCAGCGAGACCAGCGCCGAGACCATGATGGCGGCCACCAGCGTGATGGTGAACTCCTTGAAGAACAGGCCGGTGATGCCGCTCATGAACAACAAGGGGATGAACACGGCCACCAGCGATGCGGTGATCGACACGATGGTGAAGCCGATTTCCTTCGCGCCAGCCAGCGCCGCCTGCATGCGCGTCATGCCCTGGTCGATGTGTCGCACGATGTTCTCGATCACCACGATGGCGTCGTCCACCACGAAGCCGATCGCGATCACCAGCGCGAGCAGGGTGAGGTTGTTGAGCGTGAAGCCGAGGATGTACATCACGATGGCCGCGCCCGCGAGCGACAACGGCACCGCGGCGGTGGCGATCAAGGTCGGCGCGAGGCGACGCAGGAACAGCGCCATGGTCAGCATCACCATGGCCAGGCTGATCAGCAGCGTCGCCTGCACTTCATGCAGCGAGGCGCGAATCGTCGGCGTGCCATCGAAGTACGGCGTGAGCGTGGTGCCCGGCTGCAGGTAGTCGCGCAACAGCGGCACGGCGGCCTTCACGCGGTCCACGGTGCCGATGATGTTGGCGTTCGATTGCCGGTATACGTACATCAGCACGGCCGGCTTGCCCTGGAACCAGGCCGCCTGGTACGCGTCCTGCGTGCCGTCGTACACCTTGGCCACGTCGGAAAGACGGATCGGCACGCCCTTGTTGGATGCAATCACCAGGCTGGCGAAGTCGTCGGCCGTATGCAGCGAATCGTTCGCCGTCACCGACATGACGGTCTTGCCGTCAGAGAGGAAGCCCTGCGGCGAGGTGACGTTCGCCGCGGTGAGTGCATTGCGCAGCTGGTCCGGCGACAGGCCCAGCGCGTTGAGCTGCCGCTGGTTCACGTCGACGCGGATCGCCGGCGTGGCGGCGCCGAGGATGTCCACTTCGGATACGCCTTCGACCTGCCGCAGGCGCTGTGCGAGCAATGAGTCGGCGACGTCGTAGAGGTCTCGCGCCGATTGCGTGTCCGAGGTCAGCGCGAAGGCAATGATCGGGTCATCGTTGGGGTTGGCCTTCTGGTAGCTGGGCGGTGCATTGAGGCCAGTGGGCAGGTCGGACTGCGCCGCGTTGATGGCCGCCTGCACGTCGCGCGCAGCGGCGTCGAGATCGCGGTCGGTGTTGAACCTCAGGAACACGAAGGTGCTGCCCAGTGAACTGGACGAGCGCATGGTGTCGAT
>Ga0209258_101127_pt1 | contig 11126 bp, 7 predicted proteins | sample Araplaol_mTSA_r2_FD_184281 | JGI IMG/M metagenome (GOLD analysis project Ga0209258, IMG submission 184281) | Arabidopsis root microbial communities from North Carolina, USA - plate scrape CL_Col_mTSA_r2 (SPAdes) (version 2) | ecosystem: Host-associated > Plants > Roots > Endosphere | place: USA...
GTCGGTCCGGTGCGCCACGTTGTACATGTTCTGCACGCATGCGATCGGGCAGATCCTGCGGCCGTCGATCACCTGCCGGTGCGTCACGTTGCTCAGGCCGATGTGCTTGATCAGGCCCTCGCGGCGCATCTCCGCCAGCGCCGTCAGCGGCTCTTCCAGCGAGCCCTCCTTGGGTCCATGGACGTCCAGCATGCTGCGCAGGTTCACCACCTCGAGCACATCCAGGCCCAGGTTGCGCAGATTGTCATGGACCGCCTGCCTGAGCTCGGCAGGCGACAGGGCCGGCAGCCAGCCGCCCTGCTCGTCGCGCCGCGCGCCCACCTTGGTGACAATCACCAGGCTGTCACGATACGGATGCAGCGCCTCGCGGATGATCTGGTTGGTGACATGCGGGCCGTAGAAGTCGCTGGTGTCGATGTGATCCACGCCCTGCGCCACCGCCTCGCGCAGCACCGCCAGCGCGGCGGCGCGATCCTTCGGCGGCCCGAAGACGCCGGGGCCGGCGAGTTGCATGGCGCCGTAGCCCAGGCGCTTGACGGCGCGGTCGCCGAGGATGAAGGTGCCGGCCTTGGAGAGATCGGTCATGGTGCTTCCTTGCGTTGGAGAGGGGGTGGCGGTCAATGTACCGAGGCGACCGCTGCACGATAAGATGCTTCAATCCATACGGGCTGTACCGAAAATCGAACAATGGCGACCGATCTGGCCGACCTGCAGGCGCTGGTGGCCGTCGTGCGCGGCGGCGGCTTCCGCGAGGCCGCTCGCGCCAGCGGCAGCAGCGCGTCCACGCTCAGCGAAGCGGTCCGCCGGCTCGAGAGCCGGCTCGCCGTGCGCCTGCTCACCCGCACCACGCGCAGCATCACGCCGACCGAGGCGGGCGCGCGCCTGCTCGAACGCCTCGGGCCGGCGCTGGACGAGGTGGAGGCCGCGCTCGACGTCGTCAACGGCTTCCGCGACCGCCCGGCAGGCACGTTGAGGCTGAACGTGCCCGTCAGCGCGTCGCGCCTGGTGCTGCCGGGCATCGTGCCCGGGTTCCTGGCCGCCTTCCCGGACATCCGGCTCGAGGTCGATGCCGAGGAAAGCCTGGTCGACGTCTTCGCTGCCGGCTGCGACGCCGGCATCCGCTACGAGGAGCGCCTCGAGCAGGACATGATCGCCGTCCCGATCGGCCCGCGCCTGCAGCGCGCCGTCACCGCCGCCTCGCCGGCCTACTTCGCCCGCCGCGGACGGCCGGCGCATCCGCGCGACCTGCTGCACCACGCCTGCCTGCGCGGACGCTTCGCCAGCGGCGCGCTGACGCCGTGGGAGTTCGAGAAGGACGGCGAGGTGCTCCACGTCGAGGTCAACGGGCCGCTCGTCGTGCGCATCGGCGCGACCACCGACCTCGCCGTCGACGCGGCGCTGGCCGGCGTCGGCATCATCCACCTGTTCGAGCAATGGCTGCAGCCGCATCTGGACAGCGGCGCCCTCGAGCCCGTCCTGCAGGACTGGGTCCGGCCGTTCACGGGCCCGTTCCTCTACTACCCGAGCCGCCGCTACATGCCCGCGCCGCTGCGCGCGTTCGTCGACTACATCAGCCGCGATGCGTCCGGGCGCGCCGAAGGCTTGCGCCCAGAGGCCTCCTGAGGCCGCCGCCACGGTGATGTTCCGCCCGAGCCGACACGACGGCCGAGCGACGCGCTCCTTGGCGCGCGTCGCACCGGCATACGGATACGGGGTACGGCATCCCGGCATTCACGCCACCGAGGCGAGCGGGCTCTGAACTCCTGATCAGGCTGCGGTCGCGAACCGTCGCCTGTGGGGAGTTCTCCATCGACGCCAAATGCCGGCGAATCGCTGCATTTATTCGAACGTGACGGTGGCCACAGGCTCCTAATATCCAGCGCACGGCATTCCGCCACGACGATCGTTCGCGATCGGCGCAAGCGGCCGAAAGAACCGAGGCGCAGCCCCAGGTCCGATGTCCGGAGCAAGCAGACATGGCCAGCCAGCCAACCGAATCCGCCGATACCCCTCCCCCTACCGCCGACGCGACAGTGCCGGCGACGCTGCTGCTCGTGGATGACGAACCGTCGATCCTGAGCGCGCTGCGCCGCCTGTTCCGCCCCCAGGGCTACCGCGTCCTGACGGCCGAGGGCGGGCAAGCCGCGCTGGATCTCCTGCAGGGCGAGACCGTCGATCTCGTGATCTCGGACATGCGCATGCCCGGCATGGATGGCGCCCAGTTCCTGGAACGCGTTCGACGACTTCAACCCGACACCGCGCGCATCCTGCTGACGGGGTATGCCGACATTGCCTCCACGATCGCGGCGATCAACGATGGCGGGATCGATCGCTACATCGCCAAGCCCTGGGACGACAACGACATCCAGCTCGTCGTCAAGGAGGCGCTCGCGCGCCACAGCCTCGAGATGCGCAACCGCGAGCTGACGGAGCTCACCGGGCGACAGAACGAGGAACTGCGGACGCTGAACGCCAGCCTCGAGCAGCGCGTCCGCAGCCGCACCGCCGAGATCGAGCAGATCAACGACATGCTCAATGTCGCCTACGCCGAGCTGAAGTCGAACTTCATGCTGTCGATGCAGATCTTCGCCGGCTTGATGGAGCTCCGCCACAACGGCATGTCCGGGCACTCCCGGCGCGTGGCCGCCTGGGCCAAGAAGGTCTGCGCCAGGCTGAAGCTGGACGAACGGGCGACGCACGACATCCACGTCGCCGCGCTGCTGCACGACATCGGCAAGATCGGCTTCCCCGACGGCCTGCTGAGCAAGCCGGTCTCGTTGATGTCGCCGGAGGAGACCGCGCGCTATCGCAAGCATCCGCTCAACGCCGAGGCCGCGCTGATGCCGCTGGTCCAGTTGCAGGGCGTCGCCAAGTTCATCCGTTCGCAGCACGAGCGCTATGACGGCAACGGGTTCCCGGACGGCCTCGAGGGCGAGGAGATCCCGCTGGGCGCTCGCGTGCTGGCACCGATCATCGACTACGAGACCTTGATGGCCGGCACGCTGGCCGAGCGCCGCTTCTCGCCCGAGGACGCCGCGGCCAGCATCCGGCGCGGCGCGGGCACCCGCTACGACGGCAAGGTCGTGGAGGCCTTGCTCGAAGTCCTGAAGGAACCGATCGAGGAGGACCGGGACGATCGCTGCATCGCGGCCCTCGAGCTCGCGCCCGGCATGGTCCTGTCGCGCGACCTGGTGAGCCCTCAGGGCACGCTGCTGCTCGCGGCCGGCTACGTCTTCGACGCGCGTGTCGTGCGCCAGGTGCGGGAATACGCCCAGCGCGAAGGCGCCAGATTGACCCTCCATGTCCGCCGCGAGACGGCTGCGGCCCCCCAACCCTGAAGCTCCGGAGCCCGGCATGAATCGCATCCTCCTGGTCGACGACGAGATCGGCGTGCTGAACGCCCTGTCGCGCGTCCTCAAACTGAGCCCCCTCGTCGTCCGCGGCGAAGACGTCCGTCCGCGCATCGATGCGTTCACCTCCCCGGCCGAGGCGCTCGCCCGCGCCGCGACGACGGCCTACGACCTGGTGATCTCGGATTTCCGCATGCCGGAGATGGACGGCGTGGCGGTCCTGCTCAGGATGCGCGACCTGCAGCCCGACTGCGCGCGCGTCATCCTCTCGGGCTACACCGACCTCAACGGCCTGATCGCCGCGATCAACGAAGCCCGCATCGACCGCTTCATCGCCAAGCCCTGGAACGACTTCGAGCTGATCACCGCACTGTCCAAGATCCTCGAGATCCGGGCGCTGCGCATGGAGAACGAGGCCCTTGCCGACGAGAAGCGCTGCGAGCGCGGCGAACTGTCGCCGGCCGAGCTCGAGATGAAGCGGCTGGAACTGCAGGAGCCCGGCATCACCCAGGTGCATTGGGGCGCGGACGGCTCGATCGTCATCGACATGGACGAGGACGCGCAATGACCCACGCGGACCCGCAGCTGGCGAACGCGATCGCCACCGCCGGCGAACCGCCCGACGCGGTCTGCAACGCGATCCTGCGCGCGCTGAACGTCCCCGCGTTCCTGCATCGCGGCGATCGCGTCCTGTGCTGCAACGCGGCCCTGGCCCGCCTGCTGGGCCTGTCCGAAGAGCAGGTCCAGTCGATGCGCCCGGCCGAGCTTGCCGTGTCCGACATGCGCGAGCGGATGGAGGAGTACGGCGACGCCTGCCTGACGAGCGACCCGGAACCTGCCGCCACGGAGATGACGCTCTGCACCGCGACCGGCGAGGCCCGGTTCGTCGAACTCACCGCACGGCGCCTGGACATCGACGGGCGGCCCGCGGTGATGTCGACATGCCAGGACTTGAGCGACATGCGCCACGTCCAGATCAGCCTGCTCAACACGAGCCAGGTCCTCAACCAGATCCTCGACAGCGATCCGGTCCCGACCTTCGTCATCGACGCCGAACACCGCGTCACCCACTGGAACCGCGCCTGCGAGCAGCTGACCGGCCGCGACTGGTGGGACATGCAGGGCGTGGTGGAGAAGGGACCGATCTTCTACGGCAAGGACAGGCCGCTGCTGTGCGATCTCATCGTCGACGGCGCGGACGCGCAGGCGCTCGAGGCGCTGTATCCGGGCCAGATCCGCGCCTCCCGGGTGAGCGAAGGCGCCTACGAAGCCGAAGGCTTCTTCCCGGCTTTCGGCGAGCGCGGCCGCTGGCTGTCCTTCACGGCCGCGCCGCTGCGCGAGCCGGGCGGCCGCGTGGTCGGCGCGATCGAGACCCTGCAGGACGTGACCGAGCGGCGCAATGCGGAAGAGGAGCTCATGCGCCATCGCAACCAGCTCGAGGTGCTTGTCGAGGAACGGACAGCCGAGCTTCACAGCACGCACCGGGAGCTGTCCGCGTTCATGGAGAACGCGAGCGTCGGCATCCTGGCCGTCACGGACGGACGGGTCGTCCGCCACAACAAGAAGTTCGCCCAGATGTTCCTGCCGGAAGGTCAGACCGCGGTCGGGCGCGCGACCGCCGACTTCTTCTGCTCCGGAGCGGAATACGACGAGTTCTCGCGCATCGCGTTTCCCTGCCTGGCCGATGCGCGTCCGTTCCAGCACGAGACGACGCTGCGTCACGTCGACGGCAAGCGCCTGTGGGTGCAGATGATCGGCTACGTGTCGAACACCGACGAGCCCGCGGCCGGCGCCTGGTGGCTCCTGCAGGATCGCAGCGAGGTCCGGCGCGCGCAGGACGCGCTCGAGTCGAACTACGAGCGGCTCAAGGAGACGAACCACCGGCTCGAAGAGGCGCAGAACCAGCTGCTGCAGTCCGAGAAGATGGCCTCGATCGGCCAGCTCGCCGCGGGCGTCGCCCACGAGATCAACAACCCGATCGGCTTCGTCAACTCGAACCTGAACTCGCTCAAGCACTACGTGGACGACCTGCTCGCGCTCATCGCGCAGTACGAGTCGGCGGAGTCCGAACTGCCCGCCCCCACCGTGCAACGCATCGACGCCGCCAAGCGCAAGGCGGACCTCGAATACATGCTCGAGGACCTGCCGGTGCTGCTGCGCGAAAGCGCCGACGGCCTGGCCCGGGTCAAGCGCATCGTCCAGGACCTGAAGGACTTCTCGCGCGTGGACAACTCGGACTGGGCGGAGGCCGACCTGAACGCCGGCCTGGATTCGACCCTCAACGTGGTGTTCAACGAGGTCAAGTACAAGGCCGAGGTCGTGAAGAACTACGGCGCCCTGCCCCCGGTGCGCTGCCTGATGGCGCAGCTCAACCAGGTCTTCATGAACTTCATCGTCAACGCGACCCATGCGATCGAGACCCGCGGCACGATCACGCTGGCCACCGGCCAGGTCGACGACTGGGTCTGGGTGGAGGTGGCGGACACCGGCTGCGGCATGAGCCTGGAAGTGCAGCATCGCATCTTCGAGCCCTTCTTCACGACCAAGCCCGTCGGCAAGGGAACGGGACTCGGCCTGTCGCTGTCGTTCTCCATCGTCCAGAAGCACCACGGCGCGATCCGCGTCCGGTCGGCACCGGGCGAAGGCAGCGCCTTCCGGGTCTGGATTCCGCTCATGCAAGAGGGCCAGGAGGACGTTCCGCCGCTGCCGGCGCAGGCGCAGCTCGAGGCCAGGAGCGCGGGATGACGCTGGCCGAAGTCGGCGCGCCGGGAGCGGCGGCGAGCATCGACAGCCTCCTGCTGGATCATGTCCACGCAGGCGTCTGCGTCATCCGCGGCACGCGCTTCATGTACGTGAACCGCTGCCTGGCAGGCATGCTCGGCCATGACGTCACGCAGATGCTCGCGGGCATGGAACCGATCAGCATCGTGCATCCGGACGACCGCCCGCTCGTGCGCGAGACGGTGCGCCGTCGCGACGCGGGCGAGATCACCGCGCCGTACGACATCCGCCTCATCGGCAACGGGGGCAAGGTGCTGCACGCGCGCGTCTGCGGCGTCTACATCAGCTTCGACGGCGAGCGCGCCAGCCTCGTGACGCTGACGGACATCAGCGAGGTCAAGCGGGCGCTGCACGCGGCGGACTGGCAGGCCCGCATGCTCTCGCTGACCGAGGACCTGTGCCAGGGCGCGTCGATGGAGATCGAACTGCAGCGCGACCGCGTGGTGACCTCGCCCGGGCTGTGGGCCCTGCTGGGGCGCCCGCCGACGAGCGTGGTGCTGTCGCGCCGGGCCGTCCTGTCTCTCGTGCCGCGTCCCGAGCGACGAGGCATCATCGCAGCCTGGCGCGAGGCGGTGCCCGGGCAACCGTTCGAGCTGCAACACTCGTTGCGACGCCCCGACGGGCGCGCCTGCCTCGTGCACCAGCGCGGCTACGTCGAGGCGTCCCCCGACGGCGGCATGCGGCGCGGCATCGCCCTCCTCCAGGACGTCACGGTGCAGCGCGACGTGGAACGACGCCTGCACGAGATCGCGAACACCGACGTCCTGACCGGCCTGCCGAGCCGGACGGGATTGCTGGCGCACATCGAGCGGCGCCTTCGCGGCGGCGAAGCATCGGTGACCCTGCTCGTGATCGAGCTTCCGCAGATCGCGCAGCTCAAGCAGGGCCTGGGCTTCGAGGCGAGCGACTGCCTCGCCGGTCTCGTCGGCGCACGCCTGCGCGCGGCGCTTCCGGAGTCCGACGGACTGGCGCGCCTGAGTGGCGGCGAGTTCGTGCTGGCCGTGTGGGAGGACGCGGCCGCCGACATCGGACAGGTCATCTCGGCGCGGGCGCGCATCATCGCGGCGGCGCTGAGCGAGGCCTTCGAGGTCGCATCCACGCGGGTCTTCGTCACCTTCGCGATCGGCGCCGCACGTGCGCCGGACGACGGCGACGACGCGCCTGTCCTGTTGTCGGCGGCGCTCGTCGCGCTGAAGTCCGCGATGACCGCAGGCCCGGGCCAGGTCCACATGGCGACATCGCGCGGGAACGAAGGTGCGCTGCGTCAACTGGCGATCGAATGGGCGCTGCGCCAGGCGATCTCGAACGGCGAGTTGTCGCTGGTGTATCAACCGCAGGTCGAACTGCGCTACGGCGCGATCCAGGGCGTCGAGGCCCTGCTGCGTTGGGAGTCGGCGACGCTCGGACACGTCTCGCCGACGGAGTTCGTGTCGGTCGCGGAGCAGAGCGGCCAGATCGTCGCCATCGGGGAATGGGTGCTGCGCACGGCTTGCGCCCAGATCGCCGCGTGGCAGCGCGAAGGCCACGCGCATCTGCGGGTGCACGTGAACGTCTCCGCCGCCCAGTTGGCGCGCGGGGACCTGGCCGAACGCGTCCAGGCCATCCTGCTCGAGACGGGCGCGCGCCCGAGCCATCTGGGCATCGAGCTGACCGAAAGCATGCTGGCCGCGGACGTGGCCAAGGCGGCGCGGGCGCTCGCGACGCTGCGCGCGATCGGCGTCGAGATCTCGCTCGACGATTTCGGCACGGGCTACTCCAACCTCAGCAGCCTGCGCGCGCTGCCGATCGACGTCATCAAGATCGATCGCTCCTACGTGCACGACGTGCTCGCCTCGCCCACCGAGGTGTCGATGACGCGCGCCGTCATCACCATGGCCCACAGCCTGCAGATGCGCGTCATCGCCGAGGGCGTCGAATCCGAAGGCCAGCTCGCCCTGCTGCTCGCGCACCAGTGCGACGCCATCCAGGGCTTCTACTTCAGCCATCCCGTTTCCGCCGACGCCATCTCGTCGCTCCTGCGCGAGAACCGGCGCCTGCCCGCCAGCATGTTCGACCGCCCCCCGCGCCGGCGCACGCTGCTCCTCGTGGACGACGAAGAGAACATCCTCGCGTCGCTCAGGCGCCTGCTGCGGCGCGGCGACTATCACATCGTCACGGCGACCAGCGCCGCCGAGGGCCTGAAGCGGCTCGCGGAGATCGACGTCGACGTCATCGTCTCGGACCAGCGCATGCCCAACATGACGGGCGTCGAATTCCTGCGCCGCGCGAAGGACCTCTATCCGCACACGGTGCGCATCGTGCTGTCGGGCTACACCGAACTGCAGTCCATCACCGACGCGATCAACGAGGGCGCGATCTACAAGTTCCTCACGAAGCCGTGGGAAGACGACCTGCTGCGCGCGAACATCGAGGAGGCCTTCCGCCAGAAGGAGCTCGCCGACGAGAACCGCCGGCTCGACCAGCAGGTACGGTCGGCCAACACCGAACTGGCGGATGTGAACCAGCGGCTGCAGGTCGCGCTCGCACGGCAGCACGAGGAGCTGAGCGTGGTCGAGGACCGCGGGCGCCACGCCATGGAGGTGCTCTACAGCGTGCCCCTGCCTCTCGTCGGCTTCGACATCGACGGATTGATCGCCTTCGCGAACCAGGACGCCGAGGCGCTGCTGCCCGGCCTGCGTTCGCTCGTCGGCAGCTACGCCCAGGATGCGCTGCCCGAGGAATTCCAGCCGCTGGCCGACTTGCGCGATGGTGGCTCCATCGAAGTCGCACGCAATGGCCGCGTCTATCGATGCAGTTGCCGAGCCATCGACGATCGCGGAGGCGGGCGAGGAACGCTCGTGGCCGTGGTGCCACTCTCGACGGTCGCCGCATGAGCGTCCGTGGTCCTACACAAATCAGGGAAGAACATGATGATTGAACAAACGCCGCGCCAGCCCGTCGTGAATCCACCGGGCGCGCCCCTGGCGGAGCCGCCCGAGCCGGCGGCCCGCGTCGACCGCATCGAATGGCTGTTCCGCGATTCCTTGCGCCGGCGCCAGGTGCATCCGTTGATGGAGTTGCTGCGCCGCTACCGCGACCAGGAGGGCGCATGACCAACGCAGTCGCGCCCATGCGCCTGGAGAAGCTGCGTGAACTGCCGTCGCTGCCCCAGGTGATCATCGACCTGCAGGCCGCGATGTCGCGCGAGGATGTCTCGATCGACGCCATCGCGGACACGGTGTCGCTGGATCAGGCGCTCGCGGCCAAGGCCCTGCGCGTGGCCAACTGTTCGTTCTATGGCGTCCCGGGCCGGGTCGTGTCGATCCGCCAGGCGATCGGGATGCTCGGCCTGCGCAGCGTCTCCACGGTCCTCACGATCGCGGCGGTGAGCCAGAGCATTCCGCGTCCCTCCTGCCCGGGCTTCGAGATGGAGCGCTATTGGCGCCATTCCGTGGCGGTGGCGCTGTGCGCCCGCAACATCGCACGCGCACTGCGGCTGGACGCCGACGTCGCCTTCACGGCCGGTCTCCTGCACGATCTCGGCCGGCTCGCGCTTGCCAGCCAGGTGCCCGCCAGCCTGGCCGAGGCCCTGCGCCTGCGCGACGAGCTCGACTGCACCATGCTGGAAGCCGAGCGCGCCATCCTGGGGTCCGATCACGCGGTGCTGGGTTCGCAGGTGGCCGCCCGCTGGCACTTCGGTCCGGCGATCGTCGATGCCATCCGCCTGCACCATGAGCCGCCGGCGGCGTCGCAGGCCACCATGACGGACGTCATCCACATCGCGGACAGCATGGCCCACGCGCTCGACCTGGCGGGCGACCCGAACGAGATGGTGCCGCCGCTCGATCCGACGGCATGGAACCGCACCGGCCTCACGCAAGGCCAGATGCTGTTGATCCTCGAGGGCACCGAAACCGAGGTGGACGGTCTCTGCGAGGCCTTGGCCGTCTGACGCGACGCCGCAAGCGGCGGCCCTCGCGCGGCCGACGTCGCGCGGGATCGGCACGTCGCCCCCTGTCGAGTGAATGTGGCCGGCATACCCGGCAGCCCGGGCGAGAAGAAATTCTCGCGGATGGCCCGATTCGACTCGAGGCCATTGCATCGCCCTTCGATGCGAGTCAGCATGAACGAACCAACCACCGAGAAGGTGTGCCCACCAATGATGCCGTCGACAGTTGACGTGACAGCCGCTCGCGGCGGCGCCGAGCCGGCGCCGACCGCGGGCAAGACCCTGCTTTGCGTCGACGATGAACTGTCCGTTCTCTCGGCGCTCAAGCGGACCCTGCGCTCCCGCGACCTCACGATCGTCACCGCGACGAGCGGCGCGCAGGCGCTCGAGGTGATGGCCGGGCTGCCGATCGACCTCGTGATCTCGGACATGCGCATGCCCGGCATGGATGGCGCCCAGTTGCTGGAGCACATCTGCCGTGACTGGCCGGACACGGTGCGCATCCTGCTGACGGGCTATTCCGACGCGACGGCCACGATCCGGGCAGTGAACCACGGCCGGATCTTTCGCTACCTGCAAAAGCCCTGGGACGAGCGCGAACTGGCCGAGTCGGTGCGCGAAGGGCTGGCGCTGCGTGCGCGCCTGAAGGACGAAGCGCGGCTCTTGGGCATGGGTGCGGCCCAGGCCGCCCAGCTGCGCCAGCTCAACGACGAGCTGCAGCAACTGCAGGAACAGCATGCCGCGGATCGACAGCAGTCGGACGCCGCCCGCCAGCGCCGTTATCTGCAGTCGGTGAAGGTGCTCACGAACCTGCTCGAGGTCCGTTGCACCGGCTTGTTCGAGCACGGACGCCGCGTCGCGGCGCTCGCGCGCGACCTGGCCCGGACCATGGAACTGCCTTCGGAAGCCGTGCTCGACGTCTTCGTCGCCGGGCTGCTGCACGACATCGGCCTCATCGGCCTGCCTGACGACGCGCTGGCGCGGCTCGACGGCAACGGCACGTCGGAGGACGACGCCATCTACCGCGAGCATTCCCGGCTCTCCGCCGGGCGCTGGCGGCGATGGAA
>Ga0209258_101128_pt1 | contig 11102 bp, 6 predicted proteins | sample Araplaol_mTSA_r2_FD_184281 | JGI IMG/M metagenome (GOLD analysis project Ga0209258, IMG submission 184281) | Arabidopsis root microbial communities from North Carolina, USA - plate scrape CL_Col_mTSA_r2 (SPAdes) (version 2) | ecosystem: Host-associated > Plants > Roots > Endosphere | place: USA...
TTACCGCCTGCGCCAGCCAGGCTGTCACGCGGCCGGCCGTACCGGTCGCGGCCATCGACGTGCCGGCGATCCAGCGCCCCGACGGCGAGACGCCGCAGTGGTGGTTCCGCAACGGCGCAGCCGCGGCCGCACAACTCGCCGCGCAAGCAAACACCGGTGGGCAGCACGCCAAGAACGTCATCGTGTTCCTCGGCGACGGCATGAGCCTGCCGACCATTGCGGCCGCGCACGTGCGAGCAGGACAGCTCAAGGGCGTGGATGGCGAGAGTTATCGCCTGAGCTTCGAGCGCTTTCCGTTCAGCGCCTTGAGCCGCACCTACGAAACCGACCAGCAGACGCCCGATTCCGCCGGCACCATGACCGCCATCATGAGCGGCGTGAAGACTCGCGCGGGTTTCATCGGTGTCTCGCAGCTGCCGCGTCGCCAGGACTGCGCCGCCACGCGCGGGCAGGAACTGGTAAGCACGCTGGAGCTCGCGTCCGCCGCGGGCATGAGCACGGGCGCGATCACCACCACGCGCATCACGCATGCCACGCCTGCCGCCACCTACGGCCATCTGCCCGAGCGCAACTGGGAAGTGGATGCCGACCTCACGGCCGACGCCAAAGCGCAGGGCTGCAAGGACTTCGCCGCACAGCTGGTCGACTTTCCCGGCGCCGGTGGGCTTACCGTTGCCATGGGCGGCGGCCGCACCGAGTTCATGCGCGCGGGCGAGGACGACCCGGTCGAACGCGGCATGGTCGGCCAGCGGCTGGATGGTCGCGACCTGATCGGCGAGTGGAAGCAGCGCCACCCAGAAGGTGCTTATGTATGGAACCGCACACAGCTGCTGGCGCTAGATGCGGCGAAGACGCCGCGCCTGTTCGGCCTGTTCAATCCCTCGCACCTCAACTACGAGCACGAGCGCACCACCGGCAAGCTGGACGAACCCAGTCTTGCCGAGATGACCATGCGCGCCGTCGACGTGCTGAAGCAGAACCCGAACGGCTTCTTCCTGATGGTGGAGGGTGGCCGCATCGATCATGCGTTGCACGGCGGCAATGCCTATCGCGCGCTTGACGAAACCATCGCCTTCGCCGATGCGGTGCAGGCCGCGTTGCAGCACACCGACCCCAGCAACACCTTGATCGTGGTGACCGCCGATCACAGCCACACCATGACCTTCGCCGGCTATCCCAGGCGCGGCAACGACATCCTTGGCCTGGTGCAAGGCCACACTGACAGCTACGACGAGGAAGGTGGCGCCGGCCTCGCTCGCGACGCCGCAGGCCGCCCGTACACCACGCTGGGCTTCGCGAACGGCCCGGGCTATACCGGCGCCAGCGATGTGCAACCGGAAGGCAGCAAACGCTTTCCGCATAACCCGCACGACTACGCGTACAACACCAAGGGCCGCCCCGACCTCAGCAAGGTGAAGACCAGCAACCCCGATTACATGCAGGAGGCGATCCTGCCGATGAAGGCGGAAACGCATGGCGGCGAAGACGTGGCGATCTTCGCCACCGGACCGGGTGCTGCAGCGTTCCATGGCGAGTTGGAGCAGAACGCGATCTTCCACGTGATCGTGCAGCATGCACCGCGCATCCGCGAGGAGCTGTGCAAGCTCGGTAGCTGCAACGCCGACGGCGTGCCGGTGGACCGGCCCACGTACGGGGCGTGGCTGCAGCAGGTGAGTTCGAAGCGCTGACGCTGCAGGCGAGGCGCTCCCCCACGCGTGCCTGTCACCACCTTGTAGGAGCGCACCCTGTGCGCGACCGTGGCGCCGCGGTGTACTTCGGTTTTCCCACTCGCACCGGCCGCCCTGAGGGTCATCGTCGCGCACAGAGTGCGCTCCCACAGAAGAAACTCGCGGCGCTACTGCTCTTGTAGGAGCGCACCCCGTGCGCGACCGCGGCGCCGCGGTGTACTTCGGTTTTCGCATTCGCACCGGCCGGCCTGAGGGTCACCCGTCGCGCACAGGGTGCGCTCCCACAGAAAGCAACGCTACTGTTTGTGTAGGAGCGCACCCAGTGCGCGATCACACATTCACGGTCGCTCTGGTCATTCGACTCGCCAACTTTCAGCGCGTTCCAATCACGCCTCGTCGCAACGCCCCATCGCGCACTGGGTGCGCTCCTACAGGGAAGGTTTTGCGGGTGACACGATGCGGCCTTCGCCATACGGCGGGTGCAGCGCGCCCTTCGCGTAGTCGATGGTCATGCGCATATAACCTTCCGAATAGCGTGTGGAAACGCGCTCACCCTTCGCGTCCGTCTCGAACTCCGTCATGCCGTGCTCGGCCTTCGGGAACACCACGGTGGTGATGGGTAGGCCATCGCCTTGCAGCGAGGTGAGGCGACGCAGCGTTTCGCCGCTCGGCGCATCGATGTCCAGTCCGCCGAGCATCCACAGCTGCGGCGTGTGCAGCTTGCGCAGCACGGGCATCGAGTCGTAGTGCCACGGCGTGTGGAACATGTACGCCTTGCCCTTCTCGCGGATGTCCGCATCGCTCATCGGGAGCACGAGATAGCTGAAGTCGCCGCGCACGTCCTTGTACCAGGGCTCCTTGCTGTACTTGGCGCGCGCTGCGTCGAGCTGGTCGAAACCCTCGGTGAGCCCGCTGGAAAGAATGAGGCCGATGGCATCGGAGAGCTGCCAGGCCTTGTCGATCACCGACTGGTCGTAGCCTTTCAGCTTCAGCTGGAAGGCCACGGCTTCGCGGTCTTCTTCCAGCGGCGAGATGGCGAGGCCATAGCCGACGATCACGAAATCCACCTTGGTGCGGGTCGCGGCCAGCGGCGCGACCCAGCCGCCCTGCGAACCGCCGCGGAAGCCCGCGCGGGACGCGCGCGCGCCGGCCAGCTTGCGGGCCTCATTCATGGCGGCAACGGCGTCGTTCGCGAGCACGCTGTAGTCCTGGGTGTATTCGCCGGCCGAATCGCCGGTGCCACGCTTGTCGTAGACGAACGCGCCCACGCCCTCGGCGGGTAGCTGGCGTTGCATGAAGTCCCAGGTGCGCGCGGAGTCGTGTTCCGAGCCGTGCACCAGCACCACGATGGGCACCTTGCCCGAACCCGGAGGAAGGATCAGCCGTCCGACCAGCCGCGTGCCGCCCTCGCCGGTGAACACCGTGTCGTGCACCTCCAGCGGGATGCGCTTGCCTGCCATGCCACCGAAGGTGAGCTCGCCCTTGGCGCAGTCCTTGAAGACGACGTCCTTGCCGTCCGGCCGGTCGGTCCAGCCGAACGTGCTCTTCCAGCTGTCGTCGTGCTCGCGATGCAGCTGGCCGCTGGTGCCATCGATACGGCGCCAGCGCAGCGTACCCTCGTCGCTGGGTGCAATATCGAGCGATTGCCCATCGGCGAGGCGGTAGGCGCCCACGTGACAATCGGCGGCGGCGGCAGGGGCGCTGGCGAGCAGGGCAGCAAAGAGCAGGGAGAACATGGGATCCGTGTCCTTTCGAAAGTTCCTGCAAGCTATCAAGCAGGAAGGCGCTCGCCATTGGCCGCAAGTCACGCCCCTGCCGACAGTCATGCTATGACTTGCGGGACGCTGATGTCGCGAGGCCGCCTCGGCCATGTCAAGGAAACGACATGCGGCAGGCCCACTATGCGCGATCGGCGTGCAGGCATCGCAACGGAGTAGGGAATGGCTGGGGTTCGTTTAAGCTGGGCTGTCTTCGCCGTGGGTGCGATGTTCATGGGTAACGTGCAGGCCAACGAAGCGCCGCTGGCGCCCAAAGTGCTGGTGATCGGCCATCGCGGCGCGAGCGCGCTGCGTCCGGAGCACACGCTCGCTTCCTACGGCAAGGCCATCGCCGACGGCGCGGACTTCATCGAACCGGACCTGGTGATGACGCGCGACGGCGTGCCGGTGGCGCGCCACGAGAACGAGATCAGCGGCACCACCGACGTGGCGCAGCATCCCGAATTCGCCTCGCGCAAGGCCACCAAGACCATCGACGGCCACGCCGTCACCGGCTGGTTCACCGAAGACTTCACCCTCGCCGAACTCAAGACGCTGCGCGCGCGCGAACGGCTGCCGGAATTTCGCAGCACGGCCTACGACGGGCAATTCCAGATCCCCACCATGGACGAGATCATCGATTTCGTCGCCACGGAGTCGGCCACCCGTGGCCGCGTGATCGGCATCATTCCCGAGATCAAGCACGGCACGTATTTCAAGAAGGCCGGCCTGCCGATGGAAGACCGCGTGCTCACGATCCTTGCCGCCCACGCATACACGCGCACGGCGCCGGTGGAGATCCAGTCGTTCGAGGTCGCCAATCTCCGCTATCTGCGCGGCAAGCTCGGCAAGGCGCATCCGAATATACGTCTGCTGCAATTGCTGGACGATACGACCGAGCAGCCGTACGACGTAGTCACCGCCGGCAGCAAGATGAGCTACGGCGACATGATGACGCCCAAGGGACTGCACGAAATCGCCACGTACGCCGACGCGATCGGGCCGAACATCCGCGCCATCATCCCCCTCGCGTCCGACGGTTCGCTCGGCAAGCCGACGTCGCTGGTGCGCGATGCGCATGCGGCAAAGCTGGAAGTCCATCCCTATACGTTCCGCCCGGAAAACCACTTCCAGGCGAAGAACTTCTGGCAAGGCAACGACCCCAAGACGTTCAACGAAGCAGGGTCGATCGCCGAGATCCGCGCCTACCTCGCCGCGGGTGTCGATGCGTTCTTCACCGACGACCCGGCCATTGGCCGCAAGGCCGTGGACGAGCGCTGAGCCCGCCATATCCGGCCTTGCATGAGCGCAAGGTCGCACCGCTTTCCTCATCCTATCGAGTGTTTCATGCGTCGACTGACTAGCCGTTTGCTCGCCAGCGTCATGGCGTTTGCGGTGGTGCCCGCGGTTTCGGCATCGCCCGTGCTGATGATCTCCATCGATGGCCTGCGCCCCGCCGATGTGCTGCATGCACAGGAACGCGGTCTTGCACTGCCAAACCTCCAGGCGTTGCTGCAGCAAGGCAGCCATGCCGACAGCGTGCGCGGCGTCCTGCCGACGCTGACCTATCCCAGTCACACGACCTTGATCACCGGCGTCACGCCGGATACGCACGGTATCGGCGGCAACCTCACCTTCGACCCGACCAACAAGAACCAGCAGGGCTGGGCCTGGTACGCCAGCGACATCAACGTGCCCACGCTGTGGGATGCCGCACATGCGGCGGGCCTGCATACAGCCAACGTGCACTGGCCCGTGAGCGTGGGCGCGACGGTGGACTGGAACCTGCCGCAGATCTGGCGCACCGGCACGGCCGACGATCGCAAGCTGCTGGCCGCGCTTGCGACGCCAGGCCTGCTGCCGTCGATGGAGCAGCAGCTGGGACCGTATGCCGATGGCATCGACGAGAGCCTGGCGGGCGACCAGACACGCACGCGCTTTGCCGTGGCCCTGCTGGAATCGCGCAAGCCCGACTTCATGACGGCGTATCTGACCGCGCTCGACCACGAGCAGCATGTGAGCGGCCCCGATACGCCGGAAGCACGCGCGGTGCTGCAGCACATCGACTCGCTGGTGGGCGACCTGGTGCAGGCGTCCAGGCGCGTTCATCCCGATGGCGTGGTGGTGGTCGTGTCCGACCACGGCTTCGTACCGGTCCAGAGCGACGTGAATCTGTATGCGCCTTTCATCCAGTCGGGCCTGGTCACGCTCAAGGGCACCGAGGTGGCCGACTGGAAGGCGATGCCGTGGAACGACGGCGGCAGCGCGGCCATCGTGCTGCGCGATCCGGCGGACGCCGGTGTTCGCATGAAGGTCGCAACTTTACTGGCGCAGCTGCAGAAGGATCCCGCATTCGGCATCGCGCGTGTGCTCGACCATGACGACGTGCTGCGCGAGGGCGGCACGTCCAAGGCCGACTGGTTCGTGCTGTTCAAGCCGGGCTACGAGATGGCCATCCGGCCCGACGCACCACTGCCGTCGCCCAGCCACTATCGCGGCATGCATGGCTTCGATCCCTCGCTGGCACAGATGCGATCGACCTTCATAGTGGCGGGCAAGGGCGTACCCGTCGGCCAGGATTTTGGCGATGTCGACATGCGCGATATCGCGCCGACCGTCGCGCGGCTGCTTGGCGTAAGTCTGCCGCAAGCGCAAGGCAAGTCCTTGCTGCGCTGAAGGCAAGTAGTAACGCAAAGAACGCGCAGACGCCGGTTTTCGCCAGTGTTTTAAATCTGCGTGTCATCGCGGATACACACGCGGGCTTCACGCTTTCCCGATGCCGTCCGAGTGGTTCGGACGGGTATTTGCTTTTCCCGTTCCCCTTACTTGATCGTGCGGATTCATGGCGAATCCGCGCGCGAGGATTCGTCATGCCCAAGCTTTTCCTTCGCAGGACCGCGATCGCGCTGGCAACCCTGGCTGCCCTTCAAGCGGGCGTCGCCCTCGCCGACGACGCCGTGCCTGCTGCCGCCGACGGTGCGGCGAGCGTCGACAAGGCCAAGACCATGGACGCGGTGTCGGTGGTGGCCTCCGGCGAAACGCGCCAGGTGCAGAAGATCACCAGCGAAGACATCCAGGCGCTCGCACCCGGCACCAGTCCGCTCAAGGCGATCGACAAGCTGCCGGGCGTGAACTTCCAGTCGGCCGATCCGTGGGGCGCGTACGAATGGTCCACGCAGATCACCCTGCACGGTTTCGACCAGAGCCGCCTCGGCTTCACGCTGGACAACATCCCCCTGGGCAACATGACCTACGGCACCACCACCGGCCTGCAGATAACGCGCGCGATCAGCAGCGACAACATCAGCACGGTGGAACTGGCGCAGGGCGCCGGTGCGCTGGGTACGGCGGCCAACACCAACCTGGGCGGCACCATCCAGTTCTTCTCGGCCGATCCGGACGCAGTGGCGGGCGCGCGCATCAACCAGGTGCTGGGTTCCGATTCCACCACGCGCACCTTCGTACGCCTGGATACCGGCGACTACCACGGCTTTTCGATGTACGTGTCGTACGACCACGCCTCCACCGACAAGTGGAAGGGCTATGGCGACCAGCGCTCCAACCAGATCAACCTGAAGTCGGTGTACCAGTGGGAAAGCGGTAGCGTGAGCCTGTTCTACGACGAATCGCGTCGCAAGGAATACGACTACATGGACCTCTCGCTCGCCAGCCAGAAGGCGCTGGGCTGGAAGTGGGACTACCTGCAGCCGGACTGGAACACGGCAGTGCAGATCGCCAACGCGTACAACGGCAAGGGCGCGTATCCCGCCGTGCTGGCGCCGTTGCCGGCCGGCTATGACCTGGTGGATTCCACCTATTACGCGGGTGGCGGCATCCGTCGCGACACGCTGACCGGCCTGAGCGGCACGTTCAACCTGGCCGAGCACACCACGCTGAACCTCGGCACCTACTATCACGACGATCGCGGTGAAGGTCAGTGGGCCACGCCATACGTGCCGTCGTCGCCGACAGTGCCGCTCTCGATGCGCACCACCGATTATGGCCTCGATCGCTTCGGCGGTACCGGCTCCCTGCAGTTCGCGCTGGGCGGCAACGAGATCGAAGTGGGCTTCTGGGCGGAGAACGCCACCACCAACCAGGAGCGCAACTACTTCTATCTGACGGGCGCGTACAACTACCTCAGCAACTTCTACGAGAACGAGGAGCCGTTCCTGCGCGGCTTCTTCCAGCACTACGACAGCAAGACGCGCATGGCGTATGCGTCGGACACGATCCGCTTCATGGACGATCGCCTCACGGTCAACTTCGGCGCGAAGGCGCTGGGCGTGACCAACAGCGCCGAGTCGCTGGTGCCGAGCAGCGCGCTCGCGCAGGGCCGCATCCGTGCCAGCGACGGTTTCCTGCCGCAGGTCGGCGTCAACTACAAGCTCGACGCCAACCAGGAGGTGTACGCCTCCTACAGCAAGAATCTCGCGGCCTACGGCTTCCTGCCCTTCAGTCAGTCGCAGGCGGCGTTCGATGCGAGCAAGAGTTCGCTGAATCCCGAGCAGTCGCAGACCTTCGAGCTGGGCTATCGCGTGCACGGCGATACCTTCGAAGCGTCGGCGGATGCCTACTACACGCGCTTCAACAACCGCTTGCTGGCCGTGTCGCCTTGCAGTGCGGTGCAGACGTGTTCGGCGATCCTCAACAACGTTGGCTCGGTGAAGAGCACCGGTGTCGACCTGGCGGTGATCTGGCGTCCGATCGAGCATGTGCGCTGGCTCAACTCGCTCTCGTACAACAACTCCAAGTACCAGGACGACTACCTCAACAACGGCGTGGTCGCGACCGACGGCAAGTACGTGGTCGGCATCCCCAGCTGGATGTTCAGCAGCGACCTCAGCTACACCTGGGGCGGCTGGCGCGCGAGCATCGACGGCAAGTACACCGGCCGCCGCTACATCACCTATCTCAACGATTCCGAGGTGCCGTCGTACTGGCTGTTCGACCTGGGCGTGAGCTACGACATCGGCACGGTGTCGGTGTTGAAGGACCTGAGCCTGGGCCTCAACGTCACCAACCTGCTCGACAAGAAGTACTTCGCCAGCACCGGTACCAACGGCTACGTGGCCTCCGACCCGCAGGGCTGGAACCAGACGCTGATGGCCGGCGCGCCGCGGCAGGTGTTCTTCAGCATCAACGCGAAGTTCTGAGCGTGATGGAGGACGGCGCCGCGCAGGAAACGCGGCGCCGGCTTTACGGCATCACCCGAGGCACATAGCGGCTCCTGGGACGACGGCGTGCGCCCATGGTCCTGTTCGCTGCCGCGGTGCGGCGCTGCCGACATCACGGTGGCGATGGCATGACGGGGCAAGCGCGCCGTCTTACTATCCGCATTCACCAAGGGGTTCGGGGAATCCGGGGATGTCCGTTTCAAACGTCGTCGTGGCACCTGTCGCGTCGCGCAGGCTCGATGTCGCCATCTTGCTGTCGGCAATCGCCGCGATCGTCGCTGCCACGCTCGCCACGCGCGGTGTCGTGGATGGCTGGCAAACGCTGCACTGGATCGCCAAACCGCTGGCCACGCTGCTGATCATGCAGAAGGCGCTGCGCGCCCGACCCGAAGTGTCAGCCGCTTACCGGCGCTGGATCGGCATCGGCATGGTGTTTTCGCTTGCCGGCGACATTCTCCTGATGTTGCCGATGGATGCGTTCGTGGGCGGGCTGGTGGCGTTCCTGCTTGGCCATCTGTGCTTCATCCGCGCCTTCGTGACGGACACGCGCCTTGCCGCGAGGCCGCTCGCCCTGCTCGGCTGTCTCGCTTACGGATTGCTCAACCTGTGGGCCTTGTGGCCCACGTTGCCCGGGGCACTTCATGTGCCGGTCGTGGTTTACGTGGTGGTGCTGGCGACCATGGGCGGACAAGCCGGGGCCCGCGCCTGGTGGCATGACGGCGACCGGCTGGCCGGTCCCGCGCAATGGGCCGCCGGCGGCGCGCTGCTGTTCATGCTCAGCGATACACTGTTGGCCTGGGACCGCTTCCGCTTCGTCATACCGCTTTCGGCAGTGTGGGTGCTGGCAACCTATTACGCGGCGCTGTGGTGCCTGGCGCGCTCGGTCCGACAGTCGGGTGATTTCGCGTGAATCTGCAGGCGACCATCATTACCTGGGCAACCCCCGTCTTCTTCGCCCTGATCGGGCTGGAACTGCTGGTGGGCAGGTTGCGCCAGCGCCGCGTGTACCACAGCAGCGATGCCATCAACAGCCTGGGGCTGGGCGTGATCTCGCAGATCGTGGCGGTTTTCAGCAAGGTGCTTACGCTGGGCATCTACGCATGGTGCGTGGAGCGTCTGGCGATCTTCTCGCTGCCATCCAGCAGCGCGTGGGTGTGGATCAGCGCGCTGCTGTTCTACGACCTCTGCTACTACTGGCTGCACCGCGCCGGCCACGAGGTGAACATCCTGTGGGCCGCCCACGTGGTGCACCATCAGAGCGAGGACTACAACCTCTCCACCGCACTGCGCCAGACGGGCAGCGGCGTCCTGCTGGGCTGGTTGTTCTACCTGCCGATGGCCATCGTCGGCTACCCGCTCGAAGTGTTCGCGGTGGTGGCCCTGATCGATCTGCTGTACCAGTTCTGGGTGCATACCGAACTGGTCGGGCGACTGGGCTGGTTCGATCGTGTGTTCTGCTCGCCGTCCAACCATCGCGCGCATCACGCGGTGAACGACAAGTACCTGGACAAGAACTACGGCGGCGTCCTGATCCTCTGGGATCGCCTGTTCGGCACCTTCGTCGAGGAAGACGACAACGATCCTCCCATCTACGGTACGCGCGCGCCGTTGCGCAGCTGGAACCCGCTGTGGGCGAACGTCGAGGTGTACTGGGCGGCAGGGAAGGATGCCTGGCACGCGCGGCGTTGGCGCGACAAGCTGCTGGTGTGGATCAAGCCGCCGGGCTGGCGGCCTGCCGATGTGGCCGAGCGGTTCCCCAAGCCGGACTTCGACATCCATCGCCCGCGCTACCAGCCCATGCTGTCGCGCGGGCTGGTCATCTACAGCGTCGTGCAGTTCGCGCTGCTGCTGGCGATGGCGGTGCAGTTTCTCGACCTGGCGAAGCGGCTGCCGGCGGCATCGCTGGTGGCCTACGCGGTATTCCTCGTGCTCAGCCTCACTGCGCTGGGCGTGCTCACCGAAGGCAGGCGCAGCGGCGTGTTGATGGAGCTTGCGCGCCTGCTCGTCACCGCTGCTGTTCCGCTGATCACGGGCGGCTGGTTTGGCGTAGAAGCGCTGGGTACCGGCGTTGTCGCCACGCTGGTCGCGATACCCGCGGCGAGCGCCTTGGTGCTCGCGTGGCTGGCCGTCCATACGCCCGCGCAGGCTGACCCGGGGAAAGCGATCCCGGGCTGATTGCCCGCCGTTCGCGCGGGTGCAGCGTGGCACGGCCGGACGCATTCGCTATGATCGCCGCTCACTTTGCGGGGACGAGCGGATGGATTTCCTTAGTAAGCTGGTAAGGCACAAGCCGGTGGAGATGCTGCAGGCCGAGGCCGGCAAGCGTGGCGATTTCCGCCGCGTGCTGGGACTCTGGCAGCTCACCGCGATCGGTATCGGCGGCATCATCGGTGTCGGCGTATTCGTGCTGGCGGGCCAGCAGGCCGCGCTCAATGCGGGCCCCGCGGTGGTCCTCTCCTTCCTGATCGCCGGCATCGCCA
>Ga0209258_101129_pt1 | contig 11078 bp, 8 predicted proteins | sample Araplaol_mTSA_r2_FD_184281 | JGI IMG/M metagenome (GOLD analysis project Ga0209258, IMG submission 184281) | Arabidopsis root microbial communities from North Carolina, USA - plate scrape CL_Col_mTSA_r2 (SPAdes) (version 2) | ecosystem: Host-associated > Plants > Roots > Endosphere | place: USA...
CGCGGGGCGTCGGTCGAATTCGACGTCGTCTCCAACCCCGAATTCCTCAAGGAAGGCGATGCGGTGGAAGACTGCCTACGTCCTGATCGCATCATCATCGGCAGCTCCAGTGAGCGCGCGGTGAGCGTGTTGCGCAAGTTGTACGCACCGTTCAATCGCAACCATGACCGCACCGTGGTGATGGACGAGCGTTCGGCCGAGCTGACCAAGTACGCGGCCAACGCCATGCTGGCCACCAAGATCAGCTTCATGAACGAAATCGCCAATATCGCCGAGCGCGTTGGCGCCGATGTGGAACTGGTGCGTCAGGGCATTGGCTCCGATCCCCGCATTGGCTACCACTTCATTTATCCCGGCGCTGGCTACGGCGGGTCCTGCTTCCCTAAAGACGTGCAGGCGCTGGAGCACACCGCGCGCGGCGTGGGCTATGACGCGCGCCTGCTGGGTGCCGTCGAGGCCGTGAATCACGAGCAGAAGGGCAAGCTGTTCGAACTCATTGATCGCCATTTGGACGGCCAATTGAAGGGCAAGACCATCGCTCTTTGGGGCCTGGCGTTCAAACCCAACACCGACGATATGCGCGAAGCATCCAGTCGCAACCTGATGGAAGCCTTGTGGAACGCAGGCGCCAAGGTGCGTGCGTTCGATCCCGAAGCTCGGGAGGAAACCCATCGCATCTATGGCGATCGTGATGACCTCGTGCTTTGCGACAACGCCTACCAGGCGCTGGAGGGCGCCGACGTGCTGGCGATCGTCACCGAATGGAAGGCTTTCCGCAGTCCTGATTTCTCGCGTATCCGCGGCATGCTTGGTAATCCCGCCATATTCGATGGCCGCAACCTGTACGATCCGGCCGCGGTGGAAGAAGCCGGCCTGGCTTACTACGGCATTGGCCGCGGACGTAGCCTGAGGCGTTGAGCATGTCGGATGATTCGCTGCAGCAGCGCCTTACCGAGCTGGAAGTGAGGCTGACTTTCATCGACGATACGGTGAGTGCGCTCGCCTCGGCGGACGCGGAGCTGTCGGTGCGCATCGCCGCGCTGGAAGAAGTGATCCGCGGCTTGCGCAGCGAATTGTCATCGCTGCGCTCCTCGCAGGGGCACGATCCACACAGCGAGCCGCCGCCCCCGCATTACTGACCGCATCCTTCTTTACCGTCACTGCACCACGCTAGCGAGTTCAGAACATGGCCGAATCCCTGCGCGATCAGCTGCTCAAGAGCGGCATCGTCAAACAGGTCCGCGACGAGAAGCGCCCGTCCCCGCCGAAGGGAGCGCCTTCGTTCAAGGGTAACAAGCCGCCGCATCCTAAGCCGCATGCATCGGGCAAGCCGCAAGGCAAGGGGCAAGGCGAGATCGATCTGGCGAAGGCCTATGCGATTCGTGCCCAGACCGAAGCGAACGAGCGCAAGCGAGCCGAGCAGGCCGCCGCTGAGGAGGTGCGTGTGCGCCGGGAGCGCAAGCAGAAGATCCAGCAGCTGCTGGCCGGCAAGACGCTCAACAAGCCTGATGTCGATCATGTCCGGCATTTCGAGTACGGCGGCAAGATCCGCCGGGTGCATGTCGATGCAGAGCAACTTGCGGCGCTCAATGGCGGCGAGCTGGGCCTGATACAGCAGCAGGGGCGCTATCTGCTGGTGACGCGCGAGCTGGCCGAAGAGATCCGCACGATTGATCCCCAGCAGGTTGCCTTGCTGGTCGAGCCCGGCAGCCCGGCGGGCGTGGGCGAAGATGGCGTGCCCGATGATCTGATGTGGTGAAGGCCTGCGCGGTCGTGCATAAGAAAAGCCCGGCGAACGCCGGGCTTTTTTGTGCGATGGCGATGACGATCAGGCTTCGATGTCTTCGGTTTGCTCCGTCGTCGCAGGCATCTCGAAACCCGTCTGGGCAAGAGCCGGCAGATCCCAGCCTTGCTTGGGCGAGAAACGCTCGCCGTAACGCTGGGCCAGCCTTTCGAGCTTGCCCTTGATCACGGGGGCGCCTTCGGTGCGCACGTATTGGATCGGGCCCCCACGGAACGGAGCAAAGCCGGTGCCGAAGATCACGCCCGCATCGAGCAGGTCGGCATCGTCGACGACGCCATCGGCCAGGCAAGCCACGGCCTCGTTCACCATGGGCAGGATCATGCGGTCCTGCAGGTCGGCGGGAATGCTGTAATCCGGATCGACCTCGGGCTTTTGCGGTTTGCCGTCCTGCCAGACGTAGATGCCTTGGCCGTCCTTCTTGCCGCGTTTGCCCGCAGCCAGTTTGTCTTCCAGGCCGGGCGGGAGCTCCAGGCCCAGGAAGGGGGCCAGTTCCTTGCCTACGGAAGCGCACACGTCGAGACCCACCGTGTCCGCCAGCTCGATCGGGCCCATCGGCATGCCGAATTTCTTGGCCTCCTTGTCCAGCACGGGACCGGGTACGCCTTCGCTATACAGGCGCATGGATTCCAGCAGGTAGGGCATCAGGATGCGATTGACCAGAAAGCCGGGCGTACCCTTGACCGCCACGGGCAGCTTGCCGATGGCCTTGCAGAATGCGAGGGCGCGCTTTTCGGCATCGGCGTCGAGCTGGTCGTGGCGCACTACCTCTACCAGCGGCATCTGCGCCACCGGATTGAAGAAATGCAGGCCCAGGAACCGCTGCGGTGCCTTCAGTCCAACGCGCAGCTCGTCCAGCGGGATGCTGGACGTATTGGTCGCAAGAAGCTCATCGGATTGGAACTGGGGTTCGATGCTGGCGTAGAGCGCCTTCTTGGCCTCGGCGTTCTCGAAGATCGCCTCGATCGCCAGATCAGCCGTTGCCACGCCCTTGCCTTCGACGTCGGCACGCAGGCGCCGAGCCGTCGCCTCGACTTTTTCAGGTGTCTTGAGCTTCTTCTCGTACAGCTGGCGCGCGCGATCCAGCGCGGGCTGGATGTACTTCATCTCGCGGTCCTGCAGGGTGACTTCAAAACCCTTCAGGGCAGCCCATGCAGCAATATCGCCACCCATGACGCCAGCGCCGACCACGTGCACGTGCTTGATGCGAGGATCAATGCCGCTGCCCTGGCCCTTGAGTCGTTCCTGCAGGAAGAAGATGCGAATGAGGTTCTGCGCCGTGGACGTTTCGGCCAGCTTCGCTACAGAGCGAGCTTCGAGCTTGAGTCGCTGCTGGATGCTGGGGCCGCCTCGTTTCCATACATCGATCAGCGCGAAAGGGGCCGGGTAATGTTCCTTGCGGACCTTGGCCGCCGTCTGCTTGACGACCATGGGGGCAAGGATCTGTCGGGCCACCCAGGTATTGGTACCCCAGGCCTTTGCGCGTTGCGCGAACGGCCGGGCGTGCGGCCGGCGCAGCAGGGCGCGTGCCTCGGCAAGGAGTTCGGCCGGCGGCGCCAGGCGGTCGACCACGCCGAGGGCGAGCGCTCGTTTGGCCGACAACGCCTTGCCGGTCAGCATGACCGGCAGTGCATCGGTGGCGCCGATCAAACGCGGCAGGCGGGCCGTGCCGCCCCAGCCGGGATGGATGCCGAGCATCACCTCGGGAAGGCCGATGCGGGTCTTGTCGTCGTCCGCAGCGATACGCTGGCGGCACGCCAGGATCAGCTCCGTGCCGCCACCCATGCAGGCGCCATGCACGGCCGCCACGGTCGGGAAGGGCAGGCGGGCCAGCGATTCGAACACGCGCTGACCGTTCTCGATGTTTTCCAGCACGGTGCCGTGCTGGGCATAGGTCACGAATTCCTTGATATCGGCGCCGACGGCAAAGCCGAAAGGCTTGGCCGAATGGATCAGGACGCCAGTGGGCTTCTCGATGGCCAGGCGTTCCACGATCTGGCCGAGCTCGTCCAGCACTTCGCGCGAAAAGGCGTTGACGTTGCTGCCGGCGCGGTCGAGGGAAAGGGTAACGATGCCGCTGTCGTCCAGGCTCGTCTTCCAGTGATTGAAGCGCAATCCTTCGAACATAAAGGGTACTGGGGTGACCGGGAAGCTTCGCACCATACCTTCCCGTAGCGAGGAATGCGAGACAGCCCCGGCGGGCCCTCGAAGCAAGCATGAATATCCTGTAAAACCGCGTCTTGTGCGCTAACGCATGAAATGCGCCACCGAATCCGACAAGGCTTGCATCCCACCTAGGCGAACACCTTCAGACCACGTAATTTAAAGCCGGATGAGCACTGTTATAGCCCCCCCTCCCAGCCAGACCGGCGCCGAGATTTTCGAGCGCATCTTGAGCGCGCGCGGCAACCTGATTGCTCTTGAGGGGGGCGAGGAGCTCGGCCTGATCGGGCAGATGCGTTCCCTGGTGCGGCGCAGCGGACAGACGGTTTACCTGTGGACGCCCGAACTCGGCCTGGGGAACCTGCGCGAAGAGCACGTCGGCCTGCCCGGGTCGCAACGCCTGAATATCGCCCTGCGCTACATGCAGCAAAGCAATCACTTCGGCGTGTACCTGCTGCAGCGCTTGCCGTTGCCGCTGGCCATGGCCGATGCCACGCTGCTGCGGCAGCTGGCACGCGCGAATACAGGACACGTGCGGCGCGTGGTGCTGCTCGATCCGCCGGAAACCGTAATCTCCAGTTTCAATGACGTGCTGGTGCGTTTGAGCTGCCAGCCCAAGCCTGCGCAGCGTCCCCGCTTGCGCGATGGCCGGTGGCTGCTGGCATGACGGGGTCGGCCGGCATCCTGGTTGTCGCAGCACAGCGCGAATTGCGTCGCGCGCTGTTCGACACCTTCGATCGCGACGGGCACTACGTCGTGCACTCGGCACGCGATGCGACCCACGCAGGCATCCTGCTGGAAGGTCGAGCCGCGCTTGCGTTGATGGTGGTGGTGTTCGATGGCGACGGGCGCGAAGCCTCCGCGGGCCTCGATGCGCTGCGCCAGTTGCCGGCCTGCGCGGGCGCTCCGCTCATTGCGGTGCTGGACGATGCTGCCATGCTCAAACCCACCGTGCTTCCGGCCGGCGTGGCGGACTGGCTGCACGCCTCGCAGATCGAACACGAATTGCTCGCGCGCTGGCAGCGGATGCAAAAGGCTGCACGCTCCGGCTCGACACCGGGTGCGATCTCGAACAGCGAGGGCGACTATCGCTTCGCCTTCGACGAGGTCGAAAGCGAATGGCTGGTCGTCGACCCGGCACGCGGACGCATTCTCGAATGCAGTGCCGCCGTCGCTCGCCACAGCGGCCTCGGCGATCACGAACTGCGCGGCCGACCGCTCCAGGACGTACTGGCCTTCGTCGATATCAAAGTCGAGCAGGTGCTTGCCGAAGGGTCGCGCCGCTGGCACCCCTGCCGCCGGCGCTCGGCGCGCGGTGCCGATACGGGCGAAGCGAGCGCACGGTCGATTCGCCATGCGGGACGCGACGCGGTGGCCTTGTTGTTCCGCAGCGACCGGGCCGGCGTGCGCGCAGAGGTGGCGCTCGGCTTGCTGGCGCGCATGTTCGGCGCTGGCAGCGGGGACGAGGGTATCGCCGAAGCGGCACGCTTGCTCTATGAGGAAATGGGGCTGGATTACGTTGCCGTATGGTCGGCCCGGCAGGACGAAGGCGGCGCCCCCGTGCAGGTGGTGCAGTACTGGCGGGGCGACGAACAGCTCTGGCCCGGCCCGCACCTGCAGAGCTCGTTGCGCCTGGTGCTGTCGGGCCAAGCGATGATGCATCAGGCCGATGCCGCTCGGCTCGCGCCAATGGATCCCCTGCTGGAACAGCTTGGGCTGGCCGGTTTTGCCGGTTGGCCGTTACAGGACGAACGCCGTACGGTGCTGGGCGCCTTGCTTGTCGGTACGCGGCAGCCGCTGCCATCGCTTGCGATCGTGCAACCCGTGCTCCGTTGCGCGGCCTCGCGCTTCGCCCACGCGCTGGAACTTCGCCACACACGTGAGCAGGGCCGCGCGGAAGGCTTGCTTGATGCATTGACGGGACTGCCCAACCGCCTGTTGTTCAACGACCGCCTTGATACGGTCATTCGCGAGGCCAACCGCACCGGTGAATCGTTCGCGCTGTTGTTCGTCGACCTCGATCGCTTCAAGACCATCAACGATACGTTGGGGCACGCGGTAGGCGACCAGGTGCTGCTCACCACCACGCAGCGGCTGCGCGGTACGGTGCGTGCGTCGGACACCGTGGCGCGTTATGCGGGCGACGAGTTCGTGGTGATTCTGCGTCACATCGTCAAGAACGAAGACGTGCTGCGCATCGCCGAAAAGATCGTGCAGGTCATGGGCGCGCCGCTGCGCATCGATGATGGCACCGAGTTGCAGGTGACCGCATCGATCGGCGTGAGCTTCTTCCCGGACGACGCGCCCGACGCGGAAACGTTGCTCAAGCATGCCGACGAGGCGATGTACGCGGCCAAGAGCCTGGGCCGCAACAACTACCAGATCTTCGAAGGCAGTGCGCAGCAATCGCAGCAACAGAACCTGGCATTGAAGTCGGGTCTGCGTCATGCGGAGCACAAGGGCGAATTGCGCGTGTTCTATCAGCCTCAGGTCGACGCCAAGAGCGAAGACATCGTAGGCATGGAAGCGCTGGTGCGCTGGGAGCATCCGGAGCTTGGCTTCATCGGCCCGGGTTTCTTCATCCCGTTGGCCGAGGAAACCGGCCTGATCGTGTCCATCGGCGAATGGGTGCTGCGAACCGCCTGTCGTCACGCACAGGAATGGGAGCGCCGCTACGGGCTGGGGCTGCGGCTCGGCGTGAACCTGTCCGCGGTGCAGCTGATGCAGCCGAACCTGCTCGAAGTGGTGGCCTCGGCGCTGGACGAGAGCGGCCTGGAGCCCTCGCTGCTGGAAATGGAAGTCACCGAGAGCATCAGCATCAAGGAAGCCCCCAACCTGGTGGAAAACCTGCAGGGGCTGCACCGGCTCGGCTGCCGCATCGCCATCGACGATTTCGGTACCGGCGCCGCGTCGCTCGACTACCTCCGCAAGCTGCCGGCCGATCGCATCAAGATCGACCAGAGCTTCGTGCGCAATATCGGGGTCGATCCGGACGATGAAGCGATCGTCCGCGCGACCATCGAAATGGCCCACCGCCTCAAGCGCGGCGTGGTCGCCGAAGGCGTGGAGACCGAGCAGCATATGGAGTTCCTGCGCGCCAACCAGTGCGACGAGCTGCAGGGCTTCCTGTTCTGCCGCCCGCTTCCGCAACCGTCCTTCGAGAAGCTCCTGCAGGAGCGCCAGTCGCTGCTGGCGGGTGTCAGCGGTACCGCCGCCTGACTTGCAGGCCTTGTCGAAATCCCCATATCGATAGGCGAGCTGGGCGTTGCGTGCGTCCGGCAGGCCCGTTCTGGAAAGCGTGGGTCGGTGGCGGGTACGCCTCGCGGACGCCCGTGCGTTTCCCCTGGTGGGGCGTCATCCAGCGTCCTCCGCAGGGGTTGGTAAACGCACGCCGACATGCTGAACTAGGACGCGATGCGCTTGTCTGAGCAACTCGTTCCCATCCTCAGGGCATCCCAGGCGCTTGGCAGCATCGACGAAGGAGACGGCCCGGATGGGCGAAAACGAACTGGACAGTGCGCTGGTCGAGCGCGTCCAACAAGGGGACAAGCGAGCTTTTGACCTGCTGGTGCGCAAGTACCAGCACAAGGTCATCGGGCTGGTTTCGCGCTATGTGAAAAACCAGAGCGAAAGCGAAGACATCGCACAGGAAGCATTCATCCGCGCTTGGCGGGCCATCGGCTCGTTCCGCGGTGAAAGCGCTTTCTACACTTGGCTGTACAAAATTGCCGTGAACACGGCCAAGAACCACTTGGTGGCCATGGGACGCCGCCCTCCCGCTGATGACATCGCGATTGATGACGCCGTTTTCGTGCCCGGCGCGGACCGCATGCAGGAGACCGCGACGCCCGAGCGTGAGCTCATGCGGCAGGAAATTGAACAAACCGTATTTTCCACTGTCCAATCGCTGCCCGAGGAATTACGGACCGCGATTACCTTGCGTGAAGTGGACGGTTTGAGCTACGAGGAAATCGCCGAAGCCATGGGCTGCCCGATAGGTACGGTACGTTCACGTATTTTTCGGGCGCGTGAAGCTATCGATGAGAAACTGCGGCCGCTCCTGTCCGACCGCGAGGACAAGAAACCATGACTGACAATCAACGCGAAAACCTGTCTGCCGGCATGGATGGCGAACTGTCGAAGGAGGAGCTGCGGTTTCTCCTGCGGCGGATCGACCATGACGCCGCGTTGCAGCAGGCTTGGTCGCGCTATCACGTGGCACGTGACGGGCTGCGTCGCCAGTTGCCACCCGTCGCCAGCGATGGCTTCGCGGCCCGCGTGATGCAGGCCATAGAACAGGAACGCGTCGGGGCGAACGTCAAGCCGCGGCGGCATTGGCTGCATTGGTCGGCAGGTGGCGCCATTGCCGCCGGCGTAGCCGTGGCTGCCTTGATGGTCGCCCAGCCCGCCGGTCAGCCGGATCAGCTTTCGCCGCAGGTGGCATCGGCTCCGGTCAAGGCAATCGGGCAGGATAACGGCACGCTGGCCGCCAGTGGCACTGGCGCGCCTGCGGTGGCGCCCCCTGGCCTCAATGTCTATTCGGACGTGCCTTACCACATCAGCCAGCAGGCATCGGCCACGCTGGACGGTGACAACCGCACGCTGCTGTATTCGCGCAACAGCCTGTCGCCATATCGCGTGGCGCGTTATCCCGCCGGTGGTGGCGATGGCAGCTACCTGCTGTTGATCCATCCCGACCAGGCGCAGCAGCCGTGGGCGCAGGCGCCAGCCACCCCGCAATGACGCGAGGCCGTGTGTTGCCTGCCGCGGCCCCGCCACTTCCCAGATATGACGCGCTTCACCCTGCCCGCCAGCGGGCGGGCAGGGTGCGCGCAAACACCACGGAGGACTAGATGAACCGATTGACCCTGCGCACGCTTTCGTGCGGCGTCCTGATGAGTCTTGCTTTGGCCGGCGGCGTGCAGGCCCAAAGCGCCGCCCCAGCCTTGTCGAGCCTGCCGGACTTCACGGGCATCGTGCAGAAGAACGCTCCGGCCGTGGTTCACGTTGAAGCGAAGTACAGCGGCAAGAAGACACCGAAGGGTCGCACCGCGCAGCGCGGTGGCATGCCGGATTCGCCCGATGAAGACGATCCGCAGATGGAGATGTTCCGGCGCTTCTTCGGCATGCCGATGATGCCTTCGCCGGAAGACCAGCAACACACGTCGCTGGGATCGGGTTTCATCCTCTCCAATGACGGCTACATCCTCACCAACACGCATGTGGTGGACGGCGCCGATACCGTGACGGTGCGCCTGCAGGATCGCCGGACCCTGACGGCCAAAGTCGTGGGCAGCGATCCCCAGTACGACATCGCACTGCTGAAGGTGGACGCCAAGGGCAACCTGCCGGCGGTCACCGTGGGCGACTCTCGATCGCTCAAGCCGGGCCAGTGGGTGCTGGCGATCGGCTCGCCGTTTGGCTTCGACTACACGGTGACGCAAGGCATCGTCAGCGCGGTAGGACGCAACCTCGGCAGCCAGGATCAGCCGTACACGTCCTTCATCCAGACCGATGTGCCGATCAACCGCGGCAACTCGGGCGGTCCGCTGTTCGACCTGCAAGGCCGCGTGGTGGGCGTGAATTCACAGATCTATTCCAATACCGGTGGCTACCAGGGCGTGGCGTTCTCCATTCCGATCGACGTAGCCATGAACGTGGTCAAGCAGATCAAGGAAAAGGGTTACGTGTCGCGCGGCCAGCTCGGCGTGATGGTCCAGCCGGTCAGCGACGATATGGTCAAGGCGCTGAAGCTCGACAACGCGTCGGGTGCGGCGGTGACCCAGGTGACCCCGGGCAGCGCGGCGGAGAAGGCTGGCCTGCATCCCGGCGACGTGATCACTGCCTACAACGGCCAGAGCATCAATTCGAGCGTGGACCTGCCGCCGCTGGTCGGCCAGACCCCGCCGGGCACCAAGTCCACGCTGAGCATCCTGCGCGACGGCAAGAAGCAGGACGTCAGCGTTACGGTTGGCGAAATGCCTCGCGACAAGAATGCCGTGCTGGCGTCCGGCGACATCGAGAAGCCGGCCTCACGTAGCGGCGCCACGGCACTGGGCCTGTCCGTGCAGGATCTGGACAGCGAGACCCGCCAGCAGATGAGCCTGAAGCAGGGCGAGGGCGTGGTGATCAGCAATATCACGGGTTCCGTGGCGGCGCGTGCCGGCCTGCAACCGGGCGATGTCATCCTGATGGTCAATCAGAAGAAGGTGAGCAGTGCCGCCGCGTTCCGCGAGGCGACCAAGGATGCCAAGCCCGGCGACACGATAACCACGGGCCGGCATCACTATCGCGTCGCCCTGCGTTCGCCGGTAGCCGTGGAGCACCTGGAACTCGTGCACAACGGCCAGGTGGTCAAAGTCTTCGAACTCGGCAGCAACCACCAGACCTTCGACGATGAAGGGGACATCGATCTCGACGGCGGCTGGCTGCTGCTTCGCGCGTGGAACGACGGCGCCGATCCACAGGTGCTGGACATCTATCCCTACGCCACGACCAACCCGGTGTGGCTGGGCGACCGTGAGCGCACGCCAAGCGCACATGACGATGCCGCCTGGTTCGCCGATTGGCTGACGCGAACCATCGAGGCGGCCACCGCCCGCGATGACTACAACACCGCCGAGGAAAAGCGCGCGACGCTCGACTACCTCAGCCAGGCGCGCGAGGCCTATCGCGCCATGGCCGGCAACCAGACATCCAACGAACCCACGCGAAGCAGCCGATGAAACGAAGCACGCGCCTGCCCCTGATCCTGATGACGCTGTTGAGCGGGCCCGTCGCGGCCCATGCCGACGACAATCGTTTTACCGCCGCCGACATCAATCGCATCGCCCATGTCGACGAGCCGGCACTCTCGCGCGACGGCAACTTCATCGTCTACACCGTGACCACGGCCAACCTGGAGCGCGACGAGCCGCAGTCGGACCTGTGGCGCGTGCGCTATGACGGCACCGGACGCGTGCAACTCACCCATACGCCGGACAGCAGTGAGAGCCGTCCGCAGTGGTCCGCCGATGGCAAGTTCATTGCCTTTCTTGCGGACCGCAAAGTCGACGGCGAAGTCAGCGACGACGATACCAAGACCCAGGTCTGGCTGATGCCGGCCGATGGCGGC
>Ga0209258_101130_pt1 | contig 11076 bp, 8 predicted proteins | sample Araplaol_mTSA_r2_FD_184281 | JGI IMG/M metagenome (GOLD analysis project Ga0209258, IMG submission 184281) | Arabidopsis root microbial communities from North Carolina, USA - plate scrape CL_Col_mTSA_r2 (SPAdes) (version 2) | ecosystem: Host-associated > Plants > Roots > Endosphere | place: USA...
CGCGCGTCCCAGTTGGCCATGCACCACGGGTCGTGGTAGGCCTCACGGCCGATCATGACGCCGTCGACATGTTCCAGGTGCGCCGCGATGGCATCGTCGCCCTTCACGCCGCCGTTGAGCACGATCGTGAAGTCGGGGAAGTCCTTCTTCAGCTGGTAGACGAATTCGTAGCGCAGCGGCGGGATCGTGCGGTTGTCCTTCGGGCTGAGGCCCTGCAGCCAGGCGTTGCGCGCGTGGACGATGAACACCGTGCAGCCGCCCGCGGCCACGGTGCCGACGAAATCGCGCACGAAGTCGTAGCTCTCCACCTTGTCGATGCCGATGCGGTGCTTGACCGTCACCGGCAGCGTGCAGGCATCGCGCATCGCCGCCACGCTGTCGCGCACGAGTTCGGCCTCGCGCATCAGGCAGGCGCCGAACGCGCCGCGCTGCACCCGCTCGCTGGGGCAGCCGCAATTGAGGTTCACCTCGTCGTAGCCCCACTGCTGTGCCAGCTTCGCGCACGCCGCCAGCGCGTCGGGCTCGCTGCCGCCCAGCTGCAGCGCCACCGGATGCTCCTCGTCGCTGAAATCGAGATGCCGCGGCTGGTTGCCATGCAGCAGCGCGCCGGTGGTCACCATCTCGGTGTACAGCAGCGTCTTGCGGGTGATCAGGCGGTGGAAGAAGCGACAGTGGCGGTCCGTCCAGTCCATCATCGGGGCGACGGACAGGCGCCAGGGGCTAACTTGTTGATTTTGTTCGGAAAACATGGCACTCCATTGTCGCCGCGAACGGGCGGCCACGCAAAGCCAGGGCCTCCCCTGCGCGCAGGCGCCGGCGCGCGAGGTCGGCGGCATCTCCGCGACGGTCGACCATGTCGCCCGGCGGCCCGACGCGCGCAAGCGTGACTTCCGCCTGATTTCGGGCGTCGCCGCATCCGCGAGCCCGGTCGCGCGCGCGAGGCGGCCGCCCGGTCCGGAGCACAATCGGCCCCACGAATGCGACGGGCGGGCCCTGGAGGGGGACGCCGCACCGTCGCCGCGAACCGGCGATGGATCCAAGAACTAGATGAAGCTCCTCTCGCGCCTGCCCCTGCGGGCCCTGCTCACGCTGCCCTACCTCGTGCTCGTCCTGGGCACGGCCATCGTCATCGGCGTGCTGTCGTATGCCGCCGGCCGCGACACGGTCGACGACCTGTCGGGGCAGCTGCTCACCGAGACGGTGCACCGGATCGAGCAGGCGGTCGAAGGCCACGTGTCGGGCTCGGCGGCGGTGCTGGAGGTCGCGTTTCCCAAGGGCATCCCGGCGCCCGAGTCCATCGCCGCCGAACTGCCGGCGCTGCGCGAGCGCTTCTGGCTGGCGACCTCGGTGCATCGCGACCCGAACAACTATGCCTACTACGGCGACCGCGACGGCCGCTTCATCGGGCTGTGGCGCTCGTCGGAGAACGACGCCGAGCTGCGGCTGCGCACCGAAGGCACCGGCCCGCGCAGCCTCTACCACTACAGCGGCATCGCGGGCGAGCTGGGTCGCCCCGACGTGGAGACGCGCATCTTCGAGCCGCGCGAGCGCCCCTGGTACAAGGCCGGCTCCGCCGTCACGCTGCAGACCTGGACCTCGATCTACATCGACTTCAAGCTGCAGCAGCTGGTGGCCACGCGCGCGCGGCGCGTCAACGACCGCGCCGGCGCGTTCAAGGGCGTCGTCGCCACCGACCTGTCGCTGCAACAGGTGACGTCGTTCCTGCAGCGCCTGGCCCTCAGTGCCAACGGACTGGCGATGGTGATGGAAAAGGACGGCAACCTGATCGGCGTGTCGCGCGGCGCGCACATCCGCAAGCAGGCCGACGGCACCAACGTGCGCCTGAACGCCGCCGACAGCAGCGACCCGCTGGTGACGGCCACCTACGCCGCCGTGCGCGGCCTGGCCGACACCGCCGGCGACGCGCGCCCGCACACCACCGTCTTCACCGCGCCCGACGGCTCCGCCGTCCAGGTGGGCTATGCGCGCCTGACCGACGATGCCGGGCTGGACTGGCTGATCATGGTGGCCGTGCCGCGCAAGGATTTCCTGCACGGCATCCTCGACAACTTCCGCCGCACCGTGCTGCTGGCCGTGATCGCCGCCGTGTTCGTGATGCTGACCGGCATGCTGGTGCTGGCCACCGTCACGCGCGAGCTGCGCCGGCTGGCTGCCGCGGCGCGCCGCGTCGGCGAAGGCAGCACCGTGCAGTTCGCCGAGTCGCAGCGCAAGGACGAGCTCGGCGACCTCGCCCGCAGCTTCGCCGACATGCAGCGCCGCCTGCTGACCGACCCGCTCACCGGCCTGGCCAACCGCGAGGCGCTCATCCGCCGCGTCGAGGACCGCATCGTGGCGCAGCGCCGCCGCGGCGACCCGCGGCCGTTCAGCGTGCTGTTCGTCGACATCAACCACTTCAAGAAGATCAACGACGAATTCGGCCACGACGTGGGCGACGCCGTCCTGCAGGAGCTCGGTCGCCGACTGGCGGCGGCCGTCGACGGCAACGATCTCGTGGCGCGCTTTGCCGGCGACGAGTTCCTGGTGCTGCTGGATGCGATCGAACGCCGCGAGGACGCCGAGCAGATGCGCGTGAAGATCGAGCAGGTGCTGCGCCAGCCGCTGGAGGTGCTGACCGGCAGCAAGACGCTGGAGCCCGCGCTTGGCGCGGCGGTCGGCGTGGCCATCTATCCCGAGGACGGCCAGGACGTGGAGACGCTCGTGCGCCACGCCGACCAGCAGATGTACCTGCGGAAGCGGGCCGACTGAGCGCCCTGCCGGCCCCGCCCGTCACGCCGTGGCGAGCGCGCCCGCCGGTCGGCCGGCCGCCGCCAGCGTGCGGCGGATGCCTTCGGCGTAAGGCGTCTTGTGGACCGGGCCGATCAGCGATTGCAGCGCGCTGTCATCCATGAGCACCGGGTCGGTCAGCAGGTAGTGCATCTCCACCATCTCGCGCATGAACGGGTTGAACAGGCCCAGCACGCGCAGCAACGTCTTGCCGGCGACGCGGCGCTTGAGCGGCCGGCCCGTCTGGCGCTCCATCTCGCGCAGCATCGCCTGCTGCGAGGTCACGCCCGCGCCGGCCAGGTGCAGGACGCGCCCCTGCGCGGCCGGGGTGTCGATGATCCGCGCCACGACCGGGCCGACGTCCGGAACGAAGACGAACTCGTGCGGCACGTCGAGCGGGCCCACCACGTCGGCCGTGCCGCCCTGCATCGCGGCCTTGGCGGCGCCGTCCAGCAGGCTCTTGTCGACGCCGGGACCGTAGAAGTCGGGCAGCCGCAGCACGGTGGCGTTGATGCGGCCCTCGGCATGGGCCTGCAGCAGCAGGTCTTCCTGCGCCTTGCGCATGCGCCCCTTGAAGGTGTGCGGCGTGCGCGGCTGGTCCTCGCGGATGGGCGCGCCGCCGGCGCGGCCGTACGGGTACACGGTGCCGATCAGGACGAAGTTGCGCACGCCCGCGGCGATGGCGCCATCGAGCGTCTTGCGCATCAGTTCGGGATGCAGCTCGAACTGCCAGTAGTTGACGCCGACGAGGTAGACGAGCGTGTCGATGCCCTCGGCGGCGGCGCGCACCGACTCGGGTGCGTCCGGGTTCCAGGTCACGACCTCGGCCAGCGGGTCGGCGCCGAAGCCCTTGCGCAGGCTGGCCTCGGAGCGGCCGACGACACGGTACGGCTTGCCCTGGGCGGCGAGCGCCTGGGCGATGGAGTGGCCGATGGCGCCGGCGGCACCGAACAGGGCGATCTTGGACATGGCGATTCTCCTTGCGGGTCAGAACGAGAGCTGGCGGAAGAAGGCGGCGACGCGGGCCTGAAGCGCCTGCGCATAGCCGTCCAGGAGCGGCCGCACGGGCACCCGCAGCCACGCCTCGAGGGCGACGACGGCCAGGCCGGCGAGCGCGGTGGCGGCGAGGCGCGCGACCGGCAGCAGGCTGCAGTCGACGGGAACCGAGGTGGCGGGGCTGAACAACATGTCGGGCTTTCTGGGTGCTGCGCGTTGCCGCTGCGATGGACGCAGTTTGCAGAAGCCCCAGGCATTTGAAAATTGCCTAGAATCGCATTTCCGCTATAAGTTATTGCATACCATGGCCGACGCCGAGCCGAACTGGGAGTGGTACCGCAGCTTCATGGCCGTGCTGGAGGCCGGGTCCCTGTCGGCCGCGGGCCGCGCGCTGGGCATGACGCAGCCCACGGTGGGGCGTCATGTCGACAGCCTCGAGGCCGCGCTGCAGCTCAAGCTGTTCACGCGCTCGTTCGACGGCTTCACGCCCACCGACGCGGCGCTGGCGCTCAGGCCCTACGCGAGCAGCCTGGCGGCCACCGCCGCGGCGCTGCGCCGCGTCGCGTCCAGCCAGGGCGACGGCGTGCGCGGCACCGTGCGGCTGACGGCCAGCGAGATCGTCAGCATCGAGGTGCTGCCACCCATCCTCGCGGACCTGCGCGAGGCCCATCCCGAGTTGGTCATCGAGCTGGTGCCGTCCAATAAGGTGGAGAACCTGCTGCGGCGCGACGCCGACATCGCCGTGCGCATGACGACGCCCTCGCAGGACGCGCTCGTGGCCAAACGGGTGGCGCGCATCGACGTGGGCCTGCATGCGCATCGCCGCTACCTCGACAGGCGCGGCACCCCGCACACGCTCGACGAACTCGCCGGCCACGCCTTGATCGGCTGGGACACCGAGACAGCCTACATCCGGCAGTTCCAGGATCGCTTCCCCGCCATCACGCGCGAGCGCTTCGCGCTGCGCACCGACAGCGACGTGGCGCAGCTCGCGGCCATCCGCGCGGGGCTGGGCATCGGGATGTGCCAGGCACGGCTGGCCGCGCGCGATCCGGCCATGGTGCGCCTGTTCGAGTCGTCGATCTCGCTGAACCTCGACACCTGGGTCGCGATGCACGCCGACCTGCGCGACAGCCCGCGCTGCGCCGTGACGTTCGCCGCGCTGGCCGACGGGCTGGCCGCCTACGCGCGCGGCGCGTGACGCATCGTCACTCGACCGCGCCGATCGTGCACAGCGCCGTGTTGCGCGCGACGCCGCGCTGGTCGGTGGCCGGGCAGTCGTGGCCCGACTTGCGCAGCGGACTGGTCGACGCCGGCACGATCGTGGGCGTGTAGCCGCCGTTGTTGCCGAGGGCGCCCAGCAGCGGGTCCGCGAAGCGGATGCCGGTCACGCACAGGTTGTCGTTGAGGCCACCGACCGGCCGCTTGACGGGCCACTGCATGTCGTCAGAGCCCAGGCCCGGCGAGAAGAAGCACTGCATCGGCGAGCCGCCGTCCTTGCTGAGATTGTTGGCGAAGACGGTGTTGGTCACGGGGAACGACATCGCGCCGAAGATCGCCGCGCTGAAGTAGCCCGGACCGCCGCTGGACTGGTTGCCGCTGAACGTCGCGTTGCGGATGAAGCCGCCGGCGCTCGCGTTGGACAGTTGCAGCGCGCCACCCACGCCCTTGCTGGCGACGTTGCCCGAGAACGTCGTGTTGGTGACCTGCAGGTTGTCGTTGATCAGGTCGGCGGCGCCGGCGGAGGTCGACGCGACGTTGTTGGCGAAGGTCGAGGCGGTGATCGCCAGCGGGTTGGCGTTCTGCACGTACAGCGCGCCGCCCGTCTTGGCCTGGTTGGCCTGGAACACCGAGCGGTCGAAGCTCGTGGGCCGCGCTGCGCCGTCGGCCGTGCGGAACAGCGCGCCGCCGAACGCGCCCGCCGTGTTGGCACTGAAGGTGCTGCCGCACACGGTCTGGTTGACGTCCGAGGCGCCGTCGATGACGATCGCGCCGCCATTGCCGCCCGCCCCACCCTGGTTGGCGCCGGCCACGCCCGCGCAGCCTTGCGCCGCGCCGCCGACGTAGTTGCCGCCGGTGCCGGTGGCCTTGTTGTTCGAGAACGCCGAGTTGTAGACGCGGCCGTCGCTCTGCAGCAACCCCACCGCGCCGCCGTTGGCGCCGCTGTTGCCGTCGAAGGTCGAGCTGATGACGGACACGTCCACCGAGCCGAGCGCGTAGATGGCGCCGCCGCCGACGTCCGGTCCCGGCGTGGCCGCCGCGTTGTTGCGGAAGGTCACGTCGATCGTGTGCAGCACGGCGTCGCGCACGTAGATCGCGCCGCCCGCGCCGTCGGCCCAGCCGAACGAACAGCTCGCGTTGCTGGCATCGGGCGCGACGTACTTCGTGCCGGTCGCCTTGCCGTTGGCCAGCGTGATGTGCTGCAGCGTCAGGCCCGTCTTCGTGGCGCGGTAGTTCGCGCTGTAGACCTCGATCAGCCGCGTGCGGCCCCCGGCGTCGAGCGTGACCAGGCCGCCGCCGTCGATGACCGTCGAACGCGTGGCGGGCACCTGCAGGGTCGTGTAGACGGGAATCGTCGTCGCGGCGGCGCCGCAGTTGAACGTGATGACGGATGCGGCGTTGATCGCGGACTGCAGCGCGGCCGCGGTGCAGCTGGTGGGCGTGCCGTTGCCCACGACGAACGCGCCGGCGGTGCTGGACGAGACGATGGGGGCGACGCACACGCGCGTGGGCGCGGCGAGCGCGCCAGCGGTGGCGGCCACCGCGGCGGCGCCGAGCAGCGTCGTGCGCAGCGGCGCGGCGATGCGAAAGGCGGTGCGCGGCGCGCGGACTGCGGAGCGGGCGAGGAGACGATGCATGGGACCCTGGATTGCTGGAGGAATCGATCGCGGATTGTCCGAAGCGATGCGCTCGCCCGCCAGCGTCCTGCTCTTCGCTAGAGACGTCGTTACGCGCTGCTCACCGCAGTAGCAGCGCGATACGTTAACGATCGCAAAGACGCTTGGCCGTCAGCACGCCAGGCCGAAGACGTCGACTCGGCTGATCGGGCGATCAACGCTGGGCCAGCCGTCGGCGCGCGAGTTGCCATGTCGGGCGCGTGATCCGTTCCATCGAATTGCGCGCGCGATGAGCCTCGGCCTTGAACTCATCCTCTCGACGACGCTGGTCGCGACCCCGCCGGCGTGCTCATGGGCGCATCCCGCCGCGAACCCGTATCGCGGCGACCCGGTGCGCGCGCTGCACGACTTCGACCTGCCGCGCACCACGCGCGACCAGTTGCGCGAGCTGATGCGCGCGCACCGCCCCACCGACACGGCCGTGATCATGCGCGACGACATCGTCGGCACGCAGGGCTCGTACACGGACCTGCGCGAGATGCACAGCGGCCGCGGCCGCGCCTGCCACGGCCCGGTCGACCGCTCGGCGTGGAGCGCCGAGCGCCGGGAGCCGGCACAGGTCTACTGCGTCGACGACGCCTGCGTGATCGTGCCCGCCATCTGCCACAACGTCGCCCTGGTCTCGCGTCGGGCCGGGCACGTGGCCGATGACGAGGGGCCGATCGACATCGAGCCTGCCGCAGGGCCGCCGCACGAGGGCGCGCCGCCGAAGACAGCGTCCCCGGCGGAAGGCCCGCTGGCCTTCCTGCCGGCGCCCGACGGCGGCGGCACGCCCACGGCACCCGGCCTGCCCGGCGGCGACGAGGCCGGTGGCGCCGCGCCGCCCATCGTCGCGCCGCCGGGCGATGGCGGCGGCTTGCCGTCCTGCGACAACGGGCCGGTCATTCCGGTCGCGCCGGGAGCGCCGGAGGCGCCAGGCAACCCGGGCGGCCCGGACGGCCCCGGTGCACCCGGCGGTCCGGCGATGCCGCCGGTCATCACGCCGGTGCCGGACGCGCCCGCCTGGATGCTGCTGCTCGCCGGCGTCGCCGAACTGCGCCCGTGGCGTCGGCCGGCGTCGCGGCGCTGTTCGTAGTCCGGAAGGGCAGGCCGCCGAGGGCATCGCCCGCCGTGCGCATCGAAGTGCCCGGCTGCGACGGCACGCCGGCCCCGCCCTGCAACGCTCAATCGAGATCGCGCAAGGGATGCGCATGCGGCGGCCATGGCGACGCGAAGAAGGCCTCCACCAACGCCGGGTGCAGCTCGGCGACCGTCGCCGGGCTCCAGCGCGGCGAATGATCCTTGTCGACCGCCAGCGCGCGGATACCCTCCAGGGTTTCGCTCGCCGCGCCCGGCCGCAGGTGGAAGCACTGCCGCACCAGGCCGCGCTCCATGCGCAGATCGTCGGCCAGCGTCATCGTGCGCGCGCGGCGGATCTGTTCCAGCGTGACCGCCATCATCAGCGGCGAGCGCTGCGCCAGCGCCTGCGCCTGCGCGGCGGCGAACTCGCCCTCCTCCGCCGCCAGCGCCGCGACGATGGCGGCCAGGTCGGGCGCCGCGAACACGCGCTCGATCAACGAGGCATGCGCGGCCAGCGGCGCCGGGCCTGGATCGAGCGTGAACGGATTGGCCGCCGACAGCGCGCCCACGCCGTCGACGGCGGTGGCGTCGGCGATGGCCTGCACGAGCGCGTCGACGCCGTGCGACGCGACGCAGGCGTCCGCCCATCCGACGGCCAGCGCGTCGGCCGGGCCGAGCACGTGCCCTGACAGACCCAGGAACTCGCCCAGGTGCCCGGGCGCCTGCGCGAGGAACCAGCCGCCGCCGACGTCAGGGAACAGGCCGATGTTCGTCTCGGGCATCGCGAGCCTGGCGTGCTCGGTCACGATGCGCATGGAGCAGCCCTGCGCAAGTCCCATGCCGCCGCCCATCGTGATGCCGTCCATCAGCACGAAGCTCGGCTTGCCGAAGGTGTGGATCAGGTGGTTCAGCGCGTATTCCTCGCTGAAGAAATCCTCCAGCGTCGGATCGCCCGCGAGCGCCGCGGCGTGGAAGTAGCGGATGTCGCCGCCTGCGCAGAACGCCGGCGCCTTGCCGGGGCGATTCGCGCCGCGCAGCAGCACCGCGCCGACCTGCGCGTCGTCGCGCCAGGCCAGCAGCTGGCCGGTGATGGCGCGGATCATCGCCAGGGACAGCGCGTTGAGCGCCTGCGGCCGGTTGAGCGTGAGGATGCCCAGATGGCCGCGTCGCTCGGCCAGCACGTGGTCGTCGGGAAGGGACATGCGATTTTCCTAGGCCGACGCCGCGGCGACGCGTCCGCGCAGGCTCAGCAGTTCGTTGAACACCAGGGCGCCGACCACTACCGCGCCGCCCGTGAGCGCGGCGCTGCCGGGCGCCTCGCCGGCGCCCACCCACGCCCACAGCACGCCGAAGATCACCTCCAGCAGGCCGATCAGCGCCACCTCGGGCGCAGGCAGCGAGCGCGACACGCGCACCAGCAGCAGGCAGGGAATGGCCAGCTGCACGATGCCCAGCCCGAACAGCAGGCCGAGGTCGTGCGCGTTGGACTGGAACGGCCACGCGAACGGCAGCGTGGCCAGCGCCGACAGCGCCGCGCCGATCAGCACGGCGCTGAACAGGTCGGGCTGCGACGCGGGTGTCTCGGTGCTGTCGTCGACCGCGGTCCGTGCGCGGCCGGCGTGCTGCAGCACCGTGTAGTTCAGCGCGGACGACAGCGGCACCAGCAGCGCCACCGCCATGCCCGCGAGGCTTGCCGCATCGGCGGCCTGCATGTTGTTGCCGAACATCCACGCGATGCCCGCCCCCGCCACCGCGATCGCCACCCATGTGCGCGCCGGCTGGCGGTGATGCAGGAAGACGCGCGCGAAGACGGCCGTCAGCAGCGGGCTGATCGACATCGTCACCAGCACGTTGGCCACGCGCGTCATCGTCAGCGCCACCATGAAGGCGGTGAACATGACGCTCCAGCACAGGCCCGACAGCCACACGACGCGCGGCGAGCGCAGCAGATCGGCCCACAGCGACCAGCCGCGCATCCACGTGAGCGCGACGCCCAGGCCGACGAGGTTGAACAGGCTGCGGAAGAACGTGACCTCGAAGCTCTCGGCCGTCTGCAGCGAACGGCTCACGACGCCCGCGATGCTCCACATCAGCGTCACCACGACCATGCCGATCGCCGCGCGGGCATGGCCCATCGCGTGCGGGGAATTCGGTGTGGCGGCGGTCACGGCGACTCCTTGGAGGTTTTCGAGGGAAGACTCATCTTAAAGGCCGCCCTGCCGAATCCGCTGCTGAATTCGGACAAAACAAAAGCGACCCGCCTCGCGGCAGGTCGCTTCGTTGGCATCGGGCCGGATCCGGCGCTGCCGCTCGCAAGCCTCAAGAGAGATTGGAGGGAGCGGCGGAACCGGCTTCGCCGGGCCGCTCGCGGAGCACCCCCTCGGGAGGCAGCGAGCGCCAGCGAGCGCCGCGAAGCGCCCCCTCCGGGGGGTGGGGGCTCATTCCTTCCGAGCGCGCTTGCGTTCGTTCTCGGTCAGGTGACGCTTGCGCAGGCGCACGCTCTTGGGCGTGATCTCGACCAGCTCGTCGTCGTCGATGAACTCGACGCCGTATTCCAGGGTGAGGTCGATCGGCGGCGTGATCTTGATCGCGTCTTCCTTGCCGGACACCCGGAAGTTGGTCAGCTGCTTGGTGCGCGTGGCGTTGACGACGAGGTCGTTGTCGCGGTTGTGGATGCCCACGATCATGCCCTCGTACACCGGGTCGTTCGCCTTGACGAACATGCGGCCGCGGTCGTCCAGCTTGCCGAGCGCGTAGGTGAAGATCTCACCGGCGTCCATCGAGATCAGCACGCCGTTCTTGCGGCCGCCGATCTCGCCCTTGTGCGGCTCGTAGCCGTCGAAGATGTTGGAGATCAGGCCCGAACCGCGCGTCAGGTTCATGAACTCGTTGGAGAAGCCGATCAGGCCACGCGCCGGGATGCGGTACTCCAGGCGCACGCGGCCGTTGCCGTCCGGCTCCATGTTCACGAGTTCGCCCTTGCGCTCGCCGAGCGCCTGCATCACACCGCCCTGGTGCGCCTCTTCGACGTCCGCCGTGACGAGCTCGATCGGCTCGTGGCGCACGCCGTCAATGTCGTGGAACACCACGCGCGGCTTGGAGACGGCCAGCTCGAAGCCTTCGCGGCGCATGTTCTCCAGCAGGATGGTCAGGTGCAGTTCGCCGCGGCCCATCACCTCGAAGATGCCGTCCTCGTCGGTCTCGGACACGCGCGGCGCGACGTTGTGCTGCAGTTCCTTCTGCAGGCGGTCCCAGATCTGGCGGCTGGTGACGTACTTGCCTTCGCGGCCGGCCAGCGGCGACGTGTTGACGCAGAAGTTCATCGTCAGCGTCGGTTCGT
>Ga0209258_101131_pt1 | contig 11066 bp, 6 predicted proteins | sample Araplaol_mTSA_r2_FD_184281 | JGI IMG/M metagenome (GOLD analysis project Ga0209258, IMG submission 184281) | Arabidopsis root microbial communities from North Carolina, USA - plate scrape CL_Col_mTSA_r2 (SPAdes) (version 2) | ecosystem: Host-associated > Plants > Roots > Endosphere | place: USA...
GCCGTCGCCGGCCTGGCCGCCTTCGCGCTGGCGCAGCGCCGGCGTCATGCGCGAGCCGCCGCCGCGGCCCGCCACGCGCTGGTGACCGCTTCCACGCAGCTCGAGGCGCGCATCGCGGAACGCACCGGCGAACTCACCCGCGCCAATGCCGACCTCGCGCAACGCCTGGCCGACGTCCACGACGCCGAGCGCCTGTTGCGGCAGACCCAGGCCGAACTGATCCAGGCCGGCAAGCTGGGCATGCTCGGCCAGATGGCCGCCGGCGTCACGCACGAGCTCAACCAGCCGCTGACGGCCCTGCAGGTCTTCGCGGACAACGCGGGCGCCTTCCTCGATCGAGGCAACGCCGAAGCGGTGCGCCAGAACCTGCGCCATATCGCCGATGCCGCCGGCCGCATGGGCGTCCTGGTATCCCAGTTGAAGACCTTCGCGCGCAAGTCCGACGGCGCGCCCGGCCCGGTGGAACTCGCGCGGGCCATCGACAATGCCGCGCGCCTCGTGCGCAACGATTTCGAGCGCGCCGGCGCCGTGCTGGAGATCCGCGTCGCGCGGCCCGCGATCGTCACCGGCGACGCGATCCGCATCGAGCAGGTGCTGATCAACCTGCTGCGCAACGCGCTGGACGCCGTGCTGGCGTGCTCCGAGCGCCGCGTGACCGTGGCGCTGGACGCCGGCGATCGCGCGACGCTGCGCATCGCCGACACCGGCCTGGGCCTGTCGCCGCAGGCCCGGGCGCACCTGTTCGAGCCCTTCTTCACCACCAAGCCCTCGGGCGCCGGACTGGGCCTGGGGCTCGCGATCTCGTCGTCCATCGTGCAGGCGATGGGCGGCACGCTCGCCGCCGAGGACAACCCCGGGGGCGGCGCCTTGTTCGTCCTCACGCTGCCGCTGCAGGAGACCACGCCGCCATGACCGACGTACTGCTGATCGAGGACGAGGCGAGCGTGCGGCTCGCGACCGAACAGGCGCTCGCGCTCGCGGGCATCGCGGTGACGTCGTTCGCCAATGCCGAGGAGGCGCTGCCGGCGATCGGCGCCGAGTTCGCCGGCGTGGTGCTCAGCGACGTGCGCCTGCCCGGCATGTCGGGCATGGCGCTGCTGGACGAAGCCGCTCGGCGCGACCGCGAGCTGCCCGTCATCCTGGTCACCGGCCATGGCGACGTCGAACTCGCCGTGCAGGCCATGCGACGCGGCGCCTACGACTTCGTCGAGAAGCCGTTCGGCGCGGAGCGCCTCGTCGACGTGGTCCGCCGCGCGCTCGACCGCCGCGCCCTGGTGCTCGAGAACCGTGCGCTGCGCCAGGCCGCCAGCGAGCGCGACGCGCTGCCGCGCCTGATCGGCGATTCGACCGCCATGCAGCGCCTGCGCGGCTTCATCGCGACGATCGGGCCGACCGGCGCGGACGTGCTGATCAACGGCGAGACCGGGACCGGCAAGGAGGTCGTCGCCCGCCAGTTGCATGCGGCCGGTTCGCCGGGCGCGCCCTTCGTCGCGATCAACTGCGCCGCCATGCCCGAGACGATGTTCGAGAGCGAGGTCTTCGGCCACGAGGCCGGCGCGTTCACCAGCGCCCAGAAGCGGCGCATCGGCAAGTTCGAATTCGCGCGCGGCGGCACCGTCTTCCTCGACGAGATCGAGTCCATGCCGCTGGTGCTGCAGGCCAAGCTGCTGCGGGTGCTGCAGGAGCGCACGGTCGAGCGCCTGGGCGGCAACGAGCAGGTGCGCGTCGACTGCCGCGTCGTGGCGGCGAGCAAGGCCGACCTGCTCAAGCTGTCCGAGGAAGGCCGCTTCCGCGCGGACCTGTACTGGCGCATCGCCACGGTCGCCGTCACGCTGCCGCCCCTGCGCGAGCATCCGTCGGACGTGCCGCTGCTGCTCGCGCACTTCGTGGCGCAGGCCTGCGAGCGCTTCAAGCGGCCGTTGCCGGAGTGGTCGCCCGCGCAGATGTCCGAGTGGTGCGCGCGCCGCTGGACAGGCAACGTGCGCGAGCTCAGGGGCTTCGCCGAACGCCTGGTGCTAGGCGTCGTCGACGGCGATGGCGCGGCCGCGGACGCCGTCGACGCGGCGCAGACGCTGCCGCGCCAGCTCGAAGCCTTCGAGCGCAACGTGCTGCGCGCGGCGCTCGCGCGCGCCGGCGGCAACGTCGCCCTGGCGGCGGAGCAGCTGGGCATCGCCAAGACGACGCTCTACGACAAGCTCAAGCGGCTGCAGATCGCGTCCGAGTGACTCATTTCACGCTCGCCCGGGTACGCCTCGATCAACGCGGCGGGACCGGCGGCCGATACGCAGGAAGGTGACCCGCGCGTCGCGACTCGACAATCGACAGGAGACAAATCCATGTTCAAGGATCTGCGCATCGGCACGCGCCTGGCCATCGGCATCGGCAGCGTCCTCATGCTCACGGTGCTGGCCATCGCGGCCGGACTGTTCGAAGTGGCCACGGTCGCCGAACAGAACCGGCAGCTGCTCGACGAACCCCTGACCAAGGAGCGCATCACCAGCGACTGGTACCGGGTGATCGACTCGGGCAGCAAGCGCACGCTGGCCATGGCGGTCAGCGCCGACCCGGTGCTGCCCGCGACCTTCGCCGACGACATGAAATCGTCCACGGCGCTGTCCAGCAAATACCAGGACGAGCTCACGCGCCTCGCGACCTCGGCCGAGGAGCGCCAACGCATGGCCGACATCCTGGCCGCCCGCAAGGTGTACCTGAACCTGCGCAACGAGATCGTCGCCCTGCGCCGCGACGGCAAGGGCGACGAGGCCAATGCCGCCGCCGAACGGCTCAAGCCCGCCACCGCCGGCTACCTCGGTTCGCTGCAGGCGATGCTCGACACCGAACGTTCGGCCATCGACCGGCGCGCCGGCGCGATCCGCGCCGAGGTCGGCCGCAGCCTCTGGATCCTCGGCTCGCTGGGCGTGCTCGTGGTCGCGCTCGGCGCCGGCCTGTGCATCTTCATCGCGCGCGGCATCACGCAGCCGATCCGCGACGTGATCGCCGCGGCGCACCGCGTCGCCTCCGGCGACGTGGCGCACGACATCGCCGTCGACCGCCGCGACGAGCTCGGCCAGCTGCAGGCCTCGATGGCCGGGATGTCCGGCCAGTTGCGGCGCATGATCTCGGCCATCCACGAGAGCGCGGACATCATCGCGGGCGCGTCGGGCGAGATCGCCAACGGCAACTCCGACCTGTCCCAGCGCACGGAGGAACAGGCAGCCTCCCTTCAGCGCACGGCGGGCAGCGTCGAGCAGCTGAGCGCCGCCGTGCGCAACAACGCCGACTCCAGCGCGCAGGCACTCGAACTCGTCAACGCCGCGACCCGCTCCGCGGACGACGGCGACCAGGTCGTCGGCGAGGTGGTCCGCACGATGCACCGCATCACCGATTCGTCGGCCCGCATCAACGACATCGTGGGCGTCATCGACGGCATCGCTTTCCAGACCAACATCCTCGCGCTCAATGCGGCGGTGGAGGCGGCGCGCGCCGGCGAACAGGGACGCGGCTTCGCGGTCGTCGCCTCGGAGGTGCGCACGCTCGCGCAGCGCAGCGCCGCGGCGGCGCGCGAGGTGAGGACCCTGATCGAGTCGTCCTCCGGAACGGTCGACGAGGGAGCGCAGCTCGTGACCCGTGCCGGCGCGTCGATGCGCCAGATCCTGCAGTCGGTGCGCAGGGTCGAAGGAATCATCGGCGACATCAGCGTCGCCGGCCAGCAGCAGGCCACGGGGCTGCAGGACGTCAACCAGGCGATCGCCGCCATCGACGCGACCACGCAGCGCAACGCGGCGCTCGTCGAGGAATCGGCGGCCGCGGCGATCTCGCTGCAGGAACAGTCGCGTCGCCTACTCGAGGCCGTGTCCGCGTTCAATGCCTGAAAAAAGGACCGCCATGTCCATGAAGCGCCCTCTCCTCCTGGCGGTGGCGGTCTGGGCAGCCGCAGTCGCCGGTCCCGCCCGCGCCGATCTGCTGGTGGGCCAGACGGCCGGGTTCACCGGCCCCGCCGCCGGCAGCGTCAACGAGCTGTCCGTCGGCGCGCACCTGTGGATCGACGAGATCAACCGCCGCGGCGGCGTCGAGGGCCAGAAGGTGCGGCTGGTGCAGCTCGACGACCATTTCGAGCCGGCGCTGGCGGTGCGCAACGCCCAGACGCTCGTCGACCAGGGCGCGCTGGCCCTGTTCGCCGCGCGCGGCACGCCGCACAACCAGGCGATCCTCCCGCTGCTGGCGCGCGCCCGTGTCGCCATGGTGGCGCCGTCGACCGGCGCCAAGCTGATGTACCAACCCGTCGACCCGTGGGTCTTCAACGTCCGGGCGCCCTACCAGCGCGAAGCCGAGAACGCGATCGTCCATCTCGACACGGTCGGCGTGGAACGCATCGCGGTCCTGCATGCCAACGACAGCTTCGGTGCCGACGCCGTCGAGGGCGCGCGCAGGGGCTTTGCCCGCGTTCGCAAGGAGCCGGTGCTCATCGAGCCCTTCGATCGCGACCATCCCGACTTCTCGCGGCTGGCGCCCCGGATCGCGGAAGGCCAGTCGCAGGCCGTGCTGATCATCGGCTCCGCCGACTCCGTCGTGGCGGGCACGCGCGCCCTGCGCTCCGCGGGCTCGCACGCGCAGGTCCTGACGCTGTCGAACAACGCGTCGGGCGCCTTCGTCCGGGCGATGGGCAGCCAGGCGCGCGGCGTGATCGTCTCGCAGGTGTTCCCATCGGAACGCACGCTGGGCGTGCCGGCCATCAAGGAGGCGCACGACCTCGCCTCCGCACGCGGCATCGCGCTCACGCCGTCGATGGTGGAGGGCTACGTCGGGGCGAAGGTGCTGGTGGAGGCGCTGCGCCGCGCCGGCCCGCAACCGACACGGGCCAAGGTCGTCGCGGCGCTCGATGGCATGGCCCATTACGACGTCGGCGGCCTGGTGCTGTCGTATTCGCCGACCAACCATGCCGGACTCGACCATGTCGAGCTGTCGATCATCGGCGAGGACGGCTCGTTCATGCGCTGAGGTGGCGAGCGAACGGCGAAGGCCGCGCCTGGAGCGCCCCGCCGATCAGGTCACCGGCGCCGGATTGAACAGCACCAGCGCGTTGTGCAGTTGCCAGTGCTCGGCCCACGTCCGGCGTCCGCTGGCCACGTCCAGCAGCAGGTGGAACAGTTCCCAGCCGAGGGACTCGATGGTGGCCTCGCCGTCGGCGATGCGGCCGGCGTTCAGGTCCATCAGGTCGTTCCAGCGGCGCGCCAGCTCGGTTCGCGTGGCCACCTTGACCACCGGGCACTCGGCCAGGCCGTAGGGCGTGCCGCGGCCGGTGGTGAACACGTGCAGGTTCATGCCCGCGGCCAGCTGCAGGGTGCCGCAGATGAAGTCGCTGGCGGGCGTGGCGGCGTACACCAGGCCGCGCTGGTCGCGGCGCAGCTTGTCGCCGGGCGCCAGCACGTGCGCGATCGCCGACGTGCCGCTCTTGACGATGGAGCCCATCGCCTTTTCCGCGATGTTGGACAGGCCGCCGGCCTTGTTGCCGGGCGTGGTGTTGGCGGCACGGTCGACGCGGCCGCGGTCGAGGTAGCGGTCGTACCAGGCGAGCTCGCGCACGATGTCCTGCGCGACCTCGGGCGTGGCCGCGCGCCGCGTCAGTTGGTCGACCGCATCGCGCACCTCGGTGTTCTCGCTGAACATCACCGTGGCCCCGGCGCGCACCAGCAGGTCGGCGCAGAAACCGACCGCGGGGTTGGCGGTGACGCCCGAGAACGCGTCGCTGCCGCCGCACTGCACGCCGACGACGAGCTCGCTGGCCGGCACCGTCTCGCGGCGGCGCGCGTCCAGCCGCTCGAGATGCGGCCGCGCGCGGGCGACGATGTCCTCGATCATCGACATGAAGCCGACGTGCTCGTCGGCCTGCAGGCACACGGTCTCGGGGCCCGACGCGGCATCGCGGCCGTCGGCGATCGGGAAGCTGCCGGGCGGCAGCAGTCGATCGGGCTGCAGCTTCTCGCAGCCGAGGCTCACCACCATCACCTCGCCGCCGAAGTTCGGGTTCAGCGAGATGTGGCGCAGCGTGCGGATCGGGATGTGCGCGTCGGGCGCGTCGATGGCCACGCCGCAGCCGTAGGTGTGCTCCAGGCCGACGACGTCGTCGACGTTGGGATACCGGGGGAGCAGCTCCGACTTGATGCGCCGCACGGCGACGTCGACGACGCCGGCCACGCACTGCACCGTCGTCGTGATCGCCAGGATGTTGCGCGTGCCCACCGAGCCGTCCGCGTTGCGATACCCCTGGAAGGTATGCCCCTCGAGCGGCTCGGCGGCCGGCGGCGCGACCGTCGCCATCGGCAGGCCTTGGAGCGCGCGCGCCGCGGGCAGCGCGAGCAGGCGCTCGTGCACCCAGCTGCCGGCGGGAATCGCCTTCAGCGCGAGGCCGATGGGCACGCCATAGCGCCGCACCGCCTCGCCTTCGGCGATGTCGGCGAGCGCGACCTTGTGGCCCTGCGGCACCTTGTCCCGCAGCACCAGGCCCGCGCCGGGGCCGCCCTCGGGCAGGCGCGTGCCCGCAGGCAGGCCGCCGTCGTTGGCGACGATGGCCACGTTGTCCTGGGCGTGCATGCGGATCGCGAGCGGCGCCTGATGGTCCGGGGGTTCGATCATCTCGTCCTTCGTGAACCGTGGCGACGCTTTCAGACCCATGAAATCCAGGGCCTCCGACGCGGACGGTTCTTGGTACAGTCCATCAAGTGAGTGTAGTCCGTCATCAGTTGTCGTACAACATAATCCTTCCTGCCAGCTTCCGCGCGCCGGACGCCACCGACTGCCCGCCCTCGCCATGAGCCTGCCCGACCTCGCCCGCCGCCGTCCCCGCTCCCTCGCGTTGGAACTCGTGTCCGCGCTCAGCGAGCGCATCCGCGACGGCCGCCTGAACGTGGGCGACAAGATGCCCACCGAGGCCGCCATCATGGCCGAATTCGACGTCAGCCGCACCGTGGTGCGCGAGGCGCTGTCCAAGCTCCAGGCGTCGGGCCTGGTGGAGACGCGGCACGGCATCGGCACCTTCGTGCTCGGGCTGGGCGAGGACGCGGGCTTTCGCATCAGCCGCGAGCAATACGAGACGCTGCAGGACGTGGTCGCCGTGCTGGAGCTGCGCATCGGCATCGAGACCGAGGCCGCCGCCCTGGCGGCGCAGCGCCGCACCGATGCCAACCTGGCGGCGATGCGCAAGGCGCTCGACGCGTTGGGCGTGGCGCTGGAGCAAGGCAGCGACGCGGTCGCCGCCGATTTCCAGTTCCACCAGGAAATCGCCCGCGCCACGCAGAACGACCATTTCGCCGACCTGATGACCACCCTGGGCAGCCGCATCATCCCGCGCGCCCGGCTCGAGCCGGCGCAGGTGATGACCGACGAGCGCCGCGAGTACCTGCGCCGCGTCAACGGCGAGCACGAGAGCATCTACGACGCGATCGCCGCGCAGGACGGCGAAGGCGCGCGGGCCGCGATGCGCACGCACCTGGCCAACAGCCGCGAGCGGCGCAGGCGGTCACAGACGGCGTGAGCAATGGTCGGCCGATTGCCCGGCGGCGCCGTGTTGTACGATGACTGATAAGACTTCGGAGACCCAGCCATGTTCAAGAACCTCATCGGCGGCGAGTGGATGGACGGCGCGACCGCCTCGCGCAACATCAACCCGTCGGACACGAGCGACGTCATCGGCGAATACGCCCAGGCCGACGCCGCGCAGACGCGCGAGGCGATCGCCGCCGCTCGCCGCGCATTCCCGGCCTGGAGCCTGAGCACGCCGCAGCAGCGCTTCGACATCCTGGACGCCGCCGGCAGCGAGATCCTCGCGCGCCGCGCCGAGCTCGGCGACCTGCTCGCACGCGAGGAAGGCAAGACGCTGCCCGAGGCGATCGGCGAGGTCCAGCGCGCCGGCAACATCTTCAAGTTCTTCGCCGGCGAGGCGCTGCGCCCCGGCGGCGAAGCGCTGCCCTCCGTGCGGCCCGGCGTGGGCGTCGAGCTCACGCGCGAGCCGATCGGCGTGGTGGGCATCATCACGCCCTGGAACTTCCCCATCGCGATCCCGGCGTGGAAGATCGCGCCGGCGCTGGCCTGGGGCAACTGCGTCGTCGTCAAGCCGGCCGACCTGGTGCCCGGCTCGGTGTGGGCGCTGTGCGAGATCCTTTCGCGTTGCGGCCTGCCGGCCGGCGTGCTCAACCTCGTCATGGGCCGTGGCGCGCAGGTGGGCGCCACGATGCTGGAGGATCGCGGCATCGACGCGATCACCTTCACCGGCTCGGTGGCCACGGGCCAGCGCGTCGCGCAGGCCTGCGTCGCGCGCATGGCCAAGTTCCAGCTCGAGATGGGTGGCAAGAACCCGATGGTCGTGCTCGACGACGCCGACCTCGCCGTCGCCGTCAACTGTGCGGTGCAGAGCGGCTTCTTCTCCACCGGCCAGCGCTGCACGGCGTCGTCGCGCGTGATCGTCACCGAGGGCATCCACGACCGCTTCGTCGCGGGCGTCATCGACAAGCTGAAGACGCTCAAGGTCGACAACGCGCGCAAGCAGGGCACCGACATCGGCCCCGTGGTCGACGCGACGCAGCTGAAGCAGGATCTCGACTACGTGGGCATCGCGCAGGCCGAGGGCGCCCGGCTCGCGTTCGGCGGCGAGGCCATCGAGCGCAACGCCGACGGCCAGGCCGGCTTCTACATGCGCCCTGCGCTGATCACCGAGTCGGCGCCGCAGATGCGCATCAACCGCGAGGAAGTGTTCGGACCGGTGGTGAGCGTCACCCGCGTGCGCGACTACGAGGAGGCGCTGGCGCAGGCCAACGACACCCCGTTCGGCCTGTCGGCCGGCATCGCCACCACCTCGCTGAAGCACGCCACGCACTTCAAGCGCCACGCGCAGGCCGGCATGGTGATGGTCAACGTGCCCACCGCGGGCGTCGATTACCACGTGCCCTTCGGCGGCCGCAAGGGATCGAGCTACGGCCCGCGCGAGCAGGGTCGCTACGCGGCGGAGTTCTTCACCGTCGTGAAGACGGCGTACACCCAGGCCTGAGCCGGCTGGCGCGCGGGCCCGGCGCGGCTCGGGCGCAACACCCGCCCCGCGTTTTCCGGGGGTTTGGGGCACAATCCGACCGCACGCCGCATTTCCTGCGGCGCGCATTCGCTAGGGGTGCTGGCCGAGAGGCTGGCTGAGAAAGTCCCTTTGAACCTGATTGGCCGCGAGCGCAAGCAGACGGCCAGGTCGACCGGAGGTCGAATTGGTTGTCCGCGCAAGCAGACGGCCAGGCCGACACCCGTCGATCCGAGGTAATCCTCGCGCAGGGAAGCGGTCGCACCGACGGGGCCACTCGCGCCCCGGTCTCCCGACTCCGTTCCCCTGCCATCGCTTTGAAAGAGCTCGATGGCTTCCGCTGCCCGTTCCCATTCCGTTCTCCTGACGCCGCTCGCCGCGGCCATCCTCGCGCTCGCCGGCCCGGCGCGCGCGGACGACACGCCCGTGCAGAGCGTGCAGGTCACCGCGCGCAGCGCGTCCGACACCGCCGGGGTGACCGGCTTCGGCCAGCCGCTGTCGCGCACGCCGATCCAGGCCGAGGTCATCGACAGCAAGGTGCTGGCAGACATCGGCGCCACGTCGCTGTCGGACCTCACGCGCATCGACGCCAGCATCACCGACTCGTACAACGCGGTCGGCTACTGGACGACCTTCACCGTGCGCGGCTTCCAGGTCGACAACCAGCGCAACTTCCGCCGCGACGGACTGCCGATCAACGCGGAGACCTCGCTGCCGCTCGAGAACAAGTCCGGCTTCGAGGTGCTCAAGGGCCTGAGCGGCATGCAGTCGGGCACCAGTGCGCCGGGCGGCATCGTGAACCTGGTGGTCAAGCGGCCCGACGCCGACCTGCGCAGCGCCACGCTGCTGTGGTCGCAGACCGGCACCGTCGACGCCGCGGCCGACCTGAGCCAGCGCTTCGGCGAGCGGCGCCAGTTCGGCACGCGTGTCAACCTGTCGGCCACGCGGCTCGACCCGAACTTCCGCGACGACAAGGGCCACCGCAGCCTCGCCTCGATGGCGACCGACTGGCGCATCGCCGACGGCAGCCTGCTCGAGCTCGAGTTCGAGCACAGCGTGCAGTCGCAGCCCAGCGTGCCGGCGTTCAGCACCTGGGGCGGCGTGGTGCCCGATCCGCACCGGATCGACCCGCACATCAACCTCAACGACCAGCCGTGGTCGCTGCCGGTCGTGCTCCAGGGCAACACGATGTCGCTGCGCTTCACGCAGTCGCTCGCGCCGGACTGGACGCTGAAGGTGCAGGCCCTGCAGCAACGCCTGGTCAGCAACGACCACCTCGCCTTCGCCTTCGGCGGCGACGCCGATTGCGTCCCGTGCAACAGCTTCGCCAGCGACGGCAGCTTCGCGCTCTACGACTTCCGCAGCGACGACGAGCGCCGCCAGACGCGCGACCTCGACGTCTCTGTCGCCGGCAGTTTCACGACCGGCCCGCTGCGCCACGCGGCCACCGCCGGCATGCTCGAGTCGGCGTTCACCGCCCGCTTCAACGACGAGGCCTACAACTTCGTGGGCATCGGCACCAGCGACGGCCAGACGATCATCCCCGTCACCCAGGACGACCCGACGCCGAGGACGCCCAACACCGACCGGACGGAGCGCAGCACCGAGTTCTACCTGCGCGACTCGGTCGAACTCGGCGCTGACTGGTCCGCCTGGGGCGGGCTGCGCCACACCCGCCTGCATCGGCAGACCGCACCGACGTCCACCGGCGACGCGAGCACCGCCACCGACTACCGCCAGTCGTTCACCACGCCGTGGCTGGCCATCAGCCGCCAGGTGGACGAGCACGACATGGTCTATCTCAGCTGGGGCGAAGGCGCCGAGAGCAGCGTCACGCCCAACGCCCCGTTCTTCAAGGACAAGGGCCTGCCGCAACCGCTGACGCGCAGCCGCCAGTGGGAAGGCGGCTTCAAGCATGCGGTCGGCGCGGACCAGTGGGGCGTCGCCGTCTACGACGTCGTGCAGCCGCAATACGCCGACGTGCTGGCCGATCCGTCGCAGGATCCGA
>Ga0209258_101132_pt1 | contig 11052 bp, 11 predicted proteins | sample Araplaol_mTSA_r2_FD_184281 | JGI IMG/M metagenome (GOLD analysis project Ga0209258, IMG submission 184281) | Arabidopsis root microbial communities from North Carolina, USA - plate scrape CL_Col_mTSA_r2 (SPAdes) (version 2) | ecosystem: Host-associated > Plants > Roots > Endosphere | place: USA...
AGGGCAAGGACCCGATGGTCGTGCTGAAGACCGAATACAGCCGCGGTGGCCGCAACGCCGCCACCGTGCGCATGAAGATGAAGAACCTGCTCAACGGTTCGGGCGCCGAAGTCGTCTTCAAGGCCGACGACAAGATGGACCAGATCATCCTCGACAAGAAGGACTGCACGTACACGTACTTCGCCGACCCGATGTACGTCTTCATGGACGCCGAGTACAACCAGTTCGAGGTGGAAGCCGAGAACATGGGCGACGCCATCAACTACCTCGAGGACAACATGCCCGTCGAAGTGGTGTTCTACGACGGCAAGGCCATCTCGGTCGAACTGCCCACCACGGTGGTGCGCGAAGTCACCACCGAGCCTGCCGTCAAGGGCGACACCTCGGGCAAGGTCATGAAGCCCGCGAAGATCGCCACCGGCTTCGAGATCGCCGTGCCGCTGTTCGTCGAGTCCGGCGACAAGATCGAAATCGACACGCGCGAGCACGTGTACCGCAAGCGCGTCTGAGCGCCCGGGGCTTCCCGGCTCCGCGGAATCGCTCCGCGCGCGCGGCCTGCCCCACTGGTGCCGGGTCCGAACGGCCCGGAACCGAGGGACGCGACGCCTTCCGGAATCAGCGCCTGCAGGCCATGAGCCTCAGGCGCTTTTTCCTTGCCGGCGCACCGCCCCCAGCACGCCGAGACCCGCCAGCAGCAGCGCGAACGTGCCGGGCTCCGGCACGACGGGCACGACTGCCGGAACGGCCGTGAAGTTCACCGCGGTGTAGTCGAACGTGACGCCCTTGTCGTAGGTCGTCACGTTGGTGATGCCCAGCACGTCGTCGAGATAGAGATCGATCTCCTGGGTGCCGGCGAGCAGCAGCAGCCCGTCGGCGCTGAACAGCGTCGGGCCGCCGAACAGGTTGTCGTAGGTGTAGAAGCCGTCCGCGCTGTCGTTGACGCCGGGCTGGGTGGTCGGCACCAGGCTGAGGGCGCCGTTGACGGTGGTACCGTCCGAATACGTGCCGCTGACCCACTGCACCAGGGACGGGGTCGAGCCGTCGCCGAGCGTCTCGAACGACCCGCTGGCGGCGACGCCGGAGCCGGTGTACGAGAAATTCCAGAGCGTGTCCGCCCGGGCTGGCGCGGCGGCCAGGGCCAGCGCGGCGACAGCCGCTGCCAGCGGCGCGTGATACTTGTTCATGTTGGACCTCCACACACCGGCGTACCGGAAAAGTTCGACGAGACCTGGCCAGGCGAGCACGAGACCGGCATCCGGGGACGACGGGCTCCGCAGTCGCGCGATCGACCCGCGTGACGGACTGGCCGGGCGGCACTGCGCGCACCCGGCACGTGGGTCGCCCGCGATCTTGCGGCACTTTCGCCGGCCGACAACCCCCTGGACCGCCACCCGACAGCCCTTGACAAAATCGCGCCGATGAAGCCAGAGCCCATCACGCCCGCCGAGGTCGACTTCAGCGGCCCGCTGGGCCCGCGCGCACCCGCCTTCGACGACCGGTACCACGCGGCGTACGGCGCCTTCGAGCAGGCCGCCCACGTGTTCCTGGGCGGCAACGGCCTGCCCGCGCGCTGGCAGGGGCGCGACACGTTCACCGTGCTGGAGACCGGCTTCGGCCTGGGCAACAACTTCCTGGCGACCTGGGCCGCGTGGCGCGCCGACCCGCAACGCAGCGCGCGCCTGCGCTTCGTCTCGATCGAGAAGCACCCGCTGCGCGTGGCCGACCTGCGACGCGCGCTGGCGAGCTCGCGCGCCCCCGAGCTCGCCGCGCAGCTGTGGCTGTCATGGCCGCCACTGACGCCCGACCTGCACGTGCTGCCGTTCGACGACGGCCGCGTCGAGCTGCTGCTGGTGCTGGGCGACGCCGCGCAGCGGCTGCGCGAGCTCGTTGCCAGCGTCGACGCGTTCTACCTCGACGGCTTCGCCCCGGACCGCAACCCGCGGATGTGGTCGCCCGAGGTGTTCAAGGCCTTGTCGCGACTGGCCGCCCCGGGCGCGACCGCCGCGACGTGGAGCGCGGCGCGCACCGTACGCGACGGCCTGCAGCAGGCCGGCTTCGCGTGGCGCGCCGCGGACGGCATCGGCGGCAAGCGCCACATCACGCTGGCGGAGTTCGCGCCGCGCGCGCCGCTGCGCCGGCCCGTCGCACGCACGGGCCGGCGCGACGTGCGGACCGTCGCCATCGTCGGCGGCGGCCTGGCGGGCGCCGCGTGCGCGCAGGCGCTGGCGCGCGAGGGCCTGCAGTGCACCGTGTTCGACCGCGCGCCGCAGCCCGCGAGCGCGGCTTCCGGCAACCCGGCGGGGCTGTTCCACGGCGTGTTCCATGCCGACGACGGCGTCCACGCGCGCGCACACCGCGCGGCCGCGCTCGCAGCCGCCCATGCGTACGGACGCGCGATGGCCAACGGCGTGACCGGCCGCCACGACGGCCTGCTGCGCCTGGTGCCCGAGCACGCGGACGCCGCGCCGCTGGCCGAGGCCCTCGCCCGCAGCGGCCTGCCGGCAGACTGGCTCGAGGCCTGGCGCGCCGACCAGGTGCAGGCCGCGGGCGGCCCGCCGTGCCCGGCCTGGTTCTATCCGGGCGGCGGCTGGATCGCGCCCGGCGAACTGGTGCGCTGGTGGCTCGGCACCGAAGGCGTCGCGTGGCGCGGCGCCTGCGCGGTCGCGCGGCTGCGGCACGACGGCAGCCACTGGCAACTGCTCGACGCCGCCGGCGCCACGCTCGCCTCGGCCGGCGCCGTCGTCCTCGCCAACGCCGGCGACGCGACGAGCCTGTGGTCGCGCGCCACCGGCGCCGATGGCCGCGCGCTGGCGGCGGACACCCGCTGGGTGCCGGCGCTCGCGTCGACGCGCGGGCAGGTCAGCATCGTCGCCGCCGGCACCCCCGGCCTGCGCGCGCCGAAATGGCCGATCGCCGGCGCCGGCTACGCGCTGACGCTGGCCAGCGGCGACGTCCTGTGCGGCGCGACGACGCATGCCGACGATCCCGACACCGACGCGCGCCTGGCCGACCACGCGCACAACCTGCGCCAGCTCGGCGCGGTCACGGGCTCGTCGTTCAGCGCGCCGCGGCCCGAGTGGATGGAGACGGCCGACGACGACGCCCACCTGGCCGCCACGCTGGTGGCGCGCGGCGAGCTGCACGGCCGCGTGGGCTGGCGCGCCACGGCCGCCGACCGACTGCCGCTGGTGGGCGCCGTGCCGCTGCAGCCCGCCATCGACGGTGGCGCCCTGCCCGACCAGCCGCGCCACTGGCCCCGCGTACCGGGGCTGTTCGTCGCGTCGGGCCTCGGCTCGCGGGGCCTCACCTGGGCGCCGCTGGCCGGGCGCCTGATGGCGAGCTGGATCGCCGACGCGCCCTACCCGCTGCCGTCCGACCTCGTCGACGCGCTGGATCCGGCGCGATTCGCGGCGCGCGCGGTGCGGGCGTCGCGCCGGCCGGGCTGAACGCGCCCGGGCGCTCAGGGCTTGGCGTCGCGGAACGTCAGCAGCGTGTCCAGCACGCGGCGCACGGGCGCGTCGAGCTGCGCCGGCGGCCGGTGCGCGATGCCCATGCGCCGCACCAGCGCGGGCCGCAGCGGCCGCACCTGCAGCCGGCCGCCCAGCGTCTCGTCCGGGTGCTCGAACGGCAGCACCGACACGCCGTAGCCAGTGGCCACCAGCTGGCGCGTGATCTCGTTGATCCCGACCTCGATGCGCGCCCGCGGCCGCAATCCCGCCGCGGCGAACCAGGCGGTGACGGTCTGCGCGAGGTGCGTGTCCGGCTCCTCGAGGATCAGCGGGTGCCGGGCGAGCCACGCGGGCGTCACTGCCGCCGGGGCCGCGAGGCCGGCCGGCAGGATCGCCAGCATCGGCGTGCGGCGCAGCGGCGCGAGTTCGAGCGTCGGGTAGCCGGCCTGCGGCAGCGCCACCAGCGCGAGGTCGAAATCGTCGACGAACAGGCCGCGCATCAGGCCGGCCGAGGTGCCCAGCGTCAGCTGCACGTCGATGTCCGGGTGCCGCGACTCGAAGGCCGCGATCAGACGCGGCAGCAGGTAGGTCACCGCGCCGGCGGTGCACGCCAGCCGGACGCGGCCGACCTGGCCGTCGCGATGCCGCTCGATCGCCTCGACCGCGTCGTCGGCCTCGCGCAGCAGGCGCCGCGCGCGCGCGACGAGGTCGGCGCCGGCGGCCGTGGGCGTCACCCGTCGATGGCCGCGCAGCAGCAACGCGGTGTCCAGGCGGCTCTCGAGCTCGCTGACGTGCAGGCTGACCGTCGGCTGCGCGAGATGCAGCGCGCGGCCGGCGGCCGTGAAGGTGCCCAGATCGGCGATCGCCACGAGCGTGCGCAGCTGGTCGAGGTTCAGTTCTCTCATCAGGTTTCCTGATAACCGATGCCAGTATTCTCGACTTCCCCGATGCCGTCCGCAACGGCAACATCGGTGCGATGCCGTCCCCCATCGACTCGCCGCCGCTGCCGGTGCGCGCCCTCGTCGCGCTGTGCGTCCTGAATCACGTCGCGCTGTCCGGAGCGCGCCTGGCCCTGATCGAACAGGGATTGCACGCCGGCGTGCATTCGCTCGCCCTCGGCCTGATGTTCGCGCCGTTCGCGCTCGCCTCGACGCTGGGTGCGCTGCCGCTGGGCCGCCGGGTCGACCGCATCGGCGCGCGCCAGCCCGCACTGGCCGGGATGGCGGCGACGACGTTCGCGTTGCTGGTCGCGGCGCTGTGGCCGGCGCCTGCGGTGCTGGCCGCCATGGCAGGGGCCGTCGGCCTGGGCTACACCGCCTCGCTGATCGCTCTGCAGGCGGAGATCGCGCGCGGCCGCGACGAGCGGACACGCCGCGCCGGCTTTGCGGCGTTCGCGACCGGCACCGCCGCCTCCAGCGGCTTCGGGCCCTTCCTGGCGGGGCAGCTGATGTCGCATGCCGGCGCGAGCCTGACCTTCGGCGTGCTGGCCGCCGTGTCGCTCGCGGCGCTGGCGGGCGCGGCCGCCTGCGCATCGCGGCTTCAGGCCGTGCGCGGCACGGGCGCGACGACGCGCGAGGCCCGGCCGCGGCGCTCCGCGCTGCGCGGCCTGGGCGGCCTGCGTCGCCTGCTGCTGGCCGACCTCGGCATGGCGCTGGCATGGAATGCCAACGGCTTCGTCGTGCCGATCGTCGTGCACGCCAACGGCTGGCCGGCGGACGTCGCCGGCAACCTCCTCGGCTGCTTCGGTGCCGCGGTGCTGCTCGTGCGTGCGCTGCCGCACGCGTGGCGCGCGCCCGGCGGCGACTGGGGTGCGATCACGCGCGCCCTGCTCGCCAGCGGCGCGGTGCTCGCGCTGCTGCCGCTGCTGCGTTCGATGGGTGCGCACGTCCTGCTGCAGGCGCTGCTCGGTTGCGGTCTCGGCAGCTCGCTGCCGTCCGTGATGGCGCTGGTGGAGGCGCGCACGCCGGACGGCCGGCGCGCGGAAGTGCTGGGGCTGCGCCAGGCCGTGCTCGGCTTCGGCGCGGCGACCACGCCCACCGCGGTGGGGGCGCTGGTCTCGGCCGCGGGGCTGTTGCCGGCGCTGGGGGCGCTCGGGAGCGGGTTGCTGCTGCTCGGCGCAGCGATCGCGCCGCGCGCCCGGCGCGAAGCGCCTCAGGCCCTGTCGTAGGCGAGGGTCTGCACGCCCGTGGCCGTGCCCAGCAGGCACACGTCGGCGCGATGGCGCGCGAAGATGCCCACGCAGACGACGCCGGGCCACTGGTTGATCTCGCGCTCAAGCGCCTGCGGGTCGGCGATGGACAGCCCACGCACGTCGACGATCGGATGGCCGTTGTCGGTCAGCACGCCGGGGCGCACGGCCGGCTGCGCGCCCATCGCCGCGAAGCGGCGCATCACCTGCGGCACGGCCATCTGGATCACCTCGACGGGCAGCGGGAAGTGGCCCAGCACGTCGACCTTCTTGGACTCGTCGGCGATGCAGACGAACTTGTCCGCCAGGTCGGCGACGATCTTCTCGCGCGTCAGCGCCGCGCCGCCGCCCTTGATCATGCAGCCCTGGCCGTCGATCTCGTCGGCGCCGTCGACGTACACGCCCAGGCCCGTCACGTCGCCGGCCTCCAGGACCGGGATGCCGTGCTTGTTCAGGCGCTCCGTGCTCTGCACCGAGCTCGAGACGGCGCCGGCCACGCGCACCGGCATCCTCGCCAGCGCGTCGATGAAGTGGTTCACCGTCGACCCCGTCCCCACGCCGACGATGCTGCCGGGCTGGACGTAGGCGATGGCGGCCTGGCCGACGAGGGCCTTGAGTTCGTCTTGGGTCATCCTGCGATTATCGCCGGCCCCGATGGCCAGGCCGCCCGTTGCCATGACAATACGGCCACTTCCACGACGCGTGCCGCCATGAACATCGTCCGAATCGCCGCCAGCGGGGCCTTGCTCGCCGCCGCCGCGGGTTGCGCCAGCCCCGACTATTCGCCAAGCCGGCTGGCCGGCGCGCAGTTCTCCGATCCCTCGCACGGCATCGTCCTCGTGAGCACGGGCGCCAGGGAGCGTTGCGTCGCCGGCGCGATGTGGGCCCCGATCTACGACGCGCGCACCAAGGACCTGGCGCCTGGTCACCCGATCGTGCCGATCGACGCCAACCGGGAGAGCGATTACCGCGACCACTACGGCACGCTCAGCGCGCTGTCGCTGCCGCCCGGACGCTACGTGATCACCACCGAGTGGGCCAACCCGTCCGCCGAGCCCGCCAGCGGCGTGCCGGCGTACGCGTTCGATGTCGTGGCCGGTCAGTCGGTCTACATCGGCGAGCTCTGGCGCGACACGCCATGCCAGGCGTGGACCTACATCGACCTGCGCGACAACTTCGAGCGCGACATGGCGCTGGCCGACAAGCTCAACACCGCCTTCATCGCGCATCCGCCGAAGAAGGCGCTGGCCGAGCGGCTGCAGCGCAAGGGGCCGTGAAGCCCGGCGCGAACGCGCGGGCGATGACCGACAATACGGTCTCCGCACCGCCACCCGCTCCCGCCGTTCCATGTCGCTCGTCCCCTACGCCCTCACCCGCCCGTTCCTGTTCGGCCTCGACCCCGAGCACGCCCACGAGCTGACGCTGGACGCGATCGCGCGGCTGCAGAACACGCCGCTGCAATGCCTGTGGGGGCAGTCGCGCGTCCAGGATCCGGTGACGGTCGCCGGCCTCGAGTTCCCCAACCGCATCGGCCTGGCGGCCGGCCTCGACAAGAACGGCCGCTGCATCGACGGCCTCGGCGCGATGGGTTTCGGCTTCATCGAGGTCGGCACCGTCACGCCCAAGGCGCAACCCGGCAACCCGAAGCCACGCATGTTCCGCCTGCCCGAGGCCAATGCGCTGATCAACCGGCTGGGCTTCAACAACCTGGGCCTGCAGGCCTTCCTCGACAACGTCAAGCGCGCGCGGAGCTTCCGCCAGTCGGGCGGCATCCTGGGCTTGAACATCGGCAAGAACGCGGCGACGCCGATCGAGAATGCGACGGACGACTATCTCATCGGCCTGGCCGGCGTCTACCCGCATGCCGACTACGTGACCGTCAACATCTCGAGTCCCAACACGAAGAACCTGCGGGCGCTGCAGAGCGACGAGGCGCTCGACGGGCTGCTGGGCGCGCTGGCCGGACGCCGCGCCGCGCTGGCCAAGGAGCATGGCCGCAGCGTCCCGATGTTCCTGAAGATCGCGCCCGACCTCGACGAGGGCCAGGTGCAGGTGATCGCCGCCACGCTGGGCCGCCACGGCATGGACGGCGTCATCGCCACCAACACGACGATCTCGCGCGAGGCGGTCAAGGGTCTGCGCCACGCCGAGGAGGCGGGCGGCCTGTCCGGCGCGCCGGTGCTCGCGGCAAGCAACAACGTCATCCGCCAGCTGCGCGCCGAGCTCGGCAGCGGCTTTCCCATCATCGGCGTGGGCGGCGTGATGTCCGGCGCGGACGCGAAGTCCAAGATCGATGCGGGCGCCGATCTCGTGCAGGTCTATACCGGGCTGATCTACAAGGGCGCCCCGCTGGTGCGCGACGCGGCGCTGGCGATCAGTCGGTAGGGATTGCGGCGCGCTGTGGCGCCAGGGTCCGGCATCTCCTCCGTCCGCGCCGGGGCCTCGAGCGAAGCACAGGTCGCTGTCGCGGACGGAGGCAATGCCTGACCCCGGATCGGCAGCTGCGAACCCGGGGTCAGGCATCGCCTCGCACCGCGTGCTCGGCCACGCCTTCGCTTCATCGAACAGCGCGATTCGAGGAGATGCCAGGCCCCTTGCATCCTCGCCACGAAACGACGAAGGGGCCGCGCGGCCCCTTCGTCGATGACGCGCAGCGCCCGCTCAGTGGATCGTCGCGCCCGTCTTCGCCTGCACCTCGTCCTTCGTCACGCCGGGCGCCAGCTCCACGAGCTTCAGGCCCTGGGGCGTCACGTCCAGCACGCACAGGTCGGTGATGATGCGGTTGACCACGCCCACGCCCGTCAGCGGCAGCGTGCACCTGGGGAGCAGCTTCAGGTCGGTCGAGCCGTCCTTCTTGGTGGCCACGTGCTCCATCAGGACGACGACGCGGCCGACGCCGGCGACGAGATCCATTGCGCCGCCCATGCCCTTGACCATCTTGCCGGGGATCATCCAGTTGGCGAGGTCGCCATGTTCGCTGACCTGCATCGCGCCCAGGATGGCCAGGTTGATCTTGCCGCCGCGGATCATGCCGAAGCTGTCCGCGCTGGAGAAGATGCTCGAGCCGGGCAGCGTCGTCACCGTCTGCTTGCCGGCGTTGATCATGTCGGCGTCGACCTCGTCCTCGGTCGGGAACGGGCCGATGCCCAGCAGGCCGTTCTCGCTCTGCAGCCACACCTCCATGCCCGCGGGCACGTGGTTGGCGACCAGCGTGGGCAGGCCGATGCCCAGGTTCACGTAGAAGCCGTCTTGCAGTTCGCTCGCGGCACGCGCCGCCATCTCGTCTCGGGTCCAGGCCATTCGGGTTGCTCCGGGAATTCGTGTGTTCGGGTGGTTCAGGCGGTCGCGGGCTTGCGGACCGTGCGCTGCTCGATGCGCTTCTCCGGGTGCGCGTTCAGCACGATGCGATGCACGAAGATGCCCGGCAGGTGGATCTGGTCGGGGTCGAACGTGCCGGTCTCGACGATCTCCTCGACCTCGACGACGGTGATCCGGCCGGCCTGCGCCACGTTCGGGTTGAAGTTGCGCGCGGTGCGGTGGAACACGAGGTTGCCCGACTTGTCGGCCTTCCAGGCCTTCACGAGCGACACCTCGGGGTTGAGCGCCAGTTCCATCACGTAGGTGTGGCCGTTGAACTCGCGCGTCTCCTTGCCTTCGGCGACGATGGTGCCCACGCCCGTCTTCGTGAAGAACGCCGGGATGCCCGCGCCGCCGGCGCGCAGCTTCTCGGCCAGCGTGCCCTGCGGCGTGAACTCCAGCTGCAGCTCGCCGGCCAGGTACTGGCGCTCGAACTCCTTGTTCTCGCCGACGTAGCTGGAGATCATCTTCGCGATCTGGCGCGTGGCCAGCAGCTTGCCGAGGCCGAAGCCGTCGACCCCCGCGTTGTTCGAGATGACCGACAGGTTCTTCACGCCGCTGTCGCGCAGCGCGTCGATCAGGGCCTCGGGGATGCCGCACAGGCCGAAGCCCCCGACGGCGAGGAGCTGCCCGTCCTTGACGATGCCTTGGAGCGCCGCAGCGGCGCTCGGGTAGACCTTGTTCATTCGCGCTTGTCTCCGATGGAAATTCGAGATGCGTGAGCCCGGAGTCCGCTCCGGCGCGTCGATGCGGAAGCGTACTACTTAAGGCGTTACGTAGCCATTACGTAGAATTGACTATCAGGGGCCCGCGACGCCCTGGAGGGACGACTCGAATGACGATCGCCGAACTGCAGGCACTCTACGCCCAGGTCTTCGCCGAGTGGGTGCGCGAACTCGAGCTCGAGGTGCGCGCCACCGATGGCGGCACCGTCACGCTCGCCCTGCCCGTGCGCGCGCGCCACGTGCACGCGGGCGGCGTCGTGTGCGGCCAGACGCTGATGGCCGCCGCCGACACCGCGCTGGTGCTCGCGATCAGCCACGAGCTGGGCGGCTTCCGCCCGCAGACCACCGTGCAGCTGCAGACCAGCTTCCTGCGCCCGGTCGGCAAGGACGTGGCCGAAGTGGCCGTCGAGGCGCGCATCCTCAAGGCCGGCCGCAGCCTGGTGTTCGGCGAGGTGACGCTGCGACTGCCCGACGGCCAGGTGGCCGCGCACGCCACCAGCACCTCGGCCCTGCTGTGAGGATCGCGTGAGCCGCGACGCGCTGCATCCGCCGGTGGCCTCGCCCGAGGCGCTGGCCCACGCCGCCGACCTGCGCGCCGGCTTCGACTACCGCACCGCGTTCGAGTTCGCGCCCATCGGCCTGGTGCTGTCGCGCCACCGGCTGATGATCGACTGCAACCGGGCCGCGCTCGCGATGTTCCGCGCCGAGCGCGAACAGCTGATCGGCCAGTCGTTCCGGGTGCTCTACCCGACCCAGGGCGAATACGAGCGCACCGGCGAACGCATCATCGCGAGCCTGGACACCAACGGCCGCTACGCCGACGAACGCGTGATGCGCCGCGTCGACGGCGAGCTGTTCTGGTGCCACGTGTGGGGCCATGCGCTCGACGCCGCCGACCCGCACGCCGCAGGCATCTGGAGCTTCGAGGACCTGTCTTCGAAGCGCTCGCTCAAGCTCGAGTTCACGCCCCGCGAGCGCGAGATCGCCGCGTTGCTGATCGAAGGCCTCACCAGCAAGATGGTGGGCAAGCGGCTGGGCATCAGCCCGCGCACGGTCGACGTCTACCGCGCCCGGCTGATGCGCAAGGTGGGCGCGTCCACCACGGCGGAGCTGGTGCACAAGCTGCTGGCGGCCTGAGCCCGCCGACGCTCTCAGCTGCACGCCGCGCGCACGTGACCGGGCAGCAGCACGGTCTTCTTGCTCGGGAAATCGAGCCATACCAGCGTCGCGCCGCCATTGGCCGAGATCGTGTCCGGCGTGTCGGCCATCGCCAGCGTGAAGTAGGTATCGAGGCTCTTGGCGCCGGGCCGCGGCGCCGCGACGTAGTGGCGCG
>Ga0209258_101133_pt1 | contig 11049 bp, 7 predicted proteins | sample Araplaol_mTSA_r2_FD_184281 | JGI IMG/M metagenome (GOLD analysis project Ga0209258, IMG submission 184281) | Arabidopsis root microbial communities from North Carolina, USA - plate scrape CL_Col_mTSA_r2 (SPAdes) (version 2) | ecosystem: Host-associated > Plants > Roots > Endosphere | place: USA...
TTGTACAGGAGAATACGATGGTTCCATTCCGTGGAATCGCAGAAGCGCTCGGCATCGAAGTGCTGTGGAATGCGAAAGATAAGACGGTAACGGCGAATCAAATGGCTGCAGATGGGAAGAAGGTAGTAGTTCTGCAATTGAACCAGAAGATAGCCAAAGTGAATGGACAGGCCGTGCAGTTGAGTGCAGCGCCGTTTGCCCGTACCGGAACGACCTATATTCCGCTCAGCTTTTTCAGTAAGCAGTTCGGTGCACAAGTATCCTGGAATCAGAAAACGAAAGTCGTCTCCTTGCAGTCACCGCCGAAGAAGATGTACAGTATGGCCTTTTATGCGGTAAAAGCTTTCGGCGAGCGCCAGTATATCCCTCAATTTGATACTGTGGGATTTGGCTGGGCAAGGCTTCAAGAAGATGGAACGATCACAACGAGCGGTAAAGACTTCTATTGGCCCCAAGCAGCAGGAGAAATAACACCTGAGGGGATAGTGGATCAGGCAAAGCAGGAAGGAACTAGTCCGTATCTTATGGTATTTGCTTCAGATCGGAAGAATGAGCTGACGAAAATGCTAGAGGATTCGGCGCTTCGCGATAAGGCGATTGCGGATATTGTGCAGCTTGCAACGGACAAAAATTTCTCCGGCATCGTGCTTGATTTTGAAGGGTTGGGCTTGTCTGGAGATATTGGGAAGGCAAAGCGGGATTACAATGAATTCGTGACTCGTCTTGCCAAAGAGTCCAAGGCAGCTAATCTTAAGCTGTCCCTGGCGCTTCATCCACTGAATGGAGCCTACCGAGGATATGACTATAAGACATTGGCAACAGTGGCGGATGATCTCATTATTATGGCCTATGAGTACACAGGAAAGAAAGCACCGGAGCCGTTGGATAAGGTAAACGAATCCATTAAGCTTGCCTTGAAGGAAGTGCCGAAGGAGAAGCTGGTATTAGGCATTTCGACATGGAGCGAGAACGAGAAGACCATTTCCAGTGTAATTGGGCTTGCGAAGCGCCATCAGTTGAAAGGGACAGCATTGTGGAGATTAGGGCTCATCGGGGAAGCATCCAAAGCACAAATTGACAAAAATGTGATTCCATTAAAATCGTAGCTTCGACAGCACTATTTTATATTATTGAATAAGATATGTAATGGTGTACGCAGTTCCATAGGTAACCGCCCTATAAGGAATCAGCCATATGAGTCAGTCCCTTAAGAAGGGCGAAGACGCTCCAAAACCACTGAATTGTGGGAATAGGGGCGTCTGTCTTTTTTATGTATGTTCACACCAATGTTGGAGGCAAAAAAGTTCAACAACATTTACTCTAGGGACAGCACCTGACGATAAAGGATCGAATAGATGCGGCTAGACGATCAGGGCACTCCTCCATGAGAACATGCCCGTAGCTGTCGTATAGCTCAGTGCACAGGTTAGGCACTGTCTGTTCATATTGGCGGAATACTTGCTTTGGAATCATTTTATCGATCGTTCCATAGATCAGCAGGGTAGGGACATGAATCTCTGAGATCCGATGTGCAATGATACCAGTATCGTCGTCTGCTAATGTCTTGGCGATGACGAAAGGAGTATTCGGATCTTGATATGGCTTCGTCCATCTGTCCATGAATTCGGGCGTGATATGTTCCAGCGGCAAGCTCAGCATCCGGGCAAGCGTAGTCGGCTTCATCTTTCGGTTTATCGCGCCACGGAATATGCCGTCCATCCAGCCCTTACGGGCTGCCCATTTTACAGGGGAGGCTACTCCGCGGCGGAAGCCGTCAGGGGCAACCAGAGTTAAGCTGCGCAACAAATGCGGAGTCTGCAAGGCAATGTGTGCCGCGATTTCACCGCCCATGGAGTGGCCAACAAGATGGACAGCTTCACAGTCTAATGCTTCTATCACAGCTTGAATACGCTTTGCTTGTGCCTGCTTGCTGTATAGGACAGTCCGTGGCTTATCACTAACTCCGTAGCCGAGCAGATCGGGACAATAAACGCGATACTGTGACGCTAATTGTGCAGCAACGCTGCGCCAGCAATAGTGATAGGCAGCAGTGCCATGCAGCAGCATGACAGGCACATCGTGATTCATGCCATACGCTTGAATATGGATATCCCCTTCTTCAACAGGGACTTTCCATGCAGCAGTCATGTTCATGTTGATGATACACCTCCAGCTATCCATTGTTCATCAGGTTCACGGACTAGATAGGCCAATGTTCTCGCAATCATGTGCTGAACTTGCGCCCCGGGGGCAAGAGATGGATTGAGTGTTGTGATAAGCTCCCACCATAACTGGATTCGCGCTGATGTCATGGCTTCCGCTTGCTCCAGGAAGGAGCATACCTGTTCTCGCGTGATTGGTGTTACAGAACCGGTGACGAGCTGGACGTAATCTAATGCGGCTTGTTGCATATTCGCACTGCGTTCATTTTCCCCTGCTTCGATCAGCGCCAAGATCGTACTTGTGAGCGCGGCATACGGCTTCCCCCATAGAGAGTGATCTAACTGCTGGTTGGATACTGCCTCCCAATAGGGCTCAAGCTTTTGCTTCATTTCGAGGGCAAAGGCAGGATCGTCCAGCATAGTACTAATTCTTGACCATGCATGAAGCTGACTCTCGCTCAGCTCCTGCTCTTTCGGGACGAACCCAATGCAGGTGGTTAGGATATGTTCACGCCATTGACATGGAAGTCCTTCTGTACCTAAATGTTGCTGCATTTTACTGGCGATGAATTGCTGCCTCTGACGGGAGCTCTTATGGACGACATCTGCAATGTCATGCAAGTATGCGAGTGGAGCTTCCCGATGCTGCTGCTCTAGGGCTTGAACGAGAATTTTCTTCATTCTGTCCAAATGTACAATCTGCTGTTCGATGGCCTCCAGCTGCCATTGAATGGAGGTGGATACGGGAACTTCATGCTGCAGCATCTGCTTGATATCCTGAACAGCGAAGCCAAGGTAGCGCAATAATAAGATAAGTTCCAGCTGTGCAATATCTTCGTCGTTATAGTAGCGGTAACCGGTCGAGCTGATTGTAGAGGCTGGAAGCAGCTCAACTTCATCATAATAGCGAATCGTCTTAATTGTTGCGCCTGTCATTTTCGATACTTCCCCGATTGAGTAGTAGCCTTCCATCCTGATGTCTCCCTTCATCTTGTTTTGAGTATAAAGTCTCCAGTCAGGGGAGAGTCAATATCTGAGTGGAAATGGAGTCGAACTAGTAGGGAAATAGCCTCCACCACATTGACGAAAGAGTTTGATTGTGACATTATCATTATAAATACCAACGGTCGGTATTTAAAATGAGGGAGGCCTACACCATGGCAAGAAACAAATATCCAGAACAGACACTTGAGCTGATTATGGCGGTATCCGCAAAGCTCTTCCTAAAGAAGGGCTATGACAAAACGAGCATTCAAGACATTATCAATGAAGTAGGGATGTCCAAAGGCGCGATCTATCATCACTTTACGTCCAAGGAAGAGATTTTGGAGGCGGTTATGAAGCAGCACTCAGATCGTACAGTCGACATGTTCCAGACCCTAATACAGAGTACTCAAGCAGCGAATGCCCGCGAGAAGCTCATTTCCCTATTGGAAGCTCTTGCAGCTGATCACGATGCGCACTCTCTTGATGCTCTCCTATGCTCACAGATCCATAATCCACAGTTTGTCGTGAAAGGGATCAAAGATAGTGTGCTGCAGGATGCGACGCAGCTTGCTTCTCTTTTGAAGCAGGGGGTGAAAGACGGATCGATTATGACCGAATATCCCGATGAATGTGCGGAAGTGTTCTTGCTGCTGCTGAACGTATGGATGAACCCAGTACTGTTCATGCGGGATATCGAGGGAACCGTTCAACGTCTGCAATTTTTGCAGCTGATGATGAAGCAATTAGGCGTGGATGTCGTCAGCGACAGCTTGATTCAGAAAGTGATGGAGCAATACAAGAACATGGGGGCTTTCCTGAATGTAGAGTGAAGGAGAAAGATGACATTGCAAACGCATGTAGGATTTATCGTTGGATCTGTCATCGCGAGTGTGGTTCTAATAGCGGGAATCATCGGACTCGTGCTGAGCAAGCGGCGTGGCGATACAAGTACTTGGGCAGGCTGGGCGGTTCTGTTTGGCGTATGTGCTTTAGCAAGCGCAGTCATTAACTTAGGAATTGCAAAGTGAGAATGAGGGGAGCCTGTGATGAAGATGAGGAGGAACTTGAAGAGAGGAAGAGCATGAATATGAGAAATAAGAGGCTGCTTGAATCTACGAAGAGGCTGTCTGACAGCACCTACAAGAGAGCGATGAATCAGGCTTACCGAGCTGCACATCCATCTCGGAAGGCGGCATGCCGAGGCGCTATGATAAGTGGTGGTATAGGCTTGTTGCTCCTGGCCGCAGGTGGAATCGTACTTGGACTTGGGAACACAGGATGGGGATTAAGCATGCTGGGCTCCGGAATTGTGGTTGCAGGCATCAATGTATGGAATGTCCACCGAATTTCAAGTAAGGGGTAGAATAACTTTTTTTTTGCACAAATAGATACCAACCGTCGGTATATTACTTATGATTAAATCGATTCCTTACCCTGTAATTGATTTTTTATCTTCATTAGACTGGGGCCGGGAAGGGAAGGAAGACTGCCTTTCCCGGCCTAGTAGCATTACTATTGTGTATCAATGAAACGTAACTTCGGGATATTCACTGCTGGCGCCGTTCATCAGCGCTCCACCAGTACCTTTCAGGTTCTTATTGAAGAAATCCAGAACATAGTGATTGACGACAGATGACCCTCTGTAACCGTCGATTGTTCCTGTAATACCGGCGTATTGCAGGAGATTCGAATAGAGCTGCAGGTCGGTGAAATTATAATGCTTCGCACCTTCCAATTGAATGATGCTTCCGCCGTGCTGCTTTACTTTCTCCATTATGGCAAGCTCTTGTGCAATGATGCTGCTCATCTTCGCATCTGTAATAAGCCCCTTGCGCTGCTGCTCCTTCATCTCGGCGAATTTATCAGCCTTCAGGAACAGGGCGGGCTTGTCGGCCAGTCTATTGATGTCTAACTCATAGAGAGAGCCATCCATATTGACCGCCGCCTTGACGCGGGGGTTCGTGTTCAAGACGTTAAATGCGGTCGCGCCCCCGAAGGAATGGCCCATGACACCAATTTTGTCCATGTCGATGGCCCCCGTGAGTGGGCTTGGCATGTGACCAGCATTCAAGCCATCCAACTGGCGAATGACGAAATTCACATCCTCCGTCCATACCGTTCCGATGGATTTGCCTACCGTATAGAAATTATCCATGTTGAAAGTAGTCCGATAGTCTGTATTTGTGTCATCTGGAAATGTTGTCGCAATTGTACTGTAAGGATGGTCAATGGAAGCGACAATATAACCGTGGCTGGCCAGCTGCTCGGCTTGAGACACATGAAGCAGTCGGGTTGTCCCCATTCCATGATTGATGATTATTAATGGATAGGGAACGGAAGAATGCTGTACTGCTGCTTCTTCATAGGCATTGCTGCGGATGTACTTCCAATAATCGAAGATCGGTTCAGGGAGCTTGATAAATGATGATAATCCCTTTTTATAAGCAGCGAGCATCTTTGGATCCTCAGGAAAGACGGATACGGTCTTCTCCACATTATCTACTCGTGCGGGGTACCAGAATTGAACGAGGAGTTTACGTTTATCTCCACCGTTCTCCGTATAGATCTCCTCTCGTCCGTTATCCGTTAGCGACATCGCAAATGTACCTACTTGATAGGATCCCTCCAGCTTCGGCAGCTGAAAAACAGGCAAGCATGACGACAACAAGACGGTCAATGTGATTACGACGCAGGACAGGCCAAATAATATATAGCGCACAGATTTCCACAGATTGATCGTGCTAGATGATCGCATACTTTTCCAACATAGACTCCCCGTAATTACGATAGTTAGGATATACATGCCGAACATCTGCCATCGATAACCCTCTTGCCACAAGTGCAGCGTGAGAATGGACATGCTGATTGTACTGGCTACGATGCCGGATAGCCGGGGCAGTTTGCGTGTAAATAGAGTACTCATCAATAATGCAAAGCAAGAGAGAGCCAGCAATATTTCATAGAGCCGCATAACGTTCCTATTCCTCCCGTTCTTTAGAGCGTACTTTCCTCTGTCTATTGAGAGTAAAGGGTGAAGATTAAAGAGAGGTCGATCGTACGTTTAAATTTTGTTTAAAGAGTGGACCGAGTATGTTTCAGTTTTTGTTCAGAATCATGGATTATTCTGTGAGTAGACTCTCGCCTAATCGTTGAAGCAGAAGCAGCCTATACATAGAGCCGGTAAGGAAGGGGGGAGCTGCACTTTATTAACCGATTACGGGAAATGAAGTTGAAGCTCGAACTAAAGCTGAAGAGGTGAATGTTACGAGACATGAAAGAACGTAGAAAGACCTTATATGTATTTTTAGTAATTGCGTTGCTATTAAATCTTGTGTTCCCACCTACTATGGTGAGTGCATTTGATGGATTGCTAGATGATAGCTCTAATAGTCTGGCGCAGAGTGTGACAGATGCGACTTACGGCAATGCCCCTAGTGTGACGAAGGCAACTTATGGGGAGATCAAGGAAAATATTATAACGAAAGTAACCATAAAGGATAAGGATGGTAACAATATTACCAAAGTCCGCCCTGATATCGGCGATAAGGTACAAATCATTTTTGACTGGAAGCTCGATGATGGACATAAGTATGGAAATGGTTCGACATTCAAGTTCAAATTGCCTGATCAATTTGGAGTGGATCGGGAGTTAACTGGTGAACTTGAAGGAGGAAGCGGAACTGTAGGTACTTACGTTGTAACGAAAAATGGTGAAGTGACATTCACCTTTAATGATGAAATCGATAATGGTCAAGGTTTGAACGGTTTCTTCGAAGTTTGGCGAGAATTTGACGAAAGCAAATTCGATGGAGGAACGAAGCAAGAAATCAAGTTTGATGATATCGGATTTTCCTTCGTAATTAATTTCAAAAGTAAAAATGAAAGCAATATGACCAAATCTGGCTCACCAGATAAGACGAGAAATCCGAAAAATATCAATTGGAATATCGAACTGAATCGAAACAGTGAAAAAATGATAAATGCAGTATTGGGAGATGAGCTTCCAAATGGCTTAGTATTAGACAAATCCTCCATCAAAATATACGAAGTCAACGTTCGTCGTGATGGTGGTGAAGCGATAAAGGGAGCCGATGTTACTAGCAAGTTTACAATAAATCCTGATGATTCCAAATTCAGTATTGCGTTTGGCGATATTGATCAGGCTTATCGAGTTGAGTATGCAACGATAATTACTGATTTGTCGGGCTATAAAGATGGTACAGACTATCGAGCAAAATCATTTAAAAATTCAGCGAAGCTGACAGGAGATACGCTTCCCAAGCCCTATGAAGTTACAAAAGAAGTGGAAATTACATTCAGCAAACCGTTGAACAAGAAATCAGTTCATTACGATTCTAGTACACAGACGATTACATGGACAATTGAGTACAACTATAATGAGCGAACCATTGATCAAAAGGATGCGTGGATTAAGGATATCTTCGATAAGAATAATCCTCAAAAGCTGGATGGAACGTCATTTGTCGTTAAAGAGATGACAATCAAGGATTCAGGCGCAGCTGTAGAGAAATCAGTCCCTGCACTTGATCAAGGGAAAGATTACATCGTCGTATCAACAGCGGACGGTTTCGAGTTGAAATTCAACAAATCGATTAGCAGTGCCTATAAAATTGAATACAAAACGAAGTCTGTTAACCGCGTGTACGACAGCACAGAGGTTACGAATAGTGTGGAAATACATGATGGTACAACAGAAGTCGGAAAACAACCGATTGCTCAGGTCATTTTCAGCAAATCTGACGGTGTTGTTGACTTTAAGAATAAAGAGGTTACTTGGACATTAACAATTAACTCTGATAGTAAAGAAATGAATAAAGTTAAAATTGAGGACACGTTCAGTACGAATGTATTTGATTTTGTACCAAGCAGCGTTGTAATTGAAGAGGTTGGTACACAGAAGAAGCTGGTAGCTGGGAATGATTACACCGTAACAAAGACGGCTGCAGGCTTTGAAATTCTCATCGAGCAAATCAAAACAAAGCACAAAATCACATATGTAACAAAGTTTGATCCTAATAAATTCACCAAGGAAGAAATCAACACGGCAAAACTTGTGGATTGGAATGAAAAAGATCCTCGGATACCTTATATCAAAGTAACTGGAAAAGCGAAACCGGATAAATATACGATTGCAAATGGAGACAAAACAGGCAGATACAATGCGATAACAAAAGCGATCACATGGCAAATTGACTTCAATTACAATTTAAATGAGATTAAGGAAGCGGTCGTTAAGGACTTCTACACAGAGGGGCAAGATTTTGTAACGGGTTCCTTGAAGGTGTATGAATTAAATCTTAATGGCGGCGTAGATGACGTTGAGAAAGGAAATGAAATCAACGATTATACGTACCAAAATGTGAGTGAAAACGGTCAAGATGGTATCGTCATTACCTTCACGAAAAAGCCCATCAAAACGGCATACCGTATTACGTATGAAACTAGTTTGAAAGGTAAACAGGTATACAAAACTTATAAGAATAATGCAAAAGTGTATGATATGGGCGATGCCGGAAAGAAAGTATTCGAGAAGTCGGCTGAAGTTCCACCGGCATTTGGCGGAGAGTATGTATCCAAGAAAGGCGAGCAAGGCAAAGGTGAGAAGTCTGATCTTGCATTATGGAAAGTTTTCATTAACCGAAGCCAGTCCTTTATTGACAAAGGTGCGGTTCTAACAGATACCTTGTCAAAGGGTCACACATTGGATCAAAAATCGATTAAGCTCTATAAGCTTGGAGCGGGAGAGGCAGGAGCACAGACTGGCGGAACACTGGTTGAGCCTCTGGACAGCGTAGCGAAGCTCGAATTTAACGGGCAAACCTTCACGCTTACGTTCCCAGACAGTCTGGAAACATCGTACCGATTGGAGTATCAATCCTATATTGATGCTAATGACGGTGATGTCATTACCAATGATGTGTCTTTTAAGGGGCAAACAGTTGGTCAAGGCAACAAAGAGGCACAAATTCAGGTGAGCCTCTCTGGAGCTGGAGGAGGAGCAATTCCTTCTGGACGCGGTAAATTAATTATTAAAAAAGTAGATGCAAACAATGAGAAAATCACGCTACCAGGAGTTGAATTTGAACTCTATGATCAATCGGGAACTGTCTTACTAGAAAAATTGGTTACTGATAAGAATGGTGAGGCAACTTTTACAGATAAGAGATTTAGAAAATATAAGCTCAAAGAAGTAGAAGCGCCAAAAGGATATTTTATTCAAGGTGATGGTTGGAGCTCTGTTTCGTTCAAAAAAGACGAACAAATAGAAGTCATCAAAAACACGAAAGGCGTATGGGAATTCGAGTTGACCAAGGTCGATGCGGATTATCCATCCAAGGGGCTGCAGGGTGCCACCTTCAAGCTTCAATTAAAGGATGAACATGACGTGTATCAGGATGTTCCTGGTAGAACGGATGAGCAGACGGATAAAAACGGGAAGCTTAGGCTGAAAGATCTCCAACCCGGAGGCAAATACCAACTTATTGAGGTAAAGGCACCTGAGGGATATAAGTTGGATTCAAATCCAAAGCCGATACAATTTGATATTAAAAAGGATCAGACAACACTAACAACGCGTACGGTTGAGAACACACCACTTCCTGGCTCCATCACTGTATCGAAGAAAGATGCAGCTAGCGGTGCGTTGCTCTCTGGTGCGGAATTTGCCCTTAAAGATGCGAAAGGAAATATCATTGCCACGAAGCAAACTGTTGCAGATGGTATCCTGAACTTCGACAATTTGAAGAGCGGCACCTACTATTTAGTAGAAAAGGAAGCGCCAGAAGGGTATGTGCACAATACTCAGCCGATTACAGTTGAAGTCAAGAACGGAACGGACACACCAGTTACCATCTTGAACAAACTGGTTCCAGGATCGGTGAAAGTCATTAAAGTGGTGGCAGGCACGAATACTACACTCCCTGGTGCAGAATTCCGCATCCTTGATGCACATAAGCAGCCAGCCAAGGATCAAACAGGCAAAGAATTGACACAGTTGGTAACGGATGAACATGGCCAATTGATCATTACGAATCTGAATCCCGGCCAATACTTCGCGCAAGAAACAAAGGCACCGATAGGGTATGTGTTGAACGGTGATTTATTCGAATTCACAGTAAGCAAGAAGGCAGTAGCTGAAGTGAAGGTACCGAATACACGTGAGCCTGAAGTGCCTAAGACCGGAACTGCTAAGTTGGTTAAAGTTGATGCAGCCAACGAAGAAAGGAAATTGCCAGGTGCGGAGTTCCGTTTGCTGGATGCGAGTAAGCAGCCAGTCAAGGATCAAGCAGGCGTGGAATTGCCGCCGCTTATCACGAATGAGCATGGCGAAGTCACGATTCCGAACCTGAATCCGGGCAAGTATTATGCAGAAGAAACGAAGGCGCCAGTCGGATATGTATTGAACACGGAATTAATCGAGTTTGATGTGAATGCTGGCAAGGAAGCAGTAATCATGGTACGTAACACACTTGATTTGCCGCCAACGGGTTCAGTGAGGCTTATTAAGATTGCTTATGAGAATAAAGAGAAAAAGCTGTCTGGTGCCAAGTTCCGCCTTCTGGATGCGGAGAAACAGCCGGTTAAAGATGAGGCAGGAGCAGAGCTTCCGATCTTAACGACGGATACAAACGGAGAAGCATCCCTTCCAGCCTTGAAGCCGGGTAAATACTTCTTCGAGGAAACAGAGGCGCCGAGCGGCTATATTCGCAATACTACATGGATTGGGTTCGAAATTACGAGAGGACAGTTGACTGTTGTTACGGTTGAGAATGTCCGTTATACCGATGGAGGGGGCAAGACGGATCCTTACAAACCGTGGGAGCCAAGCAAACCAGGCGACAAGACACCTCCTAAGACAGATCCGAACATTCCAACGATC
>Ga0209258_101134_pt1 | contig 11035 bp, 9 predicted proteins | sample Araplaol_mTSA_r2_FD_184281 | JGI IMG/M metagenome (GOLD analysis project Ga0209258, IMG submission 184281) | Arabidopsis root microbial communities from North Carolina, USA - plate scrape CL_Col_mTSA_r2 (SPAdes) (version 2) | ecosystem: Host-associated > Plants > Roots > Endosphere | place: USA...
GCGGTGCAGGGCGGCGCGGCCAAGCTCGCGGCGGTCAAGGCGGTCGATGCGGCCTATCCGCTGCGCGGCAAGATCGACGTGCGCTTCGGCGAGGCGACGCCGGTGCGCTCGCTGCGCCAGGCGCCGGCCGCGGGCACCGCCTGGATCGACCCGGCGCTGGCCAGCGCCCTGTCGCTCAAGGTGGGCGACACGCTGGAGCTGGGCGACTCTACGCTGCGCATCGCGGCGCTGATCGCGATCGAGCCCGATCGCGGCACCGGCTTCTCCGCGCTCGCGCCGCGCGTGCTGCTGAACCAGGCGGACCTCCCCGCCACCGGCCTGGTGCAGCCGTCCAGCCGCATCACCTGGCGGCTCGCGGTGGGCGCGCCCGACGGCGACGAGGCGCGCGCCAACGACTACGCCGCCTGGGCCAAGGCGCGGATCAAGTCCGAGGGCCTGCGCGGCATGCGCGTCGAGAACCTCGCGTCCGGGCGCCCGGAGATGACGCAGACCGTCGACCGCGCCCAGCAGTTCCTCAGCCTGGTCGCGCTGCTGACGGCCCTGCTGTCGGCGGTGGCGGTGGCCGTGGCCGCACGGGACTTCGCCCAGCGCCACCTCGACGACTGCGCGATGCTGCGCGTGCTCGGCCAGACGCAGCGCCGCATCGCCGCCGTGCACGCGATCGAGTTCGTCGCGCTGGGCCTGGTCGCCAGCCTGCTGGGCCTGGCGCTCGGCTTCGCGCTGCACCTGGGCTTCGTCGCGCTGCTCGCCGGCTGGCTGCCCAACGGCCTGCCCTGGCCGGGGCCGCTGCCGGCGCTGCTGGGCCTGGGCGTGGGCCTGATCCTGCTGCTGGGCTTCGGCCTGCCGCCCGTGCTGCAGCTGGCGCGCGTGCCGCCGCTGCGCGTGCTGCGGCGCGACGTGGGCACGCCCAAGGCGGCCAGCCTCGGCGTGCTGGCGGGCGCGTTCCTGGGCTTCGCGGCGCTGATGGTGATGGCGGCGCGGGACGTCAAGCTGGGGCTGATCAGCGTGGGCGGCTTCGCGGCCGCGTCGCTCGTGTTCGCGCTGGTGGGCTGGGTCGCCGTGCGCGCGCTGCGGCGCTTCGTGCCCGAGGCGCGCGCGCCGCGCTGGATGGTGCTGGCCACGCGCGCGATCGCGGCCCGCCCGGCATTCGCGGTGCTGCAGGTGGCCTCGATGGCCATCGGCCTGATGGCGCTGTGGGTGCTGGTCCTGTTGCGCACCGACCTGATCGACAGCTGGCGCGAGGCCACGCCGCCGGACGCGCCCAACCGATTCGTCGTCAACATCCAGCCCGACCAGGCCGACGCCTACCGCGACATGCTCAAGTCCGCCGGTGTGCGAGGCGACGACTGGTTCCCGATGATCCGTGGGCGCCTCGTCAGCATCGACGGCGAGCCGGTGGGCCAGCGCTACAAGCCCGATTCCGACGCGTCCAACATGATCCAGCGCGAGCTCAACCTGAGCCACGCCGCACAGGTGCAGGACAAGGTCAAGATCGTGGCCGGCACGTGGGTGCCGAACGACCCGGACGGCCTGAGCGTCGAGGAGGGCCTGGCCAAGACGCTGGGCCTGAAGCTCGGCGACCGGATGGTGTTTGACGTCGGCGGGCAGATGGTGTCGGGCCGCGTCACCACGCTGCGCAAGGTCGACTGGACCTCGATGCGGGTGAATTTCTTCGTGATGTTCCCGCGCGCGAGCATGGGCGACCTGCCGCTGAGCTACATCAGCGCGTTCAAGGCGCCGGCCCGGCCCGGTTTCGACAACCGGCTGGCGGCGCAATTTCCGAACGTCACGGCGATCGACGTGTCGGCCACCATCGCGCAGGTGCAGAGCGTGCTCGACCAGGTCATCCATGCGGTGGAACTCCTGTTCGCGTTCGCGCTCGTGGCGGGCCTGGTGGTGCTGGTGGCCACGGTCTCGGCCACGCGCGAGGCGCGGGCGCGCGAGTTCGCGGTGATGCGCGCGGTGGGCGCGTCGAGCGCCCTGCTGGGGCGCGTGCAGCAGGTCGAGCTCGCCGGCATCGGCGCGCTAGCCGGCCTGCTTGCCGCCAGCGCGGCGGTGGCCGTCGGCTGGAGCCTGGCGACCTGGGTGTTCGAGTTCCACTGGAACCCTCCCTGGTGGGTGCCGGTGGCTGGTGCCCTGAGCGGCGGCGCGCTGGCGCTGGGCGCGGGGTGGTGGAGCCTGCACGAGGTGCTGGCGCGGCCGGTGATGGAGACCTTGCGGCGTGCGGCGCAGGAGTGAACGGTCCGCGAGCGCCGGCGTCGCGCGCGGGCGCTGGCGTGCGCGTGCCCGAAGCCGGCACGCCGATTGATGCGATGACGCCATGATCCGGATCGGCCTCATCTCCGACACGCACGGCCTGCTGCGCCCCGAGGCCGTGGACGTCCTGCGCGGCAGCGACTTCATCGTCCATGCCGGGGACATCGGCGAGAACGTGATCGAGCCGCTGTCCACCATCGCGCCGGTGACTGCCGTGCGCGGCAACAACGACCGCGCGACGTGGGCCGGACGCCTGCACGAGACGGAGCAACTGCGCTTCGGCGAGATCACGCTGCACGTGCTGCACGACCTGGCGCAGCTTGCGCTCGATCCGAACGCCGCAGGCGTCGACGTCGTTGTCACGGGCCACTCGCACCGCCCGAAGATCGAGCGGCGCAGCGGTGTCCTCTATGTCAACCCGGGCAGCGCCGGGCCGGTGCGCTTCAACCTGCCGGTGTCGGTGGCGTTGATGCAGGTCACCGGGCGGGACGTCAACGTGCGTATCGTGGAACTGGAGTCGTTGCGCACCGCGTGACGGCCCGCATCGAGGAGAGCATCGCCATGAGCGTCCGCATCGTCCGCCTGGGCACGGCGCGCCACCCGCACGAGGGCACGCGCATCGGCACCGTGCGGCGCCCGCCGCGCGGGGTGCCGAAGTCGGCGTTCGCGTCGGGGAACTGGTACGACGTCTGGTACCCGAACCTGTCGCCGACGTCCGATCTCGTCAGGCGCGCGCTGGCGTCGCAGGCCGACCTCAGCGCCGCCGGCGAGAAGGAATGGGCGGTGTTCACGCGCGGCTACAAGGCCGAGATGAAGCAGCCCGAGAATGCCCGCACGATCGAGCTGCTGGCGGCGCTGTCGCAGCACGCGAACTTCTCGGTCGGCTGCTATTGCGAGAACGAGGCACGGTGCCATCGCTCTATCCTGCGCGGGCTGCTGGAGGAGGCGGGCGCGCGTCTGGACGGCTGATGGGCGGGACGCGAACGGTCGCCGCTCCCCTCGGCGACCGGCGCGGGACGCGGATTCCGATGCTCGAACACGAGGGGCGCCAGCGATTCCGCGACCCGGTGGTCGCAGCCGTGGGAATCCCGGACGGCGGCGGACTGCCGCGGCGGTCGGCTCGGGCGGCCTGCCGAAGGGCTACCTCGACCCCGCTTCGGCTTGGCCGGGGATGTCGTGCTCCTCGCAGCGATCCGGCGAGTAGCCCGCCGCCCAATCCCAAGGCGCCCGACAAGTCCTGAGCCGCAGCGCGGTGCCCGTCGTCCGGATCTCGATGCGGTGAAGCACCGGTTCGGAATGGCAGCCGCCATTGAACAGCGTGTGTTCCAGCAGCGGCCTGCCATCGACCTGCAGCTGCACGATATCCAGGAATTCGAACGACGAGCACTGTCCGTGTTCCCGCGCCCGGATGACGTGGATCGAGGCGCTTGCCCGTGTCCGGCCCAGCGTGCACGAGACCGCAAGATCGTCGTGCGCCTTGGAAAGCGCCGCATAGCCGACCGGGACAGCGACCTCGCCCGGGGTGTCCGGCGCGCTGGTGGCCATGGTGGCCGCCAGGCCGAACTCGCCGGCGGTGGCGTCGCACCGATACGCGATGCCCGGATCGATCCAGTCCGCCCGCGCGCAGGCCGGCGCCGCGGCCATGAACGACAGCAGCAAGGCCAGGCCCACGCGCCGCGTGCGCGATCCTTCCCGGACGGTCGGCAGCCCGCGCGGGGGCGTGGCCGCGAGCCGCCGGTCATCGCGCTCACGCATCGGGTCCCACCCACTCGATGTTCGCTCCCAGCGACACCAGGTTCTCCACGAACCGTGGATGTGCCCGCCGGATCGGCGTGCCGTTGTAGATCGTCGACTTGCCCTCGATGCTGGAGGCCAGCATCAGCAGGGCGATCGCCACGCGGATGATGTACGGGCTATCGACCTCGGCGCCCACCAGCGGCTTGCCGCCGAAGGTGACGACGCGGTGCGGGTCGGACTGGAACGCGTGGGCGCCGAACTTCGACAGCTCGGACGTCCAGCCCAGCGCGCCGTCGTAGACCTTGTTCCAGAACATCATCTGGCCTTCGGCGCGCACGCCCAGCGCGATGAAGATGGGCAGCAGGTCGACAGGGAAGTAGGGCCACGGCGCGGCCTCGATCTTCTGCAGCATGTTGCGCGTGAACGGCTCGCGCACCTTCAGACCGTTCGGCACGCAGGCGCGCGACCAGCCGCCCTCGTGCGTGACCTCCACGCCCAGCTTTGCGAAGCTGCGATCGAGCAGGGGGAAGAACTGCGGCGCGCTGTTCCGGACCTCGACGTTGCCGCCGGTGATGGCACCCAGCGCGAGGAAGGTGACGACCTCGTGGAAGTCCTCGACGAAGGTGAAGTCGAGGCCGTGCAGCGCGTCGACGCCGGTGACCGTCAGGCGCGAGGTGCCGATGCCCTCGATCCTGGCGCCCATGCGCCGCATGAAGTCGCAGAACTCCTGCACGTGCGGTTCGGAGGCGGCGTTGGTGAGTTCGGAGACGCCGTCCGCCTGCGCGGCGCACAGCACGAAGTTCTCGGTGGTGGTGACCGAGGCGTAGTCCAGCCAGCGGCGATGGGCGTGCAGCGGACGCCGGGCGTGCACGATCAGTGCGCCGGAGCCGCGCTCGACCTGCGCGCCGAAGCCCTCGAAGACCTCGACATGCGGATCGATCTCGCGCACGCCCAGCGTGCAGCCCTGTACGTCGTTCTCGATGCGCGCGCTGCCGAAGCGCGCCAGCAGCGGCGGCACCAGCATCACCGACGAGCGCATCTCCTCGGGCAGCTTGTGCACGGCCGGATCGAAGTTCGTGTGCTCGTGGTGGATGCGTAGCACGCCGTCCTTCAGCTCGCCCTCGACCTGGCTGCCCAGCTCGCGGAACACGGACAGGATCTTGCGGACATCGGTGATGTCGGGCACCCCGCGCAGCGTCACCGGCTCGCGGGTCAGCAGCGTCGCCGACAGGATGGGCAGCACGGCGTTCTTGTTCGCGGAGGGGGTGATGCGGCCGCTCAGGGGGCGGCCGCCATGGACGATGAGGTCGGGCACGTGAACTTTCTCGAGGCGCGTTGGAGACGTGGCGCCATCGTAGGGCCGGGCGACACGCCACGGCGTGAGACTTTCTTCCGCGCGACCCGCGAAGGGGCTCACCCGCCGCCGGGGCAATCGGGGTGCACGCGCGCCTCGGGACAAACCAGGAGATGGCCGACAATGGCCGCCTCTCCCGACCCGTCGTTCCCATGCCGCACCTCGTCCTTCTCGGCGACTCCATCTTCGACAACGCCGCCTACACCGACGGCGGCCCCGACGTCGTCACCCAGCTGCGCGGGCAGCTGCCCGAAGGCTGGCGGGCGAGCCTGGCGGCGGTCGACGGCGCCCAGGCCGCGGACGTCGCCGCCCAGGTCGCCGGCGTCGACGCGTCGGCCACGCACCTCGTGCTGAGCGTGGGCGGCAACGACGCGCTGCTGGCCTCGGGCCTGCTGGACGAGCCCGTCTATTCGAGCGCCGACGCGCTGCGGCTGATCGCCGCCACCGTGCGCGAGTTCGAGGCGCGCTATCGCGACGCCGTCGCGGCCTGCCTGGCGCGCGGACTTCCGCTGGTGGTCTGCACGATCTACCACGGCAACTTCCCCGACGCCGACTACCGCGAACGCGCGATCGTCGCGCTGACCGCCCTGAACGACGCGATCGTGCGCACGGCGGCCAGCCACGGGCTGGACGTGATCGACCTGCGCGCCGTCTGCGACCTGCCGCAGGACTACGCCAACCCGATCGAGCCGTCGTCCATCGGCGGCGCGAAGATCGCGCGCGCGGTCGCACACGTCGTGGCGGACGGCACGGCGCGGCCGGCGGCGCGCATCTTCGCCTGAGCTGGGTGCTCGCGGCGTCCTCATCCCGCGCGCGCCGGGCGGCCGTCGAAGGGGCCTGGCCTTTCCTCGAATCGCGCCGGAATGCCGTCGGAGCACCCGACGCCGACCGCGATTGGAGGACAGGCCAGACCGCTCGAGCCGCGGCCGTCCCCGTGCCGAAACGACAAAGCCGCCCGAAGGCGGCCTTGCGAGGACGGTCGGCGAAGCTCAGGCCGCCGCTTCGATCAGCCCCATGTCCGAGGCGCTCATCAACCCCTCGATGTCCATCAGGATCAGCATGCGCTCGCCCACGTTGGCGATGCCCGTGATGAAGGACATGTCGACGCCCGAGTTCATCAGCGGAGCCGGCTTGATCATGTCGCCGCCCAGTTCGCAGACGTCCGAGACCGAGTCGACGACCGCGCCGATCACGCGGCCCTTGACGTTCAGGACGATGACGACCGTGAAGGCGTTGAACTCGGCGGCGCAGCCCAGCTTCAGGCGCAGGTCGACGATCGGCACGATCACGCCGCGCAGGTTGACGACGCCGCGCAGGAACTCGGGCGTGTTGGCGATGCGGGTCGGCTGCTCGTAGGAGCGGATCTCCTGCACGCGCAGGATGTCGATGCCGTATTCCTCGCCCCCCAGGCGGAAGGTCAGGAACTCGCCCTTGGCGCCGGCGACCTGGCCGTTGCGCGCGGCGTCGTTGCGTGCGATGTGGGTGGCTTCCTTGGTCATGTCCATGGCGGATCCTTGCGGGGTGTCTTGATGTCGGTAGGGAGACGGAGGGCTTCTTGTTCCGTTATCGGCCGTTGCCGGACGGAATGAAGTGACTTTTTGGGCCGTTTCCGGGCCGCGCCGGCCGTGCCGGCGCGAAAAAAAGGGCGCCGTGACGCGCCCTCCGGGATCGGTGCGGGATCAGAACGATTCCCAGTCGTCGCTGGCGGCGGCGGCCGGCGCCGCGGGCACGGCCGCGGGCGCGGCGATCGGTGCCGGCGCAGGCGTCGGCGCGGCCAGCTTCGGCGCGGCGGGCCGGGCGACAGCCACCGGCCTGGCCAGCGGCTTGGCGGCCGGGGCGGCGGCCTTGGCGATCGCCTTGGTCGCGGCCGCCTGGTGCTTGGGCGCAGCCGCAAAGCCGATGTCCATGCCGCTCTCGACGCGATAGCCTGCCACGACCGTGGTCATGCGATGCGCCTGTTCCTTCAGGCTCTCGGCGGCGGCGGCGGATTCCTCCACCAGCGCGGCGTTCTGCTGGGTCATCTGGTCCAGGCGCGTGACGGCCTCGTTGACCTGGCCGATGCCCTGCGACTGCTCGAGGGCGGCGGCGCTGATCTCGCCGATGATGTCGGTCACGCGCTGCACGCTGGCGACGATCTCGTCCATCGTGGAGCCGGCGTCCTGCACCAGCTTCGAGCCGGTCTCGACCTTGTCGACCGAGGTGCCGATCAGGCTCTTGATCTCCTTGGCCGCCTCGGCCGACCGCTGGGCCAGCGAACGCACCTCGCCGGCCACCACGGCGAAGCCGCGGCCCTGCTCGCCGGCCCGCGCGGCTTCCACCGCGGCGTTCAGGGCCAGGATGTTGGTCTGGAAGGCGATGCCGTCGATCACGCCGATGATGTCGGCGATCTTCTTGGAGGACGAGTTGATCTCCTCCATCGTGGAGACGACCTGCGAGACCACCGCGCCGCCGCGGCGCGCCACCGAGGTGGCCGAGCTGGCGAGCTGGTTGGCCTGGGCGGCGGCGTCGGCGCTCTGGCGAACGTTGGCGGTCAGCTGCGACAGCGAGCTGGCGGTCTGCTGCAGGTTGCTGGCGGTCTGCTCGGTGCGCTGGCTCAGGTCCTGGTTGCCGGTGGCGATCTCGGTCGAGGCGGTGGACACTTCGTGCGAGCCCGAGCGGATGGACCCGATCGTCTTGCGCAGCTCGTCCTGCAGCGTCTTGAGCGCGCGCAGCGAGGCCGTCGTGGCGGCCGGGCCGTCGGCGCGGATGTGGGTGCTCAGGTCGCCCTGGCCCATCGAGATGGCGTGGCTGGTGAACTCCGTGATCATGCGGCGCACGAGGATCATGCCCGTCACGAACACGTAGGCCGTGGCCGCGCACAGGACGAGGCCGGCACCGACGAACGCCGCCGGCGACCAGCCGAAGGCGAGGCCGGCGATCACGACGGCCTGGCTGCCGAACAGCAGCGAGAAGAAGAGCATGGCGCGAGCCTGGATGGAAAGGGATGCCAACATGGGATGTCCGTTCTGATTGCTTGCGTGGTGTCGTGCGGGGTCGGCGTGCGGCCCGGCCTCAGTGTCGCGAGCGGCGCACCAGCGAGCCGGTGTCCAGGATCAGCGCGACGCGGCCGTCGCCCATGATCGTGGCGCCCGAGACGTCCTGCACCTTGCGGTAGTTCGCCTCCAGGTTCTTGACGACCACCTGCTGCTGGCCCAGCAGCTCGTCGACCAGCAGCGCGACGCGCGCGCCCTCGGCCTCGACGACCACCATGATGTTGCTGGCGTGCTCGAAGTCGAAGCGCGGCACCTCGAAGACGCGCTCGAGGTCGATGACGGGCATGAACTCGTCGCGCACCTCGACCACGCGGCCGGAGCCGCCGATCGTCTTGATCATCCCCGGGGCGACCTGGAACGACTCGACCACCGAGGCCAGCGGCAGGATGTAGCACTCGTCGCCGACGCCGATGGACATGCCGTCCATGATGGCCAGCGTCAGCGGCAGGCGCACCTTGACGCTCATGCCGTGGCCTTCGGCGGAGTCGATCTCCACCGTGCCGCCCAGCGAGGCGATGTTCTTCTTGACCACGTCCATGCCGACCCCGCGGCCGGACACGTCCGTCACCTGGTCGGCCGTCGAGAAGCCCGGCGCGAAGATCAGCGCGTAGACCTCCTGGTCGGTCATCGAATCGGGGGCGTCGATGCCGCGCTCGCGGGCCTTGCTCAGCAGCTTCTGGCGCGACAGGCCGCGGCCGTCGTCGCGCACCTCGATCACGATGGAGCCGCCCTGGTGGGAGGCGATCAGCGTGATCGTGCCGTGGTCGGGCTTGCCCTTGGCCAGGCGTTCGGCCGGCAGCTCGATGCCGTGGTCGCAGGAGTTGCGCACCAGGTGGGTCAGCGGGTCGGTGATCTTCTCGACCAGGCTCTTGTCCAGTTCGGTCGCCTCGCCCTGCGTCACCAGCTCGACCTTCTTGTCCAGCTTGGCGGCGAGGTCGCGCAGCATGCGCGGGAAGCGGTTGAACACCATCGACATCGGAATCATCCGGATCGACATGACCGCTTCCTGCAGATCGCGGGTGTTGCGCTCGAGGTCGGTCAGGCCGGCCAGCAGCTGCTGGTTCAGCTGGCCTTCGCGGCTGTTCTGGGCCAGCATCGCCTGCGTGATGACGAGCTCGCCGACCAGGTTGATCAGCTGGTCGACCTTCTCGATGGACACGCGCAGCGTGGCCTGGTCGGGCGACGGCGCGGTCTTGGCGTCGGCGCGGGCGGCGGCGCGCGGCGCGGCGGCCACGGCCGCGGCGACGGGGGCGGCGGATTCGCCCGCGTCGGCGGCGGCCGGCACCTGCGCGGCCTCGGCGGCGGCCTCGGGCAGCGGCTCGAAGAAGCCGTAGCCCGGGTCGACGGGATTTTCCTCGGGCGGGGCGCCGGCGTTCTCGTGGAAGAAGCCGAAGCCCGGATCGGTCGAGCGCAGCTGGATCTTGTCGCGCGCCACGTGGAACGTGAACAGGTCCAGCAGTTCGTTGTCGGACGTGGTCGTCACGACGCGGAAGCGGCGCATGCCGTCGGCGGCGCGGCCGGCGTCCAGCGGCTCGATCGTGCCGAGGTCCTCGATCTCCTTGAACAGCTCGCTCAGGGCGTCGGCGGTCTCGGGCCGCTCCAGCGGGCCGACCACCAGCTCGATGGCGCGCGTCTGCGCCTTGGGCACGGGCATCGACTTCAGCGTCGGGCTCACCACGGCCGGCGCGGGCGCGGCCTTCGGCGCGGGCGCGGCGGCCGCGGCGTTGCCTTCGGCCATGGCGCGGATGCGCGACAGCAGCTCGGTGGTGTCGGGTGCGGTGCTGGCCGAGCCCTGGTGGACGGCGAGCTGGGCCTTGAGGGCGTCGCCGGCGGCCAGCAGCACGTCGACCATCGCCGACGTCGGGTTCAGCTCGTGGCGGCGCAGCTTGTCCAGCAGCGTCTCCATCTGGTGCGTCAGCGCGGCGACGTCGGAGAAGCCGAACGTGGCGGCGCCGCCCTTGACGGAGTGCGCGCAGCGGAAGATGGCGTTGAGCTCCTCGTCGTCGGCGGCGTCGACATTGAGCTCCAGCAGCTTCTGCTCCATCGACTCCAGGTTCTCGCCGGCCTCCTCGAAGAAGACCTGGTAGAACTGGCTGAGGTCGATGCCCGCCGAGCTGCTGTTGTTACTGATCTCACCCATGACTCTTTCTCCTGATCCGGAATTCTTCTGCCTGTCCTCGAGCGCGGCTCAGGAATTCAGCGAACGACCTTGCCGATGACCTCGATCAGCTTGGCGGGGTCGAACGGCTTGACGAGCCAGCCGGTGGCGCCCGCGGCGCGGCCGGCCATCTTCATCTGGTCGCTGGACTCGGTGGTCAGGATCAGGATCGGGGTCTGCTTGAACTTCGGGTTCTCGCGCAGCTTCTTGGTCAGGCTGATGCCGTCCATGCGCGGCATGTTCTGGTCGGTCAGCACGAGGTTGTAGTCGCGCTGGGTGGACTTCTCGAAGGCGTCCTGGCCGTCCACGGCCTCGACGACGTTGAAGCCGGCGTTCTTCAGGGTGAACGAAACCATCTGGCGCATCGAGGGGCTGTCGTCCACGGCAAGAATCGTGTGCATTGCAGTTCTCCGGAGGGGTCTTGAATAGAGCTTGAAGGGGGTGGGGTCAGAACAGGTCGATGGATCCAGCGTCCATCTCGTCCTGCGTCACGGGGTT